>ERZ777003.133-NODE-133-length-150502-cov-18.180156_pt1 | contig 150502 bp, 106 predicted proteins | sample MGYA00374956_ERZ777003 | MGnify/ENA primary metagenome ERZ777003 (study PRJEB29302, sample SAMN06268252) | bioreactor metagenome | isolation source: Joint BioEnergy Institute, California, USA | place: USA:Joint BioEnergy Institute, California, USA | collected... | reverse complement strand
CTAACACTGAAAGATAGCCGTTCTCGCACGCGGCCAATGGACATCACACCACTGATGGCGTTCACACAGCTAAAGAAGCTGGAAATCATTGGTGGAATGCCGTGGCTGGATATCTCCTGCGTGATTCACTTGCCGCTGGAGGAGCTCACGTGCAGTCCGGAGATCGCGTTCAAGAACGCCGGCGTGCTCAAGAAGGTCAAGACACTCCGCACCATCAACGGCGAGCCTGCCGAGCAGTTCTGGCAAACGCTGGGGGCGAAGTAGGGGGTACTTCGGCCGCAACCTGGGAAAGGTTCTTCGGGCCGGCCCGGCTTGTGCATCGTCGCCCGCGCTGGCGGCATTGTTAGCGCTTCCGGCGTTTGCGGCCCCCCCGCACGCGTGCCCCCTGCCATAACGGCGCTCGTTTTGTAAGTTAGGGGGAAACACTGCTTATTCTCGCGGGTCACACCACGCGCCCGCCCTCCGCGCACGATCCCCTGATTGCTCATGACACCGCTTGAAAGCCCCAGCCTGTCGCGCACGTGTTCGCTCCTGGCCAGCAGCGGCGAAGCCGTCCGCAATGCCAGCCCCGAAGACCTGGCTCGGTGGGATCGCGAGGTCGTCTGGCACCCGTTCACGCAGATGGCCGAGTACGAGCCGCTGCTGATCGAACGCGCAGAAGGCTGCACGCTGTACGACATCCACGGCAATGCCTACATCGATGGCGTGGCCAGCCTGTGGTGCAACGTGCATGGGCATCGTCACCCTCGGCTCGACGCCGCCATCCGCGAGCAGCTCGACCGCGTGGCGCATACCACGGCGCTGGGCGCGTCCAACAGCACCACGGTCAAACTGGCCAAGCGGCTGGTGGACCTGGCCCCCGAGGGCCTGAACCACATTTACTTTTCCGACGATGGCTCCACGGCGGTCGAAGTGGCGCTCAAGCAGGCACTGCAATACTGGCGGCAGCGGCCCGAACCGCGGTTCGAAAAAACCCGCTATGCCGCGTTGGCCTCGGCCTACCATGGCGACACGATTGGCAGCGTGAGTGTGGGCGGCGTGGCCCGATTCCACGCCATGTTCTCGCCGCTGCTGTTCGATGTGGTCCGGGTGCCTTCGCCCGACCAGTACCGCCTGCCCGAGGGCGTCACCCCGGAGAATGCCTGCGCGTACTACCTGGCCCAGGTGGAAGAGCTATTCAGAAAGCATCACCACGAGTTGGCGGCGATCGTGATCGAGCCGCTGGTGCAGGCAGCCGCGGGCATGATTGTGCATCCCACCGGGTACCTCCGCGGTGTGCGCGAGCTGTGCACCAAGTACGACGTGCTGATGATCGTCGACGAAGTGGCCGTCGGCTTCGGCCGCACCGGTACGATGTTCGCCTGCGAGCAGGAAGGCGTTTCGCCCGACTTCCTGTGCCTGGCCAAGGGCATCACCGCCGGCTACCTGCCGATGGCGGCCACACTCACCACAACCGAAATCTGGAATGCCTTCCTGGCGCCATACGCCGAGTCCAAGAGCTTCTTCCACGGCCACACCTATGCCGGCAACCCGCTCGCGGCAGCCGTGGGCCTGGCTTCGCTCGACGTGTTCGAAGAAGAGCAAACCCTGGAGAAGCTGCCTGAGAAGATAGCCCGACTGCAAGAACGCCTGACCGAGATCGGCCAGATGCCGGTGGTGGGCGACGTACGTCAAAAGGGGCTGCTGGCAGGCATTGAACTGGTTCGCGATCGGGCGACCAAGGAACCGTACCCCTGGGAGGAGAAACGCGGTTTCAACGTCTGCTTGCATGCACGGCAGCGGGGCGTGCTGCTGCGTCCGCTGGGCAACGTGCTGGTGGTGATGCCGCCCCTGGCCATTTCGCTCGCCGAGCTGGACCGGATTCTGGACGCCATCGAGTACGGCATCCGGGTGGAGTTCGGCGTGTAAGCTGCACAAGTGGGCGAGGCTGGGCGAATCAAAATCGCCCCATCCATCGCACTTTTTCTATTTGCGCCGGACTATCCAGTCGCAACGACCGGAAAAATTTCCGTGATCGGCAAAATTGTCTTATGCCATCGGGCTCGCCTGGCCGAAAAATGGCGAACAGTACGGGTGCGCGGATAGGCCGCCGCCCGGCTCGCTCCCTCGCTGGCGAAGCTCCCCGTCATGGCCACGGCAGAAAACGCTCCCCACGGCTCCGAGGCACGCGGCTGCTTTGCACCATTTCACGCAGCCGCGGATTGGTTGGCCGACCTGGGACACCTGGTGATCGTGTGGTTCACGGCACTAGGCGACCTGGCTTTGTTCACACTGCGGACGCTGCGCTGGCTGTTTTCGCGCCTGCCGCGGCGTGAGACGCTGATTCCGGCCTTCTACCAGATTGGCGTGCTGAGCCTGCCGGTGGTGGCCCTGACGGGTACGTTCATCGGCATGGTGCTGGCAGTACAGAGCTATGCCCAATTCCGCATGATGGGCCTGGAAACACGTCTGGGGGCCGTCATCAACATGGCCCTGGTACGCGAGCTGGGCCCCGTGCTGGCGGCCACGATGCTGGCCGGCCGGATCGGCAGCGCCATGGCCGCCGAGCTGGGCACCATGCGCGTCACCGAGCAGATTGATGCCCTGGCCAGCATGGGCACCAACCCGATCCACTACCTGGTGGTGCCCCGCTTTCTGGCCTGCATTGTGCTGATCCCCACGCTGACGATCATGGCCGACTTCATGGGCGTGGTCGGCGGCGCGTTCTACAGCATCACGCTCCTGGACGTGGACTATTACCATTACTGGGTCCACTCCAAGAACTTTGTGAACAACTTCGACCTGTTCATCGGCGTGTTCAAGAGCCTGTTCTTCGGCGCGGCGATCGGCCTGATCGCCTGCCATCGCGGGTTCAACTGCGACCCGGGCGCCGAAGGCGTGGGCCGTGCCGCCACGCGAGCCTTCGTGTTCTCGTTTGTCACGATCCTGTTACTGGACCTGTTCCTGGGCATCCTGCTCGATACCGTGAACAACTACCTGTGGCCGCAACAGGCCCGGGTGGTCTGACGCCGCCCCCTCTAACTGGCTTTCCGCTCATGTCGCGCAACGATCACCAGGAAGCTCGCGCCGCAGGCCGCCCCGTCCAGGGCGAAGCCAGCGCGAACCAGCCGCTGATTCAGGTGGACGGTCTGCACGTGCAGTTCGGACGCCAGCACGTGCTGCGGAATATCAGCCTGAGCGTGCCGCGCGGCCAGACCTTGGCCATCATCGGCGAAAGCGGCTGCGGCAAGACGGTGCTGCTCAAGTCAATCATCGGGCTGGTCCGGCCGACCTCGGGCAAGGTTTACTTCGACGGCAACGATCTCAGCCAGTTGAGCGACAAGGAACTCACCCGGCAGCGAATCCGTTTCGGCTACGTGTTCCAGAACGCGGCCCTGTTCGACAGCCTGACGGTGGCCCAGAACATTGCCTTTCCGCTTCGCCAGCATTTCAACTACACCGACGCCGAAATCCGCGAGATCGTCCGCGACCGCCTGGAGGAAGTCGGCCTGAGCGAAGTGATCGTCGCCAAGAAGCCCGCCGAATTGTCCGGCGGCATGCGTAAGCGTGTGGGCCTGGCCAGGGCCCTGGCCATGAACCCCGAGGTGCTGCTGTACGACGAGCCGACGACCGGTCTGGACCCGATCATGACCGACGTCATCAACCAGCTCATCATCCGCACCCGCGACCACAAGCACGTCACCAGCATCGTGGTCACGCACAACATGGAAACCATCCGCAAAGTGCCCGACCGCGTGGTGATGCTGTATCCGCTGGCCCGGCTGGGCAGCGACGAACCGCAAATCCTGTTCGATGGCTCGCCCGAGGCGATCTTCGAGTGCCGCGACAAGCGGGTATCGCAGTTCGTGCGGGGCGAAGCCCGCGAACGGCTGATGGAAATGCTGGCCAACAGCCGCCGCCGGTCCGGCGAAAGCGCGACTACCGCCGCCAACTAAGCGCGGCCGGCCAGGAAGGCCGCCGGAAGGCAATCCTCCCCCTGAAATCCACGTCGATCCAATCGCTGAGGAAACGCAAATCATGGACGAACGCGTGATGCAGTTCCGCGTGGGCGTGGTCGTGTTTGCCACGCTGATTCTCGCCATGACGCTGATCCTGATGTTCAGCGATACTGAGTTTGGCGGCCTCCTTGGCGGCGAATACGTGGTTCGCATGCACTTTCCCCAGGCCCCCGGCGTGGCCGAGCGGACGCCGGTGCGGCTCAGCGGCGTGCTCATCGGCCGCGTGAAAAGCGTCCAACTGGTCGAAGACGGCGTGATCGTCGAAGCGGCCATCAGCGACAAATATCGCATCCGGGTGGACGACCGCGCCCGAATCGGCGGCGGCTCGCTCTTGGGCGACGCCGTGATCACCATCGTGCGCAGCCAGCGGCCGCAGGAACCGGTTCGCTACGTGACCGACGGCGGCGAGATCCAGGGTGACGCGGCGCCCTCGCTGTTCGAAGTGGTCGACCAGGTACAGCACCGCTTTGACAACCTGGCCATCTCGTTCACGCAAACCAGCGACGATATCGGCGGCCTGGCGCGTAGCGTGCGCAATGTGGTCGACGAGAACGACGAACGCGTGCGGCGGCTGCTGGATGCAGCCCAGCGGAGCATGGAACAGATGGCGGCCGCGGCTCAGAACGTCGGCATCACCGCCCAGAAAATCGGCGTGGCGGCCGAGGAGCTGAACAAGGTGGTCGGCAATCCGGAGTTCCAGCGCGACCTGCGGCAAAGCGCCAACATGCTGCCCGAGCTGTTTGAGGAAGCCCGCGGCGTGGTGGCCAACGTCCGCAACACGATGCAGTCGGCCGAACGCAACTTCCGCAACCTGGAATCGTTCACACAAACGCTGGGCGAGAAGGGCGGCCCGGTGCTGGAGAACGCCGACCGGCTGTTCAACCAGCTTGGCAGCAGTTCCGAAAAGCTCGATCAGCTTTTGGAAAACCTGGTGGTCTTCAGCGAGGCTTTGAACCGTTCGGACAGCAGCGTCGGCAAACTGCTCAACGACGACACGCTGTACCGCAACGTCAACGAACTGCTTGAGAACGTGAACCGAATTACGTATGAGATCCGGCCCGTGATCCGCGATGCCCGACTGTTTGCCGACAAGCTGGCACGCCACCCCGAAACCCTGGGCGTGGCCGGCGCCCTCCGCGGCCGCACCTCGGGCGCGAAGCCGGTGATTTTCGGCCGCAGCGACAGCGAACGCGGCGGCCTGTTCGGCTCCGGCTCGGCCGTGATGCTCGACGACGAAGATTACTGCCCGACCGGAATCCAAGGACCGGAGCTGTATTATCCGGCCGCGTCGCGGGCTCGCATCCGCGCCACGAGCGCCACCAGCTCAGTCGCCCAAGCGGAGAAACCGTCGGCCCCGCGCGTGGCCAGCCGCACGGCCACGAATCAGCCGCTGCGCGGTGGCGCCCCGATCGCGAGCGGCACCAAGCCCACGGCCGATCGAACCACGACCGCTCCGACGGAGCAAAAGGCTGAACCTGCCCAATCAACCGGCAGCGCAGCCAGTTCGGCGACTCAGCAGCGGGCTCCACGGCTCAAGCCTGTCGGCGGTCCGTCGGCGGGCGGCAACTACTCGCCCAACACCAGCTACATGTCGCGGTATCCGTACGGCAACTAAGGTACGTTGGTGGCCGAACGGAGAACGCGGCACGCGTGAACTCTGGCAGTAGCTGCCCCGGCCCGATCAGTCATCGTCGCCGGGCACCGGCTCGATGGTCGCCCGCATGGAACCCTTGCAGCGCTCGATCAGGATATCCTTCCCGTAAGCATGGATCTGGTCGCTCTTGAGCTCGGCGTGTTCCAGGGTGGTGGTCAGCACTACGGCCCGTCCGTAACTATCGACCTCCCGGGCGAGCTGATAGCCGGTTTCGTACGGGTAGTGGAACAGCTCCGAGAGCATCTTGATCACGTAGAAGTACGAATGGTCGTCGCTGTCCCATAGCACGACGTTGTACCGCGGTTGCCGTTTGGGCCGTTTCTTGTCCTTGGGTTTCTGTTTGGTTTCGGTCTTTTCTTCCGGAACAGCTACGGCACCAGCAGTTTGCTCTTCCACTGCGACAACCTCCTTCAGAACCACAAGCTTTCCGTGCGCCCGCGCATCGCGACCTGTCTCTAGCTGGCAAGGCCGATACCGATCCCCCGGCTAGCATCGCTAGCTGCCGCGTCGGCACGCTTGCATTCGTCCCGCCAGAGTGCCCAGGAACGAGCGTGGAGGGCGATATGAAGGGCACCCAGCATCCCCCCGCGCCCTGGGGATCAAGCGGTGCCCCGATTGGCCCTGAAATCCAATCCTCATTATATTGGCGTGCCGACAGGCAGGCAAAATCCGCGTATCCCGCATCGCTCCTAAGGCAACCACCTATGACTTTGGACGAATACCTCGCCTCCGAGGCCGGACGGTTCGAAGACGAATTGTGCGAACTGCTCCGCATCCCCAGCGTCAGCGCCGACTCGCAGTACAAGGCCGACGTCCGCCAGGCGGGCCAGTGGGTTGCCAGCCAACTGAGCGGGCTGGGATTCCAGACCCAAATTTTTGATACGCCCGGACATCCGATCGTATTTGCCCAAAGTCCAGAAATCCCGGGGGCCCCCACGGTTCTGGTGTACGGCCACTACGACGTGCAGCCGCCCGATCCGCTCGACGAGTGGATCTCGCCGCCGTTTGAGCCCACCAAGCGCAACGGCAATCTCTACGCGCGGGGGGCGACCGACGACAAAGGCCAGATGTTCACGCACATCAAAAGCGCCGAGGCCTGGGTCCGCACCGCCAACAAGTTGCCGGTCAACCTGAAGTACCTCATCGAGGGCGAAGAAGAGATCGGCAGCCCGAACCTCAAACCTTTCATCGCCAGCCATCGCGACCTGCTGGCCTGCGACTGCGTGGTGATCAGCGATACCAGCCAGTTTGGCCCCGGCCAGCCGGCGATCACGTACGGTCTCAAGGGCATTGCGTACTTCGAACTGCGGCTCACCGGCCCCAAGCAGGACCTGCACAGCGGCACCTTCGGCGGGGCCATATCCAACCCGGCCAACGCCCTGGCCAAAATCCTGGCAGCGCTGGTCGACGACCGCGGCCGCATCCAGGTGCCCGGCTTCTACGACGATGTGATCCCGCTCACGCAGGAAGAACGCGAGTCGTTCGCCAAGTTGCCGTTCTCCGACGAACAGTTCATGGAGCAGCTTGGCGTCGACGGCCTCTTCGGCGAAGAAGGCTACACGACGCTGGAGCGCCGCTGGGCCCGGCCTACCTGCGACATCAACGGCCTGTGGGGCGGTTACCAGGGCGAAGGCGAAAAAACCGTGTTGCCTGCCAAGGCTGGCGCCAAGTTCAGCTTCCGCCTGGTGCCCAAGCAGGATCCGCAAAAGATCACCGAAAGCCTGCGGAACTACATCGCCCGCCTGATGCCGCCGGGCATCCGCTGGGAGCTGAAGGCTTCGCACGCCTCGCCGGGCGTGGTGGTCAGCCGCGAAAGTCCTTACGTGCAGGCAGCCGCTCGGGCAATCGAAGCCGGCTTTGGCAAGGAACCGGTGTTCATCCGCGAAGGCGGTTCGATCCCGGTAGTGAACACGTTCTTCGACGAACTGGGCGTGGACACGCTGCTGTTGGGCTGGGGCCTGAACGACGACAACCCACACAGCCCCAATGAAAAGTTCTGCCTGGCCGACTTCCACCGCGGCATCAAGGCCAGCGCCTACCTGTGGCGCGAACTGGGGGAATTGAAGAAGTAATCACCCGCAGCGCTTAGGGGCCGCTGTGCGGACCAATCCAACCAAGTATGCAATAGCGCACGGATCACAGAGTCGTGGCACGCTCACTAGCTACGTCTGTAAACGGTCCGCGGTGCGAACTCTACTTGGGATTCCAGACGCGGCAGAGCGGTTCGCCGCGACGATAGCCGGCCTGGTCAAGGACCGGCTGCGTGGAATAGATGCGTGCACCGGTTCCTTCGTGCACATACTCGTAGAGCAGGGCGGTACCCTTCGCACCTTTGGCGTCGGCCGGCAGGGCGTAGAACAACGCTTTGGCATCGGGCCCGGCGGCGGTCTCAAGCCCCGCTGCGTCCCAGATCACCGGCACGAGCCCCGGCCCGGGCCGATCCTTCGCAAAGAACGCCACCGGACGGCCGGGCTGCCTCGCCGCAAACGGTGGTTCGCCTCGTGCACCGTCTACATCATAAAACGCCACCGGCAGGTTCAGGTCGTCCTGCGACAGATCCAGCCGGTACATCACCTGGTTGTAGTCATAACGCGGTGTCGGCCGCTCGTTGCCGGAAAATAACTGCGTGTAGGTGCCTTCAAAATAGATCGTGCGGCCGCCGTCCTCGTCAAAGAACGGGTGATGCTTGGGGTTATAAAACGAATACCGGTCGTGAGTCACGATCTTGCGGGCGTACCGCCAGGGACCGGTGGGAGCATCGGCTTCGGCATACCAGACCTCGCCCAACAGCGATGACTCACCGTTGACTTCCACGGCGATCATCACCCACCGCTGCCGATGCTCGTTCCAGTACGTCGACCCGCTGTGAACGTGCACGGTTCGCCCCGTATCGACGTCGCGTAAATCGATCAGCACTTCGTCGGCCTTTAGCAGACCGCGATTGACCAGCATCTCCTGATCTTTTTGCGTGAGCGGTGGCGTGTTCGCCTTCCAGGCGTAGCGTGGCTTGCCGTCTGGTCTGCGTTCAATCTGGCCGTCCTCTGGCTTGGTACCAGGCTTCAGACAACTGTAGCCTTCGTACTGCGACGGATCGAGAAACGCCTTCACATCGGCTTTAACGCGGGTGAGCGGCAACGGATTGGCAAAATAGACGTACTCCATGCCATCCGCATCGCGGTGCAGGAAGGTATGGGCCTGGGGTTCCAGAAACACGTCCGGCCGGTTGAATTGGCAGACCTCGTCGAACTGTTGGGTTTCGTCGTTCCAGACCACAAAGCCCCAGCGATACGCTTCGAGCCAGTTGCGGATTTTGACGTACGAGGCGTACATCCGCTCACGGCCGGTTTCGTCGGGCAGTACTGTCAGGGCGGCAATCCAGGTTGGGCCATCGCCAGGCATCTTGGCTGTGGGGCGCACGGCGCCATCGGGCCCCACAAAATAATCGAAGTCCAATCCCATCGCCGGCGATGGCCCGCCGCGTCCCGGTCGCGGCGTGGTCGCTCCGGTGACGTGGAAGTTGGCGGCCAGCGGATGCGCCGGGCGCGAGGTATCACCCCAGAACCAGTAGATCCGGTCACGATAAACGGCCGCCATCACGCTGTCGCAGCCCATCACCTCGGCATGCAGCAGTGGTTGCTTGATCGGTGCCTTGCCGCCCAGCAGCAGCGTATCGCGGTAGATGCCGGCCCCCGTCACGCGGTACAACCGCTCGGCCAGGTTGATGCGGCGGAGCTTAACGGTCGCTCTGCCGCCCGGCTCAACCTGGAAGGTCCGGCCGCGCATGCCGAAACCGTCCGCCGGGTATTCGTAGCCGTGGCTACGAATGTTGAAGAAGACTTGGCGATGCATCAGGTCCGGCTCGGTAATGGCGGCCAGCCCATTGCTATCGGTGATGAACGTCACATGGTTGTTGGTTTCCAGTTCCACCAGCGGCACGCCGCGACCGGTGGCTTCGTCGATCACTTCGATCGCGAAGGGGCGTGTCGCGTGTTCCTCGGCCAAAGCGGCCGCGTCCGCCAGCAGCATCGCAGCCAGAGCAGCCCAAATAACCAGCAATTGCCTGCGAACATCCCAAGCGCGCATCGCAGCACCTTTCCCCAACAACGGCAAGCCCCCTGCACTTAGGGGGTTATTGTAGCATGCTGCGGTGGGGCCGGTGCAATCAGGCTGGGGCGAGGCGGTTACTCGGTCTTGCGCCGGCGGCGCGGCAGGTCCTGCTGGCCCAGGCTTGCCTTGCTCCGCAGCAGGTGATGATAATGCTGGGCAAAGCGGTGGGCTTCATCGCGCACGTACTGAAGCAGCCGCAGCGCATAAGCATGGCGGCTCAGCCGAAGCGGCTCGTCGCGGCCCATCACAAAGATTTCTTCTTCGCGCTTGGCCAGCGAAATGACCAGCGGCGGGTCGATCTCAAGTGCCCGAAAGGCGGCCAGGCCGGCGTTCAATTGTCCCTTGCCGCCGTCGATCAACAGGATGTCGGGGAAGGCTTCGCCTTCATCGCTCAGGCGTTTGAACCGCCGGGCAACCACCTCGTGGATGCTGGCAAAGTCGTCGATGCCGGTCACGCTGCGGATGCGGTAGCGTTTGTAGCCGGGTTTGAACGGCAGCCCATCGATGAACTGCACCAATGAAGCCACGGTTTCGCCGCCGCCCAGGTGGGCGATATCCACGCCTTCGATCCGCCGCGGCACGTCGGGCAGATGGAACACCTTCTTGAGCCCGTTGAGGCCTTTGGAAGGATCGATGTAGAACACCTCGGGTTGGGCGTGGGTATCCAGTTCGCCGCGGTCATCGAGCCGTTCGAGCAGGCGGATTTCGTCGCGGAGGCGGGCGGCCTTCTCAAACTGCAGGTTTTTCGACGCCTCCAGCATTTCGTCGCGCATTTCCTTGAGCAGCCGCGTCTTGTTGCCGTCGAGAAACATCCGCAGCCGGTTGATGTCGCGGCGATAATCCTCCTTGCTGATCCGCATGTTGCACGGAGCCGTGCACTGGTTGATGTTCGCCAGCAGGCACGGGCGGAACCAGCGCCACTTCTCGTCGCCTTCTTCAATGTCCAGGCTGCACGTGCGGAACTTGAAGATCTTCTGCAGCACCTGGATCGCGCCGCGCAAACTGCTCGCGCTGGCAAACGGTCCGTACAGCTTGGTGCCGCGTTCCTTGGGCTCGCGCGTGAACTCTACCCGGGGGAAATCCTCGCGGGTGTAGATCTCCAGGTACGGAAACGTTTTGTCGTCTTTGAGATCGACGTTGTACTTGGGCCGCACGTCCTTGATGAGCCGGGCTTCCATCAGCAGCGCATCGACTTCGCTCTCGGCGTCCAGGTAGTCGATGTCGGCGATTTCGCGCACCAGATCGGCGGTGCGGCGATCGGTTTGCGCGGCCTTAAGGAAGTAGCTGCCGGCCCGAGCCCGGAGGTTCTTGGCCTTGCCGACGTAGATCACGCGGCCGGCCGAGTCCTTCATCAGGTATACGCCGGGCGTGGTGGGGAACTCGCGGACCTTGGCCGCGGCACGGCGATAGCCAAACGTATTGGGCCCCGGGGCCAGTTCCGAGGTGCCGTCGTAATCAGGCAGCCGGGGCTCATCATCGGCATCATCGACTTCGCCGGTCACGGGCGCATCGTCGTCGGCCGACATACCCCACTCGCTAGGATCGCCTTCGTCGACGACCAGCTCCGGTCCCATCTCAGACGCGGGGGCATCCGTAGATTCCGGCGAATCTGCGGCGGCAGGCGGCGGCGCAGCGGCATCAGCGTCGCCCGGCATCGCTCGGCGGACGGCGGGAGAATCCGATTCAGTCGGTTTGCGAGGCTTCTTGCTCATCGCCCAGGGCGTGGTAGAAAGGGCAGGGGGCGTTATCAGCGACACCGCCGAGCAGTCTCACGGCGGCCTAGCTAGATTCTACGCGTAGCCCCACAAACAGCCCAGGCGGGCACGATGCCACGCCTACCGACCGCAGGACAGTCGCAATCGTCTCCCAATGCCGGAAGGCCGCCTTCGAAGTCTCGCCATCGTGCTGTCGCCGCGACCGAAAACAGCGTCGTCCCAGTTTGAGGCACCGGTAAACCGGGCAAGAATGGTCGTGAACTCAGCTACGCTCTGGCTGTTCGTCCCTTCGCTCTCGATCGCCCTTGGTGTGTTGCTTGGCGCCTAGCCACGTGGTACGGCACCGCGGTTGCAGGCTCGCGTAGCAACCCAGTCGTTGAAGCCTTTGTCACCCCAAGCAGCGGGGAGTCCGCCGTGAGCAAGCCGATCCTCTTTGATCCCAGCGAATACAGCGAACTGACATCGGCCGACCAGGCCTTGCTCCAGCGCGGCTACCAAAAGGCCATCGAAGCCGTGCGTCGCAACATCACGCCCAAGGGGTTCTCCGCCTGTTCGCTTGATGACAATCAGGTGTACGGCACCGATGCCAACTACCGCAGCGTGTGGGCGCGAGACGGCAGCAAGACCATCATCTGGACCTTGGACCTGGATGACGAAGATATCCGCGCTTGCCAGGCTCAAACGCTGCGGACGATCCTATCACACCAGGCGCCTGCGGGGCAGTTGCCGGCGCACGTGCTGATCGACACCGATAAACCAGAGTACGGCGGGGTCGGCGGCATCGCGGCATTGGATAGCGTGCTTTGGACGATCATCGCCACGTGGCGGTACAGCAACCACACCGGCGACTGGTCCATCGTCGCAGAATACGCCGAAAACCTCCAGCGCGCGATGGACTGGCTCAGCGCGCACGACGCCAACAACAGCGGCCTGCTCATCATCCCCGAAGCCGGCGATTGGACCGACCTGTTCGCCCGCAACTACTACGTGCTGTACGACGAGGTGTTATGGTATCGCTGCCTGATCTGCTATGCCAACATTCTGCGTCACCAGGGCGATCAGGATCGAGCGGCCGACTACGAAGCCTGGGCCGCGCACGTACGGCGGATGATTCTCAAGACATTCTGGCCGACCACGCTGGTCGATCTCACCGAGGGCGGACCGTCGTTTGCCGACGTGCAGTTCTGCCTGGGCGATTCCAGATACCTGGTGGCCCAGATCTCGCCGTTCAGCTTCAGTTGGCGGTGCGATGTGTACGCCAACATCCTGGCGTACCTCACCAACCTGATTGACCGCGAACGGGCCATGATGACGTTTCGGTTTCTGTGGGGCGTGGGCACCAACTCGCCCTGGCCGGTGAAGAACCTGTACCCGCCCGTCCACGCCGGTGATCCCGAGTGGCGGAACTACTTTACCGTCAACCTGCTGAACCTGCCCAACCACTACCACAACGGCGGCATCTGGCCATTTATCGGCGGTCTCTGGGTGCGGTATATCCACAAGCTCGGCATCGTCGACCTGGCCCGCCGCGAACTGGTAAACCTGGCCCAGTTGTGCTCACTTGGCGTAAGTCACGAATGGGAGTTCAACGAGTGGCACCACGGGCAGACGGGCCGGCCGATGGGCAAGGCGTTCCAGGCCTGGAGCGCCGCCAGTTTCATCAAAGCCTGCCACAGCTTGCATCTGGATCCCGAGTCGCTCGACACGGATTGACCACTGCTGGTTTCCATGTGCGCCGGCGTTCCTACCGGGCGAGCCAGCCGCCGTCGATATAGATGATGCTGCCGGTCATGTATCGGCAAGCGTCGGAAGCCAAGTACACAACGAGCCCGCCCAGTTCTTCGGGGTCGCCCCAGCGGCCCATCGGAATGCGATCGCGGATTTGCGGGCCGCGCACCGGGTCATCCTTCAGCACGCCAGAGTAGGTGGTGTAGAAGTAGCCCGGCGCGATGCAGTTGACTGCGATGCCCTTGGTGGCCCAGCTCGTGCCCAGGCTCTTGGTCAAACCGGCGATACCGTGCTTGGCGGCGGCATAGGCGGAGATGTTCCAGCCGCCTTCCTCCGACATGATCGAGCCGATGTTGATGATCTTGCCGCGGCCCTTGGGCAGCATGTGCTTGGCCGCCTGCTGGCAGAGATCCATCGCCGCAAACAAATGCACCTCGATCAGGTGCCGCCATTCGTCGGCCGGGTATTCCTCGGGCGGGTGCCGCGTACCGCCGCCCGCGTTGTTGACCAGAATGTCGATGCTGCCCAGCTCGTCCACCACGCGATCGACCAGGCCCGCGCGAGCCTCGGGCTTGGACAGGTCCGCCTCGACGGAGATTACGCGGCGGCCCATGGCCTGGATCTTCTCGTGGGTTTCGCGGTTGGAGACATCGCGGGCCACGATGGCGATATCGGCACCGGCTTCCGCCAAGGCCAATGCCATCGCCGCGCCCAGACCTCGCGTTCCGCCGGTCACCAGGGCCACGCGGCCATCGAGCTTGAACAGATCGAGAATCATGGGGGTGGATGCTCCAGGCAGGTTCCAAATTCGATGCGGTCCGCGAGCGGCTGCTGCATGTCTCACACATCGACAACCGCTTTGATGTGTCGCCGAACGTACGCCGACGACGCTCGCATTGCAAGATGCTCCCCACCAACAAAGGGTAGGTGGGCGGCCGCTCGTCAGAGCGGTTACCCGCTGACAGCGCGCAGCGCGATCGCAAGCAGCAGTGCGAACGCCATGCTGCGAGCAACTACAAGAAACTACCGGCGCGGGCGGAGCACGCCGATGCGGTCCAGCTCGCGGAAGTCGGTAATACCGCGGCACGCGGCGACAATCGCCCGTTCGCGGATGCCGACGTGCCCAGCCTGTTTGCAAGCGGCCACGAACGTGGGTGCGTCCTTGGCCTTGAGCAGAGCCTGGCGGACAACGTCGTTGACTACCAGCAGCTCGTACACGGCGGTCAGGCCGCGGTAGCCGATGCTGTTGCACGCCGGGCAGGTGGGCGGCGGCTGCGGCTGGTCTTCAGGCTTGAGCTTGGGATTGAGCGGCGGAGCAGGGGGCGGACCTTGCTGGTAGAAGCCCGTTACCTTGCCTTGCGGAATCCCCAGCTGCTGCAAGAGCTGCGGCGCGGCCGGCGTGAACATCTTGCAGCCTTCGCACAACTTGCGAATCACCCGCACGTTGAGCACCGCGCGCACGTGCTTGGCCAGCAGTTCGCGCGAAACCTTCTCGTCGTCGGGCCCCTTGAGCGTGAGCAGGCTCAGCAAGGCCTCCGGGGCAGTGGCCGGACCGGCCACGCCGACCAGCACGCGACGATCCTCGTCGGGCTGATCCAGCAGCAGGTTCAAGGTGCCGGCATTGATCAGGTGCCGGACGCAGATCACATCCGGATAACGCCGGATCAGGCTGGGCAGCACCGTCAGCGGCGACTCGCCCGCGGCGCTGTTGAACGTGGTCACCGGCGCGTTCTCCACCGCCGGATCCGGCCGCTGGGCGTCTTCAATCGCCTCGGTGTTGAGCACGTAGCGGTCGATCGCCCGAATGGTGAGGTTGTACGCGGTCGAAAAGCCGCTCTTGGGCGGACCGGAAACCACCACCACGCCCGGGGCGCCCAAGGCCTCCTTGAGCTGTTCGAACATCTTGGGCGTCATGCCCGCGTCGACAAACTTCTCGGGCACCTTCACGCCGTGGTCGAACTGCAAGGTGAGCCGTTCGGCCTGGGCGGTGGTCTGACAGGTAGCCTCGCAGGGGATCTTTTTCTTCTTGCGGAGGATCTCGAACTTGCCCTCCTGCTTGGGGCGGGGCACGTTCAGATCCATGCCGGCGTGGGCCTTGATGATGGCCATGGCCGTGCTGCCGAACTGCGGGTCGATCACGCCGGCTTCGTGGGTCACACCGTCGATCACGTAGTGCAACTGCACGCCCGCCGCCGTGAGGGTGAAGACCAGCGTATCAGCTCTAGCCGCCAGCGCTGCATCGACAATCGTCCGCGTGTTGGCCGACAACATCGGGTCGATGGCGGGCAACTCGGCCGTCGTCTGAAATTTCGTGGCAGGTTCGACGAACTCCGGTTCCTTCTTTTTCTTGCTGAACCAGCCCAACATAGATCCCTTTGCAGCGGTTGCGCCAGAAGGCGTGGCGACCAGTTGAAAAGCACCGACGAGCGGCCGATCCATCGCCCCGAACAGGTAGTATCCTACCGTCGATCATACTCGGTGGTTGCCTGACGACAAGCGAGGGGGCGCGGCGGGCGGCCCACCGCGTCCTGCCGGCCCACCCGGCGATGGGGGTCCAGGCAGGGAGCACCAACAAAAAACCTCCGCTGCGGCCCCGGTAATCCGGGCGGCAGCGGAGGTGAAATCGGTCGCGTTGAAAGTGGTTGGCGCTCGCAGGACCTAGTGGTCCTCCAAGCCGTCGGCGTCAACCGGCCAGGGCCTGGAAGTCAGGTCCTTCATCTTCGGCGGGTTCACGCAGCTTGAGTGTGGGGCGTCCGGCCGGAAATCGACGCTCTGGCGTAAAGCCTCGCGTCCCTCCCATGAAAAATTCGTGGAACTCGGCGGCTGGCCCGGTCTGGAAGTCGCGTTTCAACCGCATCAGGATCTCCTTCCAGGAGAGCCCGCTGCGGTAGATCACGCGATACGCTTCTTTGAGTTGCTGGATATCCTCGTTGCTGAACCCGGCCCGGCGGAGGCCCACCAGGTTCAATCCCACCACCAGCGTGGTGGCTCCATCGACGGTCACAAACGGCGGAATGTCCTTCACCACATGGGCCTGGCCACCGACCATCGCCAACCGGCCGATGCGGCAGTACTGGTGTACGCCCACCTGTCCGGAGACGTAGGCCCGGTCTTGCACTTCGACGTGCCCGGCCAGCCCGGCGTTGTTGGTGAAGATGGCATTGTTGCCGATACGGCAGTCGTGGGCGAAATGGACGCCCACCATGATCAAGTTGTTGTCCCCCACCACCGTGACACTATCGGCGTGCATGCCGCGGTGCATGGTTACGTGCTCGCGGATGATGTTTCCCGAGCCGATAATCAGCTTCCCGCATTCGCCTCCGTGGCGCGCGTGTTGGGGCACGCCGCCCAACACCGTGCCTTCGTAGACGTGGTTGCGCGGGCCCAGTTCCGTGCCCGTCTTGACGACGACGTGGCTTTCGAACTGGCATTCATCACCGATCCGTACGCCGGCTTCGATCACGCAAAACGGCCCGATGCGCACGTCGCGGCCAATCTCCGCGGCGGGATCGACGATCGCCAATGGATGGATCTTCGACACCAAATGTCCCCCGAAAAATGGAGCGGCCGGCGGGTCGGACCCAGCGGTCCGGACGAATGGGCGGCGCACTTCATATGGGGTTTATCGGCCCTAACGCCCGGGAAAATCCAACGTGCTTCGCCGGGTCCGAAGGGGTAGGGGGGTTATAGAGAAAGTGGGGACGCACGAAAATATCATCTGACTCAGATTTGTCGGCACGGCCGCTAGCACGTCGCCCCCATGCCGTCGACGGCGCAAATCTGTTAAATTAGTTGCGACAGCAAGACCGCTCGCCGCCCCCCGCCGGCGACATCAGCCATCCGCTTGCTGCCGTCAACGCTAGCAGCGGCGGCGACTGTTTCGACCTCAGGGAGTTTTCCATCGTGCCCACCAAACACGAAATCTACGACCAGGCCAACGCGCTCAAAGATGAAGGCAAGCTCGACGAAGCCGTGGCCAAGCTGCACGAAGCGCTCGCCGTCGATCCCAACTTCGCACTGGCGCACGCCGCCCTGGCAGTCATCCTCGGCCGGTTGGGCCGCCACGAAGAAGCCATCCAGCACGGCCTCAAAGTGTGCGAACTGGAGCCGGATGATCCGTTCAGCTTCACGGCCATGAGCGTGACCTACCAGCGGGCAGGCCGGATTCCCGAAGCCGAAGAAGCCATGTTCCGCGCCCGGATGATGGAGCAGCAGCGCCGCGGCTAATGCGGCAAGGCTACCGCCGGGGGCGGGGCACTGGCCGGCAACCTCGAAAGAACCTGGTTGCGGTTCGGAACGCCCCTTCCAACCGGCAAGGTCGACCTGGTTTTCGCGTTTTGGTTCAGCACCATGGCTTCTGGGTGGTAGCCCGCACCGCATGCGATTCCGCACGATCTTCTTTCGCAGTTGCCGTCTGCGGTGCCCCCGCTGCGGACAAAGCCGGCTGTTCCACGGCTGGTTTGCCATGCACGACGCTTGCGATCACTGCGGCCTGCCGTTTCACCGGGGGCCAGGCTTTTACCTGGGCTCGATCTATTTCAACTACGGTCTCACATCGGTCCTGGCCCTGACGGCGTTCTTCGTGCTTTACCTGGGCTATGGCATCTCATCCGACGTGCTCATGTGGCCGCTGGTAGCCTTCTGCTTGATCTTCCCGCTGTGGTTCTTCCGCTATGCCCGCAGCCTGTGGCTAGGCATGGACGAGTACTTCGACCCGGCGGAAGAGCGACCGCAAGCCTAAGAAGCGCCCCCTCGCCATCTTTCCTTCCGGCCGGGTAGCCGCAAACGGTCACGCTTGACCAGAGGGCATAAAACGCCCTGTCACAGTGGCGTGTTGCCGCCCCCGCTTCTGGCGGATTACCCCTGCTTTTTCAGGGCCGCAATGCCCCCCGTGTGGCCTGTACGCGGTGAACAGGCGCTGCGGGATGGGGTGAGGATTCGCCCCAAGCTTTGGGTTCCCCCATCCCCATCCAATAGCGGGTGTGCTTTAAACGCAATTGCCCGATGGATTTATCCAGGCCGCAGAACTTAACACGGCAGCCGAAAATGGGGCGGTTGCACGTTGAAAAGGCGTTGGCGGATGTGCATTCCCGAGACGCAGCGCTCCGATACCAGCACTAATCCCGGAACACCGGACATGGATGCGCAATGAGGCGCATTCGCCGGAGAACGATTTCGGTGAGATTCGCACTGCGCGCCCGCAAGAACACAGTAGTGCGTAACCGGTTCACTCAGGCTTCCAAGGATCGGAGGAGCGGCTGATGAGATTGTATCGTTTCTGTAGCCTCCTTGCCGCCCTCGGCATGCTCTCGCTGAGCACTGCCGCGGTGGCGCAAGAGAGTCGTGCCGTGAGCCGCACGAGCTACGGCTACGTCCAAGCGGACGAGGCCCCGTATGCGGCGGCTGACGTCAACCCGCCGTTGGTTTACGCCGGCGCTGAAGGCGGTGGTGATCGGGGCTGGGGTAGCGAAAGCTACTGCAGCAACCCGTGGACGCTGTTCCCGGAAGACGCCCCGTTCGTGATCGGCGGCTGGGCGCAAGGCGGCTACCACAACAAGACCACGCCGCTCTCGACGGTCCGCGGTGACGGCCTTGCGTTCAACGACGTGCCCCACCGCTTCAACATTCACCAGCTCTACCTGTACGCCGAGCGCGTGGCGGACGGTGACCGCGGCCTGGACTGGGGTTTCCGGCTCGACGCCATGTACGGCACCGACGCCCGCTATGGTCAGTCGTTCGGCCAGACCTCGGGCTGGGACGTTGACTGGGATCACGGCGTCTACGGCTGGGCTCTGCCCCAGGCCTACGTGGAATTGGCCAGCGGCCCGCTGAGCGTGAAGGCTGGTCACTTCTACACGATCATCGGTTACGAAGCCGTCCCGGCGATCAGCAACTTCTTCTACAGCCACTCCTACACCATGTTCAACAGCGAGCCGTTCACCCACACCGGTGTGCTGGCTAGCTTGGAAGTGGCCGATGGCGTGACCGTGTACGGTGGTTGGACCCTCGGCTGGGATACTGGTTTTGAGCAGTTCGCCGGCGGCAGCAACTTCCTCGGCGGTATCAGCTTCGAAGCCAACGACTGGCTGACCCTGACCTACGCCACCACGATCGGCGACTTCGGCATGCGGGGTGACGACGGCTACATGCACAGCATCGTCGCCACCGTGCAGCTGACCGATTCGTGGCAGTACGTCGTGCAGAGCGACTACCTGACCGTCAACGGTCCCGGCTTCAACGATTCGATCGGCATCAACCAGTACCTGTTCTACTGGTTCAACGATTGCCTGGGCTGGGGTAACCGCCTCGAATGGTGGAAGGCCGACGGCATCAGCCGCTGGGAAGCCACCACGGGCTTCAACGTCAAGGCCCACGCCAACTGGGTGCTGCGTCCGGAAATCCGTTACGACTGGCACCCCGGTCAGAACTTCGACCAGTGGACCTTCGGCGTGGACAGCTACGTCACCTGGTAACCAGCTGGCCGAACATACGACCTGAAACAATCGCGACCAACCTCGCAACGACCGCCTGCTGCCGGACCCCGGCGGCAGGCGGTTTCGTTATTGGCACTCGCCACGGAGGCTCCCGGCAAACCGCGGCCATTTCCCGCATCGGGCGTGCATTTGCTCCCCGTCTCGTCTACGGTGTTACAATCAGGCCCAAACCGCCGCCGGCAGCCCCGCCCCCAGAGGCAATTGCGGCGAGCTTTGGCCGCGACCGCAGCGGGGTTCCGCCAGCGCCTGGCGAGCGCACGCACGTAGTCCTCCAGGGCAGCAATCCTCAATTACCAGCAACGAGAAACGTACGATGGCTACCGCACCCAAGCGACATCGCGTGGTGATCATCGGAGGTGGGTTCGGCGGACTCAATGCGTGCCGCCATCTCAAGCGGGTCAACGTGAACGTCACGCTGATCGACCGCCGCAACTTTCATCTGTTCCAGCCGCTGCTGTACCAGGTGGCGACCGGCGGCCTGTCGCCCGCGAACATCGCTACGCCCATCCGGGGCATTCTCAAGCGGCAGCGCAATGCCGAAGTGCTGTTGGGCGAAGTGGTCGGCATCGATGCCGAGAATCGCCGCGTGCTGCTGACCGACGGCGAAATCGGTTACGACACCCTGGTTGTCGCCGCCGGCACCACCACCTCGTACTTTGGCCACGACCACTGGCAGGAAGTCGCCCCCGGCCTTAAATGCCTGGAAGAAGCCACCGAGATTCGCCGCCGCGTGCTACTGGCGTTTGAAACGGCGGAGCGGATCACCGACGAGATCGCCCGCCACGATGCCCCGGCAAGCATGAGCGAGGAGGTGGCCCGCTGGCTCACGTTCGTGGTGGTCGGCGGCGGTCCCACCGGCGTCGAACTGGCCGGCGCCATCGCCGAGCTGGGCCGCGGCACGCTGCCCCGCGAGTTTCGCCGTATCGATACGACCAAGACGCGTGTCTACCTGGTCGAAGGTTCCGACCGCGTGCTGTCCGTTTACCCGCCCAAACTGTGCGAGAAAGCTCGCCATGCCCTGGAACGGCTCGGCGTAACCATTCGCACCAATTGCCTGGTTACGGATATCCAGCCCAACCAGGTAACGATCTCGCACCGCAATCCCGACGGCACCGCCACCGAAGAAATCATCCCTACGCACAACGCGTTCTGGGCCGCCGGCGTGCGTGCTTCCCCCTTGGGCAAAACCATTGCCGAGGCCACAGGAGCCCAGACCGACCGGATGGGGCGGATCATCGTCGAGCCCGATTGCACCATCCCGGGGCATCCCGAGATCTTCGTCATTGGCGATTTGGCCCACTTCAACACCGGCTCGGCCGAACAACCTAAACCGCTGCCCGGCTTGGCCCCGGTGGCCATCCAGCAGGGCCGCTACGTAGCGAAAGTGATCCGCCGACGGCTGGAACGACGGACCACGCCACCCTTTGAGTACTTCGACAAAGGTTCGATGGCCACCATCGGTCGCGGCCAGGCCGTGGCGCAGATGGGCCGCCTGCACCTCAGCGGCTTGATCGCCTGGCTGGCGTGGTTGTTCGTCCACCTGATGTACCTGGTGTCGTTCTACAACCGATTGCTGGTGCTGTTTCAGTGGGGCTGGAGCTATGTCACCCGCAATCGCTCGGCCCGTTTGATCACCGGCGAACACATCCTGCCCAACACGAGCGACGTAACCCACGACGCCGGCCGCAGCGCCGCGACCGCCTCGGCCGCCAAGGCTGCGGAAGCGTCTTGAGCCGCAACCGCGGTTCGTCGCAGCGTGCCGCGCTGGTTCCTTTCGGTTGCCTACCGCTCAAGGGGGCAGGCTCATGTCCGTTGGCGCGCCGGCCCTACCCACGAGGCGGCCCCTGCGGTACCCTCGGAGGGGCAGCGACTTGGCTACCGGCCACCGCTGCGCTCGTTTGCTGACGTTCTTTCCGCACGACTTCCGCGCCACGCATGAACGAAACGTACTCCAAGGTTGCCCAAATCAAGACGGTCGATGCCCTGCGGGAGCGTTTGGCTTCGCTTGGCTGCGAGATTCCCATCGATCCCGAGATTCTCACCGCCGAGGCCGGCTCGCCGATGGCGCAGCCCCTGGAAATCGGCGGGTTTAAGGTCGGCAACCGCTGGTGCATCCATCCGATGGAAGGTTGGGACGCCAACCCCGATGGCAGCCCCAGCCCGCACACCCTCCGTCGCTGGCAGTTGTTTGGCCGCAGCGGTGCGAAGTTGATCTGGGGCGGCGAGGCCGCGGCGGTTCGGCCCGACGGCCGCGCAAACCCCAACCAGACGATGGCCATCGCGTCCAATCGCGCCGGCCTGGCGGCCCTGCTGGCCGAGGTGCGGAACGAACACCAGAAGCATTTCGGCAATTGCGACGATCTGCTAGTCGGGCTGCAACTGACGCACTCGGGACGCTTTTGCCGCCCCAACAGCAAGAAGCTTGAGCCGCGGATCGCATACCATCACCCGCTCCTCGACGCCAAGTTCGGTATTGATCCCGCCGATACTTCGGTGGTCCTGACCGATGACGATGTGGAGCGGCTCATCGATGCCTACGTGGATGCCGCGAAGCTAGCCGCCGAGGTGGGCTTCAGCTTTGTCGACGTCAAAGCGTGCCACGGCTACTTGATGCACGAGTTTCTGAGCGCTCGTCCGCGGCCTGGTCGCTTTGGCGGCGATTACGAAGGCCGCACGCGGCTGCTGAAAACGGTGATCCATCGCATCCGCGACGAAGTTCCGCACCTGATGATCGGCGTGCGGCTCAGCGCATTTGACATCGTGCCGTTCCAAACGAGCACCGAAGTCGGACGGCCGTATCCCTACGAACACCTGCTGCCGTACCAGCTTGGGTTCGGCACCGATCCTAATGACCCGCTCAACTACGACCTGACCGAAACATTCCAACTGCTGCGCGACCTGCAATCCTGGGGCGTGGTCGCGGTCAACATCTCGTGCGGCAGTCCCTACTACAACCCGCATATTCAGCGGCCGGCCTTCTTCCCGCCCAGCGACGGCTACCTGCCGCCGGAAGATCCGTTGCTGGGCGTGTGCCGGCAAATCGAAGTGGCCCGCCGCTGCAAAGAGGCGTGCCCCGAGCTGCCGATGGTCGGCACCGGTTACACCTGCCTGCAGGATTACGTCCCGCACGTGGCGCAAGCGGTGGTACGTGCCGGCTGGATCGACGCAGTAGGCCTGGGCCGAATGGTGCTTTCTTACCCGGAGCTGCCGGCCGACGCGCTCACCACCGGCACGCTGGCACGTAAGCGGATCTGCCGTACTTTCAGCGATTGCACGACGGCGCCGCGCAATGGCTTGATCTCCGGCTGCTACCCGCTCGATCCGTATTACAAAGCCCTGCCGCAAGCGGCCGAACTCAAAGTCATCAAGAAGGGCTAGCGGCGATACTGCCCCGCCCGGCCGCTTCACAGGTGCTCACCGCCCGTGACGTAAATCACCTCGCCGGTGACGAACGTCGCGGTCAACAGGTAGAGTGCCGCCCGGCAGATCTCCTCGGGCGATCCGGCACGTTCCAACGGGATTTGCCGGGCCAGCCGGTCCAGGTATGCCTGATCCGCACCCGGCGGCGGCAAAATGGCTCCTGGTGCAATGCCGTTCACGCGGATGCGTGGTGCCAGGGCATGGGCCATTCCGCGCGTCATGGTGGCCAGCGCGCTCTTGGTCATTGTGTACACCAGCCGATCGCCGCGAGGGCGGTCGATGCGCCAATCGAGCAGGTTGATGATGTTGCCGCTCGCGTCCTCCGGCAGCCGCCGCGCGAACGCCTGGCACAAGAAGAACGGCGCTTTGAGATTGATGTTGAAGTGCGCATCCCAGGTGGCTTCGTCGGCGTCGAGCGGACCGCCGCTTTCAAAGATCGAGGCGTTGTTTACCAGGATCGTGGCCGGTCCCAGCCTGGCCGCGGTTTCCTCGATGATCCGTTCGGCTGCCGCCTTGGCATCGCTCAGGTCGGCCTGCACGGCCATGGCATCCACGCCGTAGGCGCGCACGGCTGCCGCGGTTTCTTCGGCGGCTTCAGCCGAACGGTTGTAGTGTATCGCGATGTTCGCTCCGGCTTTCGCCAGGGCCAAGGCCAAGGCCCGGCCCACGCGAACGCCGGCCCCGGTGATTACAGCCACCTGTCCTTGGAGCGGGCTGCCCGTCACATCGCCTGCTGAGTTTGTCATGGTGAGTCTTAGTGGTGATATTCGCTGGCTTGCGGCACGAGCCCAATCGCTTGCCCAGGCAAATTGCGCCGCCGGAACGAGGGCGTTGCGGTATCCCCGTCAACGCGGTATCCCTGGCGCTGCCACAGCCATTGTTCAACGGCTTTCCCAAAGCGGCCAGTACCGCCGAGGAAATCTCCAGGGTGGTTGGTGCCAACCCTGATCAAGCGTTACGATGGGGGCGCCTTGGTGCCAGTACCTCGCTTGACCGCCGGCGTCGTTGTCGTTTGTCCGTCTGTGACGTCTCTCCACGCCGGTGCTCTGGATTCGTCTTCGTGAACGGCCTTGCGCAACAAGACGCCGGCCGTGTGGAAGACGAGCCAGGTCGCCGCCGCGCCAGCGTGCTGCCGCCGGGAACCATTCTGAATGATTTTTTGTTGTTCGTGGAGCGACGTTCGCCATGACGCTGCAAGATGCAGAGGCCGCGTATGGCCAGGACGATTTTGAAACCGCCTTCCGGCTATACCGGTCGCTGGCGGACCAGGGAGCCCCGCAGGCACTCTACCGGCTGGGGTACATGTACTCCAACGGCGAAGGGGTGGAAGTCGACCACGAGGCGGCCATCAACTACTTCCGCGCCGCGGCCCAGGCCGATCATCCCGTCGCCGCGTACTGCCTGGGCGCTTGTTATGCCATGGGGCAGGGCGTTGAGCAGGACTTCGAACAAGCCCGGCATTGGTATCAGCGTTCGGCCGAAAGCGGCGATGCCGATGCCATGTTCAAGCTCGGCATGCTGCACGCCCGGGGTGAAGGCGGCAGCCAGGACTTTGACCAGGCGCGCCAATGGTGGCTCCAGGCAGCCGAGGCCAATCAGCCCCAAGCCCTCCAGGCCCTAGGGCAGCTTTACGAACGAGGGCTGGGCGTCGATACCAACGTGCTGGAAGCGGCCACCTGGTACCACCGCAGTGTGCTGGCCGGAGGCAAGGAGGCCGGCGGCCCGTTCTCGCGGATCCTCCCGCAACTCAAGGAGCTGGCCGAGCAGGGTTCCACGCCAGCCAAGTACTTCTACGGCTGGTACCTGTACCACGCCCGCAAGCAGCCCCAGGAAGCGGCCCCCTGGCTGGAACAGGCGGCCCAGGCCGGTCACGCCCAGGCTGCGAGGCTGGCTGGCTACCTGTACATCAACGGCGAAGGCGTCGAAAGCAACGAAGCCAAGGCCGCCAGCTACTACCGCATTGGAGCCGAGGGCGGCGACGCCTTCGCCCAGCACAACCTGGCCACCTGCTACGACGACGGCTGGGGAGTACCCGTCGACCTCGACCAGGCCATCCACTGGTACCGCCAGGCGGCCGCCCAGGGCTTTCAGCACTCGTGGCAGCCGCTGGCCGAACTGCTCGCCCGCCGCAGCCGCAGCCGGGCGGATGCCTGCGAAGCCGTGCAATGGACCGTCAAACTGGCGCAGCAAGCTCCCGGCGAAACGTTCCTCCTGCGGGGTGGCGACAAGCAATGCCTGTGGGTTGCCAAGATTGCCAACGGCGGCAACACGGTGAACCTCTCGGGCATCACGCAGGATCAGCTCACGCTGGACGATCAGCCCCTGACCTTGGGCCCGGTCGATCCGGCCATGCTGGCCGAGGTCGAACCTACGGCCGATGCCCTGCTCGACGCGGCCATGGAATGCCGTCTGGAGGGCGACTTGGATGAAGCCTTACAACTGCTCAATCGGGCCATCGCTCTGGAGCCCGACAAAGCATGGCTCTGGTTCGAACGCGGCGAGGTGCTGGCCGCCATGCGTCGCACCGGCGAAGCCATCACCAACCTGGATCAGGCCATCGCCCTGGGCCTGGAAAGCGATTCGCTGCCCGATGCCTACACCTCGCGCGGCTGGTGCCACGAGCAGGCGGGCCATTATCGCGAGGCACTGGCCGACTACGCTACGGCCCTGGCCCTCGATCCCCAGCACTGCCTGGCCCTCAATAACATGGCCTGGATCCGTGCCACCTGTCCGGTGGATGAACTGCGCGACGGCCGGGCCGCCGTACACTATGCCCTGGCTGCCTGCGAGCAGACCGACTGGGAAGAAGCTAACTTTTTAGACACGCTCGCCGCCGCGCAAGCCGAGTTGGGCAACTTCGCCGAGGCCATCCGCCTGGTTCAAGAGGCCATCGCGTGCGAGGGCGAAGATGCCTCGGCCTTGTTGGAGCACATGCAGTCGTTTGAGCAGCATCGTCCGCTCCGGTCGGGCTCGCGCAAGTCATAAACGGCCGCCAACACGGTAAATCGCTGGCACGAAGCTTGCCCGGAAAATAGATTTTCTGGGGGCCGCAACAACCGGCATTCGGATGTCTGGCGGCGGATCGTTGGTATCGTTCACCCACTGTAGGATGACCTTCTATGACGCACGACGTGGTGCTGATTCCAGGCGACGGCATCGGTCCGGAAGTAACCGAGGCCGTGAAGCAGATCTTCGCAGCCGCGAAAGCCGATATCCGCTGGCACGAACGGCAGGCTGGCGTGGCCGCCCTGGAGTCCAGCAACGACGTGCTGCCCGAGGAAACCCTCGAGGCCATCAACCGCTACCACGTGGCGCTCAAGGGCCCTTGCACCACGCCGGTCGGCGGCGGCTTCACCTCGGTCAACGTGGCCCTGCGCAAGAAGCTCAACCTGTACGCCGCCGTGCGGCCGGTGGTCAGCCTGCCGGGCGTCAAAACCCGGTTTGAGAACGTCGACCTGATCGTGATCCGCGAGAATACCGAAGGCCTATACAGCGGTGTCGAAAACCAGGTGACCGACGGCGTGGTAATGAGCATGAAAGTCGCCACCGAGGCCGCCTGCACCCGCATCGCCCGCTGGGCGTTTCGCTTTGCCACGCAGCGGCGGCGGAAAAAGATCACGGTCTTCCACAAGGCCAACATCATGAAGATTACCGACGGGTTGTTCCTCCGCTGTGCTCGTCGGATTCACGAATACGATTATCCCAACATCGAGTACCAGGAACTGATCGTCGATGCCGGCTGCATGAAGCTGGTGCAGGATCCCTCGCAGTTCGACGTATTGCTGCTGGAGAACCTGTACGGCGACGTCGTGAGCGACCTGTGTGCCGGCCTGGTCGGCGGCCTGGGCGTGGTCCCTGGCGCCAACATTGGCGACAACCAGGCCGTGTTCGAGGCCGTACATGGTTCGGCCCCGGATATCGCAGGGCAGGGGATCGCCAACCCGCTGGCCCTGTTGATGTCGGGTACGATGATGCTGGATTACCTGGCCGATACCCGCGCCGATGCTGCCTGCCGCGAAGTCTCCAAGCGGATCACGGCGGCTTACCGCCAGGCGCTGGCCGAGGGGCAGTGCACGCGCGACCTGGGCGGCACGCTGGGCACCACCGAGTTTGCCCAAGCCGTAATCGACCGGCTACCCTCGTAACCGCCGACCGTAGTCGGCTAAATCACGCTCTTCCGCCCGCAGTGCAATAAAAAACGCGCTCGCGTTGAGTTTCCCTCGGAACCGGGAACTCCACGCGAGCGCGGGCTTCTCTCAGGCAAACGCTGCGTACGATCGGTTGTGGCTTACGGCACCAGCCAGCGGATGGCGTTCCGGATCGGCTGACCGTCGATGTGCACCGACGGCTGGCCCCACAACCCCGGCCGCAACGTCGGCTGTTTGCACAGACCGGTCGGGCAAGCGGCCACCGGCTGGTAGGTCGTTACCGGCGTCGACACGTAGGTCTGGCACGGATTGCAGGGATTGCACGGATCGCAGCACGGGTTGGTCGACACCGTCGGCTGGTACACGGTCGTAGCGCTGGCATAGTAGCTCGTGCTTGGAGCCACCGTGGCCGGAATCGGAGTCGCAGGCACCGGCGTCGTGGTCGGCACCGGCTCCAGTTGCGCCACGGTGCGCACCTCGCTCACGGTTTGCACCTCACCCCACATTTCGGCTTCGCTGATCGGCCGCACGTACGAGCCTTTGCGAACCAGCGGCGTATTGACCAGCGCCGCCGGCACCACGTAATCCACGTCGGCAACTTCGCCGCCGACCGTCACCTCGTCCGCCACGCTGTCGCGATGATCCACCACCACCTTGGCCGCGCTGACCGTGGTGAACGTGGCCGTGGTGGCGCGCTCGACCTCGGTCGGGGCCGTGGTCCGTACCACCGGAGCCAACACGTCTTCATCCGTCGGCACGATGCCCGAGCTTTCGACCACGGGCAAATTCGCGGTGGCCGTGTTGTCGGCGGCGCGAGGCGTCGCAGCCCGCCACATCTCATCGGCCTGCAGCGCAGTCACGGCCAGCAAGGTGACTACCCCAGTGAGCGTCATCAGCGTTTTCATCGATCGTTCCTTTCTAGCAGCGTATGCCATCCATGCTCGCCAGGATGGGCAGCCCCTCTGGCGGCCTATCTATTGTTCAGGCGTATTGAGAAACTGGCAACGGCCCCATGCTGCGTGACAGGTATCAACCGTCATGAGCAAGAACCTCAATGTATCCTCGCCCGGGCGTCATATCGTGTCGGGTCTGTGGAGTGCGGCTTATACAATGGGTTGGATTCTAAGGCGATGCCCATTTCGCCCAATTTGTTACAAACCGCAAAATTTCTCACCCTGGACACCAAGCCTGGGCCGCCGCACTCGATTGAGTTTGGCCATTACTTAGAACACCGCGAGTCGCGTGCCAGACCGCATTTTTCAGCGGTTTTCGAGACATCCCGCTGTATTGATAGCGTTGCCAGCCTCGCAGAAGGCCGCGGCTCGGATCAGGTTGACTAGCTTTGCGATTCGGCACAACCATCACATTTTGACGGTAGTGATGCGGCCTATCGCACGCTGCCAACTCTATATACGCAGGCGTAGCAGCTCTGTTTTTATCACACTCAGAAAACAGCCGGATCTGCTGTCAACACCTTGATGGCATGGACACCACAACTCATGGAGCACGCTGGGGGGTTACAAGAACGTCAGCTATCCATCCCCTCAATCGTCTGAGAGCAACGTGCCATCCTTGTAAACTTTACAAAGACGGCCGCGTCTGACAGCAAGCCGCTGCCAGCAAGAAGGTTGGCCATCGCCAACGCGTGGACAGCTCAAACGTCCAGTCGCTCGATGACTACGCTCGAGGTCAGGTGTTCCACCCGCTGACGGTCAATGCGGGCGGGTAGCAGTTGTGTGACATTATCGCCCGCCGCAGCGATCCCTAGCCGCACAGCGTCGGGCACATCCCAACCTTGGGCGATTCCCCACGCAATGCCGGCGGCCATGCAATCGCCGCAGCCGATCGGGTTTACCACCGGCAGCGTTGGCGGCTGCAAGCGATACGCGGCCTGCCGCGACGTGGCCCAGACGGCACGAGCTCCTTGGGTAATCACCACCCAGGGGGCGCCGGCTGCGTTCAATTGCCGCATCCCGGCCAGCAGCTCGTCATCGCTGGTCAGCGGCCGGCCCAAGGTCGCGGCCAATTCTTCGCGGTTGGGCTTCACCACCAGTGGCGGCTGCGGCGCGGCGAGCATCGCCATCAGTTCCGGCCCACGGATATCGGCTACCGTGGGAACAGCAGCCGCATCCAACAATTGCCGGTAATACTCGCGTGGCGTGCCCTGCGGCAAGGAGCCGGTCAGTACCGCCACCGCGGCCGAGCTGGCTTCCTCGCGGTAGGCAGCGGCGAAGGCTTCCAATTCCTCGGCACTGGCCGGGGCGGCATTCTCCACCAGTTCGGTGGTGCGGCCATTATCCTCAAGCAGTGTGGTGCAAACTCGGGTGGCCCGGCTGCTGGGAACCCAGCGAGCCGTCACGCCGGATTGGGCAAACTCGCGCTCGATGGCGTCACCCGTCTCGCCGCCGATTAGGGCCAACGTCTTAGCCTGGCTGGCCTCCAAGGCGTGCAATGCCAGTCCTACGTTGATCACCTTGCCCGAGGCACAGGCGTATGCTTCCACTGCCCGATTCACTTCGCCGAGCTGAAGCTGTCCAAACCGCAGGATACGTTGCCAGGCAGGCGTTAAACCGGCGGCGAGAATCACGAGCAGCAGGCTCCTTGCAGCGTTTGGTGGACGTAGCTCCGCCGAGCTGGTGGGCCCAGCGGGTAGATGAGTTCGCCCCATCCTACGGCAAACGTCGGCAATGGCCCAAGGGCCAAATGCCCGGCAATGCTATCGGCCAAGTTGGCACGGCTAGCAGGCTAGTGCCAGCACCACCTGCGGCTCAGACTGCAATTGCGGTCGGCCGCCGCCGCTAGGGCTCGCGCGGCCGTCCTATCATCACAAAGCACGATCAATACAAGACTTAAGCAACCAAGCCATCTTGCTGTTTGGTTGCGTCTTTTTCCCACAGACTGGCCTTTACCGATCGGAGCCTTATCGGCAGAATACCCCCCGCTTTTCGAAGCCCAGGGCGGTCGCGGTTCATTCGCCGGAATGAGAAGCCACCCTGCCGCCAAGCACTCAACGTACAAACGATCCTCAAGTCACGGACGACTTTCCCGCAGCAAGGAGCACACGAGGTGAAGAAACCGGTTCTGTTGGCGATGGCGACGGCCGCGATTTGTTTTTCGGTTGCCCGCGAGGCTGAGGCCCAGGTGGCCATCATCGACTTGAAGTACGTGTTCGACAATCACGTCCGCTTCAAGCAGATGACCGAAGAAATGCGGCGTTCGGTGCAGGCGGCCGAAGCAGACATCAACGCCCGCAAAGACCGCATTACGAGCCTGATCAAGCAATTGGAGGGTGTGAAGAAAGGCACCCCCGATTACAAGCAACTGGAAGACGAAATCACGCAGCAGAAGGCCGACCTGAACGCTCTGGTGTCCAATACCAAGCGCGAGTTCATGCGGCGTGAAGCCAAGATCTACTACATCGTCTATCAAGAAATCGTCCAGGAAGTGGAATACTTCGCCCAGCAGAACCGGCTGACGCTCGTGCTCCGCTTCAACGGCGATCCGATCGACGAGAACGATCCGGATCTGGTGGCCAAGCACCTCAACAAGCAGGTGGTGTGGCATCACCGCAACATCGACATCACCGGCATCATCCTCGACACGCTCAACAAGCGGCAAGGCGCCATCCCGGCCGCCCAGGGCGGTGTCGGCACGCCGAACACCCAGCCGCGTACCAGCCAGACGCCGTCGGTGCCGTTCCGGCCGGGCACTCGCTAAACGCGGCCCTCGCCTGGCGGCGGGCGGCTGGCACCTCGCCTCCCGCGGCCATGGACGTAAGGCAATGAATCCCCGGGGGGACGGAAGCACAACTCTGCGGCCTTCCGTCCCCCGCTTTTGCACTTGGACTTTCCCTCACACGTCGACGGGCTATGCACCGCACGCAGCGGCCAAACTGCGACGCACGGACAGGCCGGCTCCCAAGGGTGGGCAAGGACGCTCCCCGGCAACCGGCAGATTGTGACTAGCCCGTACCGGGGCACGGCACGAACAAGGACGGCGGATCGACTTCCCCATGCTCAAGCGACGCAACCAACGCACTCTGGCAAACACGGCGGTCGTAGAAGGTTTTGGTTACTGGACAGGCAAGGACGTGCGGGTGGAGTTCCGCCCCGCGCCTGAGAACACCGGGCTGGTGTTCGTACGAGCCGACCTGTCCCCGCCTCAGCGGATTCCGGCTCTAGTCGAGTACCGCATCGAGGCCCCACGGCGCACCACGCTCCGCTGCGGCCGCGGCAGCGTCGAGATGGTTGAGCACATTCTGGCCGCTTTGGCCGGCCTGCAGATCGACAACTGCGAAATCTGGGTCGACAACGTCGAAATGCCCGGTTGCGACGGCTCCTCGCAGGCCTTTGTCGAAGCGCTGGACAAGGCCGGCATCGTCGAACAAGACGCCCGCCGCGCTTGCCTGGTGCTGCGTGATACCTGTCGCATGGGCGACGAGGGTAGTTGGATCGAAGCCCGCCCCGCTTCGCAAGCCGGCTTTACCGTGAAGTTCCGCCTGGATTACGGCCGCGACAACGCGATCGGTCGGCAAACGCTTGAGATGCGGATCACGCCCGATACCTTCCGCCGCGAGCTCGCTCCGGCGCGAACCTTCCTGCTCAAGGCTGAAGCCGAGTGGCTGCGCTCGCAAGGGTTGGGCACCCGGGCCACGCTGCAAGACCTGCTGGTCTTCGACGAGAACGGCCCCATCGACAATACCCTCCGCTACCCCGACGAGTGTGTCCGGCACAAGGTGCTGGACCTGGTGGGTGACTTTGCCCTGGCCGGTTGCGACATCGTGGGCTACGTGGTGGCCCACCGCAGCGGACACCGGCTCAGCGCCGAACTCGTACGCCACCTGCTCTCAGAAGGTGAACTGCACAGCGACCTGCGGCGGTCGGCGTAAGTGCCGTAAGCGGTGCCAGGCCGCCCGCTGTTCGTTTGCCAGCTCCAAGGAAGGCCCTCCCAGTGAAAGCTCTCAAAGTAGCCGTCGTTGGTGTTGGACACCTGGGCCGGGTGCACGCCCGGATCCTCTCCAAGATGCAGGGCGTTCGCCTGGTCGGCGTGGTCGACGTGTCGGCCCAGCAGCGTGATGCCGTGGCCGAAGCGTGCCGCACTAACGCCTTCCCCGATCACCTGGCGGTGGCCGATAAGATCGACGCCGCCGTCATAGCCACGCCAACCAAGTACCATCACGCGGTGGCGATGGACTTGATCCGGCGCGGCATCCATCTGCTGGTGGAAAAGCCGCTGGCCGTAACGCCCGAGCAGGGCGAAGAACTGGTGGCCGCCGCTCGGGCAGCCGGCGTGGTGCTACAAGTGGGCCATGTCGAACGGTTCAATCCGGCGGTGACCGCGGCCGGGCCTTGGCTCCGCGAGCCCAAGTGGATCGAGGGCCGCCGGCTGGGCGGTTTCGCATGCCGGATCCTCGACGTCGGCGTGGTCCTCGACCTGATGATCCACGATATCGACCTGGTGCTGGCCGCGACGGGCGAAAAGCCCAACCGGGTAGAAGCCGCCGGTTTGGCGCTGTTCGGGCAGCACGAGGATATCGCCCAGGCAACGCTGCGGTTCCCCGGTGGCTGCGTGGCCCAGTTGACGGCCTCGCGGTTGAGCTACCAGCCTGAGCGCAAGATGCAGGTGTGGTCGGAAGCAGGGTTTGCGAGCCTCGACTTCGCCACCCGCTCCGCCACGGTGATCCGTCCTCACGAAGCGGTCTACGAGCGCAGCCTGGATGCCGCGCAGCTTTCGCCGGAGATGCGCGACGAGCTGCGCGAGCACATGTTCGACAAGTACCTCGTCAAAGAGACCATCACGCCGGAGCCGGCAGACCAGATTACGGCCGAACTGGAAGATTTTGCGACCGCGATCCGAACCAGCAGCAAGCCGCGCGTGGATGGTGCCGCCGGCCTGGCCGCCTTGGACGTGGCCCAGCAGGTGCTGGCCGCGATGGAACGGCACGCCTGGGACGGCGAACGCGGCCACCGCTTTGGCCCCAAGGTTCAGCCGCTGCCGCACGTGCTGCCCGGCCCGCACTTCTTGCGGCGTGCTGCGCAGCTTGCCGACGCCGAGTTGAGCGACGCAGCCGATCAGCGCGACTAGGTTATAGCGCCCAGGTCAGTACCGCCTGGCTGACACGCATCGATAAGCCGCGCGTCGGTGAAGCGCGCGGCATTATCATGCGCCAGGGCTAGCCGCGATCAGGCCGGCTGAAGAATGTGCAGGGTCATGCCCTTCACCAGCGACTTGACCTTCTCACGGTACTCTTGCATGTGGGGCGCGACCAGATGCGCCTTGAGCGCATCGACCGACTCCCACTTCTCGACCACCACGACCACGTTCTCGCGCAGCGGAGCCTGGGCGGCAATGTCGGTCGCTACGTCGACCGTCGGGCCATACTCCAGGCAGCCGGCTTCCTGGTGGACCAGCGGCACAATCGCGTGAAAGTGCTTCAGAAACTCCTCGCGGGTGCCGGGGTTCAGTTCGATCGTGGCTATCACGTGAATCATGGTGTGTTCTCAGGGCTGGACTCCGCCGCCGTATTCAGCGGCATGAAGTAGTGAATCTGCCGGGCCGCTTCGCGGAACCCAAACGACGTATACAAACGCTGACCGATTTCGTTCTGTTCGAGCGTTTCAATGCGGGCAAAGGCCACGCCGTTGCGGCGAAAATGATCCAGGGCATGCTCGATCAGCTTCCGCCCCCAGCCTTGGCCTCGCAGCTGCGGCGCTATCGCCAGGTTGGGAATGTGGCCGATGCCGGACTCGCGATCGATCCAGGTGGTGATGCCGCCTAGAACCTCATCGCCTTCGGCGAGGATGAAAATGCCCGAGGGGTCGCGCCGCGCGTCGTCGTCGACGTGCCGGCCCTTGCGCCAGCGCCAGTCACGGCCGTTGATCAGGCCGAACATCGCTTCGGCATTCTGATCGATCGACACGCCGTTGAACGCCTCGACGGTGATTTCGCGCAAGCGATCCAGGTCGCCGGGTCGAAACGGTCGAATGTGCGGCATCAATCGCGGCCCCCTGCCAAGGATCCCATTGGCCGCTTACCCTGGCGGCCATCGCCCAAGCGGCAGTCTACCCGGCAGGCCAAAGTTCGCAACCGGCCTGGGCAGGGCAACGGACCGGTGGATATCGGTCCGCAAAAGCTGCACCGGCAGCGTGGCGGCACCATCAATAGATCAATCCGGCACCGATGCTGAAGCCGTGCAAGCCCATGCCGTCGCCGCCGCCGTTGGGTCCGCCGGTGTTCCACCAGATTTGGCCTTCGTAGCCGCCACGGATGAACAGTGGCCCCAAGTCGGCCTGCAAACCGACCCCCAGTTCGCCGACCGAGATCACCTCATCGACCCCAGTTCGCGAGATCGTGAAGTCGAGTCCCGAAAACGTGTACGACAGTCGTTCGTTGCGCTCGCCAAACGTCACTGCTCCGCGCACCTGGGCGTAAGCCGACAGATTGAGTCCGATCGGCCGCAGCCACTCCGCAGAGATCGTAGGACCGATCCCTTCAAAGGATTGCCGGTAACGCAACCGTTCCGGCGGACCGAAGGGATCGTTGACCGTCGCCCCATATTGCTGGTTCAAACGCAAATAACGAAGGCCGCCGCCAACGCGCAGCGTCGCTGCCCCCAATTGCCAATCCTGGGTCAGCTCGGCATCGAGTGTCGCCAGCTCGATGCGATGAAACAGGTCGACAACTTCATCGAACGACACCGCCCTAGCGGCCAGGTGCTCCCACTGCCAATAGCGCACCCGAGCGCCAACGCCGTTGTCAGCCCGGGCTCCCAACCAATAACGGCCGGAAATCTCGAAGTCGTAATCGAAAGGCGTCGCTTCGATCGTGGTCGTACCGGGTACCGTGTCGGTCTGGGCCGTAGCGCCGCGGAAATGCGGCTGGAACCACACCACCTCGCCACCGCCGTAAACGGTCCAAGGGGCAAGCCGGCTTGGCCGGTATCTTCCCCAATCAACATGACGTGACGATCGGCAAGGCTGGAATCGGCAAGGGCCATTTCGCGTTCGATCGACGCCAGCCGGGCCCGCAGTGCTTGCAGCTCAGCTGACTGCATTTGAACCGCGTTTTCCAGCTCGGCGTACGAGCTACCTTCGGTTGCCCTATCTGCGGCCGATAGCCCTCCCGTGATGCCCATCAGGACAATCAGCGATGCAACCACTCGCAACATCCCGTTCATCGCAGCAAGCCCGTCGACGCGTTTGAACACACCCCACGAGCGGGGCATCTCCCGACAAATGACAGAAGCCCGGCGCCTTCGCACCGGGCTTCCTGGATCGGTGTTGGCGTTAACCGTACCCGCAGTTGGTCAGAAGCTCAGGCCGGCGCTGATGACGACGCCGTGCAGGCCCATGTCGCCGATGCCTTCATTGGGCGAGCCGGCATTCCACCAGATCTGGCCTTCGTAACCGCCGCGGATGAACAGCGAACCCAGATCGGCCTGGAGGCCGATGCCCAGTTCGCCGACCGAGATCGTGTCGTCGGCGCCGGGACGCGAGTAGAGTTCGTCCCCGGTGCCCCCAATGTAGTAAACCCGTTCGTTGCGATCACCGAACGTCACCGAGCCGCGAACCTGGGCGTAAAGCGACAGGTTCCAGCCGATGGGCCGGAGAATCTCCGCGGAAATCGTGGGGCCGATGCCTTCAAACGACTGCCGATAGTAGAAGGATTCGGGCGCGCCGGGACCGTTGAACGCGTCTGCGCTAAAGAGTTGGTTCAGCCGCAGGTAGCGAAGACCGCCGCCGATGCGCAGAGCCGCCGCCCCCAATTCGAAATCCTGGGTCACTTCAAAATCGAGGGTGTGCATCTCCAGCTGATGGTACACCTGAAGCGTCTCGCCCGGTACCGCCGTGACCGCCTGCGTCCCGAGCATGAGGGTACCAGGCATACCGCCACCGGCGAAAGCAATGGCGGCAGGAGGAACGATCCCCGTCTGGAAGTCGGCCAGGTGCTCCCACTGCCAGTACCGGACCCGCGCTCCGAGACCGCCCGGACCGCGCACGCCCAGCCAATACCGGCCAGAAACCTCAAAGTCGTAATCCAGCGGTATGAAATCTATACCGTCGGCGAGCACAACCGAAGCGGCAGTCGCACCGCGGAAATGCGGTTTGAGCCACACCAGCTCGCCGCCGCCGTAAACCGTCCAGGGATCACAGCAGCTTTGCGGGATGCAATCCGTCGCACAACAATCGTACCCTGCGACGCCATATTCGCCCGCTGCGCCGGAATCGGCCTGCACCAATCCCTGCTCCAGCGATGCCAGCCGCGCCCGCAGTTCCTGCAGTTCTGCCGCTTGTGCCTGCAGGGTGCTTTCCAGATTTCGGTACGACACGTACGACGATTCGGCCGCCGCCACCCATCCGGTGAAGGAAAGTACGGCGCACATCCATGTGACCAAGCGAATAGCGATCTTCATCGGCCACGTCCTTCCCTACAGACTTTTGACGCCCCGGCCTTGGAACTGAAGTATTGGTTGTGAGAACCTGGCCCACTCTCCCGGACTTGCAGGACGCAGCACATTTCGCTGCCGGACCATCGCAATGGTCCGCATCAGCACGGCTGCCGGTCCCTGTCCGTTGCCCTGCTAGCGGGTTACCCCCCGCCATTCGGGCTACTAGGTGTGTCCTATATCGGACGCTATTCGCCACCAATTCTGGTATTAATCGATCTCCCTATCATTTTTTGGGAATTGATATGGCTCGCCTGACCGGAAAGGTTTCGCCAGCTTTCCCAAGCGCAGACAGCAGGGCATTCCGAAGTGCTAGCCCTCAAGGCGAATCCCTTGCGTCGAATCGACACGCTAGCGATACCGCAACCCGCGTTGGGCCCTGAAGCTGCGCAATCAGCCTGATTGCTGGCCCAACCGAGAACGCCGTGCGGCATGCCTCGCACGTGCGAGTTCTATGTCCATCCGCGCCACGGCCCCGTTGGCCAAGCAGATATCGCCCAGCCCCGTGCCGATCAACCATCGGCACGAACAGCCAACGGCCAGTCGCTTGAAGAGTGAGAACGGCCGGGGCTTACTCCTTCATTTCCCGCGCTTGGCGCAGGACAGCCCGGATGGCGGTCAGCCGCTCGGCCAGCTCGCGTTCGAAGCCGCGATCCACCGGCCGGTAATATACTTTCTCCACGCCCAGGTAATCTTGGGCGGCGATGCCGCCTTCGGCATCGTGGGCGTACTGGTAGCCTTCACCATGGCCAAGCTGCTTGGCGCCGGCGTAATGCCGGTCGCGCAGATGGACCGGCACCGGGAGCAGCCGTCCCTGCTGCACGTCGCGGCGGGCTTCGCTGATCGCCACCGTCGACGCGTTCGACTTGGGCGCACAGGCCAGGTATGTCACCGCCTGGGCCAACGCCAGTTGGCATTCCGGCAGGCCCACGAACTCGGTCGCCTGCATGGCCGCCACGGCTAGCGGCAGCGCATGCGGATCGGCGTTGCCCACGTCCTCGCTGGCGAGGATCACAATCCGCCGGGCGAGAAACCGCACGTCCTCGCCGCCTTCGAGCATGCGAGCCAGCCAGTAAATGGCGGCGTCGGGATCGCTGCCCCGGATGCTCTTGATCAGCGCGCTGGCTGCGTCGTAATGGCTGTCGCCGGTGGGATCGTACTCCACCGCTTTCTTCTGCACCGACTCGGCGATCAGTTCGCGCGTCAACTCGACCGGCCGGGCATCGCTCGACAACACGGCGATCTCCAGCGCCGTCAGGGCACGGCGCGCGTCGCCATCGCAAACCTCGGCCAGGTATGCCAGGGCGTCGTCGTGCAGACGGATGTCGATGTTGCCCAACCCTCGCTGCCGGTCGGTCACCGCCCGTTTCACCAGGGCGATGATGTCCTCGGCCGACAACGGCTGGAACTGGAACACCTGGCTGCGGCTGACCAGCGCGCTGGTAACGGCGAAGAACGGGTTTTGCGTGGTCGCCCCCACGAGCACCACCGCGCCGTCTTCGACATCCGGCAGCAGCACATCCTGCTGCGCCCGGTTGAAGCGGTGGATCTCATCGACAAACAGCAGCGTGCGGCGGCCTTCAGCGGCCAGGCGGTCCCGGGCTTCCGTAATCAGGTCGCGGAGATCCTTCACGCCGCTGGTCACGGCGTTGAGCTGCCGGAACACGGCCTTGGTTTCTTCGGCCAGAAGCCGGGCAAGCGTGGTTTTGCCGGTGCCGGGCGGGCCGTAGAAGATGACCGAACCGAGGCGGTCGGCTTTGATCAATCGCCGCAGCAGCTTGCCTTCGCCCAGAAAGTGCTGCTGGCCGACGAACTCCTTGAGCGACGTCGGCCGCATCCGCGCGGCCAGCGGCTGGACACTGCGGCGGTTGGCTTCTTCGGCAGCTTCAAACAGCGACACGGGTGCAACTCCTGCGGGACGTGGCCTGCGGCCGTACCGCCCCCCGCGTCCACTTGTAACTCAATAGTGATCGGAAAGATCGGCAACCGGGCGCCCGGCGCGATTCAGCGGCGTCACGGCCTAGCGGCTGGCCAGCACCTGCAACTGCGGCATGGCCTGGCGAAGCTGCGCGAGGGCGGCCGGGGTCATGGCCGTATCGTACAGTTCGATCTCGCTCAGCCGCGACAACTCGCGTAGGTACCGCACCGCGCGATCGCCCACCTGCGTGCCCGACAGGCACAGATAAACCAGGTTGGGGGCCGCGGTGGCGATATTCTCCAGGCCGCGCGACGTGATCGGCGTGCGGAACAGGTACAGCCGGGTAAGGTTCTGAAGCCGGTTGCGGAAGTTGGCCATCGTCTCCAAGGCCCGGTCGGTGATGTTGGTGCCCGCCAGGCTCAGCACCTGCAAATCGGGGAACGATTGCAGCACCTCAATGCCCGAGTCGTCGATCTGCGTCTCGGTCAAGTCGAGCGATTCCAGCCCGGCCAACGGCCGCAACTTAGCCAAGCCGGCGCTGGTCAGCGCGGTGCCCGCCAGGTCGAGGTGCTTGAGCTGCGTCATCTGGGCCAGGTTGGCAACGTTGTTGTCGTTGATGCCGGTCCGCCACAGCTCCAGGTGCGTGAGCTTCTTCAGGTTCACCAATCGCGTCAGCTCGCGATCGCTGATCGCGTTCCCGCCCAGGCTGAGCCACGTGATCTGCCGGAGCGAAAGCGTGGTGACCTTGGTGTTCGAGGCATCAAGCCGCCAGAACTTTTCCAGGCCCGAGAGATAATTCACGCTGCTGACGGCGGTGCCCGAGATATTGAGCGTTTCCAACTCCGCCAGATCGCTGAGGGTGGTGATGGCCGCGTCGGTGATCGCGGTGCCGGCCAAATTCAGATGGGCCAGGGCGGTCAGCTCCTTCAACGACTCCACGCCCGCATCGCCCACCTTGGTGTTTTGCAAATCGAGGCTGGAGAGGGTCTTGAGGCCGGCCAACGAGGCCATGCCGGCATCGGTGATGTTGGTGCCGGCGAGGTTCAGCCGCTGGATGGCCGACGAGCCGGCCAGGATCTGGAGACCTTCGTCTTTGACCTCGGCGCAGTTGGCTACGTCGATCGCCACCACGGTCAGGTTGCCTTCCGGCAGTTCGGCCCGGCCGCCGGCCAGAGTCGCGGTCTTGCCGTCGGCCGTGCGAACCTCAACGGTACCGCCTACCCGCAGCGCCCACTGGGCTGCCTGGCGTTCCTTCTCGTAGGCCACCTTGGGCTCGGCCGGCTTGTCTTGCGCCGCCTTATCCTCGGCCCCCTGCGAAACATTAGGAGCTTGTGCGGGTGCCTGGTCCTGCTGCTGATCCGCGCGCGCCGCGCCAAGCACGGCAACCGTACAAACCAGGATCAGGGGCCAGACGGATGCATGGGGCCAGCGCAAGGTGGCGTTCATGGTTCCTCAAGCTCCAGATAAGTTGGCGGAGAACCTGCCGCGACGCGCAAAAGCAGGGAGGGCATACACCGCCATTTGGCTTGCAGCACCCACCGGCAGTTAAGTACGACAGCGATGCACGCCCAGCGCGTCGGCAGGGACCATACCCTGGGGTACCAGGGCATTTCACCGGGCAGTGTACCGCAGACCCGCGCGGTCGAAAAGCAAAAGGGCAGGGCGGGCCGCGCAGGCTTTCCCCCCGCGGCCGTGGTGCAACGCGGCTCGGTTCGCAGCCGTTCCCCAATCGGCGGTTGCCGCAGCAGCTTACTTCTCGGCCTTGCCTTGCTGGCCCTTGGCTGAAGCCGTGGCCATCTTGGCCTGCCGGGCCTTGATCTGCTCGGCCACGTACTGGATCGCCTTCTGGAGCTGGCGATCGACAAACACCGGCTTGTCGTCGGCGGCGGGGTCTGGAGCCTCGACCGGAGCCTGATCCAACTCGGGCGGCAGGTGGGGCTGCACCACGTCGCGCTGACGCCGCCACTCGATCAGCTCCGCGATTTCGGCGTCGGTGAGGGGCACCTTGAACCCTTCGTCGGGCGTGACGCCCCACTCATCGCTTTGCCGGGCGTCTTCGGTGCGGTGGATGTTGCGGCCGCTGGGGCGGAAGTAAGCGGCCGTGGTCAGCTTCAGCGCACCGCCGCCTTCCAGGTTGATCACGTTTTGCACGCTGCCCTTACCCCAGGTGCGTTCGCCGATGATCACCGCCCGCTTGTGATCCTGCAAACAGGCCGAAACGATTTCGCTAGCGCTGGCGCTGAAGCGGTTCACCAGGATCGCCATCGGGAAGTCGTCCAGGGTGCCTTCCGGCTTGGCGTCCCACGTGCGGGAGCGGCCGCTGCGGTCCTTGGTGCTGACGATCCGGCCTTCCTTGATGAACATGTCGCAGATTTCGATGGCCGATTCGAGCAGACCGCCGGGGTTGAACCGCAGGTCGAGCACCAGGCCCTTCATGCCTTGCTGTTTGGCCTGCTCGATGGCCCGGCGGAGTTCGCTGGCCGTGTCGCGGCTGAACGACGTCATCCGGATATAGGCAATGTCCTTGTGGTTGCCGTAGATGAAATTCCAGTCGTCGTGCTCATTGCGGCGGTCGCCCAGCACGGTTTCCACCCGGATCACCTCGCGGCGGACGGTCACGGTTTCCTCAGTGCCATCCACGTGCTGAATGGTAAACGTGACCGCGGTGCCGGCCCGGCCCTTAAGCTTGTTGATGCACTCATCGAGGCTCATACCCTTGGTCGGCTCACCCTCGATGGCGATGATCCGGTCGCCGGCCAGCACACCCGCCTTGTAGGCCGGGGTGCCCACGATCGGGCTGAGCACGGTCAGGTGCCCGTCGCGCATGCCGACTTGGATGCCGATCCCGCCGAACTCACTTTCGATGCTGCTGCGGAAGCGATCGACGTGCGTGGGATCGATGTAGTTGGAGTACGGATCGAGCTTGCTGAGCACGCCGCGGATGGCCGCCTTGAGCAGCTCGCGGCGATCGACTTCTTCGACGTAGTTCTCTTCGACCTGGTCCATCACGTCGACCAGGGTCTTGAACAGCTCGTATTCTTCGCGCTCGCGCTGCCGCTGGGCTTCGCTGGCGACGGGGGGCAACGGGTTGGCCGGCGCGGCTTCCTCACCGACGGCCCGGGCCACGTATCCGCCCGAGAGAAATCCACAAATCAGCAGCCATCCCAGCCAATGGTGGCGCATGCGAAGCCTCCTCGGAGTGCGCTGGAACGATCGGCGAAGTAGCGCCAAGCGGGGCCTTACACGGCGCAAACACTGCCGGTTGGGCAACTTGGATCGAACCTTCTGGAAGTATAGTTGGTCCCCGGGCAGCAGACAAGAAAACCGATCCACCGCCGCGCGGGGGAAAAAACGGCAAACGCAGCAGGCTGCGTACTTTTGAAGCCCACCCGCAAAAAACGGCGTTCCTCGGCCGTCGTTCTAACCGACACGATCCGCAAGAACGGATCCAAAGCGATCAGGGGAGATGTTACTGACCCCGCCAACGGCCAACGAGGTCATCAGGATTTGCCCGTCGCGAGCGTGTCGTGTCGCGCAGCACAAAGCTGCCAGTTCGCCCGCACCGCTCAAATGCCGGATGCAAGCCCACAGCCTACCCAGCTTAAAGCTTGTTCTTCTTCACCGGCGGTAGCTCCAGCAGCGTGTCGATGTGGGCCGTGAGTTTGTGCCCATCGTACTGCCAGCGGGCGTCCAGGCTGCGGCACCAGTTCAGCGGACGGAAGGCGTGCTGACCAGCCCGGGAGCCGTCGGCCTGGTGCGTCCACACCGGGTAGCCGCCGTTGTCGGCAAGCACGAACTGGCCGCCAATGGTGCTGACCAGTTGGCCATCGAGCACCTGGTTGGCCACCGTCAGGCAATCGGCGGCCGGCACCTTGAGTTGCTGGTGCAGCGTGTTGAGGAAGATCAGCGTGCCCTGCAGGTTCCGCTCGGCCGAACGTTCAGCCAGCGGGTTCAAGAGCAACGCCAGGGGGCTGTCCTCCAGCCGCTCGAAGTGGATGCGGCTTTCGCGGGCAACCGGCGGAACATCTTCCGGCGCGCCGATCACAATCTCGGGCCCCCCCCCATCGCCCGTCACATGGACTTCGACCGGGACGCCGCCGATGATCATCTGCGCCCACTGCATCAGGGGCGGCGTGCGCAGGATGGGCGTAACGGCAATGTCGATTCGCACGCGATCCTTGGCGCCACCTTCTTCGACATCACGCCGCAATCCAATCTGTACGGGCGGCATGCGGCCCCAGTCCTGGCGGTACGACGTGATGAAGTCACGGTACTGGGCATCCTCGCGAGCGGTGATGCTTTCGATTTGAACGTCGGTCACGGGAATCAGGCTGCCTAGCCCGCCGCGGAGCGAACACACCGGCTTGCCGTTCACAAAGCTGATGCGGCTGCCGTCGGCGGTCTGGTTGAAGTCGCGCGGCAGCAGGCCAGCGGCAATAAGATCCTCAACGGTTTCGTGCGGCACGCCCTCAGCCTTGGCCGCCAAACGGGCGAGCAAGGCAGCTTCCAGCCGCACCTGGGTTTTCAGCCGCCGCATCATCTCGATGCGGTAATGCGGCGTCGCCAGATTTTCGAAGAACGCATCGGAGAGGTACACGAACATCGTATCGTGGCGATCCACCGGCATCCGCCGCCGGGCCACGCGGAACTCGGCCGACTGCCCCAGCGAACGCTTGCCGCTGCTGGCTTCGAAGAACCGTTCCATCAACGCCCGCGATGTCGTCACAAAATGGAAATCGCCCACCGAGGCGTAGAACGACCGCACGCGGTTATCGGGCGTATGCAGGAACGACACGGTTTTGCCGGCGATCTCCACGTCTTCGAGCACCGCATCGGGATACTTCCTGGTCGCCATCCGGCGATGGTTGCGGAGGAACGTGGTCAGCAGCGTGCTGTTTTGCGCGCGGAGCAGGATACCGATTGACGCCCCCGAGCGGAGAAACGTATCGGTGCCGACTACCGCGGCATCGGCAATCACCAGAGGACCAAGTACGTCGGCAAGCAATACGTCGCGGATCTCGAGCCGATCCTGCATCCGTTCGCTGATCTCATATTTGACCGATTCGGTGAGGAACAGCGTGCCCAGGTCGCCCTCAGCCCGATCGATCAGCGTCTTGAGCCACCAGAAGTTGTCGAAGTTCCCAAAGCGGAGGTAGAAGCACTCCTCCGGTACATAATTGGCCATCTCCTCAATGACTACGTTCTCTGCGGCCACCGCCGGAACATCGGCGGATTGCGAGGCTTGGGCGTCCGGCTGCGGAGTAACCGGCACGGCGTTCCAATCGGCGGCCGGGGCGGCAGGCATCACCGGCAAGGGGCGGTCGGCCACCGCGCCAGCGTCCTCGCCCAGCAGTACTTCGCGCTGGACATCGGCCTTCATCGCGTCGGGGCCCGCCAGCGGAGCCAAAGCCGAACCGATCTCCGGCCCGCCAATCAGCCGTGTGATGGCTTCCAAGCCTGACCGCTGCTCGCGCGGAACCGGCAGGTTCAACCGCCGGGCAAGTGTCAACTGAAGGAAGTTTTCGACGTCGCGGGGATACTCCGGCGCAGAGCCCAACAGAGGACGCCGGCCATCGTTGCGGTAGCTGTCCCACCACTGCGTCAACAGTTCGCGGTGCAGTTGTTCATCGCGGCGAGGATGCACGCGGGTTTGGAACTTTTCGTCCGCGTACACTTGCAGATCAAATGGTTCGGCGCCGCGGAACAGAAAATACGCCGTGTTCCCCCGAGTACCGTCTTCGGAACCGTTCAACGCACCGCGAATCAGGCCCCGCACGCCACGGCCGACGCTGCGAGCCTGGACCGGATAGAGTACGCGGCCATGTGTTTCGTCGAGGTAGATCACCGGAGCCGATGTTTCATCGCCGCCCAGCTCGATCGTGATGCCGTGATCGCCCAGCAGGCCGCCGCGTCCCAGAATCCGTCCCCGGCGAAGGATGCCTCGGCGACGAGGCTCCGCCGGCTGATCGGCACGCGGCGGTTCCTCACCGGTGTGCAGAGTGATGACGCCCACACCAAACGGCTCCCCCGCGACGGCAACCACGTCCACGTCGCGAACCGTAGCCTGGGCAGCCGCAGGCGCTAGCAGCCATGCGCAAGACGCTGTCACGACGGCACTGGCCAACAGAAACGTACGCCGCATGGTTGGAATCCTCCGCTTGGAGAGCGAGGTATATCGGGAGCCCCGTGGCTGGGGGCATTTTCGGTCCAATGGTTCGTTCGCTTGCACGGCTTGCGCCGTAGCGCACGGCAATCGGGGGTTCAGCATGCTGCTTGCCCCCAAGCCATTCCAGATCCGTGAAACGGCCCCCACTAGGGGGTAGAGCGTGCCCGGCAGAGTCCCCAACAGTTGGATGCCGCGCCGCTGCAAGAATGGGACACAATTTCTGGCCGCAAAACCTTGCTAAGCCAGAAAGCATGCGTAGTTTGCCGCGCAAGGGGCGCTTAGGACTAGAGCGATTCGTGGCTGCCGGCCAACGCCTGTTCGGCCTCGTCGGCCCAGGGACTGCGCGGAGCCAGCCGCAGAAAGGCCCGCCAGTGCTCGGCCGCCTCATCGGGGCGGTTCAGACGGGTGAGGGTGCGGGCAAGATGGTAATGGGCGTCGGCGTAATCAGGATGGCTGGCCAAAGCCCCGCGAAATGCGGCCTCGGCCAGTTGCGGCTGGTCCAGCTCCAGCAGCACGCAGCCCAGGTTGGCTCGGGCTTCGATGTAATCCTCATCTATCTCGATGGCCATGTAGTACCGTTCGCGGGCGGCCGACAGATCGCCCAACCGGTACAGCAGATCGGCCAATTGGAAGCAGATTTCGGCGTCGGGCCCACCGGCAGCCAACGCCGCCCGATACAGCTCGGCGGCCTGGTGCAAGTCGCCCTCGTCCTCGCAGGCTGCCGCGGCGTCGCAGAGTGCCCGGGCTGACGGCGTGGTAGCACCGGCCTCCACCGGCAAGGAAACCGCCATGGCGGCAGCTTCCTCGTCTTCGCCTGCTTCGTCGGCCTCGTCCCGAGCCGACAACACGTCGGGCGTATCGTCGGTTGCTTCGAAGTCGAACCGCATCTGGCCCGAGGTATCCAGCAGCCCGCCATCCTTGCGCAGCAGCAACCGTTTGCCGTCAGCCAGGACCGAAAGCTGGGCCAGCGGACGTTCGATCTCGGGCAGAAACTGTTGCAGTTCTTTGAGTTGCCGCTCGATCTGGGCAACCGGCACGCCCGAGGCCACCAGCCGGGCAAGGCTGCGGGCCGTGACCACCTGCTGGTAGTCGAAATAAGCCAGGCGGCGCACTTCGCGTACCGGGGTGATCAGCCCCAGCCGCTGCCACCGGCGAATGGCAGCGACCGGAATTCCCAGCAGATGGGCCAGGTTGGCCGCCGTGTAGAGCGGGTGGACATTCTGCTCGGCCTCGATCAGGCCCAGCCGCTGCCAAAGCTGCGTCTCCGTAAGGATTTGCAGCTCGCCGCGGCGGGCCGCCTCGCGGGCGCGTTCGTCCAGGGCCGGCTCCAACTCGGCCAGCGGCAAGCCGTCTTCGCCCACCACGAGCCAATCCACCGGCTCGCCGTCGTCGGCCGCCACGGGCACGGCGCCCCGCTGGATGAGCAGGGCCCGCGCTTCGCGGCGCGTCATTCCGGCGAGTCGGCCGGTGAAGGCAATTCGTTTACCGGTCAGGGATTCGGTCATGCGTGGACGAAGACAAACAACACTCAGGCAGCTTCCCAGCACGACCACGCGCGCAGGGCCGTTCCCGGGCGCAACATCACGCCGAGAAACGCGGATTGTACCACAGTCGGCCCGCCGAGCGGACGGCGCTTAAACGGCCGCTGCCTGAAGCATGGCCCGGCCGCTGTTACGGCCAGATGCCGCGGTCCAGCGTCACCTGAGCGACGCGCTCGACCGCCAAGGCCAGGGCCGCGGTGCGAAGGTCGGCACCGCCGTTGCGGCCGGGCCGCTCGTCGGAATTGACCCTCCGCCAGTGCTCCACCACGTCGTCGACCGAGTCGTACATCCGCTTCTGGAGCTTGCGGTTGACTTTGTCGAGGTCCCATTTCTGGTGCTCGAGGTTCTGCACCCACTCGAAGTAGCTGACCGTCACGCCGCCGGCGTTGGCCAGGATATCGGGCACCACGTGGATGCCGCGGTCGGCCAGGATGTAATCGGCGTCGGGCGTGGTCGGGCCGTTGGCCGCTTCGCACACCAGGCGGGCCTTGATGTCCGGGGCGTTGCCGTGGTGGATCTGGCACTCCAGCGCCGCCGGCACCAGGATGTCGCAATCCCAGGTCAGCAACTCCTCGTTGGAAATGGTCTGCGAGTGCGGGAAGCCGACCACGGTGCCGGTCGATTCCTTGAACTTGATCACCTGGGCGATGTCGAGCCCTTCATCGTTGGCGATACCGCCCCGCGAATCGCTCACGGCCACCACCTTGGCGCCGGCTTCCTGGAACAGGATCGCGGCCACCGAGCCGGCGTTGCCAAAGCCCTGCACGGCAACACGGGCACCCACGAGCGAATCGAGCCCTTCGATGATGCCGTGAGAGAGAATCCGCTCGGCGGCGTACACGCAGCCGCGGCCGGTAGCCTCACGGCGACCATGCGAACCGCCGATGTGCAGCGGCTTGCCGGTAACCACGGCCAGGTTGTCGCCGCCGGGATGCATGGCGTCGTAGGTGTCGTACACCCAGGCCATGGTCTGGGCGTTGGTGTAGACATCCGGAGCCGGAATATCGGTATGGGGGCCGATGTTATCGCCCAACTCGGCGATGAACCGCCGCGTGATCCGCCGCAGTTCGTTCTGGCTGAGCTGCTTGGGATTGCAGGCCACGCCGCCTTTGGCGCCGCCAAACGGCAGATCCATCAGCGAGCATTTCCAGGTCATCCACGTGGCCAGCGCCTGCACCTCGTCGTAGGTCACGTCGGGGTGGAAGCGGATACCGCCCTTACCGGGGCCACGGACGCGGCTGTGCTGGACCCGATACCCGGTGAACGTGCGGACCGAGCCGTCGTCCATTTCGATCGGGAAGTGCACGGTGATCGAACGTGCCGGGTTCTCGAAGCAATCGATCAGTCCCGACTTGAACTTTGGCAGGTACTCAATGGCTCGCTCGAACTGCCGCTGGCTCATCCGGAACGCATTGAATTCGTCGGCCGCGGCCGGCGGCGTCTCTAAAGTGGTTCTCTCGTTCATGCGGGTTTGGGTCGTGCGATGCGTAGAAACAAGTAACCGGGATGGCCTGGCATCAACGGCGGTGGGCGTGAAAGTTTGCCGTTGGCCTGCGGCCTCCCACGGAGGCTGCCCCCCCACGAGTTCTCAGCCGCCGCGGTGCATCGGTTTGCCGCGTGGCAGCAGCAAGCCTTACCACGTTAGCGACCTGGACGAACGGCTCTTGGGCGGAGAGCCGATCGTCGCACTCGGGACATCGCTGTAGGCAAGCCAAAGCCCCCGCGGCTTGGGCGAATTGTCAAAAGGCCGGTACGCCGGCCAAGAACTAGCCGACCCATCGGCCGTGAGGGCGCAGCCTCAAGCCTTGCGGAAGGTTTGAGCATGGCACCCGGTGCTGACCTTGCCAGCCAGGTTGCTGGCGTCGCCAAGGCAGGCTTGCCATACAGGCGGCTTCCGTGCCAGATATCACCGGGTCGGGGCGGGCTCCAGCACCAGACGGTGCCTGGTCACCGATTCGACCTTGGCCCGAGAAAACGCCAGCGGGAAATACTCGGCGTTGTTCCACATCTGGGCCAGATCGTCGTAGTGAGGGCTACCGGGCTGACCGGAGTTGCCAGGCGCGCTGGTCGCCATACCGCGGTCCCAGTCGGCCAGATCCAGCACATGCCGGTAGCTGGCGCCATTCAGCCGGTGAAGCCTACCATCGTACCGCGCCTGATCTGGAGCGAAAGGTCCAGAGCCGCTGGGAAATGGCCCAATGTTGAATGCGCGCGCGAATGTAGGGCCTAGCCCTGCGAGTGGGTGGCGGAATAAAACCTTCTGCAAATTCCCCAACTTCCAGACGGTGGGGTCCGGTCCCAGCCGCTTCTTGGCCTGGGCCACGGCCTCGGCAAATGTGCTCCGCACCAGGGCGTCGCGAGCCTTGACGGGCTCGTCGCCAAACCAAGTCGCGGTCGGCTCGCGCAGCGCGTTCACCATGACCGTAACTCCCGCTCGGCCCGTAGCTTCTGCAATCAGATGCTTGGGCATGCGAGGCCCGAAGAACGCGTCGACCAGCCGCGTCCGCCACAGCGCCCACAGCACGCCCGCATTGCCGTTACGATCGAGATTACCGTCCCAACCGGCCAGGAGCTTCGCATACGGTTCCAGCGCCGGATCACCGGCGCCAATCTCAGTAAGTAGGGCCGCCATCTCCCTGGCCGGAATCGAAACCTAGTCGTACTGCATCCGCTGAAAATCTTCCAGCGTGAACTTCTCCTTGGCCTCCAGCAGGGATTTGAGCCGCTGGTAGCGGTAGCCGTCCGCCCATTCGTAGGCCACCATGTGAGGGTAGCCTTCCGGCAAAATGTTGTGATTGGCCGTGACCACGTAGCCCGACTTGGGATTGAACGTCTGCGGGAGTTCATCCACCGACAGGTAACGCTTCCAGCCATAGTTGTCGTCGGCGCCGGGAACGGGCAGCAGCCCGTGGCCTTTGCCGCGCACGGGCGTGAGCGCCGCGGCCACCCAGCCGATGTTGCCATCGACGTCGGCGTACACCATGTTCTCCGAGGGCGTTTTCCACCGGGCGACCGCTGCCAGGTATTCTTTCCAGTTCTGAGCCCGGCCCACCGACAGCGAAGCCAGATACGCCGCCGTGCCCGGCTCACCGCCCACCCAGCGCAGCACATACGCGCGGCGCCGCGCGTGATCCTCGTGCAGCACCGGACCATTGCGAGTGTAGCGCAGCGTGAGTTCCACTTCCTGGAGCGTGCCGTCTTTTTGACGAACGCGCGTTTTCTCACGGCGAACGGTCATCTTCTCCCAGCCAGTGGGCGTGCGATACCGCTCGGGGTCTTCCGGGTGCGTTTCTTCGATCACCAGGTCGGCCTGGTCGGTGCCGACGATCGTAAAGCCCCAGGCGATGCGTTCGTTGTGACCGATGGCCACGCCGGGCAGGGCCGGTTCGCCACTGCCGATCACGTTCCAGCCGGGCGCGTTCAGGTGAACCAGGTACCGCAGCGAGGGCAGGGCGAGCGTGCGGTGCGGATCGCTGGCCATCAGCGGTTTGCCGGATACCGAGCGAGCGCCGCTGACCGCCCAGTTGTTGCTTTCGCCGCTGCCCATCGGCTCCTGCAACGAAAACCGGATCGCCTGCGTGACGGCGCTATAGCCCTTGAGCACCGTGCGATCGATGCCCAACAGATCCAGCCCATCGGCCGGCTCGTAATCCACGTGCGGATCGGCGGGCATCAGCAGCCGGGCTTGCTCCAGCCCCACGGCGGCAATCAGTTCCGCCCGGGCGACCTCACGCGAAAGGTTCAACGCCACGGGCAACAGCGCCATCCGGCCCAGCACGTCCTCCGGCTGCCAACGAGCCGGCCGATACTTGAGAATCTGAAACTCAATCGGCAGGTTGTCGCCCATGTGGTCGATGCACGCGTTGATCCCTGCCGTGAACGCCGTGGCAATCTCCCGGGTGTCGGGCGCATAGCTGGTCCATTCGGCGTCCATGTCGCCGCGGTAACGGGTCAGGCGGGCGAAATGGTCGCGGACCAGCGCGCTGGGGCCGAGGATTTCGGCCGTTTCGCCTACCGCGTTGCGCCGCCACAGGTCGATCTGGAACAGCCGGTCCTGCGCCGCCACAAACCCTTGGGCAAAGAACAGGTCGTGCTGGTTCTTGGCGTAGATGTGCGGAATGCCCCAGCAATCACGGAGTACTTCGACCGGTGCTTTCAGGCCCGGCACCTGGATCGTGCCGTCAAGCTGCGAGAGCGTTTGTTTGGCCCGTTCGAGCAGTTGCTGAGCCTCGTTGGCCTGCTGGTCGTTCATTGGCGGCGAAGTCTGGCGGGCAGTGGGCTTTGGCTCCGCGGCAGTTCCTGGGCTACTGGGCATCCAGACCGCGACGGCAACCAGCATCCCGAACAAGACAAACAAGCGTGCGAGTTTCACGGAGATATCCCTGGTCTGACGGAGCGTTGCAACCTGCCCACCCCAGGAGCAGGCTGGGGGGTGAGGTGGGAACCTCCAATGGTAAATCACGCCACGCGGGAAACAACCTTTTGAAGGCCGGCCACTCGGGCGGACCGGCCTCAAGAACGCCGCCTGGCGGGATTTCTCCCACTAGAGACTTAACCAGATCGGAGCGCAGCGCACGTCATCGCCCCGGCAGACGCAGCCTGTCGGGGCGTGCGCACTCAGCGCAACATGAACCAGGCTTACCCTGTGAAGGTGTGGGTTACTTCTTGGCCTTCAATTCAGCCAGGAAGGCGTCGATGGCTTCCAGCCGGGTGCGCAGTTCGGCCAGGGCATCGCGTTCGCCCTGCACCACGTGCGCCGGAGCCCGGCTCACGAAGCTCTCGTTGGCCAGTTTCTTTTCCTTGCCTGTGATCAGGCCCAGCAGCTTCTCGCGTTCCTTCTCGTTCTTGGCGATTTCGGCGTCAACGTCGATCAGGCCAGCCAGATCGACAAACACCTCCAACGAGCCCAGGGTGAAGCTGCCGCTGGGGCTGGGCACGGTCACGTCGGGCCCCCAGCCCTGCGCTTTGGCCCCGGCCATCGTTTCGAAGTACGGGGCCATCGGCTTGAGCAGCTCGGCCGTAGCCGTATCGCAGCGAACGACAAACTCCACGGTCTGCCGCGGCGGAATGTTCTGCCGGCCGCGAATATCGCGGACGCCGCGCAACACGTCCTGGAACGCCTTGAACTGGGCCTCGATCTGAGCATCCTGCCGGGCCGTATCGGCCTGCGGCCACGTAGCCACCATCACGCTCTCGGCGGCCTCTTCCACCTGCGAGAGGCCGCGCTGCGGCGCTACCTCGCCCAGCCGCTGCCAGACCTCCTCGGCCAGGAACGGAATGAACGGATGCAACAACCGCAGCAGCGTGTCGAGCGTGTGGCACAACACCCGCTGGGCCACCGGCCGCAACTGCTCGTTGTTCAGCCGGTACTTGAGCATCTCCAGGAAGAAGCTGCAGAACTCATCCCAGGCGAAGTCGTACAGGCTGCGGGCCGCATCGGCGAAGCGGTACTCGGCCAGCGCTTCGGTAACCGCCGAGGTCACGTTGGCCAACCGGCTGAGCACCCAGCGGTCTTCGACCAGCAGCTGATCTTCGGTCACCGGGGCGGGCGTGTAGCCGTCGAGGTTCATCAGCGCGAACCGCGAGGCGTTCCATAGCTTGTTGCAGAAGTTGCGGCCCAGCTCGAAACGCTCGCTCAAAATGGCCGCCCGCGGCAGTTCCTTATCCTCGGGCTTGTCGGCCCATTGCGTGGCGAAGTCCTTGCCGCACTTGTCGCAACGGATGCGCGGCAGCACGCGGTTTTCCTTGGTCTGTTCGATGTGGCCGCCGCAGTGCGGGCACTCGAACTCCACCGGCATCCGCACGTCCTGCGTTTCGGTCGTGAGGTACGCCAGGCCAAACCGTAAGGCGTCGGCGCCAAACTTGGCGATCACGTCGATGGGGTCGACACCGTTGCCCTTGCTCTTGGACATGGTTTCGCCGTAGCCATCGAGAATCTTCGGATGGATGAAGACCTCGCGGAACGGCACGTCACCCATGTTATGCAGGCCCGAGATCACCATTCGCGCCACCCACAGCGAGATGATGTCGCGGCCGGTGCTGAGCACGCTGGTGGGATAGTAGTGCTTCAGTTCGGGCGTCTGCTCCGGCCAGCCGAGCGTGGAGTGCGGCCAGAGCTGGCTGCTGAACCAGGTATCGAGCACGTCGGGATCCTGCCGCAGCTTGCGGAACTTGCCCGGGGTGCCCTGTACCGGCACAGCATCCTCGGCCAGGTCCTCGTCGCGCGAGCAGATGAGCCACGCGGTGCCGGTTTCGTCGCGGGTGTAGCAGATATCGTCGCGGCCGGCGAAGGCAGCTTGCAGTTCTTCCTCGGTGGCGTCCTCGCAGTACCAAATGGGAATGCGATGGCCCCACCAGAGCTGCCGGCTGATGCACCAGTCGCGTTTTTCGCCCAGCCAATCCAGGTAGCTCTTGGCATAGCGGGCCGGCACGATCTTCACCCGGCCGCTGGTCACGGCGTCCATGGCCATTTGGGCCAGGCCGGGCGTGCCGTCGGGGTTGTCGCCCATGCGGACGAACCATTGATCGTTGAGCCGCGGTTCGATCGGCGTCTTGGACCGATCGGAATGGGCCAGGTCGATCAAGCGATCCTCGACCAGCTCCAACTGATCGCTCGCGCGGAGGTCTTCAACCACCTTCTGCCGGGCTTGAGCAATCGTCAGTCCCGCGTACGGGCCGGCGTTCTCGTTCAGAGTGCCGTCGTCGTTGAGGATGTCGATCATCGGCAGGTTCTGCCGCAGACCGACTTCGTAGTCGTTGGGGTCGTGGCCCGGCGTGATCTTTACGCAGCCGCTGCCCATCTCGGGCTTGGCCCATTCGTCGCAGATCAGCGGAATTTCACGGCCCAGCAGCGGCAGCCGCAGCTTGCGGCCATCGCGGGCCATGTCGCGAAGCTGCTCCAGGTGCCGCAGCATGGTGAGCTTGCGCTGCTCCAGCTCGTCGACCTCGGCGGCCAGTTCCCGGCTGCCCTTGGTCTTGGCTTTCTCGTGCAGCTCGGCAATGGCCGCGTCGAGCGCGCCGGCCGGATCGGGGTGGACCGCCACCGCAGTATCGCCCAACAGCGTCTCGGGCCGCGTGGTGGCCACGGTCAAGAACAGCGGTTCGCCCGGCTTGGGATCGATCACTTCATAGCGAATGTGATAGAAGTGGCCGGGCACCTGTTCGTAGAAGATTTCGTCGTCGGCCACGGCCGTCTGGAGCTGGGTGTCCCAGTTGACCAGCCGTTTGCCGCGGTAGATCAGCCCGGCCTTGAACCAACTGAAGAACGTGTAGCGAACCGCCCGGGCACAAATGTCATCGAGCGTGAAGCGGGTACGCTCCCAGTCGCAGCTACAGCCCATCTCTTTGAGTTGGCCGAGGATGCGGGCTTCGTACTCGTCTTTCCACTTCCAGATGCGCTCTACGAGCGCTTCGCGGCCCAGGTCGTGCCGTGTCTTGCCTTCCTCGGTCAGTAGCCGCCGCTCGACCACGGCTTGCGTGGCAATGCCGGCATGGTCGGTGCCCGGCATCCACAGCACGTTGTAGCCCTGCATCCGCTTCTGGCGGGCCAGGATGTCCTGGAGCGTGTTGTTCAGCGCGTGGCCCAGGTGCAAGGCGCCCGTCACGTTGGGAGGCGGGATGACCATGCAAAACGGCTCGCGGCTGTCATCGGGTTCGCTGTGAAAGTAGCGGCGTTCTTCCCAGAACCGATACCAGCGGTCCTGCGCGGCGAGATGGTCGTACTGCTTGGGAAGTTCTGACATGGCTTGCTTGCACTAATGCGCCTTCAGGCTCGCAGCCCTTCGACCGCGGGCCAGTACCTGGGTTTGCGAAAGTCGATATCTTACCACCGCCGGGCGGGCGCAACAGGTGGCTTATTCAGGCTGCCACCATCGCCGGGTGTCGCCGCCACGTGCCGCCCCCCGCACACGAAACGAACACTCGCTTTGCCGCCGACCGGTCCTCACCGCTGGGCCGGCGAGGCGACCTGCTCTTGCGCGGCCTTGGCGCCGTCGGTCGCCGCCGCGGCCTGGTGGGCGGTGCGATCGCACCGCTGGAGCATGTATTCGAAGCTGTCCGCCAGGGCAATCCAGCTTGCCTCGATGACGTTGCCGCTGACGCCCACCGTGCCCCACACGTCGTGCTGATCGCGGCTCTCGATGATCACGCGGACGTTGGCGGCCGTGGCGGCCTCGGAGTTGATGACGCGCACCTTGTAGTCGATGAGCTGCATCTGCGCCAGTTGCGGGTAGTCCTCCAAGAGGGCCTTCCGCAGCGCGCTGTCCAAGGCGTTCACCGGGCCGTCGCCCTCGGCCACTTCGTGTCGGATCTTGTCGCCCACCTGCACTTTGACGGTGGCCTCGGTGGTGATCTCGCCGTGCCGGTCCAGCTCCACGCTTACGTGGTAGCCCAGTACCTTGAAGTGCGGCCGCAGCGTGCCGGCGCACTCCTTGACCAGCAGTTCGAACGAACCTTCGGCGGCTTCGTACTGGTACCCCCGGGCTTCGCGCTGGACCACCTCTTGCAGGATGCGGTCCATCAACTGCTGATCGTGCTGCAGGTTGTACCGGGAGGTGAGCGCCACGATGTTCGAACGGCCCGAAAGCTCGCTCACCAGAATCCGCCGCTCGTTGCCCACCTGCTCGGGAGCGATGTGCTCGTAGCTGCTGGTGGCCCGGTTGACTGCATGCACGTGCATGCCGCCCTTGTGGGCAAATGCGCTTTCGCCTACGAACGGCTGGTTGGTGCGGCGGTTGAGGTTAGCCAGCTCGTACACGTAGCGCGACAGTTCGGTGAGCTTGGCGATGCTCTCCGGCCGCAGGACTTCGTAGCCCTTCTTCTTGAGCGCCAGGTTGGCCGCCACGGTGATCAGGTCGGCATTGCCGCAGCGTTCGCCAAAGCCGTTGATCGTGCCCTGCACCTGGAGGGCGCCCACGTCGACGGCGGCCAGGCTGTTAGCCGCGGCCAGACCGCAGTCGTTGTGGCAGTGGATGCCCACCGGCACGTTCACCACCTTGGTCGCCGCGCTCGTGATGGCGGCAATCTCCTCCGGCATGCTGCCGCCGTTGGTATCGCACAGCACCACGAGCCGCGCGCCGGCCGCGGCCGCTGCCTGGAGCGTCTTGGCGGCGTACTCCGGGTTGGACTTCCAGCCGTCGAAAAAGTGCTCGGCGTCGTAGAGGACCTCCAGGCCGTGGTGGCGGAGGAACTCGACGCTCTCGGAAATCATCGCCAGGTTTTCTTCCAGCGAAACCCGCAGCACGTGCTCCACCTGGAAGTCCGAGGTCTTGCCGACCAGCGTGACCACCTGGGCCTTGGACTCGAGCAAGGCCCGCATGCCCGGGTCGTCTTCGACGCGAACGCCCCGGCGGCGGGTCATGCCGAAGGCGGCCACCTTGGCATGTTCCAGCTTGAGATCGGCTGCCCGGCGGAAGAATTCAGCATCCTTGGGATTGGACAGCGGGTAGCCACCCTCGATGTAGTCAAAGCCCAGCGAATCGAGCCGCTTGGTCAGCAGCACCTTATCCTGCACGGAGAAGTTGACGCCCTCGCCTTGAGTGCCGTCGCGGAGCGTGGTGTCGTAAAGTTCGATGCGTCGCATGGTCAATGCCGTGGGCTGGGTGAAGTAGTGGATCTGTCCGAGGGCGGGTGATGGTATCCGTGGGGGGCAGCAGGAGGCCCTAAAACAAAAAAACCCTGGGGCCGTAACGACCTCAGGGTTGGTATGGTTTGCAAAACGTGACCGCTCCCCCCTAAGGCCGAGCCTCCTGGGTAATCACCGCAATAATAATCACGATGTTATGGGGGAACTGCATCTTTGACTGCTATGGGTTGGCTCTGGCCGCCGGGAGCAAATTGGTACAAAAGGCTGGCAGCCTCTTTAGAGATTAGGTTCTGCACGGCTGAGTGTCAATTGCTGAACCGGAGCCGCCAGGGGCCAATTTAGGGGCATTTCCGCCGCAGCAGCTCCCCAAAAGCGGTTTGCGCTCGCCCGGCATGTCCCCCAACGTTTACGCGCCGGCTGCCGCCCTGCGCTGGGCCTGGGCCCGGGGAGATTCCACCCGGACGGCGTACGACTTGGGCACGATCTGCCGGCCAAAGATGCGGGCATACGCCTGGGTCAGCTCGGCTCCGAAAAAGAAAATCACCGCCGAGTAGTACACCCAAAGCAGCAGCACGACCATTGAACCGGCGGTCCCGTAGGCACTGCCCACGCTGCTGTACGCCAGGTACCGCGAGATGCCGAACTTGCCGATGGCAAACAGCAGGGCCGTCATCGAGGCCCCCACCAGCACGTCGGACCAGCGAATATGGGCGTCGGGCAGAACCTTGTAGATCAGGGCAAACAGCACAATATGCGTCACCAGGGTGACGCCAAAGTCGATGAATGGCAGCGAAATGCCCAGCGAGCCCACGATGATCGGCAATGCGGTGCTCACCGCCAGCGACAATATCAACAGAAACGCGATGCCCAGGATCATGCCAAAGGACAACAGCCGCGTCCGGATCCACAGCCACAAGCCTTGCTTGCCCGAGGCAACGACTTCGATCTCCCAAATCTGATTGAGGGAGCTTTGCAATTGGGCAAACACCGTGGCGGCACCAAAGAGCAGCACGGCAACACCGAGAATGGCCGAGACGATGCCGGCTCCCCGATGGGCGTCGGCGTTTTCGATCACGGCCTGAACGGCCGTTGCCGCTTCCGGACTGACCTCCGCTTTCACCTGGTCCACCACGCCTTGCTGGGTTTCCGGGCCCAGGAAGCCGGCAATGGTGATCAGCAGCACCATCAACGGGGCAAGCGATAGCGCCGAGTAATACGACAGCGTCGCTGCCAGGGTCATCGCGCCGTCTTCCATAAAATTAGCCGCGGCCGACTTCATCACGCGCCAGATATCGCGTAGCGCCATCGCTTACCCCGCAGTGGACGGGCAATTATGAACAAGAACCCCTTCGCGGCTGACCAAGACCGGTGGACACGTCGCGCGTGCGGCCTATCGCAGCGTTACGCGTAGCTACCACGCTTGCCGGTCACAGCCGCCGCAGCCGCTTAGCCCTGCATCCGCTGGGCGATGGCGTCGGGCATCATCTTGGCCAGCGCTTCCCAGGTCTTGTGGCTGAACTCGGCCACGCGGCCGCGCTGCGGCTCCGACTCACCGAACAAAGTGGTCAGCATGTAGCCCAGGAGAAAACCGGCGCCGAACGTGACCAACATCGCCGAGGTGGGATACTCCTGGATGCAATGCTCGGCCGATTCCATCGCCTGGGTCATGGAGCCGCCCTCGTCTTCGTGCATTTCCGATTCGGTCGGCATGTTCATGCGGGACGAGTAGGACACGGTAGTTCCTCCTAATGCTGTGGTGAAATGCAGGCGGTACGCGGCACGCCGGGAAGCGTGCCGGACCATGGCCTTCCCCAACCGGTCGCCGGGGGCAAAGTGAGCCAACCACTCTGGACCGGCCGCGTCGGCCAGGTACCACGTGCAGCTTGCGTGCCGCGTGACAGAAGTCGCGGCATTTGCCTGGCGGAGGCCTGCTTTGTGCCGATAAAGCAGCGGTCCGCACGCTGATGGCGGCTACGCCAACCTGGCGCAGGCGCAACCAGAAAGAAGCCTCACAGGGCAGGGGAGGGCGGGGCTGGCACCCGGCGGCACGTGCGTACCTTACGCGCCCACGAAGCGGCCCAAGAGCCAAATGGCGGTGGTCACCATCACCACGGTCAGCAAGTTCAACGAGACGCCGGCCCAAACCATGTCCCGCATCCGGATCCGGCCCGAGGCGTACACAATGGCGTTAGGCGGCGTCGCCACCGGCAGCATGAACGCGCAGCTAGCCGCCAACGTGGCCGGCACCATCAACACGGCCGGCGGCACGCCCAGTTCGTTGGCCGCCCCGGCCAGGATCGGCAAGATCATCTGCACGCTGGCCAGGTTGCTGGTGACTTCGGTGAGCCAGGTCATGCCAAACGCCATCACGGCCGCCATGCCCAGCGGCGGCAGACTTCCAACCGTTCCGGCCAGTTTCTGCCCCACGTAGGCCGAAAGCCCCGAGCTTTGCATCGACTCGGCCAGAGCCATCCCGCCGCCAAAGAGCAGCAGAATCCCCCAGGGCACCCGCGACGTGGCTTGCCAGGTGAGCAGCGGCCGCCGCTCCCTTCCGCCGGCCGGCAGCATGAAGCACACCAGCCCCATGAGGATGGCGACGGTCGAATCGTCGACCTTGAAGCCTTTTTCGTTCAGGCCCAGCGCCGGCCCCCAGCCCCAGCCTTCAATTGGCTCACGGAAAATCCAGAGCAAAGCAGTGGCGGCAAAAATGCCGGCCATTCGCCACTCCGAAGTCCGCATCGGTCCCAGGCCGGCCAACTCCTGGGAGATCACGTCGTGCCCGCCCATGATGCCGGTCCGCTGCACGCGGAATAGCCCGATCAGCGTCCCCCAGCAAACCAGCATGAACGCAGCCGCCAGAGGCACGGCCAGCATCATCCAGCCGCCGAAGGAGATCTCGGGCAAATCGGGGTACGTTTCGCTGTAGAAGCTGCGGAAGAAGATATTGGGCGGCGTGCCGATCAACGTAGCCATCCCGCCGCTGCTGGCCGAATAGGCAATGCCCAGCATCAGCGTCACGCCGAAGCCGTGCGGCGCGTTCCCTTCGGGCGATACGCGATCGGCTTGCAGCACCACGCTGGTAGCAATCGGCAACATCATCAACGTGGTAGCCGTGTTCGAGAGCCACATGGAAAGCAGCCCGGTGGCCAGCATGAACCCCAACACGATCAGGCGAGGGTTATCGCCCATCAACTTGACGATGTGCAGCGCCACGCGGCGGTGCAGGCCGCTTTCTTCGATCGCCAAGGCGACCAGAAACCCGCCCAGGAACAGAAAGATCATCCGGTCGCCATAGGAAATGGCCGTTTGAGCCGGAGTGGCGATTCCCAGGACGGGAAACAACGCCAACGGGATCAAGGCCGTGGCGGCCAGCGGCAGGGCCTCAGTCATCCACCAGGCAGCCATCAGCGCCGTCACACCTGCCATACGGTTCAGGCCCGGCTCGCCGCTGCCCAAGGGTTGCCAGCCGATCAGCCATACCGCCAGAACCACCCCGATCACCAGTCCGACCTTGGCCGCCAGCGGCCGATCCACCGCCGCGGGGTGTCCCTGGCCGGAACCGCGCTCAACTTTCACAGGGCTGGGGGTCTCGTCGGTCACAGCGCCGGGCTCTCAAACGGACGTGGGGCAGGGGGCAGGCAAAGTAAGCGGGCATGATAGCACGCCCGGCGCGCCGCAGCCACGCGAGGCGTAAGCGTAAAACATGGATTGTAGCGACTTTCTGCCCCAATCGGCCGGTTCGGTCTTCCCCCGTCGGGAGCGGCCGTGGCTGTCGCCAACGGCGCAAATGGTTTCCAAACCGCAACCAACGTTGCTAAATTCCCCAACCCAAAAACTTCACTCGCGCATAGTGGCAACTTATACTGGCATTCGAATGATCCTTTGCCCTAGCCATTTTGTCGCCCGGTATGCGGCATCGCAGGCGGTGCCTGGCAGCAGGGCGGATCGCTTGGACGGGGCGCGGACTCGCGCCGCTAGCCCTTATCAGTAAAGCGGTTACTGCTGCTGAGCATTTCCCCTCGCCGCCTTGTTTCGAACCGTTCGCGAGCCCTTTGTTATGCCAGTACGCCAGATCCGTTGGGTGCCGGGTACCTGCTTGATGCTGTGCGCATGGGCCATCGCTGCCGCGTGGCTGCTTTCGCCCGCTGCTGCCCAGGAGCCTGCCGACACTCCCGCAGCCGACAATGCTCCCGTCCCCAATGCGCAGGGCTATCGCCAGATCGCTCCGGGCATCATTCACACCATTTATCCGGACAACGATCCCGAAGAAACCTTCAGCCGGCACGACATCGTCGAGCTGCTGAACATCGACCCCGACTTTGGCGAACGGCCGGGCGCTTCGCCCAACCTGGCTAAGGACGTCCGCTACACCCACAACGTGTGGGGGCTGGAGTTCCGCTTCAAGCCCGTGCGGCTGATCGAGGTCAATATCCCCAATCCTGATGGGCACTTGGAGCGCAAGCTCATCTGGTATCTGCTGTACAGCGTGAAGAACACCAGCGATCAGCCGGTGACATTCGTGCCGCGGATGTTCCTGCGGTCGCACGATTCGAAGGTCCGGCCCTGGGTGCCCGATACCCTGATCCCGCTTGCGGTTAAGGCGATCAACCAGCGTGAGGACGCTAACCGCAAGATGTACGACAGCGTCACGATCTCCGAGCAGCCGATCCCGCCGGCCGTCGACGGCGAAGACAACGAGGTCTGGGGCATCGCCACCTTTGAGGGCGTGGACCCCGCGACCGACGAGTTCTCCATCTACATCCAGGGGCTGACCAACGCCTACAAGATGGAGATCGAAGACGGCAAGCGCAAGTACCGCCGCAAGACCCTTAAGATCAACTTTTGGCGGCCGGGCGACGAATTCTTCCCCGATGAGCGCGAAATCCGCTACGGTGTGCCCGGCAAGGTTGACTACGAATGGGTCTATATGTAACTTTAGTAGCTTCCCTGCCTTGGGTTAGAAGCTAGCGGTAGGCAGGCGGCCGTGGCAAGCAAGCTAAGGCCGCTCCGCGTTTGCGCTTAGGGTCACGCCAACGTCGCGCGGCGGTATCCGCAGCAAGCCGGCCCCCTGGCTGCGAAGGGGGGGTAGCCCACCACTTGCCCCCCACCAACCGCGCCAGCCGCGTCCGGGCTCCCGCCGCAGGCAGTCACCGAACAAACAGCACGAGGAGATCGCAGTCATGGCACATAAAAAGGGTCAAGGTTCCAGCCGCAACGGTCGCGATTCGAACGCACAGCGCCGCGGTGTGAAGAAGTTTGGCGGCGAGCTGGTTAAGCCGGGCAATATCATCGTCCGCCAGGTCGGCAACCGCTTCCATCCCGGCCGTGGCGTGGGCCAGGGCAACGATTTCACCCTGTACGCTCTGGTCGAGGGCTACGTGAAGTTCGATCGCGGCGGCCGCCGGGTGAGCATCGTCGACTCGCGCAACTAGGCTGCGGCGGGCCGGTCCGGCAATACGACCCGGCTGGGTTGGGTGCCGCCCAGACGCCCCGCATCACCGTCCAACGTAAGAACCGCACACGGGATGGCCTGCGCCATCCCGTTTTCTTTGGTATGTCCGCGCCTATGATATGCGCGGAGAGAGGTGCCTGCGGTGTTCCTGGAGCAATCCAGAAGCCACCGGGGCTGGCTTTCGCTTTCGTTCGTATATCCTTGGGAACTGTACAGGCATGTTTGTCGATCGCGTCGAAATCGAGGTAGAAGCCGGCCGTGGCGGCGACGGCTGCCTGAGCTTTCGCCGCGAAAAATACGTGCCCAGGGGTGGCCCCGACGGCGGCGACGGGGGCCGCGGCGGCAGCATCATCCTGCGGGCTGAAGAAGGCGTTGACAGCCTGGCGGCCCTTACCATGAAACGCCGCTGGACCGCCGAAAACGGTCAGCCCGGCCAAGGCTCCAACAAGCACGGCCGCGACGCCAAGGACGTGGTGCTGCTGGTTTCGCCCGGCACCGTGGTGCGCGATGCCGAAGGCGGCTTCGTCATCAAGGACCTTGCCAAGCCGGGCGATGAAGTTGTGGTGGCCCGCGGCGGCAAGGGCGGCAAAGGCAACGCCCGTTTCAAGAGCGCCACCAACCGGGCGCCGCGCCAGACCACGCCCGGCGAAGAAGGTGAACGCCGCACGCTCATCCTTGAGCTGAAAGTCATCGCCGACGTTGGCCTGATCGGCAAGCCCAACGCCGGCAAGAGCACGCTGCTCAGCCGTTTGTCGCGGGCCAAGCCCGAGATTGCCGATTACCCCTTCACCACCAAGTACCCGAACCTCGGCCGGGTCCACATCGACATCCACCGTTCGTTCATCCTTGCCGACATCCCGGGCCTGGTCGAAGGGGCTCACGCTGGCGTGGGGCTGGGGCACGAATTCCTCCGCCACGTACAGCGGGCCGGCATCCTGATCCACCTGGTGGAACCGATGCCGATGGACGGCACCGAGCCGCTGGAGAACTACCGGGCCATTCGCGACGAGCTCCGGCAATACGATGCGAGCCTGGTCGAACGGCCCGAGGTCGTGGTTGTCACCAAGGCCGACCTGCCCGAGGCGGAAACCGTTCGCCAGCAGCTTCAAGATACTCTCCAGAAAGAAGTGCTGTTGATTTCGGCGGTCACCGGCCAGGGACTGGATCGGCTGCTCCAACGGGTCGCCCAGCTCCTGGAAGAACGCGACCATCCGCAGTAGCCGCGGCGCGTTACGGGCTCGGCTGCGCGGCGCTGGGGATGTGCCGCCGGGGTTCTTCAGGATACGCATGCGATGGCCCAACAACGTCTGGTTGTCGGCTCCACACCCAATCGCCAGCAGGCCGAGGCCGCCGCGGAGGCGCTACGCCGCTTGGGGTTGTCGCCCCGCGTGCTCGAGCGCACCAGCGATGAAGGGGCCCCCTTTGCCGTGGCCTATTATGCCCGCACCGGGCAGGAAGCCGCCCGCCTGGAGCAGGTCTTTGAAACGCTCAAGATCGACGGCGAGGTGATGTACGAGGAGCTGCCCGACGACCATCGCCTGGTTCGCGTTTACAACACGAGCCAGCGGCCGGAATCGGCCAACTTTCTGGCGAACCTGATGGAGCGGGCAGGTTTGCACGTGGTTCGCGGCGAGAATGAACTGTTCGTGCCGCGCAGCCAGGAACCCGACGCGCTCAACGTGATCCGTCACTTTGAAGAGACATTGCCCAAGCATCGCCGCAGCTTGCTGGGCATGTTCAGCGAGTCGTCCCAGCCCAACGAAAGCGACGGCGACGAAGCAAGCGAGTCCGTCACGTCCTCGGGCAATGCGGACGTCACCCAGTGGGAAACGGCGGCATTGAGGCCAGACGATTCACCGGCGACCGACGAAGTCGCGACTTACGGACCAGCCATTGGACAACTACCGGAGGCGTGGCCATGCTGCCCCGGTTGCGGCCGGCCGCGCGAAACCCACTGCCCAATGTGCCAAGAAACCGGCTATCACTTCCCACCGGCGGAAGTCGTGCCCCAGGAGTACATCAACCGCCGCCAGGCCCCCGCGGAACTGGCCCAGGCTCCGTGGCCGGTGTTGTGCCCTGTTTGCGACTGGCTGTTCGAGCCGATATTCTACCGCCGCTGCCCCTGGTGTGGGCACGACTTTGGCGAGGGACGTGAGATTGCCATCAAGCCCCGCGCGACCATCGAACCGCTGAATACGCGGGTGGTGGTAGGCCTGATTCTTACCATTGCCGTGGTCGTCGGCGTGTTGGTGTACCTGGTGATCGTCGCCAAAGCACGCGATCCGCGCATCCGGCCCGCACGCGCTGTGCCCTTTGGCATCGGCCTGGTCGCCCCGGCAGCGTGCGACGCCAGTACGCCTTCATACCGGCCACGCATCCAATGCAGCGGGGCAGGGCAGGAGCCACGGTTGTTCTAGGGCAACGCGCCTTCGCTCTCGCGCTGCTCGGGGCCATGCTCCGCTGCCGCAGGCGGGTTGTCATTACTAACCGAGGGTGAGCTCACTTCGGCATCTTCGGGGATGTTCGGCAGCACACCGCCCAGCAACCGCCCCAAGGGAGCCGTGCTTTCAAATCGCACCAGGATGATGCGGGCCACGGCCATGATCGGTACGGCCAGCACCATGCCGATGGGCCCCCACAACAACCCCCAGAAGGCGAGCGACAACAGAATTGTCACCGGATGCAGATCGAGCCCTTCGCCCACCAGCTTCGGCTGAAGCGTATTGCCAACGATGATCTGCAACGCCCCTGGGATGGCAATGACGGCGATGATTTCCGCCATGCTATCGAACTGCCCCACGGCAATCGGCAGTGGAGCGAGTGTCGCGATCACCGAGCCGACGGACGGCACAAACGTCAGCAGGAACGCGATCAGCCCAAACACGGCCGCTAGTTCCAGGCCGAACCAGGCCAGGACGCCCCATACCATGAGCCCCATCATCGCCGCCAGCAGCACCATCGTCGCCAGGTAGCGGCGGATCCGCACGTCGATCTCTTGGTAGAAGCCCCGGTGGACCCGGTGTGGGTTACGCCCGGCCAGCAGGAACGTGACAAACACCACGACCAAAAAGCCTTGCACCAGTATGCTCAGCGCGGTGCCGAAGCTCTGCGAGATCAAGCCGGGCAGTTCGTTGCGCAGGGTCTCGACGATGCCGCGGTCGTCGAGATCGATGCCGAAGCGTTCGACCGTTTCGATCGACCTCCGCATCAGCACGGCAAAGTTCTCGCTGTACCTGCCGGCGGTGGCAATCACCTGTTGGCTTGCCAGGGTCAGCATCGCGACAAACAGCGTATGCACGGCCAACACCAGCAGCAGGGCGACCACCACGGCCACAGCTTGCGGAATCCGCAGCCTGACCACCTGAAAATCGACCACCGGCGCCACCAGCGAGGTGATGAAAATCGCCAGCACAAAGGGCACCATCACATCCTTGGTGAAGTAGAGTGCCGCCGATGCGGCCACCGCCGCCAGAATCATCAGCGAGCCGGTTATCAACCACGCCTGTTCGTTTCGCAAGTTTGACATCGGCTTACTCACCGCCGTGCAACCGGCACCACCAAATAGTTGAATTGTGACCGGTGGGTGTGTTTCATCAAGTCTTGTTCGCCGGAACATGGCGACGGGATGAACAGGCGGTCGCCGTGCGCACCTCCGCTGCCCCCCCAACTAACCGCAACCCTGAAATGCAGCTTCTTGCCTTCTGCTGGATTGACGGAGCTCACCTCAAGGTTACTGCCGCGCGGAACCATCGCGCAGCCGGTGTGCTTCCCCGGCTGCTTGCCGCCGCAACGGTAGTTTGGCTCGCGGCGGCGCGGGCCATCGCGGCCGAACCGCAACTGCCACCGCTCCCGAAGTCGGTCGCCTCGCCCCAAGACAATCCCATCACGGCCGCCAAGGTGGAGCTGGGCAAGCAGCTTTTCTTCGACAAGCGGCTATCGGGCGACAACACCCTGAGCTGCGCCAGTTGCCATCAACCGGAGCGAGCTTTTGCCGATGGCCTAGCGCGCTCGCCGGGCGCTGGCGGCAAGCAACTGGCGCGCAACACGCCCACCGTCCTCAACGCCGCGTTGTTCAAGAAACTGTTCTGGGACGGCAGAGCGTCGTCGCTGGAAGAGCAGGCGTTACAGCCGATCCAAAGCCCGGACGAAATGAACCAGGACCTCGACGAGCTGGAGCGCGAACTGGCGGCCGTGCCTGGCTACCGCAAACAGTTTCAGGAGGTGTTCGGGACGGGCGTTACCAGGCAAGGCATTGCCCAGGCGCTGGCGGCCTTCCAGCGGACGCTGCTCAGCGGGCCTTCTCCGGTGGATCGCTACCTGGCCGGGGATCAATCGGCGCTCTCGCCGCAAGCCCGGCGCGGTCTGGAGCTCTTCATGGGCGATGCCGGCTGCATTCGGTGTCACCACGGCCCGCTGCTGAGCGACGGCAAGTTCTACCGCGTGGGTCCAACGTTCGACGATCGCGGCCTGGCAACGATCACCGGCAAGCAAGACGACGTCTACAAGTTTCGCACACCGTCGCTGCGCAACGTGGCAGAGACCGGACCCTATATGCACGATGGCTCACTGGCCACGCTCACCGACGTCGTCACGTACTACTATCGCGGCATTCCGTTCACAGCCCCAGGCGGCCATGCCTTGGATGTCGCCCCGCTGCTGGAGCGCAGCTTTGACGAGATCCCGGACCTGGTGACCTTCCTCAAGGCGCTCAGTGGCGAGGTCCCCAAGATTGAGCCGCCTACCCTTCCATAAGCAGCCGGGGCGTTGTGGCTCGGCGGGCAGAGCGACCATCGGATGGCCGTGCCGCGACCTGTGCGCATAAAAAAAGATCATGGCAGGTCGATCCGTCGAACTGCCATGATCTCTATCCTGAAACGGGACCCGAAGGCCCCGCCCTCCCGGCAACTTCAGCGTTGCAATGGTAGTATCGTCCCTGGCGGCTTGGTCTCTCCAGATGAATCGTTCGAGATTCATCGAAGAAACCTGAAATGCCGCGCATAGCACAGTTTACGGCTCTGACCAATGTTGCTCGCCGTCCACGTATAGCCTCCACCGCCATTGATGGCAGTGACCTAACCGGTCAGGACGAGCCGGGAATACGCGCAAGAACTACGCGTCAGGCAAGTACGCCGGTACATGCAGTCGGCAGACGGCCGGCAGGCAGCCAACAAACGGCTCGCCGACAATCCATCGGGCGGTGCCTTTGACCCCGCCGTACGGCACCGAGGCTATGCTGCCCGTTTCTCGCAGAAATCAACGGTGGGTTGCTCGCTCTCCGATGGGCTGTCGCCCTCGTCAACCTTTTCGGCAGTGTCGGCGGCCTCTTGTTGCTGGGCCTCGCCGTTGCCTTTGTTGGTCTGGTACTCGCGATACGCTTCGAGCACGTCGCAGGGGTCGCCCTGCATCCGGATCTGGCCCTTGTGCAACCAGATGGCCCGGTTGCACAGGCTCTCGAGCGCCCCCAGGTCATGGCTGACCATCACCACCAGTTCAGCCCGATCGCAAAGCTGGTGGATGCGTTTCTTGGCCTTGGTCTGGAAGGCCAGGTCGCCGGCGGATAGCGATTCGTCGACCAGCAGAATCTCAGGCTCAACCGCGGTGGCCACCGAGAACGCCAGGCGGACCAGCATACCGGCCGAGTAGTGGCGGATTGGCCCGTTGAGGAAATCGCCCAGCTCGCTGAACTCGGCAATCTCCTGAGCCTTGGCGCGGATGCTCTTGGGAGTCTCGCCCTGCAACAGCCCGCGGAACTCGATGTTCTCCCAGCCGTTGGCCTCCCATTCGAAGCCGACGTTGATGTCAAACAGCGAGCTGACGCGGCCGTTGACCACCACGCGGCCCGAGGTCACCGGATACACGCCGGCCAGCAGCTTCAAGAAGGTGCTTTTGCCGGCCCCGTTGTGCCCCACCACGCCCAGCCGCGTGCCGGCCTCGATATTGAGGTTGATGTTCTGCAACGCGCGAACTTCGATGGGCGGATTCTTGGAGCGGCGAAACAACTGTTTGACGACGTAGTCCTTGAACCCCAATTTGGCTAACCGCCGCATCTGGAAGGTGAGAGAAGCGTTCTCCAAGCGAATATAAGCCATGGGAAGACACCGTCGTTTTTCAGTTTTCGCCGTAGGATGCTCGCCCGCTGCCCCGTGCAGTGGCTCCGGCGAACGTCGCGTCAGGTCCGGAAACGATCTGCGAACCTGACCGGTTTACAGTCGGAAGATCAGCGTCCGCTGCCGGCTGAAGAACAACGCATACGCGATCAGGCACACCAGGCCGATCGTGCCACTGGCCATCCCCAGCCGCCACAAACTCGGCAGGTCGCCGTAAAGGATCGGAGCGCGCAACAGCTCCAGAGCGTTGGCCAGCGGGTTGATGTCGATCAGCCAGTCCATCTTCCGCTGGGTGAGCAGTTCCTTGGTGTAGATCACCGGCGTCAGGTAGAACGCCATGCTCAGACCTACTTCGGACAGGTGCTGCGTGTCGGGGAAGTAGGCGTTCACCACGCTGAATATCATCGCCAGGGCCAGCCCCAGCAAGAAGACCATCAGCAGCACCGGTACGATCAACGGCAGTGCCGGCAGGTTACCAAAGCCAATGAGTATCCACACCATCAGCAAGGCAAGCCCCAGCGACAGCAGGAAATGAAACCCGCTCGCCAGGACCACCCGCAGCGGATAGATCAGCATCGGCTGCGGCATCTGGCGGATGTACGCCTCGGCCGCCTGGAAAGCCCGGCAGCCCTGCAACACGCAATTGGAAATGAACTGCCAGAACGACAGCCCGATGAGCAGATACGCGCCGTAGGTCCTGACGTCGACCCCGAACATGGTGCTGAACACTACGCACAGCACGCAGGTCATGGCCAGCGGCTGCAGCAGCGACCAGCCAATCCCCAGCGCCGAACGCCGATACCGGCTGCGCAGGTCCATCCGCACCAGCGACAACCAGAAATAACGCGAGCGCCAGATTCCGCTCAGATACTCCGCGGCCCCGATTCGGGTGTCGGGAGAGTTGACCACTTCCATGATGGCGGCACTTCGGCTGGACAAAGGGTTAATTTGCATCGACTGTAGTACTTCTTATCGTGTGACCGAGTGGGCGGATCGTAGTGAAAATCCGCCATTGGGGGCAATAGATGTGTGGCCCGGCCCTCCCCCAAATTTGGAGTATTCGCCGCATGCAGTGCCAGCATGCTAGCGTCCGCGATGCCAGCATGGCATCCGTGATACTTAAGGGCGTTGCGCCGCTGGCACTTCTTGCTGACGGGCCTGCTGGGCCTCGAGCTGCCGCAGCGCTGTATCGGCTGCGACGCGGGCCTTTTGCACCGCATCGGTAGTGCCGGGCAAGTGCCGGCCGCGCTGTAGCGCTAGCATCACCCGACTATCGGCCCGGCCGATGCGTGCCAGGGCTTCCGCCGACTGCACATAGTAAGGGAGCCCGGCACCATTGAGCTCTTTTTCGGCCTGGATCAATAGCGAGACCAGGATGCCGATCGCTTCCTCGCTGCCGATCTGGCCCAGGACTCGGATCGCAGCGCAGCGCGTCAGCACATTGACCTTCAGCGGCAGCATCCGCCGGGTGGGAAGAAACGGCTCCACGCCATGGATGCCGCGACCGCCCCGGGCCACGGCTTCGATGGCCGGTACGGCCTCGCCCGCGGCCCTGCCCAAGTTGCCCAGGGCATGAAGGGCCTCTAGCCGATTGGTAGGCACGACGTCCGACGCTAGCACGGCCAGCAGCTTCTTCACGGCCTGGTCGTGAGCGGCTTGGACCTGCCCTAGGGCCCACACCGCGCCTCGCCGCACTTGCGGGTCCTCATCATCGGCGGCGGCAATCAACCGCTCGATCCAAGCGGCTTGAGTCGGCCGCAGCTTGCCGAGCTCGTAGGCTGCCCGTTCGCGAACCTTGTCGTCCGGTTCGGCTAAGTCCCGCAGCAGCCGCGCGGCGGTTTCCTCGTCGCAGGCCATGACAGAACCGCCGTTCCAAGAGAGTAGCCCGGCAAGCAACGCCACCATAGCCGCCACCGGGAGCCGCCTGCCGCGCAATCCGCGGATACCGCCAGTTGCCATATGCTGCCCCTTTTCCGCGTGAAACGGCTGCCGCCTGGGCGAAAAGGATCTCGCTGCCTAACGGCCGGCGGGTGCCTTGGCCGCCGTTTGCTCGACCTGCTGGTGCACTTGCTCCACGATCAGGCGTTCCAGGTCGGGTGCCCAGGTGGTCGGCAGGCCGTAGTAGATCATCGACGAGGCCCCCTCGTACCCGCCTTCGCGCAGCACGCGCCGCGAAGGAATGTACGCCATCACGTCGTTGGCGTAACCGGCGACCCAGGTGCCGGGGCCCAGCGCATCTTTCAGTCCCAACGAGTAATCCACCACCACCTCGCCGCCCAGGATCACCCACGTGAGCTTGGGTCCCAGCCGCCAGGTTTGCACCGGGTAAGGATAGGTGGACGGCAACTGGCCTTTCTCGTCCAGTTGTTCAAGCAGCAGTTTTGCCCGCTGGGCAATGAAGCGGTTGTTGGACTGCTTGTCGTTTTCCAGTTGGGTACGGCCAGGCAGGTCGCTCAGCGGCAGGTCGATCTCGCGATAAGCGGTCGCCAGCGTCCCCTTGAGCGGCTGCAGCTTGCCAGCAAGCGTTTCGGCCACGGCATCGGCCAGTTGCTTGCCATACTTCTGAGCCAGCTCCACGGACCGCCGCGGCAACGGGTTCTGATCGGCGCCGCAACCGGCCCAAAAGATAGCCACGGCTCCCGGATAGCGTTTTTGAAGCTCAATCTGCGCAAAGCCGGGATAGTCGCCCGACCATTGATAGAAACTCAATACCGTGGCATGGCAGGCATAGCCAAACACAATCGCCTTGGGCGAGGCGGACACTTCCGGGCCGCCTTCCTTAGCCGCCCGGGCAATGCGCAGCACCGGCACCGCGTGGTCGTTGGGACCTTTCAATTGGCCCGACTCGCGCAACTGCGGCACTTGCGGCTCGGGGTTCTCGCGGCGATTGACGGCGAAATCGGTGCGGCCTTCCGCCCAAGCCAACTCACACGGTTCCAGGTCGGCCACGGCCGCATCCACGGCAGCTACGATCGCCTGTTTGAGCTGTTCGGTGTACTCGTCAACCTGTTTCCACTGGGCGTCGTTCAAGAAGTACATCGCGCCCAGATTGCGGCCCACCACCGGCCCGGTGTGCGTGTGCGACGTGAACAGCGCAATTTGCGAGAGATCCCAACCGTACTTGCGGCAAAGCTGCTGCCGCACGGCCAGCGAGGTGGCGCGGTCGATGCCCACCAGGTCCAGTCCCACGGCGGCAATTTGCTTGCCCTGGGCATCTTCGATCACCACGGCCTTGGCCCACAGGTCGGTGAGCTTGCCTTCGGCGGGCCGGTCGCGGCTGCCGTAACCGGACATCCACATGGATTCCTTGGGCGTGATATTCCGCACGCCGACGCCGGCCTTCCAGGAAGCTTTTTGACCGTCGGCCGCCCTGGCCACGCCGGGCACCAGCAGACCGGCCAACACCACAAGCAATGCCACCAGAAACCGCGAGAACAAGCCAAGCATAGCAACACGCGCCTACGGGGGAGCCGAGATACTTGGCAACCTTAGAGAACAAGCGGCTCAAGCGGTCCGGGGCGGTAAAGCGCAGCCACCTAGGGCTCCGCCTGCCGCAGCCGCAAGCGGCCCCCGCGACTGGGGGCACGGACTGCCTGGCCGCCGGCCATTCTAGCTGCCCGGCGCGCAGGGTTCCAAACTTTCGTGGAACTGCCAGGCAGCGGCGTCTCGATCGGTTGCCGTATCGCGCAGACGGTGGCGCAGCCTGCTATGCCATGCTGGCCACGGCGTGTGTTACGAAGCGGCTGATGGGCTTGCCGGTCGTCAGGCGACTAGGCAGCCTGGAGATTCGCCGAAGCGGCGGCTTCGCGGCCCAGGTTGACCGTGCCCAGCATCTCGCCATCGGGGCCGTAGAACTGCAGCAGCTTGACGCTGATCATCCACATGGCGAAGTAGTCGCCCGCCCGATATGAACGGCCGTAGTACGTGCCGTCGCGGACGATCACCGTTTCGCGCATATCCTCCAGTTGGGCCGCGTCCACGCCTAGATGCGCGAAGGCATCAAGAACCACCTGGCGGATTTCCTGCGGTGCATGTCGGGCGTCCATGGTCACCCCTCCTTGGGCAATCTAAGGGCGGGCCGGTCGCTGCGGCCAAGTCGTGGCAGATGCCGCAGCCGGCAAAGCAGACCTATCGTTCGTGCCGGCGGTCCGCGCCGGGCTTCCTCCCGGCATCAGCCGCCTTGATGGTCGTCGCACCTGCAATCGATGCAGGCACTTTCTCCCGAGTAAAGCTATCGTGTGCGAGCGACGGCAATCTTGCTGCAATCTGGGCCAGACGGCAGGCTTTGCCTAATGGGAAGCACTCTGCCGCGGGTTACGCCGGTTGTCAGGCCTGGGCCGATTGCAGCGGCGGCTCACCAGCCGCCGAGGTCGCCGCAGGGCTCATTGTTGCGCGTGGCCCCAGCACGTCAAGGGCTTCGAGCCGGGCCACCAGTTCGGCCTCGGCCTGTTCGGAAAGATTTGCCAGCGGCAACCGCACCGGGCCGCAATCCACGCCCAACAGCCGCAGAGCCGCTTTGGACGCCGCCGGGAAACCATACGCGGCCAGCGTGCGAACCAGCTCCACCGACTTGCGCTGGAGCTGCCGCGCGGTAGCCTGGTCGCCCGCGTGCCAGGCAGCGAGCATCTGGTGATACAGCGGGGCGGCAAAGTTGTAGGTGCTGCCCACGGCCGACTCCACGCCCAAGGCCACGGCGGCCAGGAGCATCTCGTCGCTACCGAAGAAGTATTCCAGCTCGTCGCCGCCCACGGCCAGGCATTCTTGCAGTTGCACCAGGTCGCTGCTGCTGTACTTGAGACCGGCCAGGTTGGCAATCTGCTGCCGTGCCTGTTCGAGGAACTGCGGCATGCCGTGCGTCAGGCCGGTCATCGAAGGAATGTGGTAGTAGTAGAACGGCAGCTCGGGCGCCGCCCCGGCGATGGCCGCGCAGCACGCGACCAGTTCATCCACGCTGGGCGGTTTGAAGTACATCGGCGCCAAGGCAGCGATACCGTCGCAGCCGATCTGCGCCGCATGCCGGGCCAGGGCCACCGCGTCGGCCAGACAGTTATGCCCCACGTGGATGATGACCCGCAGCGGCGTGCCGGCGGCCGCATCCACCCAGCGCGTGGCCAGCAGCATCCGCTCCTCGACGGTGAGCGAGTGCGATTCGCCGGTGGTGCCAGCCACGAAGACGCCGGCCACGCCCGCCCGCAGCATCAAGTCGGCCTGCGCGGCAACAGCGTCGAGGTTCAGCCGCCCGTCCGTGAAAAACGGCGTGTGGACCGCCGCAATCAAGCCGCGATTGCGTTCTGCCATGGTCATCCTCGCTGCACGGGTGTGCGTGGGAGATCAACGTTACTTTCCGGAAAAGGTGCCGCGTCGGCCAGCTTAATTATCATGGCTTGTGCCGGGCCGCGGCGAAATACGCTGGGGGCGCATCGCCCGAGGGCAGTCGCCTTCCATCGCCTGCGACAATCGCACCAGTCCGCACGATTGATAGGATTTACCAACCGCCGCCTACCGGTACGCCCTGGCCATCCGGCTGACAAGGTACTGGCTGAGCACCACGTCCAGCGGTTGATCGGTGGGCATCAGCACGTAATCGCCGCCCACCTCCAGGCAGGCTCTCCGGACCGCCTCCTGGTACTTGCCGAACTGCTCCAGGTATGCCTTGCGCAGCGCCCGGGCGTCGACCGAAACATTGGGCAAACCTTCCAGCCCGAGGAACAGCGACGGCTGCCGGAACGGAAACTCCAGTTCGTCGCGGTCCAGCACGTGAAACAACACCACGTCGTGCCGGCGATGCCGCAGGTGCTTGAGCCCCGCGGCGATGGCCGGCACGTCGTCGAACAAGTCGCTGAACACCAGCACCACGCCGCGTTTGGTGAACCGCTCGGCCAGGTGATGCAGGATCGCCCCCACGGTGGTCTTACCCTGTGGTTGCGTGTGCTCCAGCAGATGCACCAGTTCCTTGAAATGGCTGGGCGTGCTGGCCGGCCGCACCAAGGCCCGCAGCTCGCTATCGAACGTGGCCAGGCCGGCGCTATCCTGGTGGCGAATCACCAGGTAGGCCAGGCTCGCGGCGGCCGTCTTGGCGTACTCCAGCTTGGAGAACGCCGCCCGTTCGCCCCGGTACAGCATGCTCTCGCTGGCGTCCAGCAGCAGGTACGCCACGAGGTCCGTTTCCTGCTCGTACTGCTTGAGGTAGATCTTGTCCGAGCGGCCGTACACCTTCCAGTCGACGTACCGCAGGTCATCGCCGGGCACGTACTCACGATGCTGCGCAAACTCGATGGAAAAGCCGTGGTAAGGACTGCGATGCAAGCCCGACACATACCCTTCGACCACGTGCCGGGCCCGCAGTTCCAAGCCCGACAGCTTAGCCAGCGTCCGCGGATCGAAATAGCTCGGGGAGTTCTCCACGGTCGGCTGCGTCCTTGGGAGTGATGGGGATGATCTGCGCCAGGCGCTGCACGATGTCGTCGGGTTTGACGTTGTCGGCCTCGGCGTTGAAGTTGGTCATAATGCGGTGCCGCAACACCGGCTGCGCGACGGCCAGCACGTCGTCGCTGTTGGCGTAGTACCGGCCGTGCAGCACAGCCCGGGCTTTGGCTCCCAGCACCAGGTACTGGCTTGCCCGGGGGCCCGCGCCCCAGCGCACGTATTGCCGCACAAAGTCGGGGGCATCGGGCTGATCGGGCCGCGACCGGCGAGCGAACTGGAGCGCGTACCGAGCCACGTGATCGGCCACCGGCACCCGCCGCACGATCTTCTGCAGGGCCAGGATCTCCTCGGCGCCCAGGGTCGGCTCGATCTTCGCCTCGACGTCGGCCGTGGTCTGTTTGACGATCTGCAGCTCTTCCTCTTCGCTGGGATAATCGATCCGCACGTTGAACATGAAACGGTCGAGCTGCGCTTCCGGCAGGGGATAGGTGCCTTCCTGCTCGATCGGGTTCTGCGTGGCCAGCACAAAGAACGGCTCGGCCAGCTTGTGCTTGTCGCCGCCCACCGTTACCTGGTGCTCCTGCATCGCCTCAAGCAGAGCCGCCTGGGTCTTGGGCGGGGTGCGGTTGATCTCGTCGGCCAGGATGATGTTGCCGAAGATCGGCCCCGGGAGAAACTTGAACTCGCGCACGCCGCTTTGCCGATCCTCCTGGATCACCTCGGTGCCGGTAATGTCCGACGGCATCAAGTCGGGCGTGAACTGGATGCGGCTGAACTTCAGGTTCAATGCGTCGGCCAGGCTGCGGATCATCAACGTCTTGGCCAGGCCCGGCACGCCGACCAGCAGGCAATGCCCCCGCGCGAACAGACCGATCAGGATCTGTTCGATCACGCCTTCCTGGCCGACGATCACCTTGCTCAACTCGGCCACGATCCGGCCGTACGCTTCGTGCAGTTGCTGTACGGCTTGAACGTCGTCTTGGGGTACGGTCATGCGGATGCTCAAGCAGGAAGTGAGTTCGCCGGGCAACAACGAGCCGTCCTCATCGTCGCGTGGCGGTTATCAGGTTGTTTCGGCGTACGTTCTGAGGCGTGACGGGCGACCGGGCGCGGTGCTTTGGTAATGTCTCTTCTTACGGCCCACCAGGTAGCCGGAAGGCCCACAAGGTTTCGCTGCCGGCGATCAACAGGTACCCGCCGGCCACCACCAGGTTGCCGCCTTGCACCTGCCGGATATCCAACCGGATCGGCTGGCGTACCGGGGCGCCGCGGGCGGCATCGAGCACGAAGATTTCTTCGCGCGTCGGCCAATAGATCGTTCCCTCGACCAGCACGCCGCGGCCAAAACCGTTGGGCAAGTGATTCTCGGCAGGGTACTCGTATTCCAGCCGCCCGCCCTGCATGTCGAAGCCATACACTTTATCGCCGCTGGCGATCAGCCGCCCACCGGCCACGCCTAACAGGTGAACAGCATCGCCCCGATGCGCCGACTCCCAGAGCAGCATGCCGGTGGTGGCATCAAGCGCCATGATGGCCGGCGTATCGGCGGGAGCCACGAACAGCCGCCCCTGGTGATACACGGCCGGGTTCAAGTCGCGGTAATAGTGGGCCGGCTTCTCGTTGGGATCCAGCGGCGAGGTCGGTTCCGCCCGGCGGTACCGGGCCAGCCAGCGGATCTTGCCGTCGGCCGTATCCACCGCGGCAATAGCGCCCAGGTTGGTGTTGTAGTAGAGCGTGCCGCGATGCAGCGTGAGCAGGTTGTGCGTGGCTTCGTCGACGGCTCCGGCCCCCGGCGTGGCCGCCGCGCAGATCTGCGTCCGCCACAGCAGTTGGCCGCTATCGGCATCAAAGCAGCCGATGTGGGCCTGGCTGCGGATGCCGCTTCGCCGCAGGGCGACATATACCCTGGCTCCGTCGCTCAGCGGCGCGCCTTCCAGCGACCACTCCGCCGATTCGGGCGTGTACTCCCACAACAAGGCCCCTTGCGCGGAGAGGTCCAGGCAAATCAAATGGCTCTCACCCCGCAGCGGCAACCGCCGCGTGTTCATGTGCGAAGTGAGCGGCGAACCGACCCGCGCGTACAACCGGTCGCCATGCACCGTGACAGTGAACCGCGGTACGCCCAGGATGCTTTGCACGCGAGGGTTGGGCCGTTCGATCGTCGCGGTTCGATAGATCTCGCCTGCCGGACGGCCTGAACCGGTCGCCCAGAGCGGCTTGCCGGTCGCCAGGTCGAAACCGAACACCTGGTGCTCGGTGGAGAAGAACACCTGTTGGCCGAACACCGCCGGATGATAACTGAGCAGTGCCCGCACGTCCTCGGCCACCCGCCGCGGACGCAGATCCATGCGCGCGGCGATTTCCGGATCGGGCAATGTCACTTTCGGCAACGGCACGCGCCAGGCCACGCCCGAGATGTCGATGTTGCCGTACGCTACGGCATCGCGCTGTGGCGTGCGGGCAAACGTCACCCAATCGCGCGACCGTGGCGGCGAGAGCCAACTGCGGCCTTCCTCCAACAGATCGCTCAGAATCTCCGCCAGGTTGCCATCGCGGGCAGCCAGCCGTCCGGTGGCGTCGGGATACTGTTGCCGGAAGCGCTCCAGCTCCGCTTCCGCGCGATCGTAGGCACCTTCCACAATCGATGCCAGCACCAGTCGGGCTGCAACATCAGCGGCAGGAATGCTCGGATCAGGGTAGAAGGTCAGTTGCAGCCAGCCGTGCGCCGTCCACAATCGTTTCAGAGCTTGGGTGACATCGGCCGGTCGCGGTTCTTCGCGCAGGCGATACATCGCCACCGGACCTTGCTGGTCGCGACGGTACCAATCGTCGAGCAGTTGGGCTTCGCCGGGCCGAAGGGGCGCTCGGTTGCGAATCTCCTCGAACGTACCGGCATCAATCGCGTCCCAAGCGGCGTCGGGCACCGGCAACAACCGCAACCAGGCGGCCCTAGCAGCGGCCGGATCGCCGGCCTCCAGTGCCAGTTCCCCGGCGGCCAACAAAGCATCGTCGCCAACGCTGCTGGCGAAAAACTCGTCGAGCAACCGCTGCAAGGCGGCCGCATCGCGATTGGCAACGGCCGTTTGATAGATACGTTCCGCGAGCGGGTCCACGCGACGGCGATACAGCTCCAAGGCCTCGGGCGGCAGAGCGGCAAACAACCGTTGCACGTGCTGTTGCAGCGGCACGTAGCGGGTCGCCTGAGCGTCGCCCAGTGGAATCCCTCGCACCGCCAGCAGAGCGCTACCGTTTTCGGCCATCAGCCGCCGCAAGGTTTCGATGCCTTCGTCCCATTGCGAGGCCGCCAGGTACTCCATCGCCTGCTGAAGATGAGCCCGGGCTTCGGCATCGGCCTCAGGCACCGAGACTTCAGACGACAGCTCAACCCGCTGAAACGGAGCATCCAACGGGAAGAACGCCCCCCGCTGCTGGGCCCAGGCGGCGGGCGTTGCGCAGAGCACAAGCAACACGACCAGCACTGCCCAATCGCCCCTGGCAGATTGGCTCGGGCGCTGCCACGCCCCGCCGCGAGCCGCGTTCGCGCGGCATGCCAGGCGGGCCAAAGAACGTACGAGCCAAGCCATAAACGCCTATTCCGGCCAGAAAGAAACACCGCCAAGGTGCGTAACCGTCGCCAGTCAATCCGCCTGCGGCTTGAGCGGCCCGTTGTGTGCCGCGAGCCGAGGCAGCTCAACGCTTGTTCCAGTATAGGCGGCTGCCGGTGGGGGAGAAAGCAGACGAAAGGTAGGTGCCACCAGACGGCGTGATGCCTTAAACTGCCGTCGGCACCGTACTTGTGGCACATTTTGCCAGCAGAGCACGGTACGTCGTGCTGAAACCAGCCTGGGCTACCCTGGGTACAACCTCACAGCAGCCGCGGACGGCGGCGCTTTTCGTCCGGCCCAGCAAGGAAGGGGCACAGCCCATGGCGTTTCCGTTTATCACCTCTCAGGTTACTTCGATGGATCGTCACGCATTGCCCAACCAGCGCCAGCGCAGCCGTTTTACGTGTGGGCTTGCCATCGTGGCCTGGCTATTGGCCGCGGCAGGGACCGGTAGCGCCGCTCAAGCAACCGAAGGCGATCAGCCAAGCAGCCGCCTGGGACGCCAGGTTGATTTCAACCTCCGCGACTATCGCGGCCGCCAGCACACGCTGGCCGACTACCAGAATGCCAAACTGGTGGTGCTGGCGTTCCTGGGCACCGAATGTCCGCTGGTGAAGCTGTATGGCCCCCGGCTGGCTCAACTGCACGAAGCCTTCGCCGAGCGGGGCGTGGTCTTCCTGGGCGTGAACGCCAACCAGCACGACTCCATCACCGAGATTGCGGCTTACGCCCGGCAGCACCAGATTCCATTTCCCATCCTCAAGGATGTCGGCAACCGCCTGGCCGATGCTCTGGGAGCCCAGCGGACGCCGGAGGTCTTTGTGCTCGATGGCCAGCGCCGTGTGGCATACCACGGCCGCATCGATGACCAATACGGGGTCGGCTACGCCCGCAGTGAACCGCAGCGTGAGGATCTGAAAGAAGCGATCGAGCAACTGCTGGCAGGCCAACCGGTGGCCCAGCCTGAAACCACGCCGGTGGGCTGCTTCATTGCCCGGGTCCGCCAGCCCAAGCCCGACGCCGAGGTAACCTACGCCCAGCACATCGCGCCCATTTTGAACCGCCGCTGCGTGGAGTGTCATCGGCAGGGCGACATCGCCCCCTTTGCGCTCACCGATTACGACGAAGTTTCCGGCTGGGCCGACACCATTGCCGAGGTGGTGCGCGAAGGACGAATGCCGCCCTGGCACGCTAATCCCGAGTACGGAAAGTTCGCCAACGACCGGGCGCTGACCAGCGAAGAAAAGCAACTCATCCAGGGCTGGGTCGACGCGGGCGCTCCGGCCGGCGATCTCAGCCAACTGCCCGCTCCTCCCCAGTTTGCCAGCGGCTGGAGTTTGAAACAGACGCCCGACGTGATCATCCCCATGGCCGACAAACCGTTCGAGGTACCGGCCACCGGCGCGGTGCGTTATCAGCACTTTGTGGTCGATCCTGGCCTGAAAGAGGACCGCTGGATCAAGGCCTCGCAAGTGCTCCCCGGCAACCGCGCGGTGGTCCATCACGTGCTGGTGTTCGTGCAGCCACCGGGCGAGAAAGGCCGGCTCGCCGTCGACGGCTTCCTGGCGTCGTACGTGCCGGGACTGCGTCCCCCAGTTTATCCCGACGGCATGGCTAAGCGTCTGCCGGGCGGCAGCAAGCTGATCTTCCAGGTGCATTACACGCCGATCGGTACGCCGCAAACCGACCTCTGCAAGCTGGGGCTGGTCTTCGCCGACGATCCAGATGTGCAATACGAAGTGATCACCACCAGCGCCGTGAACCAGTCGCTGGAGATTCAGCCCAAGCTGGCGAACCAGGCGTTCGAGGCCATCTCCAAGCCGGCTCCGGTGGAACTGCAGGTGCTGTCGTTCATGCCGCACATGCATCTGCGAGGGCAGGCGTTTCGGTACGAAGCCGTGCTGCCGGACGGCCGCCGCGAGATCCTGCTCGACATCCCGCGTTACGACTTCAACTGGCAAACCGAGTACGTGCTGGCCGAGCCGCTGCGGCTGCCTGCCGGTGCCCGAATCGCCTGCCGAGGCGTGTACGACAACTCGCCCGATAACCTCAACAATCCTGATCCCTCGGCTACCGTCCGCTGGGGCGCTCAAACCTGGGAGGAGATGCTGATCGGTTACTTCAACATTGCCGTCCCGCGCCGGCAGGCCCAGTTGGGCCGCGCGGCCAGGGCGGCTGCCCCCGGACGGGAGCAAGGCCTCGTGCTTGATCGGCTCTTCGAGCAATTGGATCGTAACGGCAACGGCGCTATCGAACCCGACGAAGCACCCAGCCGGCTCCAGGCGAACTTCCGATTGCTCGATACCGATCGGGATGGGCAGCTCTCGCGCAGCGAGTTTGAAGCCGTAAAGAAGTTCCGCGAGAATTGAGCAGCACTGGACAACTTACCCTGCGGCCCCGGGATCAAAGATTACGCGGCAGGTCATGTAGACGGCGTACATCGACATCAGCAGCAGACCTTCGAGGCGGCTGATACGCGATTGCGTGATCGAAAGCGGCACCAGCAGGACGGTGATCACGCCCATAAAGGCCAGGTCGAACCCACCGCGTCCCTCGGGCACTGGCACGGGCGCTACGGTCGCGGTGACGCCCAGCACAAACAGCAGGTTAAACAGGTTCGAGCCGACCACGTTGCCCATCGCCATGTCGGTATAGCCCTTGGCGGCCGCCACGGCCGAGGCAAAAATCTCGGGCAAGCTGGTAGCCACGGCCACCACGCTCAATCCGATGAGGGCTTCGCTCATGCCCAGCCATCGCGCCAGGCCGACCGCGCCGACCTCGGTCAACTTGCCGCCCAGGAACAGGCTGCCCAGCCCGACGGCAATCAGCAGCGTGGCCGCCAATGGGCCCAAGCGGGCGTCTTCCTCAACCACTTCCTCGGCTTCCATGGTCAGGACGTCTTTTTGCCCCTTGCGGGCGAGGCGATACCAGGCCACCAGGAAGCCGACAAAGACCGTCAGCAGGATCACGCCGTGCAACCGGCCGAATGCGAACAGCGTACCGCCGTCGGCGGTGTGGAGGTACGGCGGCAGGTACGCCAGCACGATGGAGCCACCGCTGACGGCAATCAGGTAAGGCAGTTCCTTGCGCACCACGCGGCTGGCAATCACCACCGGCTTGACCAAGGCACTGATGCCCAGCACCAGGCACATGTTGGCAATATTCGAACCGATCACGTTGCCAAAGCACAGGGCCGTGTTGTCATTCACTGCCGCCACCACGTTGAACGCCAACTCCGGGGCACTGGTGCCAAAGGCCACCACCGTCAGGCCGATCAGCAGTGTCGAAAGCCCCAGCCGGGCAGCCACGCTCACGGCACCGCGCACCAGCCAATTGCCCCCGTACAGCAGCATCACCACGCCAACCCCGAGGACCACCAGGCTCGGCAAGCGGTTCAACCACAAGTCGATGGCGTCAAACACGGCAGACTCACGCGGCGAGGGGAGCAAGACAGAGAAATGCGCCCTGGTCGGCCTAGCTCCCAAGATGCAACGCCAGGCAGGGAGCAGCCGCGAGTATTACGAAGCGTCGCTGGCCAAGGCAACCCAAGTGCCGGCCCAGACCACCGGCGAATCGTCCAGCGTGTAACCAGGCAGCGCCTGCCGCGGATGCGAAATGATGCTGCCCACAAACAGCCGCGATGCCCCAGGCTGCAGCGGGATCCGGCCGCTGGAAACGAGCGTCACCGCGGCTTGGGAATCAGCCGCCGGGTTTTGAACCAGCGTCGGCTCCGCTTGCAGGGCAACGTGCGTCGCCGCGAGCATAGCGCCCGATGCGCTGCCGGGAAGCTGGCTCTCCAGCGGCGTGCCGCTGGGCACGGGATCCGGCGCAGGGCGGGCCGGGGTTGCTTTCGCCGCTACGTGCAAGAGCTGGACACGAGTCAACTGCCACGGGCCAGAGGAAGAACTGCCGACCACTTGCCCGGCGAGAACAATGCCGGGACTGGCGGCCGGATCCTTAGTCTGGGCTGCCGCCGCCAGCCGGGCTTGGGCAAACGCATTGATGGCGGCAAGCTGCTGCAAGCGGTGCGTTACCCGCCGCAGCACGGTATGCACGGCCTCGCGTCGCGCGAGCACCTGCGGCTCGTTCACATCGACAAAGGTGGCCACCTGTGCCAGGCGGCAGAGCTGCTCGTACAGCTCGCTCGTTACCTCGACGTCGCCACCGGGCGTGCTGGTTGCCCGATTGGCTTGGGTCAGTACGTCGGCCAGATCCTGGGCCGAAAAGCTGGGCATCGTCCCTTGCGGGGCCGCCGGCTCCTCAACCGGCGGCTGCGTGGTAACGACAGGCATTTCCGCCGCCGGCGTGGCTTGCCCTTGCTTGTCGTTCGCGGGTTTGCGATTGCGTTTGGGCGGCTGCTTGCTGCGAGGGCTTTCGATGGTGATTGGGCCACCGCCCGGCGGTGGTGCCGGAAAATCGTCGGAGTCGCTCTGCGCGCTGCGGCTATGGTCCACAAACGGCAGCGGCAGGTCGATGAAGTGGAACCGCGGGCCGCCAAAGTAGTTCAGCAGCCAGTAGCCGAGGTATAACCCCACAAAGCCGCTGAGCACCACGCCGATCGCCAGCGACAGCATGCTGGGGCCTTGGTTCTGGCGCTGGCGCACGGCCTTGGCCGACATGCTGTCCTTACTTGAGGTCGATTCCCCACCGCCGGTATCGGCCTGGCCCAATCCGGCCCAAGGCGAATCGCTGTCGTCGCCTTGGTCCTTGGACGCGTCGTCCTTGGATTCTTGTTCGGTGTCCGCGGCCTTCTCATCGCTGGCCGAAGCGGCGGCCTTGGCCTCGGCGGCTGCCGCCGCGGCGGCAATGTCGCTCACGCCCGGCGAACCGCTTTCGGTTGTGGATTCTTTCCGCGCATCGGCAGCCTCCTCGCCGGCGGTTACACCGGATGCTGGGCCGCTGGCCGCAGCCGCGGCGCTCGCCGGCGCGTCCTCAATCGGCTCGCCGTGTTCGTTCAGGAGGACCGGCTTGAGAATAAAAGCCGCTTCGCAATGAGGACAGACCACGCCCTCCATAAACTCTTCGGGCAGTTCCAGGCTCTCGTGGCAAGCGGGACACTCAACTACAGCAGACATCCTTCACTCCACAGTCGCTGCAAACGGAGGGAGCAGTCGATCAAACGCCAGCGAGGCCAACTTGGAGGAGATCGCCGCGGCCCTTGCTAAACTGGGCTACCGCCGCAGACTACCGCATCGCCACCTTGATTGCCCCAGGACTGGACAGAAAGGTCAGTCTACCATCGCCACGCGGCCGCCAACAGCAGCAAACTGCAGTACCACACTCCCAAGTGGGGGTACAGGCCCGCCGGCCCGTTGCCAAGCCATGCCGGGCCCCAGCCGGCGAATCTCCAGCGCATTACACGCCGCCAGCGTTACCCAGCAGCCCCGGTAACGCGTGCAGCGAACGAATGATCCAGCCGGGGGCCGGATGGTCGGTAGTGGGTGGCTCCATCCCCACGGCTGCCCGTGCCTTGGGATTTCCGTCCTGGGGCACGCCGCGCGTATCGCCCCCGCGCTGCAACAGGACCGCAGGCCAGCCGGCGGCGCGGGCCGCCAAGTAATCGTTGTGCCGGCCGTCACCGACCATCAGGATCAGCTCGGGCGGAAGCTGAAGCTGTTCCTGAACCGCCTGGAAGAACGCCAAGCCCGGCTTGCGCGCCCCCAGCAGCGATGACACAAAGATGTGCCGGCAGCCATCCAGCGGCGGCAGCCCTCGGCAAACGCTTTCCAGCCGCGAATCAAAGTTCGACGCGACGCACAACCGGTAGCCTTGCTGCTCCAAATGCTGCCAGCAGGCGGGCACGTCGTCGTAGACGCGCCACGCTGCCGGATCAGCAAAGTAATCCCACAGCAGCGTGAACAAGTCGGGCGAGGCCACCTCCGCGAACACCTCGTTGACGATCGCTTCCCGTCGCTGCCGCTCGCGCTGTTCGCTGGTGACCTGCCCGGCGGCTTCGTCGATCGCCTCCTGCCGGGCGAACGCGCGATCGAAGCGTTCGCGAATCTCAGCCAGCGTAAGCTGCGAACCAAACTTCTCGCCTGCCGCCGCGTAAGCTGCCGGAATGCCGGGCTCGGGCATGAGGGTCGTACCCACGGCATCAAACACAACGGCTTTGATCTGCGACAGCGCCATGTCGGGTCACTGGGCCCTGCAATCGAGGAAACGTGTGCAAGGAGGCCGCCAACCACGCGCGACCGCTCCTCTTCGACTCAGGGCAGTGTAATGGCCGCCCCAGGAGCGACAAGCCGCCCACCCCACGACCGGGAACCCGGCAAACACCTCCGCAGGGGGCGGAAGCTCAGCTATACTGCGTACAGGCCGGATGCATAGCGGGGAGTACAAGCGCCGCACACCGCTTGCCCTGCGCCGAACCAGGCACGCCGAATTTCCAACGGTCGGGCGGCCCGGTTCTGATCTTTCCGCTGGAATGTCGTCATGGGGCAACCGCCGTCGATGTCGTCGCACGATAGCCTGGACCGGCTTGACCAGGTTTGCGACGCATTTGAACAAGCCTGGCGTAGCGGCACGCCCCCTTCCTTGGAAGCTTTCCTGGCGCAGGCCCCCGATGCGGCGGCTGCCAGGGGCACCTGGTTCGAAGAACTCCTGCGGCTGGATGTGCATTACCAGCAGCAGACCGGCCACCCGGTTACGGCCAACACGTACATCCGCCGGTTTCCCGATCTGAAGGCGATCATTACCAGGGTGCTGGCCGGAGAGGGGCCAGGTACCGGCTGCCCTGGCCCCAAACAAGCAAGCACGCCTCCCACCACAGGCGGCGGGGCCTCCGGGCGCGAATCGCGCGCTAAGCCACCGTCCACCACCTCACCGCGTGGTAGCCGCCGAGCTCAGCCCGCGCCGACAACGGCGTCGCCCGATGATACCAACATCTCCGTGGCTAACACCGCCCTGGAGCATCGCGGGAATGCCAAGGCTTCTGGGCACAAACGGCCCAGGCAGCCCACGGCGCCCCCGGACGACCATACGATCATTCTCGATCGCCCCGCTACCAGTCGGCTCTGGAGCGCCGCCTTCGCTCCGCCGCCCGACTTCGAAATCATCAAACCGCTTGGCCGCGGCACCTTGGGCCTGGTGTGCAAAGCCCGGCAGGTCAGCCGCGACCGCATCGTGGCCCTGAAGCTCATTCCTCAGACCAGCCAGACCGATGCGGCGGTTACTCAGCGTTTCCGCGAGGCAGCCCACGCCATCGCGACGCTGCGGCACCCAGGCATCGTCGCCATCCACGAGGTTGGCGAGCATGCCGGCCAGGTGTACCTGGTGATGGATTACTTCGAAGGCGGCAACCTGGCTCAGCACAAGCGCTGCGGGCCGCTTGAGCCCGAGCGGGCTGCCGCCACGGTCCAGCGCCTTGCCAGCGCCTTGGACTACGCCCATGTTCAGGGCCTATTGCACCTGAACCTCAAGCCAACCAACGTGCTGCTGGATGAAAGCGGCACGCCGCTGCTCAGCGATTTTGGCCTGGCCGCGGGTGCCAATGCCCAAGGCAGTTCGATCACCGTGGAAGCGTTGCCGGTCGTGCCGAGCTATGCCGCACCCGAGCAGGCACCGGGCCGGCCCACGTTGGTCGGCCCGGCCACCGACGTCCATGCACTAGGCACGATCTTGTACGAACTGCTGACCGGCTGTCCGCCGTTTCAGGCCGACACCGACGCCGATACGTGGCAACAGGTCCTTGCCGAACTGCCGACGGCGCCGCGGCAACTCAATGCCAAGGTTCCAGAAGCCCTGGAAGCCATCTGTTTGCAATGCCTGGCGAAGCATCCGGCCGATCGTTATGCCACGGCTGGCGAACTGGCTGAGGAGTTGGCCCGATATGCGCGCGGCGAACCGATCAGAATGCGGCGGCTCGGACCGCTGGGCAAACTCTGGCGCTGGTGCACACGCTAACCAGATCGAGCAGGGCAGGGCGAGCGCCCTGATGCTACGGCGGCCTCGCCGCCAAACGGCCAACCGTCAAACAGGCTGCGGCAAGAACTTCTTGGGCACTTTGCAGACCATGGTGTAAGCCGGGTCAAAGATGTTGCCCAGGTCGTAGCGCACGCATTGAGCCAGCAGCAGGTTGGCCCCCAAGGCGTCCAGACCGTAATCCTGCTGGAGCCAGCGAAGCATCTCCGTGGTGGCATGCTGCACAGCCTGGTCCAGGGGCCGGGCGTTACCGACCGTGAAAATGAACTCGTCGTTCTCGCCGCGCGGCCAGTGAATCTGCCGGTCGTGGATCAGGTTCAGCCGCACGCGGACGTTCATCGAGATCTCGATGCCCGAACCGACAATCTCACCATCGCCCTGCGCGGCGTGGCCATCGCCCAGGAAGAACAAGGCGCCAGGCTCAAACACGGGAAAGTACACCGTGGTGCCAGCCTTGAAACCGCGGTAATCCATGTTGCCGCCGTGCGGGCCGCTGGTGGCGGTGGAGATCGCCTGGCCGCGTTCGGGAGCCACCCCAAAGCAGCCCAGCATGGGTTCCAGCGGAATGACCAAAGGCTGCAATCGCGAAGGCGGCCCCACCAGCGTTGCCGTGCCGGCCGCGACGTCCACGTACCACTCGGCCAATGGCGCCTGGGGCAGTTCGCGCACATAATCTGGCTCGACTACGCCCGGCGCCACCGACGAACCGCACCAACCATAGGTCCGGCTGGGCGTGATCTGTTCCAGCGTGACCACGAGCACGTCGCCGGGCTGGGCGCCTTCCACATAGAACGGGCCCGTCTGCGGATTGCCTCGCGGCGTGACCTGCTCACGGCGGTGATCGTAGCCGCGTGCGTCGACAGTGCTGGTGATGAGCGTATCGCCCGGTGCCAGGCGCAGCACCGGCTCATAGGGGCCCAGGCAGCGATGATAGTGCGTCGGCTGGAAGTGGTGTTCCATGCGGGGAGAGAGCGCCGGAGTAAAGAAGCCAATAGGAGATGTTGCGCCGCCAACAAGCTATGGCGACCAGCAGCAACTGAAACGGGCAGGCAGCTTGGGCAGGCCTACCGCGTGCGCGGCGTACGCTCCGATCGGCCTCCCATGAACCGCAACGGGCAGTCGACGGCTTACAGATTCACGGGCCGCTTGGGCTTGGGCGGCGGGGCCATGTTTCGATTGTTATTGTTGTTGTTATTGTTATTGCCGGCCGCCATCGGTTGCTGCCGCGGGGCGTTCACCCCGGTGTAGGTTTCCTGCCATTGCCAGCCCATCGGCGTCGCCAGTTCGCGCTCGGCGATCAGGGCCCAGGGCGTGCCGGGATGCTCATCGACCACGCGCTGCAAATAGAACCTGGCTTTCTCGGCCAGCTTCTGCAGGGCGGTGCCTTCGAAATGGTCGGCCGGCGTCAACTCCCACGTGTCGTTCCTGGGGTTTTCGAAATTGCGGCCGTTCTTGAGGAGGGCCAGCATCGTGTTGTAGCTCTCGGTGCGCACCTTCACGGCGCATACGCGGCCCATGGCCAGATCGTAACCGGCTTGCCAGCGCGGCTCGGTCAGCTTGGGGCGATCCTTCTCGCCCTGCATCAGAATCTGGTAAAGCTGATCGATTTTGGGCTCAAGCACCGCGGCCGCTTTTTGGGCTTCATCGAGCCGGGCTTTTAGCGCCCCCTCGTTCACCTTGGGGAACCGCAACGTGGGCGGTTCCATCGGCGAGATCCACGAAAGCTTCGCCGCCTCGACCAGCGCGCGGCGGGCCATGTTCTCGTTGAGCAGCCGCTCGTATTCCTGGATTGGTTTGTAATCGGGCCGGTAACGCCGCATGACTTCCGGGTCGAAGAAGTGCCGGATCCGCGAGGACATCACCGGCGTATCGGCTCGGCCCAGGGAAAGATTCGTGTTGGCGATGTTGGGATGCACGGCGAAGTAAATGCCGCCGGTTTCGTAGCACAGCCGGGTCAGGGCAAAGGGGCCAAACCCGGAGTCCAACTCTTCCAGGTCGTCGTTCTGGCCCGGAGTAAATCCCAGCTTGAGCCGCTCGGGATAGATGGTTTCCGGGCCTTGCCGCACCGGAATCCACTGCACGCTCTGATCGTAGTTGGGATCCGGATCAACGTACTTGACCTTCAACTCAGTCCGCCCAAAGGGTGCCGGCACGCCGATCACGTAAACGGGAATCTCCAGCCGCCGGCACTTGGCCACGCAGCGATCCAGCTCGAACTCGTCGTCGCCCACTTCGTCGCTGACGACCACGAACATCACGTTCCGCCGCGGCACTTCGGTGCGGTACTTGCCGAACTTATCGGCGCACATGCTGATCGATTGAAAGACGTTCTCAATGCCCGACGGGTCATTCTTGACCGCCAGAATGGCCTTTTTCAGTTCGTCCACGTCGTCGGTGGGTTGCTTGGTGAGGATCTCGCACTTCTGGCCGAACTGCACGATGGCGGTCAGCAGCGGTTTATCCGCGTGCCGCTTGAACGATTCGTGTCCCGCATCCTGGGCGACGGCCAGTTCCTGGTAGACGCGATCGAACCGGTCGTAGATCTCCTTACGCATGCGGTCGAGACTGCCCGACTGGTCAAACAGCCACACCACCAGCGTACGGCGTTGCTGCAGCGACTGGAGGATCTCGTGGGTGATCCGGTCGATAGCTCCGGCAGCCCCGGTGGTACCTACGCCCACGGCGCCCTTGGCCACTTCCGTTTCGCTAAGAACGGGGCCGGAAGGAATTTCAACATTGACCGGCACCACCACCGTCGGATTGACGTCGTCGTGCCGCACGTCGATCGGCACGTCGGAAATCTCGCTGTACTTCGGCGCCAGGGCCTGGGCCATCGTCACGCCGTTGAGGCTGGCAGCGCCGATCTCCGGCTGGGCGTCCTTGGCGTAGAAGAAATCCTGCGCAATCGGCTCGATCAGCTCGTCCTCGCTGGGCATGGTGAGCACCAGCGACGGCTCGGGCTGGTAAACCCACATCAACGTGAGCCCAAGGACCACCGCCACGTGCAGCACAAAGCTGATCACCCAGGCCGGCGCATCGCCGTCGAACGGAGTGTCATCTTCGCCGGTACGGATTTGCCACCAACGCTTAAGCGCCTTGAGCATCCTCGTTCTCCTTAAGAACAAAGGAGTTCGGGCGGTTGACGCAGAACGTTCCCCACCCCCGAGTCCCAGCGTGTTTGCCTGCAGACCGATTGCCGCGGCGGAGCCTCCGGCGGGATCACCGCTTCGCCGCAAAAAACAGGAGAAGGGTTGGTCGCATTCTCTCCCCGAATGGGAGGGAACGCAAGCTGTTTTTGCCGTGGCGAGGCCATCAGAACCGCTGTCCCAACGGCAAGCTCTTCAAGCAACTTACGGCCTGACCTTGGGATCGCCACGACGTTTTCAACAACCGCTCCGACTTTAGATCCATCGGCAGCGTCACTGGGCGGCGCCACAGAAGCAGCAGAAAGAAATCAGGCGAGGTCCCAGCCCCTGGATTGGGACCTCGCCCTAGATCTGCCCCTGGTACTGCTTATTCGTGGGGGAATGGGGAATTATTCCCACATCCGGGTGAGATTTTTTGACTTTGCTCAGCCGATGCCCTCTGCCGCCTTCACGTATGCCCCTCGCGGCTTTTTCCCTAGCGTTGCGGCAAAAACCGCCCCGTAGCCCCCAGGTCAGACAGATTGCCGCAGCCTTGGACCAACAGCGCAGCCGTTTGCCTACTGCTGGCGTCCTCGAACATCGCCGGGCAATGGACAGGCCGTTGCTGCGCGCCTGGCGATTACCGCTGCCGCCCGAACCGCCGGAGCCAATGCCAGAAGGAGCGGAGCATGCTCAGGACAATCAGCAGGCCAACCGGCAAGACGTTCACTGCCAAGATGAACGGAAAAGCCTGACTAGGCTTAAGATCGGCCGTCCACACTGTGCCGACTACGCCGGCCAATACGGCCACCACCAACATGGCCGCCAACAGTTGCACCAGTTGGTACTGGGGGCGGGTTCGCTCCGGCTGCTTGGCCATGGATCTCTCGTTGGTAAAGAGCTGGACCGGCCAACACACCGGCCCCATCAGCGGCAGGACACTGGGGGACCATCGACTTCGCGCTCGCCGGGCAGGGCACTTTGATCATCAACCCGGCCGCGCCGGCATGTACCGAAGGCACGCCGCAAGCTGCTCTTAGGCCTGATGCTTCTCCAACTCGGGCGGATGCCAAGCGATACTGCCTTCGATCGGGCTGGAAGCCGTCGCGTACAGCTTCTTCGGAATGCGGCCTGCCAAGTATGCCGCCCGGCCGGCCACGATCGCATGCCGCATCGCCTTCGCCATGAGCAACGGATCGCGAGCGTGGGCAATGCCGGTATTGAGCAGCACGCCGTCCACGCCAAGCTCCATAGCGGCGGTCACGTCGCTGGCGGTGCCGACCCCGGCATCGACAATCACCGGGTAATCCGGATCGCCGTCCTTCAGGTACTCCAGACACAGCCGGATGTTATTGGGATTCAGGATGCCTTGTCCCGAGCCGATCGGGCTGCCGGCCGGCATCACGCTGGTGGCCCCGGCGTCCTTGAGCCGCTTGGCTACGATCGGATCGTCGGAGGTGTAGCACAATACCTTAAATCCCTCGGCCACCAGTTGTTCGGTTGCCTGGAGCGTGGCCACGGGGTCGGGCAGAAGCGTCTTGGTGTCGCCCAGGACTTCGAGCTTGACCCAATCGGCGCCCGGGTTGTCGAGGCCTTCAAGGATCTCGCGGCCCAGCCGGGCCACGCGCACAGCGTCCTCGGCGGTAAAGCATCCGGCCGTGTTGGGCAGCAGGATATACCGCTTGGTATCGATGAAATCGAGAATGTTCTGCCCGGCCGCGTCGTACAGCCGCTCGCGACGCACGGCCACAGTGATGCAGTCGGTGCCCGAGGCTTCCAGACACTGGGCCATCAAGGCGTAGTTGGCGTATTTTCCGGTACCGACAATCAACCGGCTTTTCAGGCGGTGGGCGCCCAGTTGCAGGGGCGCATCCGCCACACAAGCCGAGTCGGCGCCGGCAGGGTTTCCGCCCGATGTTTGAACGTCGCCTTGGGCCATGAGAGTTGTCTATCCTCCGCCTACGAGCGTCACGACTTCCATTTGATCGCCTTCAGCCAGGCGGGTTTCACCATGCAGCCGCCGGGGAATCAGTTGGCGGTTGATCTCCACCGCCACATGTTGCGGCGACACCTTCAGTTCGACCAGCAAATCGGCCACCGTCACGTTCGGACGCACCGTCTTGGGTTCGCCATTGACCAGAATACGCACGGCCTGACCGATCCTCGCCAAAGGACTTTAGGACACACGGCTAAGCTGCCGCCCGCCCAGTAATTACGCCGCGGCACAAAGCATGGCACCAGCGACGGCCTGCATTCTAGGTCCATGGCGGAAAGGCCGTCAAGGAAGGCACACGCGGCGCGTAGCGGGCCAGGCCTGCGGTGTGCGAGCTGCGTGCCGCGTTGGTTGGACCGACGCGGCGCCAACGATTCTTGCAATAGCCCCCCCAACAATGGGCGGATCGCACATCCCCGGTCATACCGCATCGGGCCGCCCCTGTTAACCCGCAATCGCAGGGCGATTGCTTGCGGGCCACGATTGGTTGTTCATGAATATTTCGGCCGCTCAGTTGAAGGCACGTGGCCGGCAAGAATGTTCGGCCATTGCGGCGTGCGAGCATTTGGCCCGCGAGTAAACCCGCACCGCTCGCAGAGCCATGGCACGTCCGAATTGGGCCAACTGGGCGGTACGAAGCAAACGTAGAGCGGACTTGGCCGCGGTCCACCACAAGACCGCGAATGCAGCGTGCGTTCGCAACGCGAAACAGTCATTGATCAGGCCACACCGTGAAATTGCCGGGTGGCAAGCACCCGTCCTACGCAATGCTGAGTGGCAAGATGTGGCACTAAGGCTTTTCGCCCGCCAGGACGGCAATGGCAATGCCCATCCGCGTGAGGGCTTGCGGAGCCTGCCGTAGAATCGGGCCGTGGGCTTTGATCGTGGCCTCGGCCTTGGCGCGGTAATCGTCGTTGCCCAGTTCCCGGGCCAGCGTAAGCAGGTTGAGCGCCGCCACCGAGTTGCCGGAGGGCACCGCGGCATCGACCGGCCCCCGGCTGCGTACGATCAGTTCTTCATGATCGGCCGACGTATAGAAGAATCCGCCCTGGTCGGCGTCCCAGAACAGTTCGATCTGTTTGGCGGTCAAAGCGTCAGCCGCTTCCAGCCAGCGTTTCTCGCCGGTGGCCTGGTACAAGGCCAGCAGCCCATCGACCATATTGGCGTAATCGTCCAGATAGGCGTTCAACCGGGCTTCGCCGGCGGTGTGCGTGCGGTACAGCCGGCCATCTTCGGTCCGCATGGCCGTCAACACAAAGTCGGCCGCCTTGGCCGCGGCATCGACGTACGCTTGGCGTTTGAGGATCCGGCCCGCATCGGCCAGACCACGGATCATCATGCCGTTCCAGGCGGCGAGGATCTTGTTATCCAGCAACGGCCGCTTGCGCTGGTTGCGCAGCGTCAGGAGCTGCGAGCGAATCAGCGACAACTGCTCGCGAAGCGTGGTCGCTGCGATGCCTGCCTCCTTGGCCACCTGCTCCTCGGGCACCACCTGCTCCAGCACCCAGGCGCCCTCGAAGTTGGGATCGCGGTCCAGGCCGTACGCCCGGGCAAACTGCCGATAGCCCGGCATGTGCCTCACCGGCTCCAGTTCCTCGCGGTGCCAGATATAGAACTTGCCCTCCTGGGCGTCGGTCTCGGCGTCCAGGGCCGCGTAGAAACCACCCTGCGGCGAAGTCAGCTCGCGGAGTACAAAGCCTGCCAGCTCGTCAACCACGCGGCGGTAGCGTTCGTCGCCGGTGAGGGCATACGCCTCGGCGTAAACGCTGGCCAGTTGGCCGTTGTCGTAGAGCATCTTTTCGAAGTGCGGCACCCGCCAGTAACGATCGACGCTGTAGCGGTGGAAACCACCGCCGACGTGGTCGCGGATGCCGCCGGCAGCCATGTGGTCGAGCGTCGTCAGCAGCATCTTGCGGGCGGCCGCGGCATGTTCGCCCTCGGCCGTGCGTGCCCGATGCAGCAGGTACAGCAAGTTCGAGGGCTCTGGGAACTTGGCCACGTCGTCGCTGTCGGGGCTGTAGCTGAACCCGCCGTAGCGAGGATCGAAATCGCCGGCCAAGGCTTCGTCGATCTGCTTGAGCAACGCTTCGCCCAGCTCCAGCGGCAGCGGCTCGGGCCGGCGGCGTAGCTGTGCCCGAACCAGGTCGGTGATGTGCTCGGCGGCCGCTTCAACCTGCTCGCGCTGGTTCTCCCAGGCGGCCTGCACGCGCTGGACGATTTCCAGGAAGCCTTCCATGCGTCCACCCGGCATCTGATACACGCCGGCCAGCAGGTTGAGTTTGAGCCTCGGCTGCCGGGTGCGCGGCGGGAAATAAGTGCCACCGCCCAGCGGACGGCCGTCGGGCGTGAGGAACATGGAGAGCGGCCAGCCGCCGCCCTGGTTGGAACCGATCAGGTGGTGATACACCTGGAGCCCCATCATGTAGATCTCATCGATGTCGGGCCGTTCCTCGCGATCGACCTTGATGCAGACAAAGTGCTTATTAAGGAACGCGGCGATCTCCTCGTCCATGAACGACTCGCGTTCCATCACGTGGCACCAGTAGCAACTGGAATAGCCGATGGAGAGGAAGATCAGCTTGTTCTCGCGTTTGGCCTTGGCCAGGGCTTCCGGTCCCCAAGGGTACCAGTCCACCGGATTGTGCGCGTGCAACAGCAGGTAAGGGCTGGTTTCACCGGCAAGGCGATTGGTGTGCTTGGGTTTGCCTTCCGGCGGCGCCGCGCCCAGGTGCGAGAGCGCCGGCGCGGCCACAAGCGCCGCTGCCATCAGCCAACTGCCAAAGCTGATTGCCGCCTGCCGAGAACCGCGATGCGGCTTGCCGGATAGCACGCGTCGCATCCGCCGCGAGGACCGAGAACCAGCGCGCAACAGCCGGGCAGGGTAGGGCATGGCAAACTCTCTGGGGCGCAAGAGGCGAAGCATCACGCCGGCCGCCGCGATTACAGCGGCCGGTGCCAGGCCAAATTTTCAGGCGGGAGACGCGCCCAGCGCGCGTGTGCGGTGGCAACGCGGCCGGCAGCGAGCAGACTACTTGAAGCCCTTGAGAAACTGGCTCAGGGCATCGTCCGGCGAGTCATCGTCCGAAGCCTGCGAGGCAGCTTCCGGCGCGGACGTTTCTTGCTCGCCGGCCGCAGGCATTTGGTCGACCTCGGCTTCCACACCCGACTGCTCTTCAGCGGCCTGTTCGAAATCCGCATCGAAGGCGGGAACTTCTTCGTCGATATCGAAGGCTTCGTCGGCAATGGACTCCGCCTCGGAGTACACGCCGTTGGTGGATTCGGCCTCGTCGATCGTCTCGAACGCCAGGTCAGAATCGGGCTCGAACGAAGCGTCCTCAGAAATCGCCTCTTCCGGCAGGACCGCTTCCGGCTCTTCCTGGTCCGCCTGGGCTGCCTCGTCGGCCGACTTGGCAGGCATTGCAAACGCCGGCTCGGTAGCGCGGCCGTTGGACGATGGCACGGCTTGGCTCGCCTTGCCGCCCTTGGCTTTATCCTTCTTGCCAAACAGGTTAAACAGCCAGAAGCCGCGTTTTTCCTTCTTGGCCGGCTTGCGGGCGGCCACCGAATTGCTCGAACGTGCCGCATCGAACCCGGTGAACTCCGGCGTGTCGGCGGAAGCTCCTTCAGCCGCGATTTCTTCAGCCGTGGTGCCCTCGGCAGCCGCTTCGTCGGCCACGGCTTCATCGGCCGCAGGCTCATCGCTGGCAAACAGCTCCGAGTCGATGCTGTCCGCAGCGTCCTCAGCAGGCGTCTCGGCGGCTAGCGATTCTTCGACCACGCCGTCCAGCGTAGCGGATTCTTCGGTCGGCCCTTCGCCGGCCTGTTCTGCCAAGTCGTTGAAGAACGGATCGTCCGCTTCATGGCCCATGCCGCCTTCGTCGGAAACTGCGGCTTCCTCGGCCAACGACTCGACGGGCGGAGCCGAAGCAACCGGGGGCGACACTTCCGCTGCTGCCGTGGGCAGAGCAGGTTCAAGTTCAGACGCGGGTGTGCTGGCTATCGGCTCCTCGGCCACTGGCGGAGCTTGCGCAACGGCCGGGCGCTTGAATGGCCGCCCCTTCAAAGGCTTGCCCTTAAGCGGCTTGCCTTGCTTGATTTCAGGCGTGGCCGGAGCTTCGGCGGCAGGTGCTACCGTGCTGGATGCTTCGGATACGGCATCTTCCGCAGCCGGAGATTCCGCGGCGGGCTCTTCGGACGCGGGCGGCAACTCGCCTTCCGGCAATTCGGCCGTCGGCGTTTCCGCGACCTCATCAGCGGCGGCTTCTTCGGCGGCAAGGTCCTCTGCCGCAAAGTCTTCGGCGACCGGATCTTCCGCAGGCTGTTCGCCTTCCGCGTCAGCGTCGCCCATCAAGAAGCCGAAGTCGGGCGTACCGTCGGCATCGCGCGAACTCGCCGTGGCCGCTTCGGACTCTACCTCGCAGGATACTTCCTCGGCCGGGGTGGGCAGCTCTTCGTCCAGCAAATCGTCAAACGCACTGTCAGTCGCTACCGGCTCTTGCGCATCGCTGGTCTCAGCAGCCGGCGCGACTTCGTCTGCGTCAGCAGAATCGAAGGCGTCGTCGCTATCTGCCAGGGCCCCAGCCGGCTGCTCGGCGTCCTCAGCCGCAAACAGTTCGTCCGCTGCGTCGTCCTCAGCGATGTCTTCCGCGGCAAGGTCTTCTTCAGCAGCCGCTGGTTCGTCGGCGGCCGCTTCATCGGCCGGGCCGTCCTCCACGGCGACGTCCTGCCAGGGCTGCTCGAAATCGCTGTCGGCAGCCGGGGCCGCGGCGTTTGAGGCCGCCGCGTCGTCGGCGTAGAAATCCTGCTCGCCGCTGGCAGCCGGCTCGTCACCAACCGCTTCGTCGACGTCGTCGGATTCGTAGGCCGCGTCGTCCATCAGGAACGAGAAATCAACCGCATCGGAGCCGCCACGGCCACCGGAGCGGGGCCGAGGCGCCGGCTCGGGCGCAGCGTCCAAGGCGGGGCTGTCCGAGCCGCTGGCCGATTCGTCGTTGGCCGGACCTTCCTCCTCATCCTCGGCCGCGAAAGCATCCTCATCGACCGGCACGACGTCTTCGGTTGGGAAAACGTCCTCATCTTGCGCCGCCGCCGATTCGGGCACAGCGTCCACGCCGCCCAGCGCCCGTTCCCAGAGCGAGCCGCCAACGGGTTCTTCGTCGGCCGCCGGTTGATCATCCAGGTCGAACAGCTCATCGTCGACCGCGCCGGCATCGCCGCCCGATTCGGCCTTCTGGCTCGGTGGAGCGACGGCCTCCCAAGTATCGTCGTTGTCGCCGGCAGCCGCAGCCGGGGCTTCAAACTCCAGTTCGTCGGCTTCGGCGGCAGGAGCTTCCTCGTCGTCGAACGACGGAACGTCTTGCGGCTGAGCCTGTTCCGATGGGCCTTCATCGGCCAGGAAGTCAAAGTCGGGCTCCGCGCCGGTCCCGCGACTGGGCTTGCTGGCCGATACGGCCGGGGTCTGTTCGGTCGGAACGTCAAACGCGGCTTCCGCAGTCTCGGCGCCGGTATCGCCTCCCAAGAAGGCAGCCAGTTCGCCATCGTCGCCGGCCACTTCGGCCGTTTCGGCGGGGGCCTCGTACTCGACCTGGAAGGTGAGCGGGCCAATGGTCAGCCGTTCGCCAGGTTTGATGACGGCTTCGGTAACGCGGTCGCCGTCGACAAAGGTGCCGTTGAGGGATCCTAGATCCTTAACGACGACGAACCCATTGCGCTCAACCAACTGGCAGTGTTGGCGACTAACCCTGGCGTGGCCGATCGTGAGCTTGGCCTGGCGGCTGCGGCCGATATCGGCAGGAAGCTTGAGTTTGACCTGGCGCCGATTGCTTTTGCCATCGACGACGATCAGTTTCACCTCCATGGCGGCCCTCGGAAGTTGCTGGGCAGGGGCCCGGGTTCGCCATTCCTTCGACCTACGATGCGCAACCTTCCGTAGCCGCTTGTGTTGAGCGCGAGACAAAGTTCGATCTTACTGCCCCCTGCGGTGGGTCGCAACACTCCGATAGTGCGAACTGCCTGGGGTTTGCGGGGCGGCGGTTCCGGTGCGCGACCTCGGGGGGCGAGCCCCTTATTATGATTGGTCCACCGGCTGCTCGAAATGGGGGAATTTAGGTGAGTGGCGATTTCCGCCAATTTTAGGCGAAGCGGCTCCCGCGCCTCGTACGAGCCACGGCGATGCCCCCGGGGCACCAATCGAGGCCCTCTCCCCACCGCCTTCTCTTGCCGCAAGGCAACCGTTATTCTTGGGTTTGCTCTTGCGGTTCCCTCCTTAGGCAAGCGGGTGCCTGCCGCGCGGCTGCGATGGCCAGCTCCGCCTGCCGGCGAACGTCACCTGCCCCACACCGATCCCAAATTTCTTCCCCACACGAAACGCTCGCGATGAACGCCGAAGTTTCCGCCCGTTTCCGCGACATTCGCGCCAAAGTTGAAGCCGGCGAGCGGCTCAGCTTCGACGACGGCCTGTTCCTCGAGTCGCCGGAGGTCGATCTGCACGAGCTAGGGCAGTTGGCCAACCTGGTGCGCGAGCGACACAACGGCAACTACGCCTACTACAACATCAACACGCACCTGAACCCCACCAACGTGTGCGTGTACCGCTGCACGTTCTGCGCGTTCCGCTCCGATCTGCGCGACCCCAAGGGGTACGTGATGAGCGACGAGCAGCTCCTCGCCCGAGGGCAGGAAGCCGTCGACTGCGGGGCCACCGAAATGCACATCGTGGGCGGCCTGCATCACCAGAAGAAGTACGACTGGTATCTGCACATCATCCGGCTGCTGCACGACGCCTACCCGCAACTGCACCTCAAAGCCTGGACCGCCGTCGAAATCAACTGGTTTGAGCACATGACCAAGCGGCCGGCACGCGACATCCTGGCCGAGATGATCGACGCGGGGCTGGGCAGCATGCCCGGCGGCGGCGCCGAGATCTTCCATCCCGAGGTCCGCGACCGCATCTGCGAACACAAGGCCGATGCCAACCGCTGGCTCGACGTTCACCGCCAGGCGCACCAGCTCGGGCTCAAGACCAACTGCACCATGTTGTATGGGCATATCGAGAAGCCCTACCACCGCATCGACCACCTGGTGCGGCTCCGCGAACTGCAGGACGAGACCGGCGGCTTCCAGACCTTTATCCCGCTGGCCTTCCATCCCGATAACACCGGCTTGAGCCATCTGCCCAAGCCCGACGTGCTGACCGACCTGCGCACGATCGCCATCAGCCGGCTGATGCTCGACAACATCCCGCACATCAAGGCCTACTGGATCATGCTGGGCGTGGGCACCGCGCAGGTGGCGCTCAGCTACGGCGCCGACGACATCGACGGCACCGTGCGGCACGAACTGATCTACCACGACGCCGGCGCCACCACGCCGCAGGTGTTGTCGGTGGAGCAGATCCGCCGGCTGATCGTGGAAGCCGGCCGCGAGCCGATCGAACGCGACACGCTGTACCGCCGCGTCGAACGCACCGGCGACACGTGGCGGATCGCCGAACCGGTCGGCGCCAACTGATCGGGCGTGCGTCCCACGGCCGCTTGCCCACCCCAACTTGCTCGCCTCTCACCAGGGTTTCCTTCGTGGACAATTCGTCTGTGTACGTGGCAACGCGCCGGGTGGAGTTCCGCGATACCGATGCCGCCGGCATCGTCCACTTCTCGCGGTTCTTCACGCTGATGGAAGAGAGCGAGCACGAGTTGCTGCGGCACCTGGGCATGTCGGTGATGCAGCCCGACGGCGACGGCAAGATCACCTGGCCACGTGTTTCGGCCAAGTGCGACTACCGCGGCTCGGTCCGTTTTGAGGACGAAGTCCAGATCGAGGTCCGCATCGAGCGGATTGGTGAAAAGAGCGTGACGTACGGCTTCCGCTTCTTGCACGAAGGTCAGCCGATCGCCGAAGGCAGCCTGGTGGCCGTTTGTTGTCGGATGTTGCCGGGCCAGCCGCTGACCTCAATCCCGATTCCCGCCGAGATCCGCGCCAAGCTGGAAGCCTACCAGCGGCAGTGCGGTTGATGGCGAGCGGGCAGCAATCGCACGGCGCATGATGCCGCGTGTTGTAAAGTCTGCCGCCGGCGATGGAAGATTTGGCCCTTACCGTCAGCAGGCGGTGTGATCTTCGCTCTCGGGCCGGCGGAAGAATACGGCCAGCACGTAGGCCGTCCAGGCAGCGGCCAGGCAGCCCTGCGTCAGCGGCGATAGCCCCGTATGGGTGTCAGCCACCGCGGCGGCCGAGCCGATCCATGCCCCGACCGCAAGCACGGCCAACACCAACCCCAACACCAGGGTTGCCGTGCGGCACAAGCGACGTCGGTTGGCACGAACTGCTGGCATGGTTACGCCCAGGCTTTCTGGAGCGAATCGTCGCGTCGAGCGAGTGTCCAAACGCTAGCCGGTTCCAAACCGATTCCGGCCATGCGACTTTCTGCTTATCGGCACACGCCGCGCAACCGCTCTACGCTTTCTTGTTCCTCAGGAAGAGCCGGCCAAGCGCATCCATTCCGCACGCACGTTCGTTCCGCACGCTGGCGTGCTAGCGCCGTAGCTGCAGTCTGCTGGAATCTTCCGCGGCTATTTTCGAAGCCTTCTTCCGAATTGCCTCTTGGGAAAGTGCAGCTATCAGCGCCGGCTATCCCGGTAATAACAGCGGAGCATTTGCAGTGCCATTTGCGGCGTTTGAGCGCAGGCGGACAGGTTAGGTGTAGCGGTGGCTACGCGTTGAGCCTTGCTTAAGCCCACCCATCGCAAGCTTGCCCCCAACTCGAGTACGGCTTGCTGTGAGCGCTAGATCACTATCGTTGAAAGACAGGCGGGCAGACATGGCAAGATTCGTGACGCAGCGGCGTATGCTGTGTGCCACGCGCGATCGGCGCCGCAAGCGTTTCCACACCAACCAAAGGCTCGGTGGTCACGTATTGGAAGAAAGTGAACATCAACGCCAAAGCATGTCTGCGCCAGAGCCGCCGTTCGCCGCACAAACGGATTGTCGCGTCTGGGGACATCGGGTCTATTAGGATAGTAGATGCAAGGGATTGGGACCGTGGCCGCGCGTGGCCGGCTCGGGCGTTTGCCTCGTCCCGATGCCCTGAACCATCGCGGAGCGTTCCCATATGAGCGGCTCATCAGGCAGGCGCGGCCCCAGCCCGGCAGGCGGCGATTCGCCCAGCGGTTCCCCTTCGCCTCAAGTCCCATCGCCCGCTACCCCCGAGAGCGACGCCACCAAATTGTCCCAGGCCGCCCCGAGTCGAATGAACCAACGCAATCTGGCGGCCTTGGTGGCAGGCGTGCTGGCCATCATCGCGTTCTTTGTGCTCTGCCAGCCTCGGGGCGAGAAACCTCCCGAGCCGGGCGCCGGTGGCAAGCAACCGGCTGGTGCCGTGGCAACCGCCCCCGAGTCCGGCACGCAGTTCGAGTATCACCTGGAACCGCTCGCCGCCGCCGGCAATGACTCCTGGCAGCACTGGGGCCCGGTGCTCGGCCTGGCGATTACGCCCGACGACCGCACGATCATCTCACTGGGAGCCGATGGGCAGCTCAAGTTCTGGGACTTGGCCACGGAGCAGGCCCAACAAACGGTTTCACTTGCCGTGACGGCTGACGAGAATCTGGCCACCGATCCGGCCGTGGCCATGGCACTCTCGGCCGATGGCGGCGTGCTGGCCGTCAGCACCTCAGAAGGCACCCACTGGTGGCGGTTACCCCTACTGCAAGCGATGGCCCCCGCGGAGCCGCAGCAACGGGTGGCAGGCCGCGTGTTGGCCTTAAGCCCCGATGGCCGCCAATTGCTGGTATGGCGCGACGGTCTGCGGGCTTACGACACGGCAACGGCCACGGAACTGTTCACCGTGCCATGGAACGCAGGCACCGAAACCACGCCGGTGACCACCGGACAAGCGGCGTCGCCTCAAGCGGCTGACGCGGCAGCCGCGGAAACGGCCTCACCCAAGCAGCCTGCCGCCGCCAGCGGCACCGCCTCGTCGCCCCAAGAAACCAGCGCCAACGGCAATCCTCCATCTTCCGCGAACGCCAGGCCGAAGGTCGCCGGGGGGCCAAACCGAGCCGTGTATCGCACCGATGGCCGCTACCTGGCCCTGGCCGATGCCCAGCGGGCCGTGGTGTGGGACCTGGCCATGCTGGAACAGGCAGCCGAAATTGACGGCAGCGGCACCATCCAGGACATCGCCTTCGGCGACGGCGACACGCTGCTGATCGCCGGCACAGCCGACGTGGGCGTGTGGGACCTCAACACGCGGCAGGTGGTCCGGCAGATTCAGCCGCACCGGATCTCGGGCGATCCCGGCCGGGGGCGAATCGTGCTGGCTCGCCAAGCGCCGCTGATCGCGGTGATCGAGCCTGAAGGCATCACGTTGACCTCGGCCGCTGACGGTGCCCAGGTCGCGCAACTGGCAACGCCCGCCCAACAGCGCGAATCGGCCCCGTTCGATTCGCAGCGGCAGCCGCAATTGGAGTTCAGCGCCGGGGGCCGGTACGTGGCGTTCGACACGGCGAGCTTCGGCATCCAGGTTTGGGAGCCGTCGATGCAGCGGCTCTGGCCAGCAGATCGGGCAGAACGGTTTGCCGCGGTCGCCGTCAGCTTCTCGCCCGATGGCAAGCAATTGGCCCTATTCGATCGGGCGGGCCGGATTCGGCTGGTGGATGCGGCGACCGGCCAGACGGTTAAAGACTTCGCCCCATCGGCCGGCGGACCGATCGCGCTCAGCGGCGACTGGAAGACATACGCCACGGTGGCGGACGGCGACATCGTCGTGCGCAAACTGGCAAGCGGCGAACCGCTGCGCACGATCCAACTGGAGGGCGGCAAGGCCGAGGCGCTCGCGCTGAGCAAAGAGAGCCGGCAGTTGGCGGCCAGCCTCGTATTCGATTCCGATGGCTTCACGCAGCGCATGGTGCACGTGTGGGACCTGGAAACGGGCCAGCGCCAGTGTGAGATCAACGTGAGCCAGTTCCCGGCTCACCGTCTGGTGTTTCATCCCGACGGCCGTCGCCTGGCCCTGCTGCGCAAGGACGAGGTGCTGCTGTTGGACACGGCCACCGGCGAGCCGGTATGGGAAGAACCGCAACAGCCATTCTTCCGCTCGCGGCCTGGCGGCATTGGCCAGAAGGTGGCGGTGCAAACACCCGATCCCTGGCTCCGGGTGGTCGATTCCAACAGCGCGGCGGATCTGCTGCACGCCACGGGCGACCACGCCAACGACGTAGTGGCCGCTGCGTTCTCGACCGATGAAACGCTACTGGCCGGCTGCACCGACAACGGCCGGTTGCTGCTGTGGGAACTGCCGGCAACCGGCAAAACGGCCAAACAGGACACGCTCAAGGTGGAACCCTCGGTCAGCCTGAAGCTGGGGCCTGAGCGTGGTCAGGTGTTCGACGTAGCCTTCGCGCCCGACGGCAGCGCGCTGGCCGTCGCCTGCGGCGATGGCGTCACGCGCGTGCTGCGCATCGTGCGCGAGCGGCGGACTAACACAAGCCGCGAAACTCAGCCCAATCCTTAAAGGGAACTGCCGTCGCGGGGGGATTCTCGTTCCTACCCCGTGAAAGTTGGGCGGCTTGCCGGTAACCTAGTGGGAAACCGTGTTCCTTCCGGCGGGGCAGTGCCGCGAACCTGGCAGAAGGTGGCAGCGTCTTAGCTGCCAATGTCGGCCTCGCCCGGCGCGTGGGGGGCGTTCCGGCTCCCGGTTCCTGCCCACAACGTAGAGCTGCCGGCGCCCGTTTTCTGCGCATGGCCGCGAACCGGACGACCAATCAAGCTGCCGGTCGATGTGTCGGCGCTGCGGATGCCGACGCATCGCTTCATTACCCGATTTCCCTGGAAAGACGCATCATCATGGCCACGATCGACAGCCGCGTTCCCGCCCCGATTCAGCATCGCGGCGAAGAGCAGTCCAACGAGTATCGCCGCCGCCTGGTAGAGACGGAGCCGCACTGCCTTCGCACCTATACCCCGAGTCTGGCAGTGTTTGCCCGCAGCGCCGGCAGCTACCACTGGACGCCTGAGGGCCGCATGCTGGCCGACTTCACCTCCGGCGTGCTCGTGGCCAACCTGGGGCACAATCCGACCCGCTGGTGGAAGAACCTGCTGGGCTACCTGGGCGTGCCGGACCTGAACCAGCAGACCGACGAATACGTGGCGTCCGTCCCCCTCACCGCGTACAACGCCGCCACCGAGGTCGAGATCGAAGCCTCCCGCCGGCTGATCAACTGCCTGCAAAGCCAGCCCGGCGGTGCCCGCTGCGAACAGGTGATGTGGGCGGCCAGCGGCAGCGAAGCCGTGCAGAAGGCCCTCTGGGCGGCCCTGCATCAGCAGCCCGGCAAGGACATCATCCTGGCCACGCGGTACGGTTTCCACGGCAAGAAGGGGCTGGCCGGCGCCGTCACCGGCAGCGAGAAGGATCCCGAGCGCGATCGCCGCGTGCGGTTCATCAGCTTCCCGATGGAGGAGTGCATCAACCTCGAGCGGCGCAAGCAGCCGCTGGACCTGGCTCCCTACGAGGACGAGCTGCAGCGGGTGCTGGAAGAGTACGGCGATCGGCTGTGCTGTTTGATCACCGAGCCTTACCTGGGCGGCGGCGGCTCCTTCCACCCGCAGTTTGAGTACCTGCAGTTGCTCCAGCGGTTCTGCCGCGAGAACAACCTGGTGTTCATCCTCGACGAGGTTCAGGCCAACTTCGGCCGCACCGGCTCGCTGTTCGCCTTCACCCACTACGGCGTGGAGCCCGATATCGTGGTGCTGGGCAAGGGACTGGGCAATGGCGCGCCCGTGGCTGCCGCCGTCGGCCGGGCGGACCTGTTCGCGGCCATGACCTATGGCGAAGGCTCCGACACCTACAGCGCCAACCCGCTCTCCACGGCTGCCGTGCTGGCCACGCTCGACGAGTTCGAAACCCGCGACATCCTCGGCCCTGCGGCGGAGCTGTCCAAGGTGATCGAGAAGGGCCTGGTCCGCCTGACCGAAACGGGCGTGGTCAAGAACGTCCGCGGCGAAGGCACCGTCTGGGGCATCGAGTGCGGGGCCATCGGCAACCACAGCCCCAACGAAGTGGCCAACACGCTCGTGCACGCGTGCTACCTGGGCGACGACGCCGGCCGTGCCATCCACCTGCTGGGCCCGCTGGCCGGCAAGGTGATCCGCATCAGCCCGCCGCTCACGATGGACATTGCCGAGTGCCAGGCCTACCTGGACGCGATGTACAATGTGGCCCAGAACGTTCAGCGGAACTTGAGCTGATGCGTCAGTCGGCGGACGTTACCAGCGCGACCACCAACAAGAACGACTCGATGTTTCGGTTGTGGCAGTGGCTTACCGGCCGTCCCCAGGAGTCAGTCCCCATGTCGTGCATCCTGTACACGCGGCAGGGCTGCTGCCTGTGCAATGAGGCCGAAACCATCCTGCGCGCGCATGGCCTGGTGCCCGAGAAGGTCGATATCGACCAGGACGAGGCCCTACTCAGCCGTTACAACGAGTGCGTGCCGGTCGTGGTGATCGACGGTCGCGAACGTTTCCGCGGCCGCATCGATCCGCGGCTGTTGCGGCGGCTGCTCAAGCGCCGCGGCTAAGCGAGGCCGGGCAGCCGTGCATCCTGAAGGCAGCTAGCCTGGTTCCATCAAAGCAAGACGCCCTCCGCGGTGTGGTCCGCGGAGGGCGTTTCTTTTTTGTTTTCTGTACCGATCGCCCGCGGCCAGGCCGGTTTACTGAGCGTCGGCCTTGGCGAACTTTGCCCGGCAGCATTGCCAGCAACTGCGAAGGCATGCCGGATCGACGAAGGCCAGGCTGCCGATCAGCATCGCCGCGGCATACGTGGTCAGTCCCGTGGCCAGCGCCATCAAGATCCACATCGGGACGGAAACGGCGAGCACGATCGGCCGCAACAACCGGTTCCACACCAACAGCGGGAACAAGGCCTCGAACAGCAGCACGGAGAACGTCCAGACATCGATCAACAGCGGGGCTCGGGCAATCCAGGTGAAGTCGACCAGCGGCATATCCGGCTCGGTGATTACCCACCACATGGCTTCGCCGCGGAGCCACACGTTGCCTAATCCACCGCCCGACACCTTGGCCAGGAAGCTCATCACGTAGAACGCACACACGTGGATCTGAATCAGCCGCAGCACCACGGTGGCGCCCCAGCGAGGCTGCACGGGCAAGGCCTCTTCCGGCTTGAGCTTCAGGTCGGCCCGCAGCTTGCGTTCCTTGAGCCAGGTATCGACCGACACGGCCGCGCCGGCCGGCCCCAGGCACAAGTAGAACAAGAGCATGGCGATGATCGGTTCCACCTGGGACGTGATCATGGGGGCCCGGTGGAAGTAGCTCAGCATGATGATCAGCGAGAGAACCGAAGTCACCCGCGTGAATATGCCGGCGGTAAACAGGGCCAGGATGCCCATGCCGATCCAGTGGGCGGCCGCCAGTTGGCCGGGTGTCCGCAGGTAGCTCAGGTACGAATACTTGAGCATCGGCTCGCCGCCGGTATCGATGAACCACTCGTACCAATCGATCGAGGTCCGCAGCGGCAGGTAGCCCTCGGTCCCGAAGAACCGGCCCAGGTCAAAGGCCAGCGTCAGTTGCAGGTACAAAGCCAGCAACCCCGTCAGCACGCGAACCCAGCCCAGGGTTACCGGATCGGTGGCCGTGAACCAGAAGCGGTTCCAGCACTCGCCGACTTGTTCCGCCCAGGTGAGATCGCTGCCCAGTGCCGGGCGGGCAGCGGCCAGGGTCGGCGCGGCCGCATCGTGCGTGCCGCTCTCGGCACCGTGCGTCTTGGCGTTTTGCGCTCGAACAGGCATCTTGCTCTGCGCTTGAGCCGACATTGTGCAATGCTCCTGGAGGCGGGCAAGAAAAACGGGCGGGCAGGGGAGGAACGTCAATCGCGGCGGTCCACGAGTCGCCTGGCTTGGCGGCGGCTCGTTACACGCCCGGCGGTGCCGCCGGCGTGCTTTGCGGAGCGGCGTCTTCGGCCGAAGGCGCCACGCTTCCCGGCGGCGGGGCCACTTCGTTCACCGGCAGCGACCGCGAGAACTGCACCTGACCGTTCCTATCGAGGAAGATCGTGCCTTCCAGGCCGATGTCTGGCGCGGGGGCACGCTTGTTCCACTTGTCGCGAACCGATTCGTTGGGGTGCAGTACCTGCTCGGGCGTGCGCGAGAGCATCCGCCACACGCGGACCCGGCAGGGAACGTTGCGGGGTACGTTCTGCTCGCGAAGCACACCGCCGCCAATGCCGCCCAACAGAATCGGGTCGACGTCTTCCTGGCCGTTCAGCCGCGCGGCTTCCCAGGCCAGCGTGTGATAACGCAGGTAACGCTGCTTGGGGCTGATATCCAACTCCGGCAGGGTCACCACGCGGCGTTCGCCATCGTAGTTGCCGCCCCGCTGCTGAACGTACACTGGGTCGGGAATCTCCACCTCGACAAAGAATGCGCAGTCGTAGACCTCGCCTTGGGTCAAGTGGTACCGGCCGCGACGGCCGCGGGGCAGGTCGCGTGGGTTATCGCGTTCGGCCATCGGGTCCTCGGGCATCGGGTAGCGCCGATGCCGGAACGGCTGCCCGCTGTCGAAGTCGATGTCCATGAACAGCACCTGCAGGTAGTAGCCGGGGATCCGGCGCAGCTTCTGGGCCAGCTCCGACGACGAATGGTTGAGTACCAGCAGCGCGCCCAACGAGAAGAAATGCACGAACAGCAGAAAATTGATGACCGTCCGTACGTTCTGCGAAGGCATGGCCGCAGGCGAGTCGTTTGCGGCAGGAGCTTTCATGGGGAGGGACGTCCTGAAATCAGGGGGGGTCAACGGTGCTGGCGAGTGCCGCCAAGGTGGTCTCGCCAACTCTACGTGCCGTTTACGCAACGGGACGCGGCATTCGGTGCCGCCAGACAACCTGGCCCCGCCGTCCCGCCTGCCGCCGCCGGTACATCCGCCTCAACCAGCAGCGGCGCGCACACGTCGTAGTGTACTCGGCCCGGCGCCTAGTGCGAAGCTGCTGGGGGGAATGGGAAATGCCGTGCGGCGTTGCCCCCCAAGCGTCTTGGGCGGCCCAAATGTCGACGCGAGCTTACAAATCGCCGCTGCGGGTGGAGCAGCCGGCATCGCGCAAGAACCAGGTTTCGTTGAGCGTGAGCAGCTTGACGGCCGGCGAATCGGCCGATGGCCACGACAATTGCGACACCGAGGCGTTCATCAGCATGAACGGGTTGGTATCGGCCGGCACGTTCAACAGGGCCTTCAGCGCAGCCGTGAGCAGGCCGCCGTGCGAAACCACGACCACCCGTTCAAATCCGCTGCGACGGATACTCTCCAGGGCCGCCCGGCCGCGGTGCATCAATTGTCGCCGTGATTCACCGCCGGGGATTACGAAGTCGGGCTCGAGCGACTTCCAGGCCTTGGCTTCCTCGGGATAGAGCTGCTCGATTTCATCCCAGCGTTTGCCCTGGAAAATCCCGACATTCAGCTCCTTGAGCTGATCGACGGTGCGGATTTCCAGGCCCAGGGCGTCGGCAATGGGGGCGGCCGTCTGCATGGCCCGCTGCAACGGGCTGCAAAACAGGGCATCGACACGGGGAAACTGTTTGAGGCCCGCGGCCAGCGCTGCCGCTTGGGCGTGCCCGGTCTCGGACAACGGCGGATCGGCCTGGCCCTGAATCCGGCCTTCGCCGTTGTAAACGCTTTCGGCGTGCCGGACACAGTACAAAATCATCGGCAAAGCTCTCCACGAGGCACAAAACGGCGGACCGCCGCGGCGGCGGTCTGCATCCCCCCCTCGGCCGTCGGCTTCCCGTTTTCTCCAAGCTGGCCGGCGGACAGGGCAGGGGGTGGTGTCGATTATGCGAATCCTGCCGCCGAAGGGAACCTGGGTTGAGCCAATTGGGCAGGACAAAAATAGCCCAACGGATAGCCGATGCGGCGGTACTGTTAGCTCACGACCGTGCGGTCCGGCCTCCCACCCCATCCTGCAAGGGGGAGCCCCGCGGCGGCACGGGGCCGTTATAATCGGCCACGCTCCGTTGTGCGAACCCCCAGGCAGCGATGATTTGGATTCTGAGCATCGTCAGCACATTGCACCTGATCGCGGTGCTGTTTGCCGCCGCGGCGCCCTGTTATGCGCTGTGGCTGGAGTGCAGCGCCAGTCGCCGGGGCGATCTCATCGCCGACGCCCTGGGCCGGCAGATCTCACGTTGGGCCATGCTCTGGCTCGCCTGTGGGATGGTGCTGGGAGCCATCGCCCTGGGGCTGCTCTGGCTGGAAGGGACCACGCCATACTTCCGCGCCCTGGGCATCATCCCTGCGCGGCGGCTGTGGTTTGCCCTGGCCGAGCTGGCCGTATACCTGCTGGGCATGGCGGCGTATGTCCGCTGGTGGCGCACGATGCCCCGGCCGCTGCACCGGTTCCTGGCAATCTTCAATGCGGCCAACCTGCTGTATCACTTTCCGCCGCTGTTTTCGGCGATTGCGGTCGCGAGCACGCGGCCGGAGTTGTGGAAGAGCCACCTGGGCTACCGGCAAACGCTGTCGCTGTTTGGCGATCCTGAAACCCTGGCCCGCACCCTGCACGTCATCCTGGCCGGCTTTGCGATCGCCGGAGTGGTGCTGATGTGGCTGGCGCGGCGAGCGATGGCTGCCGATATTACCCCTGCGCCCGACAAGGCTGAGGGCGAAGCTCCCGCCGCAGGGCAGGGCACTGAGCCGCCGGCAGCCGCAGCAGCCGAGGAAGCCGCCGCGCGTTGGCTCCGCCGCGGAGCCGGGGCGGCGCTGCTGTTTACCGGTTTGGAGATTCCCGCAGGCGTGCTGATGCTGATGGCGTTGCCGCCGGCCTCGCGCGACCGGCTGCTGATGGGCGATTGGCTCTCGACCGGCATGCTGGCTGCCGCCGTGTTCTTCGCGCTTGGGCTGATGCACACCTTGACCGCCGCGGCCCTAGGCGACCGCAGCCGAGCTGTGGTCCGCAACGCCGCCGTGTGCTTGGCCCTGGTAATGTTTCTGATGGTAGCGGTTCGGCACCGTACCCGCGAACTGTTGTTTGAGCACTTTCAATCGCGCGGCCTGACGATGGAACTTTCGCCCGCGACGGCTGAGCCCGCCAATGGCGGCCGCGGCGCAATGAGCCCGGTTCCTTCACGCACTTATAACCTAAAGGATCCCCAGCGATGACATTTGCCGTGGTGACGCTGCACGACCGCAACTCCAGTTCCACCGCCCAGATTCTGCCGGGCTTTGGGTTCAACTGTTACCGCCTGGTCATTGACGAGGACGGCGAACCGGTCGAAGTGCTCTGGTCCGATCCGGCCATCGTGGAAGGCAAGGCCCGTCCTTCAGGCAGCGGGATCCCGGTCCTGTTTCCGTTCCCCGGGCGGCTGCCGGGCGACACCGTCCAGTTTGGCGGCCAGAGTTACACACTCACCAACCGCGACGCGTTGGGCAACGGCATCCACGGCTTTGTGCTCGATCGCGCGTGGGAAGTGCTCGATCAGCAGGCGGACAGCATCACCGCCCGCTTTGATTCCGCCAGCGATGCCACGCTGCGGCAGCACTGGCCGGGCGACTTCCGCATCACGATGACCTACGCGCTGCGCAATCGCGAGTTGTCGGCCGAGGTTGTGCTGGAGAATCCCGGCAGCACGCCGCTGCCCTGGGGCTTTGGCGTTCATCCCTACTTCCGCGTGCCGCTGGGCGGCAGCGGCGAGGCCAATCCGTGCCTGGTTCACGTACCGGTGCGCGAGCACTGGGTGCTCAAGGACATGCTGCCCACCGGTCAGCGTGAATCGCTGCCCGCCGATTACCCGCTCTCCCAGGGTATGGAGTTCGGGCAGACGCAGTTTGACGACGTGTTCTCAGGCATCGCCGTCCAGAACCAGCGCTGCCTGGCCACGGTAACCGACCCAGGCAACCAACGCCGGCTGGAACTGGAGTTCGATCCGGCCTTCCCCGTGTGCGTAGTCTACAACCCGCCCCATCGCGAGGCCGTGTGCGTAGAACCTTATACGTGCGTTCCTGGTCTGCCGGTGCCAGCCGACGCCGCGAGCGTCGGCCACGGTTTGCAGGTGATGCAGCCGGGCGAGCGTCAAACGCTGCGGTTTGCCATTCGGCTGCGGCAAGCCTAGCCCTACGGGGGAAAACCGCTCCAATGAGCGGCTCACCGCGGCGAGGGGTCCGCCGGGCGGGCTGCCGCTGCAGCCGATCGTAGCGGTCGAAACGCAGGGCAAAGGCCCCGCCGCCCCGGCGGTTTTCCTGTTTTCGCGCCGCGGCACGGAATAAAATGCACCGATAGAGGGCCAGTGGAGAGGGGGCCCCCGTGCCCCCCGACATTTCTCCGCGGCTTGCGTCCTTCAGCGTCCGCATGTTCCGCTTGCAAGGAAGGCTCCCGTGACCAAGTCCACTCGCCGTGTGCGACCCGCCAGTTATTACCTCAGCCGGGGATTTCAGCGCCGCATGCTGGTGGTGGTCGTGCTGATGATCTGCGTGCTGCTGGTCGTTCAGTGGATGCGCCGGCCGCAAGCGTTTACCTGGCTGATGCAGGGCGGCATGCAACCGGGAGCCCAGCAGCGCATCGATAACCGGCTCCGTCCGCAGCCGCAGCGGCCCGAGATCCCCGGCACGTTTGTGGCCCGGGCCGAAGTGCCCGACAGCGACGGTTCCGACGGCCTCTTTCCCGGCGTGAATCCCGGCTACCTGGCCGATATCCGCGACGATAGCCCTTATCGCTCGGCCGAGAACAAAGCGTTCTTCCAGATGCTGCACCTGCTGCAGCAGGCTGACGACGCCCAGCTTGCCAACCCCACCGAGGTTACGTACCTGCAACTGTACGAACAGCCCAAGGCGTACCGCGGGGAGTTGGTGAGTGTCCGCGGGTACGTGCGGGCAGCCTGGCCGCAAGAAGCGCCGGGCATCCCGTTCTCGGATGCTCACGGCATCATCGGCGGCTTGACCACCATCACCGGCATGGCCTGCACGCCAGGCAATGAATACGGCATCAAAGGCTATACCGAAGTCTGGCTGCAACCGCGCGAGCGGCTCAGCGAAGTGATGATGCTCTACACCCTGGAACTGCCCGAAGGCTTCCCCACGGGAGATTCCCTCAAGGAAGAAGTCACGGCCACCGGCCTGTTCTTCAAGCGGATCGCCTACGGCGCCCAGGGCACGCTCCGCACCACACCGCTGCTGCTGACCAAGACCCTCAAGCGCGAGTTGCCGCCGCCTCCGCCGCCCGATCCCAAGAACGACCTGCCGCTGTTGCTGGTCGCCGCGGCCTTAATGCTCGGTTTGTGCATCGTGGTCGTGGTGTACGTGTACCGCAACTCGGGCACGACCACCAAGGACACGCCCGAGTATCTCCAGCGCATCCTCGAACGTAACAAGGGCATCAAAGATCCGGACTTCACCGGGATCGACGTGCCCGACGAAGACGCCGGGCCGTTCTCCGGAGCGCCGTCCGATGAAGCGTCATCGCCGGGCGACAGCGGCCCCCGGTAGCCAGGCCGCCGGGGGCACGCCGCGTTGTAACCACCCCACGCACGACTAGCCTCGCACCATACTGCCATCCCCAGCCCCTTAAGCATGTCGCCTCAAGCAACCACTGTTGTTTGCTCCATCGGCCAACCTATGTGTGCGGAAAGCCAGCGCCGCGTGCGCGCCGTGGCCATACGCGCCACAGCCTGGGGAGCAGTGGGCGTGTGCTGCGCGTTGTGGTGGTGCTTTGCGGGCCAGACGGCAATGGCTGCGCAGGAAGGTGCGCCGGCAGCACCCACCAACCCGGCTGCTGAGATTGCGCCGTCGTTCGATCCGCGGCAGCCGACGCCCCCTATGGCCGGAAGCGAAAATGCCGAGGCAGCCTTCCCCACGCCGCCGCCTCGGCAGCCGTTCGCCATTCGTCCGGCCGCCGAGCCCGCTGAACCGATCAAGGTGGAGCGGGCGCACGACGTGCTGTTGCTGCTGGGCGTGGAGCAGAGCCACCTGGATACATTCCGCGACGGCGAACCGCTGAGCCTGGAGGAGGAAGACGCCCTGTATCGGATGATCTACGCCGGCCGGCGTTTTCCGCTTTCGCAGTTGGAAGCGTTCACGCAGAAAGCGTTCGACGTCGACGAACTGGTGGCCAATCCCGCCCAGGCACGCGGCGAAATCTTTCCGCTCTCGGGCTACGTTACCCGGGTCATCGCCCACGAGCCGCTGCCGGAAGTGGCCGAGCGGTACCTGATGCCGCGTTACTACGAGTGCCACCTGGAGCTGGATAACAACCTTCCGGTCACGGTCTACACCACCAGCATTCCCAAGGCCTGGCCGCTCGATCAGGATTTTCGTGAGCCGGCAAGCGCCCTGGGCATCTTCGTGAAGCTGGCCGGCGATAAGGAGAACGCCGCTCGCTCGCAACCGATCTTCGTTGCCCAACGTGTGGCCTGGCATCCCGACACGTTCCTGGGCCGCCTGGGCATGGACGTGGGCCTGTTCGATCAGGTGCAGCAGCGCAAGACGCTGCTTTCGGAAGATCGCGAGTGCTTCTACCAGTTGCTGCACGCGGCCCAGCAGTTCGATTCCCATCAGGTGATTGCGGCCGCGAAACAAACCCAGGAGCGGATTGACGAGGTTGCCGCGCAAAAGGGCAAACGGGTGCCCGCCGGCCTGGCCTTTACCATCAGCCAACTGCTGGAGGCCCCTCAGGAGTACGCGGGCGAGCCGTTCGATTTCACCGGGCTGCTCAAGCGGGCGATCAAGATTCGCGTGACGGACAAGGACATCCGCGAGCGATTCGGTATCGACCACTATTACGAGCTGCAAGTCCTTCTGGACGTGGACTACGTCGTCCGCGACAAAGACCGCGACCACCGCTTCTACAACTATCCGATCACCGTCTGCGTGCGGGAGTTGCCGCAAGGCTTGCCCGAGGGCGAACGGTTGCGCGAGTTTGTCCGCCTGCCGGCCGTGCTGATGAAGATCTGGTCGTACCAGTCGGAGTTCGCCCAGCAGCAGGGCGAAACCAAGGCCCAGCTTGGCCCGCTGTTCATCGGCCGCACCGTCGGCTGGTTGCGGCCCGAAAAGCCCAGCAACAGCCTGGCCGGCATCATCATGGGCGGCTTGTTCCTGGCGGCCCTGCTCGGCGTCTTCTTCACCATGTGGCGTTACCACCAGGTGGACCGCCAGTTCCGCAAGCGGACCCAAGAGCTGCCGTCCCAGACACCCGATTTAAGCGGCCTGGCCGATCTGGACCGCCACTCCCCGTAGCCGCGCCAGGCTGATACGCGCCGCGGGAAAAGAACACCTCACAGCCAAGGGGCGTGTTTGTGAGCTACCTGTACCTGGCCATTGCCATCGTTGCCGAAGTAACTGCCACGGTGGCCTTAAAAGCGACCAACAGCTTCACCCGCCTGGGACCAAGCGTGGTGGTCGTAATTGGTTACGGCGCGGCGTTCTACTTTCTATCGCTTTGCCTTCGCACCCTGGCGGTGGGCATCGTCTACGCCATCTGGTCAGCCGCCGGCATTGTGCTGATAACGCTGCTGGCCTGGTTGCTCTATGGACAGCGGCTCGACCTGCCCGCCGCGATCGGCATGCTGCTGATCGTCGCCGGAGTGGTCATCATCCAGCTTTTCTCCAAGACGACGGCATCGGCCCGTGAACCTGCGGAGCGGCCTGCCGCGGTCGAAACAACTCCGGCCGCCGATGGCGCTGGTCAGGTTGACCTTTCGCAGTAGGACGGCGCACGCCGCGATAGCAGCGCGTAGGTTCGCCCTATGCCAGGACAATGCAGGGCACCGGGCGGCTTCTGCCCCCCCGCCCCCCCTCGGCACCGGTTTAGTGGGTTGCTACGGTTTCGGCGTCCGCCCGCTCACTCGCCGGAGCCGGTGTCGACGCCTGGCCGGCATCCGGGCTGGTTGGATCTGCCGGGCGGTCGCCTTGGTCTTCGGGCGACTTCTTGCGATTGAACAGCAGAGACAGGTCGTCCAAGAACGAGTAGATCACCGGCACGGCCACCAGTGTGAGCAGCAGCGACAGTGTCTGCCCACCCACGGTGAGCACGGCGATGCTCCGCCGTTCCTCGGCACCGGGGCCGGTGGCGATCAACAGCGGGAACATACCCGCCACGAACGAAACCGTGGTCATCAAGATGGGGCGGAGCCGGTCGCGGTTGCCCAGCAAGATGGCTTCTTCACGCGAGTATCCGGCGGCCCTCAGGTTGTTCGTGTGGTCCACTTGCAAGATCGACGCCTTCTTCACCACGCCGAACAGCACCAGCACGCCCAGGGCCGAGTACAGGTTGAGCGATTCGCCGCCCAACCACAGGCTGATCAGACCGAAGGGCACGGCCAGCGGCAGCGAGATCAGAATCGTGAACGGGTGCACCAGGTGCTCAAACTGGGCCGCGAGCACGATGTACATGAAGATGAACGACAGGATGAACGTCCAGCCGAAGTCTTGCAGCGTGCGTTCCAGTTCGCGGCCACGGCCCATCACGCGCGTGTGGAAGCCGGGCGGCAAACCAATCTCCTCGGCCGCGGCACGGACGGCTTCGATCCGGTCGCCCAGCGCGTAACCACCGGCCACGTTAGCCCGCAACGCGACCATGCGCTGCCGGTCCAGACGGTCGATACGGGGTGAACTGTCCTCTTCGTGGAAGCGGACCACGTTATCCAGCCGCACCAGGTAACCGCCATCGGCGGCGCTGGTCAGCAGCAGGCCTTGCGAAACCGCGTCGGATGCGGCCCCGGTATCGACAGGCCGGGCCCTCACGTAAATCTGCGAGATCGACGCCCGATCGCGACGATCGACGCCTACCAGCCGCAGTTCCACGTCGTAGGCGTCATCCAGCTTTTCGTCGCGATAGCGCGATACGCGGTCGTCGCCGCCCACCGCCACGCGGAGCGTCTCGGCAATCTCCTGGATGTCCACGCCCAGGGCTGCCGCCCGATCGCGGTCGGGCAGCACCAGCATCTGCGGCTTGTCGCGGCGGTAGGTGATATCAACGTCGACAATACCGGGAATCTGGCTGACCTTGTCACGTAGCTTTTCGGCAAAGTCGGCCAAGGCGTTGATGTCCGGGCCAGTGATCGAGAAGTCGATATCGACCGGCGCGCCGGTATTGAACGAGGTCAGGTTGCGGACGCTTGCCCGCAAGTCAGGGAACTTGCGGATGATGGAGCGGACCTCCGACATCTTCTCCCGCTGCGTAAAGTTGCCGCGGAAGGCAGACATCGGATCGCCGCGGAAGATGCCAGCAACCAGCCGGTCGAACGAGAACGTACGCTGCTCGCTGTCGATCAGGCGGATGTAAAGCTCGGCCGAGTTGACGCCCCGCACCCCGCTGGCCCCGATCGTGGTGATCACATACTGGATGCCTTCGATCTGGCGAACCTGGTGCTCCACCTGCCGCATGGCATGTTCCATGGAGGCCATGGTGGCGCCTTCGGGCGCGGTGATGCGGACTTCGAACTCCGACTCGTCGACGTTGGTCGGGATGTAATCCTGCTTCACGTATTGATACAGCGGGATGTTCGACAGGATCGTGGCAATGCTGATCCCCAGCACCAGCCAGCGGTGCTTCATCGACCAGCGCAGGCACCACATGTAGCCGTCTTCGATCCAGCGGTAGAACCCGCCACGCGAGGCAGCCTGGGCAGCGGCTTGGTTTTCCGCCTCGCCTTTTTGCTTGGGCGGCTTCAGCAGCCGGCTGCACATCATCGGCGTGAGCGAGAAGCTCACGAGCATCGACACCAGCACGGAGACCGTGGCCGTCAGACCGAACTGGAACAGCATCCGGCCCGTCACGCTGGACAGGAACGACACCGGCAGGAACACGATCACGAGCGAGAGCGTCGTGGCCAGCACCGCCAGACCGATTTCCTTGGTGCCCTCGATGGCGGCGTCGAACGGCGTCTTGCGTTTCTCTTCGATATGGTGGAAGACGTTTTCCAGCACCACGATGGCGTCGTCGATCACCACGCCCACCATCAGCACCAGGGCGAGCATGGTAACGTTGTTCAGCGTGAAGCCCAGCGCGTGCATCATCATGAACGTGGCCACGATCGACGTCGGGATGGCCACCGCGGCGATGATCGTGCTTTGCCACGACCGCATGAACAGCAGCACCACAATGCTGGCCAGAATGCTGCCGGAAACCAGGTGGTTCTGGATTTCGTGCATCGCGGCGTGAATGTACCGCGACTGGTCCTGCATGATCTGCAGCGACACATCCGGCGGCAGCAGATCGCGGCTGCGCTCGAGCCGCTCCTTCACCGCATCGATCACGGCCACCGTATTGGTGCCGCTTTGCCGCTGCACGGTAATCACCACGGCAGGCTCGCCGTTGAGCCACGCGGCGCTGCGGACTTCTTTCTGGCCGTCGCGCACCGTGCCGAGGTCGGCCAGCCGGATCGGCACACCATCCACCGTGGCCACCACCATCTGGCTGAACTCTTCCGCGCTGCGGAAGCGTCCCAGCGTACGGAGCGTCAGTTCGCGGGTGCCGGCATCGACGCGGCCGCCGGGGATTTCGGTATTCTGACGCCTCAAGGCTTCGCGTACGTCGCCGATGGTCAGACCATAGGCCGTCAGCCGGCTGGCTTCGATCTCGACGTTCACCGCGCGGTCCATGGCGCCGCGGATTTCCACCGTGCCCACGCCCTTGGCCGACTCGATCACGTTTTTCACGTACCGTTCGGCCAGTACGTACAGTTCGCGGGGATCGCGCGGCCCGTAAAGGGCCAGCGAAAGAATCGGCGACGAATCCATGTCGCGCTTCTGCACCACCGGCGGATCGATGTCCGGCGGCAAGCGGTTGAGCACGCTGTTGACGGCGTCGCGCACGTCCTGGGCCGCGGCATCCACGTCGCGGTCCAGGTCAAAGGTGATCAGCAGCATCGAGCTGCCTTCGCTGGAGATCGACCGCAGCTCGTCGATGCCGGCCACCGTCGCCACGGCGTCTTCCAGCGGCTGGCTGATCTCCGACTCCACTTCTTCGGGTGCCGCACCGATATAAGTGGTGCGGACGAAGATCGTGGGCATGTCCATTTCGGGGAACCGCCCCACGCCCAGCTTCAGATAACCGGCGATGCCGGACACGACCAGGGCCGCGATCAGCATCATTGCGAATACCGGGCGGCGGACGCAAACTTCAGCCAGCCATTGCACGCAACCGTACTCCGCAACGGGGGATCGATCGTATTAGGGGGGGCTGGTCTCCATCCGGCCGGCAAAAATAAAAGCCGGTGTAACCAACCACGTGCGGCGGTCAACTTTGACCCTAGAAGCCGCCGCTTGTGTTCGATGTTAGGTCGTTCACCAAACCAACGATTTTCAAGGGGTGGCGAGGCTCCGGCCACGCTGCTCTAGGCGGGGATTGGTAGGCGAGGGCAAACGGCAAAAAGCCGTGGCGGCGGGCCGGGCGATCGCGAGGCGTCGCGTCAGGGCAGGGAAGTCACACCAGGTAAGCTGCCACATGCCGGCAGCATTGCTTGCCGGCAGGATCGTTCACGTGCCTGGTCCCGGCGGAACAGCCCCAGCATAGTTAACAACAGGCCTACAGTGCCAGGTAAAGAACCACGCATCTGGGCCGCTTTGCAAAACCGACTGGCCGGCCGGACCGCCCAAACCTTCTCTCGCAGTTAACCGGCCTCTTGTGCGGCCGACGCCAGGCTGGCAGGCACGGCTTGCACCTGGCCCATCACCCCTTGCGAGCTGTCCTGAATGATGACGTCGCCACGCTTCAAGCCGGAAACGACTTCGATCATGTCGTCGGTCCGGCGTCCGGTTTGGATGGGCTGCGGAGCCGCGTTGCCATCGCGCACCACCCAGACCTTACGCACGCCGGCGAACTCTTCCAGCGCCGAAGACGGAATGGCCAGCGTCTCGGCATGCGGATTCACGATGATATCGGCCTCGGCATACAAGCCGGTCCGCAGTTGGCCTTCGGGGTTGGGAATGTCGGCCTCAATCACCAGCGAGCGGCTGGCGATTTCCAGGCTGGGAGCGATGCGGCTCACGCGGGTAACGATCGGCTTATCCATGCCCGACAAACGGACGTGGATCTCCTGGCCCAGCCGCACCTTCGCGGCATGGCGTTCCGGCACCCGGCCGCGGAACCGCAAGGGATCGGTCCGCACCAGTGTCACCGCCTGCTGGCCGACCTGGAGATAGGTACCAGCCGCCGCGTGGCGACGCAGCACGTAACCATCGAACGGGGCGCGAATCACGGTTTCGGCCAGTTGCTGCCGGGCAACAGCCAGCTCTGCGCGGCGAACCTTGATTAGCGCCAACTTCTCGCGGACTTGGTTCACCGCCGAATCGTACCGCGACTTGGCCACCTTCTCAGCAGCATGCAGCCGCTGCAGCTCGTGCCGGGTGATCGCCGGCTGGCCACCGGTGGTTCCCAGTCGGGCCAGTTCGTCACCGCGTTCGCGGTTGGCAATCGCCTCGGCCAACAAGGCGGCCTCGATTCGGACGATGGGGCTATCCTCGGGCCGCTTGGTGTCTTCAATGAAAGGCGGGGTATCGTTCAGCTCGGGCTCGATCCCGATGGCCTGCATGGCCTGAATCAGTTGGGCCTCGGCCTGGCGAACGGCCAGCTCGAACTCCGAACGGTCGAGCACAACCAGTTCGTCGTCTTTCTTCACCGGAGCGCCGATGTCGACCGCCACACGTTCGACACGGCCGGCTACCTTGGCCCCCAGAACGGCTTCGTCGTCGGCCAGCAGACTGCCCTGGGCTTGGACAACTTCCGGCCAGGGGTGGTACTCCACGGCAGCGATTTGCACCTGAGGAGGTGACTTGGCTTGCTTCACGGGCGGCCCGCTGGCAGCCTTGGCCGTGTCGGACGGCTGATTACAGCCGGATGCAAGCAGGGCCAACAACGACAGCGTTGCCAGCGCAGGTACCGTGGCCGAAGACCAATCGCGGTCGCGACCCGACACGGGCCGCAAGCTGCGGCGGTAGTGAATCGGATTCATGGTGGGCCGTGGTGGGCGTGAGGCTGTGAGGGATGAATCTTTGGCGGGCGTCCATGCCAGGCAGGCGGTCACGCATGCAGACTGCATTGGGGAACAGCCTGTGGGTAGCTATCGCCACCCGCGTCCCACTCGCTGCCACTGCTGTTCACGGCTGCCATAGCCGTGAAGGTTCTCACTTGGGTGTGGAACCGCGCTCGGTCGCGCCAAGCCGGACGCCATTAGTATAAACACCAGTACCTGTTGGCGCAAACCGAGTTTGATGAATCACCGGGCGTCCGAACCCTCCCCATAAGTGGCAAGCTACCGTTGGGAAGTGCCGTCAAAAACGGCGTATCTCACGAAGCGGTTCACGGGGCCTGATGCAACCCCCAGACCCCGTAAGCTCGCTCCCGATGCTAGCGACGCCATCGCATAACATCAATATATGCAGATACTTAAGTCGGCAGCCGCCAAGGCATTCTAGAGAGGCCGCGCACGGATTGCCTGGCAGCAAAGCAAGCCCAGCCAGCAGGCGGCAGGGGCCACGGTAGCCTTGGCGGGGCTCGCGCGGCGGCCGACAACAAAGAGAGAAATTTTTGTCAATTTCCCTTGGGGCGACGTCCCACACGCCGGGCAACCCGCATCAGCAGCGGCCCGCACCACAGCATCACCACTGAAGCCACCAAGACCATCGACATGGGTCGGATGAAGAAGTCCCACCAGTGCTGACTGGTTCGCAGACTTTGAATGAAGCGGTGCTCCAGCTCGCCGCCCAGGATGATGCCCAGCACCACTGGCCCCAGCGGGATGCCCAGGCCTTCCAACACAAAGCCCAGCAGTCCCATGGCCAGCATCACCCAGATATCGAACGTGCTTCCGTCGATGGAGTAGGCTCCCAGCACGCAGAACATCACGATGATCGGCATCAGCACGCGCCGCGGCACCCGCACCAGCAGCGTGCCCGTACGGATGGCCAGAAACCCGATCGGCAGCAGCACCAGGTTGGCCAGCACAAAGGCGATCACGATGGCCAGCACCAGCGGCTGCTGAGCCGGGTCGCTGAAGATCCGCGGGCCGGGCTCGATGTTCTTCATCAATAGCACGCCCAGGGCAATGGCGGTCACCGAATCCCCGGGGATCCCGAACACCAGCGAGGGAATCCACGCGCTGGCCAACGCGGCGTTGTTGGCCGTGGTGGCATCGGCCAGGCCTTCGCGGCTGCCGGTACCATACTCCTCGGGCCGCTGTGCGAACCGCTTGGAAACGGCGTACGAGATCCAGGCTGCCAGGTCCGCCCCGGCCCCCGGCAACATGCCGATGAACGAACCTACGGCACTGCTGCGCATCACGTGCACCATCCGTTTGCCCAGCAGGCCAAACACGCCGCCGAATACATCGCGGATCGGGTCAACCAGCCAGCGCCGCACGATCCTGCCTCGCGGCTGCGGCTCGGGCGGCACAGCCAGGGCCGGCACCTCGCGGCGATTGAGCCACAGCACGTTGCGGAGTACTTCGGAGATCCCGAACAGGCCGATCATAGCCGGGATGAACTTCACCCCGCCGTACAGTTCGCTGAAGCCGAAATCGAACCGTGAAACACCGTGATCGGGGCTCAAACCGATGGTCGAAATCAGCAGGCCCAGTGCCAGGGCAAACAGGCCCTTGGAGCGGGATTCGCGCGAAACGAGCGCCGCGCACGACAACCCCAGCACGCAGAGCCAGAAGTATTCGTAAGTCTTGAAGTCGAGCCGGGCCAACTGCGGTGCGGCCAAGAGCAGCACCAGCACGCCAAACAAACCACCCACGACGCTGAATACCAACGAAATGCCCAAGGCTTTGCCCGACTCGCCGCGCTGAGTCATCGCGTAAGAGTCCAGCGCATACGCGGCCGAGGCCGGCGTGCCGGGGATCCGCAACAAGGCCCCCGGGATGTCGCCGGCAAAGATGCTGCACGTCACCGTACTCACGATGGCGGCGATCGCCGAAACGTCATCCAGAAAGAACGTGAACGGCACCAATAGCGCCACAGCCATGGTGGCCGTCAGGCCCGGAATCGCGCCGACAAAAATGCCATACGCGGCCGTGACCAGCACGACGCCGCACACCTTCCAGGTGAGCGTTTCTGCCAGGGCGGTTTGAATGACGTCGATCATCGGCCGGGTCCGCAGCTAGTCCTGTCGCACGTAGATGTACCGGCGGCCAGGCTGCGTGCCGTGCCTCCGCCACCGCTGTTAGCTACCATCCGTACCACCCCCGAGGCAGCGAAACCCGCATCCCGTGCGCGAAGGTGTGGTACAACACCGCGGCCCCCAACAAGGCAATCACCGCCGATAGCCACAACCGCGTGCCGTAGCAGTACAGCAGCGTCAGCAGGATGGCGGCAGTCACCATCAAGAAACCGGCCATCGGTGCCAAGAACGCGTATGCGGCCACAGCCCCCGGCACCAGCATGAAGTAGAACTGGTTAGGGCTGCTCTGCTGGTCAAGCGGCTTGGGCTCCACCTCTTCTTCGCTGAATGTCTTCCAGAGCATGCCCAGCAGCGAACATCCCAGCAGCCCAAACAGAATGTAAGGAAAGAGCATGGGGCTGATGGCCCCTTGCGCCACCTTGGAGAACTGGCCCTCTTCGATCGTGCGTCCCAGTTGCTCATCCTGGGCAGCCAAGAACTCGCCAAACGCGTCGCCCTCGCGGACCGTGAGATTGAAGCCCGCAAACTGCATGAAATCGGGGAAAGTCTCGCCAGCAACTCGGGTTTGCCCTTGGGCAACCTTTACGAGCGCCTCGGTCATCCGCCGCACGGCAGCCTCGGGCGTACCCTGCGGAAAGGCAAAGCCTCGCCATCCGTAGAGCGTCCAGTCGTAGCCTTGCTCTTTCAGGGTCGGCACCTGGTCGAACGGCGCCGGCTGCCGCCGATCGGCCATCACGCCCAGGCAGCGCACGCGGCCTTCTCGCAAGGGGATGCGGGCCTCGGGCAAGCTGCAGCACACAACACTGTTGGGCAGCATGTCCTGGAGCGCAGGCCCCGCCCCTTGCGAGGCCACCCAGGTTATCGCGTCCGCCGGCAATCCCATGGTTTGCAGCCAGCCCACGGCTGCCAGGTGCCATATTCCGCCGGCCGACGTACCCGAAAAACGCACCTTGTTATCCGACGAGCTGCGGATGTGCTGTGCCAGATCGTCGAGCGTGTGCCACGGAGACTCGGCATGCACGAAGATCGCCGCCGGATCTTCGTTGACCGAGATCAGCGGCAGGGCGTCGCGATACGTCAGATCGGCCAGGCGATTCCAGTGGAACATGTTCAGCTCCACGGTGATCATGGCCAGCGTATAGCCGTCGGCATCGGCCTTCAAACCGCGGATGTGGCCATTCACCCCCTGACCGCCGGTGCGATTGATCACGTTGACCGGCTGGCCCAACTCCTGCTCAAGGTGGATCGCCATCTGCCGGGCAATCTGGTCCGTGCCGCCGCCAATGCCCCAAGGGCAAACCAGCGTGATGGGGCGGTTGGGATAAGCGTTTTCGTCGGCGCAACCGGCCACGAGAAACAGCAACACGGCGCAAACCGAAGTCCAGCAAGGCCTTTCCCGCTCGCGAGCGTGAGCAACAATGAAACTGGAGGCCCCGTGTAAAAGTCCGCGTCGCGTCGTGAGGAGATTTCTCACGTCAACAAAAGATGCGGCGAATCGGGCGAAATGCAGCATCGGCCGGCCCATGAAGAGGATACAATGACCTATAGGCACGATGGGGGGAAAGCAAAATCGGTAAATACTTGGAACCAAGTGCCCCCGTTGCGCCTCCGATTAACAAACGCCTCCTCAAACGACGCTCCTGGCCCAGCACATCGTCGCCGAAGTGCCCTGTTGCCCAGCAGCCGCTGACCACCGCGTGGTCCCCGGCCTACCATCGGGCTGGCCGCGCGGCGGGGCACCTGCCGGGCCACCCGAGTGTACTCCCCCTACCTGCGGCTGCCAACGTTCGCAGCGTGCAGCGACGATAGGGGGTGAAATTACCATCGCTTGGGTGGGAAAAAACCGAACAGCCCCGACCGGACTGCGTAATACACAAGGCCCCGAACGCGGGACGCACTCGGCAAGGCAGAAGGCCAACGCATGACACGCATCACCACGTCCAGGACGGACGTAACGGCAAACACGATGAACGATCTGCAACAGCAAGTCGCACAGCTCCAACACCGTATCCAGGAGTTGGAACGCCAGAACGAACTGGTGATGCGCGACGCCGCCAACAATTTTCAGCAGCGGCTCGGGTTCGAGCGGCTTCTCGCCCAGATCGTTTCCCGATTTGTACAGGTGAGCTTCGACGAACTGGATCAATGCATCGAGCAGGGCTTATCGGAAATCGGCCAATTCGTCGAGTGCGACCGCAGCTTCCTGTGCCAATACCACGACGACTACACCAAGGTTGATAACACCCACGAATGGTGCGCCGAAGGGGTTCCGTCGCTCAAAAGTCGTTTCCAGGACTTTGAAATCCAGGGGATGGGTTGGTTCACCTCCCAGATGATGGCCGGCCAGCCCGTTCAAATCGCGCGGACCGAAGACCTGGGCGAAGAGGCGGCTCTGCTGCGTCAGATCCTGCAAGAGATTCAGGTCCGTTCGCTGCTCTGCGTACCGCTGCAAAGCCAGAACCGCTTGCGGGGCTTTATCGGCTTCGCCTACACGCTGCGTCCCTACCAGTGGCTTGACGAACAGGTCGATCTGCTGCGGATCGTGGGCGAAACGGTGCTCAGCGTGCTCGACCGCCGCGACTACGAACAGAAGCTCCGCAGCAATGAGGAGATGTTCCGCGTCCTCGCCAACCACGTGCCGGGCGTGGTGTACACCTGCCAGAACGACGATCGTTATTCGGTCCTGTATCTCAACGACCACGTCGCCGATCTCACCGGATACACACCCGACGACTTCCTGCAAAACCGCATCTCGTTCATCGAGCTGTATCACCCAGACGATCGGGCAACGATCATCGCGCAGGCCAACCGCTGCATTGCCGCCCGGCAGCCGTACCAACTGGAATACCGGCTCCGGCACCGCAACGGCACGTGGCGGTGGGTCGAAGAACGCGGCCAGGCCGTGTTCAATCCCGACGGCAGCCTACGCTTTCTGGAAGGCACCATCTTCGACATCAGCGAGCGCAAGCGGGCCCAGGAACAATTGCAGTCGCACCGGGACCTGCTGGAACTGCGCGTGCAACAGCGTACACGCGAATTGCAGGCCATCAACGAGCAACTCCAGCACGAAGTCGAAGTGCGGCGGGCGGCCGAGCAGGCCCTGCGCGATGAGCAGCAACTGCTTGAATCCACGCTCGAACAGCACGAGTACGACCGCAAGCTGCTGGCGTATGAGATCCACGATGGGCTGGCCCAGTACCTGACCGCCGCGGTCATGCACATCAGCGCGTGCTCGGCCGGCAACGATGCCCGCTTGGCAGGGCAACTGGAACTGGTCCGACAAATGATCCGCCGTTCGCTGGAAGAAGCCCGGCGGTTGATCAGCGGGCTGCGTCCCCCCATCCTCGACGAAGCCGGCATCATCGCCGCGCTGGAGTACCTGGTTCAGGAACGCGAGCCGGTGATTGGCCGGATTCACTTCCATTACGATGTGCGTTTCAAACGCCTGTCGCCGCTGCTGGAATGCGCCATCTATCGCATCTCGCAGGAAGCGCTCAACAACGTGATCAAGCACAGCGGCGCCAAGGAAGTGTTCATCGAACTGGTGCAGGAGTCACCCGAGCAGTTGCGGCTCTCGGTGCGCGATTGCGGCCGCGGTTTTGATCCGACCCAAGTCACCGAGAAATCGTACGGCCTGCGCGGCGTACGCGAGCGGGCGCTCACCCTGGGCGGCAAAGCCGAGATCATCACCGCCCCCGGGGAAGGTACCGAAGTGCGGGTGTTCTTGCCGATCCAGGAACGCCGGTAAGGGGCATTGCGTAGGGGCCGCTCCGCGGACCGATGGCACCTACGCCGGTTTACGCGGCTCATAGAGCCGCAGCACGCACGTTCCCCGCCCGTTCACACGCCTGAAACAACCGTGGCACGTGTTATTGGCTGCTTCGTTACGGCTGCCACAACGCTTCCGTCAGGCGGATCATCTCATCCAGGCCCTGACCGATGGCGTCGCGGCGGAACGATGGTTTCACGCCGGTTGTCCTCAATTCGCCGATCAACTGGCCATCGCGATCCTTGCCCAGCAGATCCAGCGTGAAGATATCCTGCCACTGGTAGCGGTTCTGCTCATCCAAGTCGAGCACTTCCGAGATGCGGGTTACACGCCGCGAGCCGTCATCCGAGAACCGGGCAATCTGCACGATCAGGTCGATGGCCGAGGCCACCTGCGAACGCGCCACGTGGATCGGCAGTTCTACGTCGGACATCAGCGACAAGGTTTCCAACCGCACCAGCGCATCGCGGGGCGTATTGGCGTGTACCGTACTCAAACTGCCCGAGTGCCCGCTGAGCATCGACTGCACCAGGTCCAGGGCTTCGCCACCGCGGACCTCGCCCACGATGATGCGGTCGGGCCGCATCCGCAGCGAAGTGATGAATAGCTGCCGGATCGACAGGCCGCCGCGTCCCTTGGCATCGGGGTGCTGCACCTCGAGGTAGAGCGTATGCCGCTGATGCAGCCGCAGTTCCGAGGTGTCTTCAATCACCACGATGCGTTCGTCGTCGGGAATCGCCCGCGAGATAGCGCCCAGCAGCGCCGTCTTGCCGGTGCCGGTACCGCCCGAGATGAGAATGTTCTTCTTGAGGCGAACACAGATCTCCAGGAATTCGCGAGCCGCCGGCGACAGGCTGCCGAACTCCACCAGATCGTCGAGGGTGAACGCTTCCTTGGAAAACTTGCGGATGTTGAGGTAAATGCCGGTGCGGGCGCTGGGCGGAATGATCGCATGCACGCGGTACCCGCCGGGCAACCGCGCGTCGAGGATCGGCTTCTGGGCGTTGATCTGCCGGCCCACCCACTGGGCAATGTTCGTGACGGTGGAGAGCAGGGCGTCGTGGCTCTCGAACCGAGCGTCGGTAGGCTCGATGCGGCCGCGCCGCTCGACGTAGACCTGATCATGCCCGTTGACCATGATCTCGGTCACGGTCTCATCGTCGAGAAACTCGCGCACTGGCGCCAGAAAGTAATCGAGACTGGCTTCGAAAATGTGCTGTCGCGTGGAGATGCTCATCGCTGAACCAGGCTCGTGGCGGTAAGGAAGCCCCGCTGCCGCGCAGGCTGCTGCGTCTCATCGAAACGCAATCAGCCCGCCCTAGCTGCATCATCAGCGGGCATGCGCCGCCGGTCAAGCAAAGAGCCTGGCGCTGGCCACTACTCCCAACTGAGTAGCACCTTGCCCGAGCGGCCCGTGCGCATGATCTCAAAGCCATCCTGGAAATCGTCGACGTGCATGCGATGGGTGATGATCGGCTCGATCTTCAGCCCGCTTTGCAGCATGGACGTCATCTTGTACCAGGTTTCGAACATCTCGCGGCCGTAGATGCCCTTGAGATGCAGCCCTTTGAAGATGACCTGGCTCCAGTCGATGGATACCGGATCGGGGAAGATGCCCAGGATGGCCACGCGGCCGCCGTGGTTCATCACCGAGAGCAACTGCGTGAAGGCGGCAGGGCTGCCCGACATTTCCAGCCCCACGTCAAAGCCTTCCTGCATGCCCAGCTCGGCCATCACCTCGTTGAGGTTTTCGCGCTGGGGGTTGTAGACGCGGGTCGCGCCCATCGCCTTGGCCAGATCGAGGCGGTAATCGTTGATGTCGCTCACCACCACGTGGCGCGCGCCCACGTGCCGGGCGATCGCCGCGGCCATGGCACCGATGGGCCCGGCCCCCGTGATCAGCACGTCTTCGCCGACCAGGTCGAACGAGAGCGCCGTGTGCACGGCATTCCCCAGCGGATCGAAGATGGCCGCCAGATCATCGGGAATATCAGGCGGCAACTTGAACACGTTGGCCGCCGGCAGGCTGAACAGCTCAGCAAAGCAGCCGGGGCGGTTCACGCCCACGCCCACCGTGTTGCGGCACAAGTGGCGGCGGCCGGCGCGGCAGTTGCGGCAATGCCCACAGGTGATATGCCCTTCGCCGGTGACGCGATCGCCCACCTGGTATTCGACCACCTCGCTGCCCACGGCTTCGATCACGCCCACATACTCGTGGCCGGTAACCATGGGCACGGGAATGGTTTTCTGGGCCCATTCATCCCAGTTGTAGATATGAACATCGGTCCCGCAGATGGACGTCTGCTTGATGCGGATCAGCACGTCGTTGGGGCCGATCACGGGCTCAGGAACGTCGTCCATCCAAAGCCCCGGTTCACGATACTTCTTGACGAGGGCCTTCATGCGGCGACTTTCGCGGCAGGGTAGGGCAGGGCCAGATGCGTTCCTTCATTCTAACCTTTCCCCCATACGGCGCAAGCTGCGGGTTTGCGACAAAAGCAGCGACAGACTAGGAAGCCGCATTTGCCGGCGTTCCCCCGATTGCCCTCGCGGCGGCAATCACCACAATGCCAATGGAGTGGAGGCAACCGCCCCCGCTCAAGCCAAGCCTTTACGCCATCCCTTGAGAACGACCATGCAGCCCGCATTAAGCCAGGTTTGTACGTTGCACGCCGACTTTGAAACCGACTTGGCCGAGTACGCCGCCGGCGCGTGCCACGCCGTGGAGATTTGGCTCGGCAAGCTCGAAACCTGGCTGGAGAGCCACAGCGTGGACGATGTCCGCCGGCTGGTCGAAAAGCACGAGTTGAGCTTGCCGGCGGCCAGTTACCAGGGTGGTCTGCTGACCAGCCAGGGCGATGCCCGCCGCGAGCACTGGGAACACTTTGGCCGGCGGCTCGAGCTATGCCAGCAGTTGGGCATCCCGCTGGTCGTGGTGGCGGCCGACGTGCCCTCGCCCGTGCAGCAGGTCGACGTCGATCGGGCCCAGGTTTCCCTGGTGCAGATGGCGCAGCAAGCGGCCGAGCGGGGAATCCGCGTGGCCCTGGAGTTCCAGTCTCGCAGTGCCCTGGGCAACAATTTGCAGACGGCCGTGGCGCTGATCGAGGCCGCCGAACAGCCCAACCTGGGGCTGTGCCTCGATACGTTCCACTTCTTCACCGGGCCGAGCAAGACGGAGGATCTGGCGTACCTCACGCCCGACAATCTGTTCCACGTGCAGCTTTCGGACCTGTCGGGCGTGGCTCGCGAACTGGCCACGGACAGCCACCGCATCCTGCCGGGCGAAGGCGATCTGCCCGTCGCGGGGCTGATCGAGCACTTGAAGACGATCGGCTACCAGGGCACCGTATCGCTGGAACTGATGAATCCCGAGATCTGGCAGGTGCCGCCGCGGCAGTTTGGCGAGATTGCCATCACGAGTTTGCGCCGCGTGCTGGGACAGGCCAGCATGGGCTGAGGCGAAACCACAGCGGCGCAACCGAAACTTGATCCCCGATCGGCGTGGTGATCGCCGATATGCACGGCGAACGCCCCCCACAAAAAACGATGGGGGCCAAGCATGCCGCTTGTCCCCCCATCGATCGCACTTGTCCGCGTTATGTTTAGCCCGGTGGACGCTGGCGGGCGAACTTGATCTTCTCGATCATCTTCATCACTTTGCCGCCCTGGGTGTAGCCCGACACGTGCGTGATCGCATCGATCACGTACTCGTAGTGGAGGTTGTAGTCGCAATCGAGCTCAACCTCGGTGTTCTCGGCGATGGAGCCGGGCCCGCGTTCGGTGCCGATGATGCCGAGGATCTCAGCCCGCAGCGCGCCAAAGTCGCGTCCCAACGGACGCTGGCCTACCTGGATACCGGCCAACTGGCCGTTGGCATCGGCCGAGAGGCGCACCTGGATGGGCGGCAACTGATTGGGGTTAGGCGGTCCGGCAGAGGGCTTCTGCGGCATCTTGATGCTGAAGTCGCCTTCCTGGGCGACGATCTTGAACGTCATGATGAAGAAGATCAGCAGCTGAAACACGATGTCGATCATCGGTGTCATCTGCAGATCGATCTTATCGTCGCCGGCAGACGTAGTATTGCGAGGACGCATGGGCGATATATCCTGGCACGCGGTTAGCTAAAAATCGGCGGTTTCCTGCTGGGCGCGGAGTGCGAATCGCTCAAACCCGATGTCCTGACATTTGGATATCAGTTCCTGGACGACACCGGTTTTGGCTCTTCGGTCCGCCCGCACCACCACCGTCACTTCGGCCAACGGCGTGTTGCTGAGCTGGAGGATCTGACGTTCGCGGCTGAGCGCGCCGCTGATCTGCTGCATGTCCATCATCTGACCGCCGAAGATGACCTGGCCCTCGGCCGTCAACTGGAGCGTGAGCACGTTCTCGGGCGGGATCTCCGGCGGCTGAGCCAACTGGCTCGCCGGCAACTGGACCGCCTCGCTGACTTCCGCCTCGGAAAAGTTGATGATCACCATGAAGAAGGCGATCAACTGGAAGGTCATGTCGATCATGGGCGTCATGTCGCCTTCCGCGTCGCCGAGGTCGTCTCTCTTGGGTCTGATCCGCATAAGTATCTCTCAGAATGGAGCCGACACACGTGCCGACTCAATGGTTCTGCTCGGTTCTGTTCCGGGCGGCGCTGCTTCCTCTGCGGATCCTTCCGGGCTTGCCAGGCCGCCACATGGCCGCCCTTGAAGTGAAGCAGGGTGTGGCTGGCCTCCCGCCCCCCGCGGCCGCCGGCTGCCTTCCCTAGCAGCGGCGGCTTGCCTCGTCCCTCCTGGGGAACAGTTTGTTGGGCGAACCTGCGTTCCTTGCGGTCGCCGTAGGGGCCCCCCGGACCAGCGCCGACACCGCCGCTACCCTGGCACTTCCGCAACAAGCGCCGGCAGCCGGTGATGGCGCCGCTTCCGGGCAACCGGGTTTACTTGCGGCCGACGGTTTCAAACCGGCTCATCAGGCCTTCGCTGAGGATGCCCACCTCAAGCACCAGCCGCTGCACGCGGTTCTTGAGGATACCGAAGGCGCAGATCGCGGGAATCGCGATGGCCAGACCGATCAGCGTGGTCACCAGAGCCGTCGAAATACCGGCGGCGAGCTGTTGCGGGTTGGGGGCACCACCGCCCGTGGTGGCCAGCACTTCGAACGAGGCGATCATACCGTCCACCGTGCCGAACAGGCCGACCATCGGAGCCACCGAGCCGATCATAGCGATGTAGCTCAGGCGGTGCTGCAGCTTCATGTTTTCTTCTTCGCTCACCTCTTGCATGGCCTCGATGGCCTTGTCGTAGCCCTGCGAGAGCTTGGCCAGGCCGGCCGAGAGCACCTGGCCGAGCACCGATTCGTCGGTCTTGGCCATCTCGTAAGCTTCCTGATAGCGCTTCTCGTTGAGCTGGGCCTCGAACGCCTCGACCAGTTGCAGCGGCACCACGTTGTCGCGGCGGGTGGTGAGGATGCTCATCACCAGCAGGGCCACCAGGATGAACGACATGCCCAAAAAGGCGATGCTGTAGATGGGGCCCAACGCCTCGTAGAACCACACCAGGCGGCTCTTGGGCGCGGGGATGGCACCGTCGCCGGCGGATTGCGCATCGCCGGCAGGAGCCGCGCCGCCAGCGGCCGGCGCCGCGGGCTCGGCGGCGTTTTCTTCAAACTCCTGAGCCTGCACGGGGCTGGCGGCAAAGTACGCAACCGCGCTGAAGGCGGTAACCATGGCCAGGGCGATGGCCAGCATGGACAAGCCTGCCGTCCGGCCACGCAAAACTCGAAACATCATCGAAAGGTCTCCCAGGAGGGGAATGCCAGAGAACGGGTCTTGCGCTGGCTGCCTCAAACGCGGCCTTCTTGCGGCCGGTTGCGGTGAAAGAGGTTCACCAGCGCCGGTACCAATCACGGAAGGAATACATCGCCTGCGGGGTGAGCCGCTAACGAGCTCGGGCAACCGCCGCACTCCACCCTAATGAGGGAGCGACGATCACCGGCGATGGTTGTGCGGGGCGATCAGCCGCACTTCAGTGTAATTGGGGGCCAAACACTCGTAAAGCAACGCACCTGTCACCTAATCGCATCAAGCGGCCACGGTTATTGCATCGCAAGCACCGGGTTGCCGCCTCCGCACCCCGGGGGCACGAGGCGGCAGGATTCGTCCGCCCCGGCATTGCCGCCGTGCCGCGATTTCCCCCGTAGCTGCCGGGTCAACCGTAACCGCCACGACATGCGACAGCGGCCGCGTCGGTCACGCGGCCGCTGAAGCGTCAAAAACGTCGCGGTGGTTATTCCTTCGACGCCCAAGGGCTGGCGCTGTAACGGCGGATCAGCTCTTCCTTGGCCTGGAGGCCGCGTTCGGGCTTCTGGACCTCCTTCCAGAGTTTGCTGAGGTTGTACAACGCCTCGGCGTGATACTCGGGGAAGGAGGGGTACAGCACGTCCACCTTGAGGAAGCTGAGGAACGCTTCCTTGGGCTGCGGCGGATTCGACTTCAGGTAGCAGTTGCCTAGCGCCGTGAACGCGGCGGCGTGCAGCCGGGCGTCCTCAGGCTTGGCGTTGGCGATCACGTCTTCGACGAGCTTGATGCCTTCAGCCGCCTTGCCGGTTTCGGCGAGGCAGGCCGCCTTGCCGACCGTGGCAGCCAGCTTCTGAGTGCCCACCAGGCCATCGTTGCTGTTGCCGGCCAGTTGCAGAGCTTTCTCGTACGCGGCCAGCGCCTCGGCGAACTTACCCTGCGACTGCAAGGCACGGCCGCGAGCCACGGCGCCGCGCATCTGCACGTCGGGCCAGGGGGCGCTCTCCAGCTTGGCGTACTGCTGGCTCGCCTGATCAATATTGCCGACGGCCACCAGCAGATCGCCCAGCACCTGCACCGCCTCGAAGTAGTGCCAGTTGGTCGGGTTGTTCTGCACGAACTCGAACATCTGCGCGCCGGCCGCCTTCACGTCGTCGGGCGTGCGGGCCAGCCGGGCCGCGGTCAAGGCACGGAAGAACAGGATCTCCTGCTTGGCTTCCTGGCGATTGACCTTGGACGGGTCGAGGTTCGGATTCTCCAGGGCCTGCTTGGCGCCCTCGAAGTTGCCATTGGCGATCAAAGGCCGCACCAGCCGCAACTGCGCCGGCTCGCCCTCGTACTGGATCGATTCGATCTGGTTGACCGGAATGACGCTGGGCTCGTTGCTGCCCACGCGGGTGATCGACACCTCGCGCTCGGTGATCTTGTTCAGCGTACCGTTGATCGTCTGGCCTTCGACCGTGCGGACAACGTCCAGGGCCTGCGCAGCGCTGGCCGGCAGCAACACGGCGGCCACGGTCAACAACACTCGGCAAAGCTGCATCGAAGGAAACTCCTCGCAAGGAAGTTTGGTTGTCTGGTCTGGGTCTCTTGGAAGTAACGGGAGGCACTGGCTCGCCGCGGCGAGCCCGCCGCTTAACGCGAAGCCGCCTGCACCTGCGGGCCGGACTGCTCCAGGCCACGCAAGCCGGTCGGCTGTTCGCGCAGCGCGCTTTGCACCGCTTTGAGCAACTGGTCGAACTTGGCGTACCAGGTGTCGCCGCCCATCTTGGGATCGAGCCGTTGCAGCAAGGCGATCTCGGCCTTGGCCGCACTCAGAATCTGCTTCTTCTCGTCGTTGGACTTGGCCTTGCTGGCTTCTTTCAGCCGGCAATCGGCGACGTTGAACCGGGCTTCGTAGTACGTGTCCTTGAGGTCAGGCTGCCGCTGCACCACGTTGGCCAAGTACGACCAGCCCCACACGATCTGCTTGCCCGAACGGTCGCGCCAGCCGGCAATCGCGTAGCGGTAGTACTTGGGATCCACGTTGTCGCCCCACTCCTGGAAGGTGTAGGCGGCTTCCATCTGGGCCTCAAGCAGATTGGGGTTCTGGTTGAGGATCTGGATCAACTGGTTGACCGCCGGCTGGTACTCGCCCAACCGCCGCATGCACTTGGCCAGCCGCACCTTGATGCCCGCGTCGGCCTGGGGTGGCTTCTGGTCGGCCGGCATGGCCAGCAACTTCTCGTAGGCGCTCTTGGCCTGCTTGAAGTAGCTCTCGGCCTCGGGATTCTTGGTGCCCGGCCGCTCCATGCCCGAGCCCATGCTGTACAGCATCTCAGCCACCCAGCCCAGGTTGTTGAACGAAGCACCTTGCGGGCTGCTGGCGATGCGGTTGAGGAAAGCACCGAAAGCCTTGGTCAGTTGGCTGACCTTCTGCGGGTCGGTTTCGTTCTTGATCTGCTGCTCGATCTCCCGGCCCAATTGCATGTAGATGTCCGAGAGATTGATGTTGGAGTCGCTCTTGCTGAGCCCTTCGAGGCCGGCCATCGCTTCGTCGGCCTCTTTCATCTTCTGCGCGGCGACGTACGCCCGCAGCAACGTCACATACCCCTGCGTCGGGAACCGCGGGTTGGTCTTGATGATCGGATCGTTCTTCTTCAGCAGATCCTTGACGCCGTCTTTGATCTCAAGGACCGCCAGGGCCGGAGCCGCGAGGCCATCGTCAACGTAGATCTGGGCCAGCGACAACTCGGCGGCCAGCAGGTCGTAGTTGACCTTGAGGTTCTGCCGCTTGCGCAGCGCATCGACGCCGGCCTTCAGCCGCGTCTCGGCTTCCTTCTTGAGCTTGTCCAGTTCCGCTTGAGGCGGCTTGGGCTCCTGCGAACGCGAGGTCAGGTACTGCGTCCACAGCGCTTGCCCGGCCTGGATATTCGCGTCGGGCTTGCGAGGCGAATCGTCCTTGATGTTGGCCAGGTATTCGGCCGCCTTGGTCAGGTCCTTTTCGCGGGTCGCGATCTGGCCCAGCAGCATCCAGGCTTCATCGGCCTCGGCTTCACCCGGCCAGTTCTTGGTGATCAACTCGGCCACGCGGATCATCTGCTCCGCGTCCCACTCGCGATTCTCAGGATTGGACGCGTTGTAGTTGGCCAAGTGGCCGACCATGGCGATCTTGGCTCCGTGGCGGGCACCGGCCGACTTGGGATAGTTGCGGGCCAGGAACTCGCCCATGATGGCCGCTTCGTGGTAGCGGGCGGCCGAGTAGTACAAGAACGCCAGGTAGTACCGCACGACGTTGACATCCTCGATGGAGGTCTGCTCGTCGCGGATCGTCAGGGCAAGGTTCAAAAGCCGCAGCGCTTCGGCCAGAGCCTTGTCGCGCTGCTCGGTGAGTTCGGCGATCTTCTGCTTGTCGGCCTTGGCCCCCTTGGCCTGCTCGGCCGCGAGCTCCTGGCTGCGAGCCTGGTAGGCGTCCAGCGCCTGCTTGCCGAAATCGCGGGCTTCGGCAAACGAAGCCGGCATGGCGTTGGCGTCCAGATCACGATAGGTCGCCAGCAGTTCCTTGGCCTGCTGCTGGTACTCGTTGTAGATCGTGGCAACTTCCTTGGCGTGCTTCACGATCTGCGACGGATACCGGGCAACCTCGTTGCGACGGGCCGCCTCGTTGCTCTTCTCGTCGCGCAGCTTCATTTCGTGATACGCCCGGGCCGTGAAGTAGCGAATCGCCAGCCCCTCGGGCGAACGCTCCAGATCGGGACGGGCCGAGCGGAGCCATTCCTCGCCGCGGCGGACCACTTCTTCGTACATCTTCTGGCTCGGATCCATGTAGGCTTCCAGAGCCAGCTTGAGGGTACGCGCCTTGAGCACCTGGAACAGCGGCGAGTCGCCGGGGGCATCGAGCACTTCGCGGTACAAGCCCAGCGCCCGTTTGACGTCGCCCAGGTCCTGGTGGCAGCTACCTTCCAGCATCATGGCGTAGCGGCCGGCATACTGCATGCGGAAGTCGGCCACCACCTTCTGGAACCGCTGCACCGCCTGGTTCAGCGTGTTCTTGTATTCCTTGGAGTTCTTGGGCCAGGTCTTGGCCGAGGTCTGCACGGCCACGCCCGCATACAGCAACGCCTGGATGTAGTTGGCCTGGGCCTGCAAGCGGGCCTGGATCTGCGCCGTTTCCTTGGGATCGATGAAGTTGGGGAACGCCTTCCACTTGGCCTGGAACTCGTTGGCCGCGTTGTCCAGGGTCTTGATCGCCTCGGCGAACAAGTCGCGAGACTTCTTCAGCAGGTCGTCTTTCTTTTCACCCGGCCCCGGGCTCTTCGACTTCTCGAAGTACACCTGGGCCTCTTCGACCATCACATTGCCAAGCTGCAACTGGGCCAGCCCGACCAACTCGTGCTGCGAGTTCTTGTTAACGAACTCCTGGAGCCGTTCGCGGGCCTGGGCCAACACCTTCAGCCGCGTGTTCAGATCGCGTTCTTGCCGCGAGGCCTCGATCAGGGTGCGGCCCTGCTCGTAGGGAATGATCGCTTTCACCTCGGCGGGCAACTTGTTGTTGTTCCGCAGGCTGTCGAGGTACATGTTGGCGACGTCGTACAACTGCCGTGCCCGCAGTCCTTCCAGAAACTGCGTGACCGGCTCCGCCGCCCAGAGCGGCTTGGACGACAGCCCCGCCACGCAGCAAGCGGCAAGCAACAGCCCCGAGATTCGCCTGCAATGATTCATGCGTTCATTCCCTCTGTCCAATGGTCCAAGAGCCAAGCGGATCCCTTGCTGAGTGCAGATTGAGGGATCACGGCGTTGGGCGGGCGGCGTGCCTGGCAATCCTTAGTTCACAAGCGCTATCACCTGGCAAGCCATAACCACACCGCCGCTTGGGGACGGGTGCCTGGGCAAGGAAGTATGTGGATGAGATCGGTTCCGGTTCGATCTGAAAGACCGGAAGCGGCAACGCGGCCTGCCGAGAACCGGCGCGACCGCCGACATGCTCCCGGGGAAAAACCAAGGGATGGTTCTACCATTCCAACTTAAAGGGTAGCCCTGCCGGAGGCAAGCAAATGGCCCCCGAACTGGTGACAATTTGCCCCCCCCAGCACCCCCGCGCTAGCTAGGGCCGGCCGCTCTTCAGCGGCGTCAACTCGATGGCGGAACGCACCAGTTCCTGAAAGGTCTGAAAAGACGGTTGTTCCCGCAGGGTAGAGTCTACCTCTTGGGCAAGCTGTTGCACCCGGACCAGCGACCCCCGCCGGGTATGGGCCGAGTCGCGCAAGACCTCGGCCGTTTCGGCCAACAGCGCCGCCAGTTGCAGCGACGGCTCGGCCTCGTGGAACGATTCGGCCGCCTGATCGCGGTTGATCTTACGCACCAGCGAACGCGTGCCGCTGGAGCCGGGCTCCCGCCAGGTGACCTTCACCGTGGCCAACGTTTTACGGTCCACGCGGCTGTTGTTCTTGCCCTGCTGAGGCGGCTCGCGCAGTTGCAGTTCAAACAGCGCGGTGGCTGCCTGCCCGGCGTACAACACCGCATCGGCCGCTCCCGACGTTTCCCCCAAACCGATCAGCTTGCCGCTACTGGGCTCGTGCCCGATCAACCGGTAAGCGGCTACCAGGTCGTGATTGAACGTGACTTCGATCGTGACGGCTTCGGCCACTTCTTGCTGGCGCGACGTGAACACTTCGAGCACGGCCGCCCGGGTTTCGGAAAGCGAAGCCGCCGAGAAGTATTCCACCTGCTTGCCGATCGTCCCCTCACTGAGCAGCTTGGCCAACGGACTGGGGCCCGTGGTGGCCGCGCGTTCCTGATGCAGATCGACAACCGAAACCTCGATCCCTTCCTGCTCAGCTTCCTCAAACGCGTTGCGGAGCCGGGCAGCGATGGATTCGCCCAGATCGTAGAAGCCATCGCTGAGCAGCAGCATCCGTGTCCGCCGACCGGCAGCCCGATCGCTGCGCAGTGACGACGCCGCCAGCATGTAGCCGTACCGAACGCCGGCCCCCAGGTTGGTTGCTTGCGAGGTGGTCAACGAATCGATCGCCCGGCGGAGGCCGGCCGCCTCGTCCACGCCGGCGCCCTGGAACACTACCCGCGCTTGATCGCTATACACCACCAGGCTTAACCGGTCGCTGGCCTGCATGGACGAAATGACTTCTTGCAGGGCCTGCTGCACCAGCGCCAGCCGGCCGCCCCAGCTCATGCTGTTGGACGTATCGACCACCGCCACCAGGTGAACCGGCGGACGCTTGCTCTGCGGCAGATGCCGGGCTTGCACGCCGACCTGCAACAGCCCCAAGCCGCCTTCGCGAAACGGTGACGGACCGGCCGCAAGGTACAACTCCAGCGAGCCGCGCGGAGCCGGGAACGGATACTGCCCGGCCGCCAGGAACTCTTCCTTGCGGATCAGCTTGGAGGGCGGCAACTCGCCCCGCGCTACGTACCGCCGCGTCAACTCATAGCTGTCGGTGCCCAAGTGAACCGGTACCTGCACACTCCGCAGACGCGGATCAACCTGGCCGTGCAGCCAAACTACCGGCCACTCGTCATTCTGCAGGAAGAAACGCCAATCGAAGCCGCGCAGGTTCGGGGCGTCCATCCCGCGCGCCGTGCTGGTCGGCATCATTTCGATCTCGGGCAACTCGTCGGCACGGTTGCGGACAGTGTCGCCGAAGATCCATTCCGAAGGCAGGGCAGGGCGGGTCCAGCCCATGATGTGATCGAACCGATCCAGTTGCGGCAACTCGGCCGGACGCGGCGAGAGATCGGCCAGCTCAGGCGGACGCGGAAACTCCGGCGCTACCGAAACCGGGCCTGGTACCGGCTTGTTGACGAGCATCGGATCCAGGTGCACCACTTCTGGCGCGTTGGTCTCGTTGTGCTCGGCCAACGGCCCACCGGTGTGATCGCCCGGACGGTAGACGGTGACAAACAGCACGCCTACCACACCAAAACACGTGATGCCCGCCGCGATTACCACAGCCGCTGCCTGCAGCCAGATGGGCATGCGGCGCGACGGTTGACGCCCCAGGCGGCGCAGCCGATCGAGAAACCCTTCCGGCAAGTCGACATCGGAGAGCGCCGCATCGAGACGCCGATCGGCAAGCATCGCCACATGCTTCTGGACGCGATGCACGTGTGGCCGGAGGGCGTCATCGCCGACAAACCGGGCCTGACGGCGGCGTTGGTTGCGGCGCGAGGTGCCATCGCGGCGCGTCGCCGCTACTTCCTCGTCCGCCAAGTCGTCCTGGGCGTCCTGCACGTCCTCAAAGCAGGTGGCATGGAGCCGAACCAAGAGGTCCTGCGGAAGCGGTACGTCGCACAGTTGCTCGTCGATCAGGGCGTCGAGCGCGGGATCGTCGGCAGTCGCCGCCGGCTCGTCGCACTCCGCTTCCTCGGTAACCGGCTCATTGGCCAGTGCGCGAAGACGGTCCAACAGCCCCGGGGGAAGCGGCACGTTCCCCAGTGCGGCGTCAAGCATCTCGTCGGAGATGTCGCGTCGTTTGGCCATCACTTACCACTTTCTGCCCTGCCGCGGCACACCGTGCCCACGGCCATCAATTGATCCATGCACGTTCCCGGTCAGCCATCAGGCGATTCCGCATGAGGCAGGCGAGCAGCTCGCCTTGTCGTGTGACGCCGCTTGGTCGCGCGGCGCCGTGCCTGATCGGCAGCGGTTGCCCCCTCTGTTCACGATGACCGGTGTTCACGATGACCGGGAAAGCTAGGTTCTGTTCCGGATATTGGGAATGGCAGTCTCGATTACGTGTTCTTCAGGTCAACATCGTCTAGATCGGGTTGCCAATCGCAGGCTCATTCGCTGCGAATTGACGCCGCCAGAGCCGCCCGCAACCGCGACCGCGCTCGGGCAACGCGCGACAGCACCGTGCCGAGCGGGATGCCCAGCTCGTTGGCGGCTTCCTGGTGGGTCAGACCACTGACGACCACCAGCAGCAACGTTTCGCGAAGTTCCGGCGGCAACGCGCCCAGGGCCTTCTGCATTTCGTCGGTGTACTGGTCCTGCAGTGGATCCTCAATGGTGGTCGCCACGTCCGGGGGCGTTTCGCCGGCCAGCACCGTCGGCAAACGCCGCCGGCGCCAACGGTCCGCCACGCGACGGCGAAGGATCGAAATCATCCAGGCGCGCTCGCCCAGGTCCGAACGGTAACGGAACCGGCTCTTCCAGATGGAGCGATACGTCTCCTGAACGATGTCCTCGGCCTCGTGACGGTCCCCGACCAGCCGGAACGCGGTCCTATACAACACCGCGCCGTGTTCGTCCACTAGTCGGCAAAACTCGGCCTGGGATAGCGCCAAGCGGGGTCTCCGGCGTAACGGGTTAGGCGTGCGGCCCCGCGGCCCACCTTAGGAGGATTCGCATCCGTAGAAAGGCATTATTCCAGAATAGCTAGCATCGGTGGCAGTTGCGGGCCAAACGCCATCGGTAAGCCATTCCAGTGAAATAACTTACGATTGCACCTGCGAGCCCAGCCGGCCTGCCGGGCGGGTTACGCATGCAGCGCAAACAAACAGCCCCTCGGGAGCAAGCAGCAACCCGAGGGGCTGACCATCGACACACCTTGGAGTTTTGCGGTCATTAATAGCCGTCGGTCAACGGGGTCATCCCAAACGCCTCACCGCGCGGAGTGCACAGCTGCGCGTACACGCTGTACGAAATCGCGTCGTTCAGCGTCCGCACGTGACCATCGGCAAAGCCGACGTTCACCAGCATCGGGTGGTTGGACGTCGGAGCCCACAGACCGCGATCGTTAATATCGGACGCAGAGAAGTTCGCCTTCCCCTTGCGGAGATTGATGCCGTTGTAGCCCAAGTTCGTATCATTAACGTTCGGCAGCGCCCACGTGAAACCAACCTGGTTCTCCTGCGTGGTGGTCCACACCCCAGCGTCAAGGTTCTCAGAAATCATCAGCGTATTGGTGGTACCGTCACCATCGACCAGTTCCGAGGTCGAAATCTGACCGACCTCGAAGAACATGCCGGCGTACTTCTCAGGGACGTTGTTCACGCCGTTCTGATTGGTGACCCCCTTGATGCCGTTCGTACCGTCGTGGACCGGGTTGGCCGAGTTCGCGTCCAACGTGCCCACATTGAACACAAAGTTATTTACCGCACCAACGTCCCCCTTCGGATTGCTGGGGCACTGCATGTACTCAATGTACGGGTTGGGATATGCGCCTTCGTTCGGATACCCAACATCATTGTGGTGCCGATACAAGTCCATGCGGTCCATGTACGGGAACAGTTCATGGAGCAGCGGCAGATAAATGGTCGTATTGGAGTCCAGAACCCGGGGGTTCGAAATCCGTGGGAACACATTCTTGGCGGATTCGTACTGCGCCAAGCCCTGGGCAATGCTGCGAATGTTGTTGCGGCAAGTGTTCTGGCGGCCGCTTTCACGGGCGGCGTTGATCGCCGGGAACAGCAGGGCCATCAGCATGCCGATAATGCTGATCACTACCAGCAGTTCGACCAGCGTAAAACCGGCGCGAGAAATAGAACGACTACGACGTCCAAAGCTCATGAGACATGACTCCCCAATCGGACGCGAGCTCCCCTCGTGAAACTCGGCCCACCAAGGTGTGTGCAGACTACCTCTTCTCAAGACGTGGCCCGTTACGGATTATCGCCGAGTTTAGGGCGAAATGCCAGCAGGATTCTTTGAAAATTCCGCTTGCGCCGCCGGCCCAAACGCGCGTCGACATCCCCCCAGACTAGGCAACTGAGTAATACGTAGCATCAGTCCCAGGCGTTCGTAGCTTGCGACAAAATATTTGGAATGTGCCAGCGGGACCGTTGCCCGCTCAACCGTCGTCGATGGCGAGGCCTCGACGCAACTTTCGCCCCCACAAGGCATTGGCAACCGCTGATGCTTGGGCCGATGGAGCTTACGACTCCACGACTCCATCCAGACATGCCCGCAGTGCTTGCTGCAACTGCGGCGTGGCGGCCGCCACAAAGCGAGGCTTGGCCAGATCGACGGCGCCGCCCTCGGGCGAGGAGAGCGCGCCGCCCGCCTCGCTGACAATCAGCAAGCCCGCAGCGATATCCCAGATCTTGGTCGTGGTGGCCCAGTAGCCGTCGAACCGCCCGGCGGCCAAGTATGAGAGATTCAGTGCGGCGCTGCCGGTCCGGCGGAGCGATTGCGTGGCGACCAGAGCCCGGATGAATCGCTCGATTTCGGGATGGCCCGCGCGGATACCGGCCGGAAAGCTGGCCACCACCAGAGCCTCGGTCAGTGAGGTGGCCCCCGAGGTACGGATCGGCTCGCCATTCAAGTACGCGCCGCCACCAAGCTCCGCCGTGAAACATTCGTCGAGCGAGGGGTCATACACGGCGCCGGCGATGATTTGCCCATCGCGTTCCAGCGCCACCGAAACCGCAAAGTTCGGCACGCCATGCACATAATTCACGGTGCCGTCCAGCGGATCGACAATCCAGCGGTGCCGGCCGTCGCGTGGCGCGATATCGGTACCGTCTTCCTCGCCCAGAAATCCATGGTCCGGAAAACGCTTCAAGAGCAGCTCCCGAATCCGGTCCTGCGAGGCGGAATCGGCTTCGGTGACCAGGTCCGCTGGCCCTTTCTCGCGGGCTTTGAACTTGCCGCGCCACTGCATCAGCACAGCGCCGCCGGCTCGGGCTGCCTCCTGGCAAGCCTGAAGAAATTCGCTCATGGGATTCCTTTGGGAAAGCGTGTGAAACGCTGGCGATTATAGAAGCCTCGCCCGCCTGTGCCACAGCCACGGCGGGGGCCTCGCGTCGGCCAAGGTAGCGCTAGCATGGGCCGGCAAGTTTGCGCAGCAGGTAAAGGCAACCTGTTCGCGCGGCGCTAGCACGCGGAAACCCTTTCCCCCAAGAATGTTGGTTTTCGGCTCCAGAATTTTCTGGACACCCGATAGGGAATTGCTATGATCAAGGCATCATTCAGCGGGTAGCCCCCGCAGGCCAGACTTTCATTTACCGGCCTCTTCTCTGTTCCGGCCCCGCCGCTTCGAGGATTCGAACGGCGGGGTTTTTTCGTTGGCTGGTATTGGTCGGCCTCGCGGTTGTCGCCGCGCTCTTTGGCGTGCCAACGGGCTGTGCGCTGCGGTGCTTGTTGCCCCCCACCGGTTCTTCTTCTGCCGCGCTGGAACTCTCCCATGCCCAAGGTTCTTGTTACCCCGCCAGCCCTGTATCACCGGCCTGGAACCTACCGCGACATCCTCGAACGCGCCGGCCTGGAAGTCGTTTATCCGCCCGCAGGCGTTTCGGTATTCGAGCGCGAGGGCCTCAAGCAAGCCCTGCAAGGCGTCGATGCCGTGGTGGCCAGTGTCGAACCGTACACGCCCGACGTACTGCAAAGCTCCACGCTCAAGGTGATCGCCCGCATGGGCGTGGGCTACGACGCCGTGAACATCGCCGCCGCCACCGAGTGCGGCATCGCCGTGACAATCACGCCCGGCACCAACGAACACTCCGTCGCTGAAACGACCATTGCGCTTTTGACCGGCGTGTACCGCGGTTTACCCTGGCGGCACGATGCTGTCCGCACGGGAAAATGGGAAAAGCGCAAGCTGCCGCGGCTGGCCGGTAAGACGATCGGCCTGGTGGGCCTGGGCCGCATCGGACGCGCCACAGCCTGGCGCTGCCGTGGACTGGGACTCAAGGTGATCGGCTACGATCCCTATCCCGATCACGCCTGGGCCGACGCCAACGAAGTGCAGCTCTGCTCGTTTGACGAACTGTTGGCTCAGGCCGACATTGTAAGCCTGCACCTGCCGGCCACACCCGAAACCGCCAACCTCATCAATCGCCAGACGCTGGCCAAGATGAAACGTGGCTCGGTGCTCATCAACACGGCCCGCGGCGCGCTGGTCGATGAAGAAGCTCTGATCGAAGCCCTCCGTAGTGGCCACTTGATGGGAGCCGGGCTCGACGTCTTCCAGGTGGAACCACTGCCCACCGACAGCCCCCTGACGCAGATGGACAATGTCCTGCTGATGCCTCACCTGGCGGGTCTGGATGAAGAATCGGAAGAAGCCATGGGCGTGATGGCGGCCCAATGCGTGGCCGACCTGTACACCGGCACCTGGCCCGAGCAGTGCGTGGTGAACCCGGCCGTACGCGAGCGGTGGAGTTGGCCTCGCTAGAAACCGGGCCCGTCAATCGCGGCCCGCTTTTCGGTCAGAGTAGCCAGAGGGAAACCTGATTGCTGGAGGCTGGCTGCCCGGTTTCTCTCGGCGCAACCCCCAAAGCGACCTCTTGCGAGGCTCACTAGCAGCGGGAGTTCCCGCTGCGGCGTGCGCAGCGGAAAAAGGCGACAGGCTCAAACCTGTCCTGTCGCAGAGCACGCTTGGCCCTGGCCGAGCCTGAGCCCCCCAACCAAGGCAGGGGGAAATCAGTACCAACGCCCCGCGCCGGCCAGGCCGTTGGGCCAAGTTACGGGCGCTGACGCTTGCCGCACCGCTTGCAGGTCTTGCGCATCCGGACCACGGCGTTGCACTTGGGGCACCGCAGCAACTTCCGTTGACGCACCAACTTCGTGCGAGGACGAATCACCATCGCAGGACATCTCCGCCATAGCAGGGAAACCATCCGGCAGGCCGCCGCAACGGTCGCGGCGGCTGCCGGCCCCAATCGGGATGAAACTTGATAGCCGGGCGAAAATGACTCGTCAACTCCTCAGGCGGCCTACCGCGTAAGTTTTTTGTAGCGGAACCGCTTCGGCTCGTTCGGGTCCAGCCCCAGCCGCCGCCGGCGTTCCTCTTCGTACGTCTGGTAGTTACCTTCGCACCAGTGCACGTGGCCGTCGCCTTCAAAGGCCAGGATGTGCGTGGCCAAGCGGTCGAGGAACCAACGGTCGTGGCTGATCACCACGGCGCAACCGGCAAAGTTGATGATGGCTTCTTCCAACGCCCGCAGCGTATCCACGTCGAGGTCGTTGGTCGGCTCGTCCAGCAACAGCACGTTGGAACCGCGGCGGAGCAGCTTCGCCAGGTGGACCCGGTTGCGTTCACCACCCGACAGGTCGCCCACCTTCTTCTGCTGGTCGGTGCCGTGGAAGTTGAAGCGAGCCACGTAGGCACGGCTGTTGATCTTCCGGCCGCCCATCTCCAGCGTGTCGTGCCCGCCGGAGATCTCCTCGTACACGGTGTTCTCAGGGTTCAGGGCGTCGCGGTTCTGGTCCACGTACCCCAGTTCCACCGTCGGGCCGACGCGGAGCGTGCCTTCGTCGGGCTGCTCCTCGCCGACCAAGAGCCGAAACAGCGTGGTCTTGCCTGCGCCGTTGGGGCCGATCACGCCGACAATCCCACCCGGCGGCAGGCTGAAGCTCAGCTTCTCGAACAGCACCTTGTCGCCGTAGGCCTTGGAGATGTTATCGGCTTCGATCACCAGATCGCCCAGGTGTTTGCCGGGCGGAATCTGGATTTCGAATTCGTCCTGCCGTTCCTCAAAGTCTGCCGAGGCCATCTGCTCGTAGGCCTTGATACGGGCTTTGCTCTTGGCCTGGCGAGCCCGCGGCGCCATGCGAATCCACTCCAACTCGCGTTCGAGCGTCTTGCGGCGGGCGCTGGCGGCCTTCTCTTCCTTGGCCAGCCGTTCCTGCTTCTGGGCCAGCCACGAGCTGTAGTTGCCTTCCCAGGGGATCCCGCGGCCGCGATCCAGTTCCAGAATCCAGCCGGCCACGTTGTCGAGGAAGTAACGGTCGTGGGTGATGGCCACCACCGTGCCGGGATACTCCTGCAGATGCCGCTCCAACCAGGCTACGCTGTCGGCATCCAGGTGGTTGGTCGGTTCGTCTAGCAGCAGCAGGTCGGGCCGCTGGAGCAGCATCTTGCATAGCGCCACGCGGCGGCGCTCACCGCCCGAGAGCTTGGTCACATCGGCATCACCGGGCGGCAGGTTCATCGCGTCCATCGCGATTTCGATCTGCCGGTCCAGCTCCCAGGCGTTCAGAGCGTCTATCCGGTCCTGGAGCGCAGCTTGCTTGTTCAGCAGCTTCTCCATCTCGTCCGGATCAGTCACTTCGCCCAGCTTGTTGCTGATGTCGTAGAACTCGTTGAGCAGGGCGCGGGTAGAAGCCACCGCCTCTTCGACGTTGCCGGCCACGTCTTTTTCGGGGTTCAACTGCGGCTCCTGCGGCACGTAGCCGACGGTGAAGCCGTCGCTCAACCGGGCTTCGCCGTCAAAATCGCGATCCAGCCCGGCCATGATCCGCAGCAGCGTACTCTTGCCGGCGCCGTTGCGGCCCAGCACGCCGATCTTGGCACCAGGGTAGAACGCCAGCCAGATGTCCTTGAGTACCTCGCGCTGGCCGTACTTCTTGGTCAGCCCAGAGATCTGATAGATGTACTTGGCACCCATCGTGGGGGAAATATCCGTTGATGCAATTAGAAGGCCCCGGCTCCCAGCAGCCCGGGGAAAGCTCTTTAACGTCGCTACTAAACGAAAAAAGGCCGCCGATCCCGGCAGCAATGCCCGAGGATTATATGGCGAAAGCCTACGATCCGAAAAGGTGGCGGGGCAGGGGGATCCGCCGCCCAAATGCTACCCGGGTAAGTCATAGCCCACCGGCGGGCGGCACGCGACGTCAGGCCAGATCGAACAGCATCAGTTCGGCGGCATCGTCGGCCGCAATGCTGAGCACCGTTTCGTCGCTCACTGCCGCGCCGTCGCTGGTGCCCAGCTCGATGCCGTTGACCGTGACGCGGCCCCGCAGCACTTGCAGCCAGGCGTACCGTCCTGGCGCCAGCTCGACCTCAAGCTGCCGACCGGCATCCAGATCCGCCAGATAGATCCGTGCATCTTGATGAATCAGCAGCGAACCGTCCTCGGCCGTGCGCGAGGCCACCAGTTGCAGGCGGTTCTGCCGCCCCTCCTTGGGAAACCGCTTCTGCTCGTAGCCAGGCTCGATGCCATTGCGTTCGGGGAACAGCCAGATCTGGTACAGGTGCACCGGCTCTACGTCGGAAGGGTTGAACTCGCTGTGCGCGATGCCGGTCCCGGCCGACATCCGCTGGAACTCGCCGGCATGCAGCACTTCGCCGTTGCCCATCGAATCCTTGTGTTCCAGCGCACCTTCCAGGACGTAGGTCACGATTTCCATATCGCGGTGCGGGTGTGTTCCGAAGCCTTGGCCGGGAGCGATAACGTCCTCGTTCATCACCCGCAGCGACCGAAAGCCCATGTGGTTGGGATCGCGATACGACGAGAACGAAAAGGTGTAGTACGTATTCAGCCAGCCGTAGTCGGCGTGGCCACGTTCATTGGCTCGGCGGACCTGGATCATGCCGGCCTCCCTTAAAGTGAGAGGATGACGCGCCGGCGCCGATTGGGATGGCGGGCGGCACGCGTGTCTTAATCGCGGTTCAACACATCTTCAGCGGTCGCCAGCAACTGGTCCTGATCGTGCAGGACGGCGCGGACGTCGTAGTAAGCGTGCTTGTCGTCGACCACGCGCAACTTCCGGCCATTGGCCCTGGCCAGCCGTTCGATCGCCGGGCGCGAGGTATAGGTAAACACCAGGTAATGATCCTCCAGGTGCATGGCCGAAATCTGCCGCAGCCCGGCCAGAATCCGAAGCCGCATCACCCGCAGCAGCCGTGCCACCACGTCGGGCAGGTGGCCGAAGCGGTCGAGCAACTCGTCGCGGAAGTCGTCCAGCTCGGCCTCACTGGCCACCCGGGCAAGCCGCCGGTATAGGTCGATCTTGAGCCGCATGTCGGGCACGTACTCGCGCGGCAGGTAGGCTTGCACCGGCAGATCGACGTTCACATCGACTTGCAGCCGCGGCGGCATCTTCTTCAGCCGCCGTACTACATTCTCCAGCAGCTGGCAATACAGCTCGTAGCCCACGGCGTTGATATGGCCCGACTGTTCGGTGCCCAGGATGTTGCCGGCTCCGCGGATCTCCAAGTCGCGCATGGCGATAGCAAAGCCGGCCCCCATATGGCTGAACTCTTCAATGGCCGTCAGGCGCCGGGCCGCGTCGGGCGTAAGCGACTTGTTGGGATCGACCAGGATGTAACAGTACGCCCGATGCTTGTGCCGTCCCACGCGGCCGCGAAGCTGGTGCAGATCGGCCAGGCCGTAGCGGTCGCCTTCGTTGATGAAGATGGTGTTGGCCCGAGGGATATCCAGCCCACTCTCGATGATCGTGGTCGCCAGCAACATATCGAACTCGCCCGCCACGAACTTGAGCATTACCCGTTCCAGTTCGCTCTCGCGCATCTGCCCATGCGCGATGCGGAGCTTGACCTCGGGCACGATCCGCTTGATCTGCATGGCGACCTTTTCGATGTCTTCGATCCGGTTGTGGACGAAGTAGATCTGGCCGCCGCGGTTCAGCTCGCGAAGCACGGCGTGGCGGATCAGCTCGGCATCGAATCGGGCCACGCGGGTTTCCACCGCCTGACGATCCTCGGGCGGGGTTTCCAGGTTCGAGATATCTCGCAAGCCCAAGAGCGACATGTGCAGCGTGCGGGGAATCGGCGTGGCCGTGAGCGTGAGCACGTCGACCATTTTGCGCAGTTGCTTGAGCCGCTCCTTGATATCGACGCCGAACCGCTGCTCCTCGTCGATGATGACCAGCCCCAGGTTGGCGAACTGCACGTCGCCCTGCGCCAGGCGGTGCGTGCCGATGACGATATCGATTTGCCCCTTGGCCAGCCGCTCGATGATTTCCTTCTGTTCCTTCTTGGTGGCGAACCGGCTCAAGCTGGCAATGGAGAACGGGTATTCCGCCATCCGGCTGCTGAACGTGCGGTAGTGCTGTTCGGCCAGGATGGTCGTCGGCACCAGCACCGCCACCTGGTAGCCGCTATCGACGGCGCGGAATGCCGCCCGCATGGCAACCTCGGTCTTGCCGTAGCCCACGTCGCCGCAAATCAGGCGATCCATAGGGCGGGGGCGAGCCATGTCGGCCCGCACGGCTGCCACGGCAGCGGCCTGGTCGGGCGTTTCCGTATACGGGAACGAGGCTTCAAACTCCCGCTGCCATTCCGACTCTTCCACGAAGGCAATGCCGGGTAGCGCCGCCCGAGCCGCCTGCAATTCCAGGAACTCGCTGGCCAGGTCCATGACGGCGTCTTCGGCCAGCTTCTTTTGCCGGGCCCATGCCGAACCGCCGATCTTGGAGAGCGTGGGCTGTGCCTTCGAGCCGCCCACGTACTTCTGCACCAGCTCGATCTTGGACGAGGGGACAAAGATCTTCGTCCCGTCGCGGAACTCGAGCTGCAAATGCTCCTCGACCTGATCGCCCTTCTCCAGCAGCTTCAAACCGCGGTACCGGGCGATGCCGTGGGCCACGTGCACCACCAGGTCGCCAGGTTTCAGCTCCAGGAAGCTGTCGATCACCCGGCCCAGCCGGCGCCGCGCCGTGCGGATGGTTTCTGACCGCTGGAACAGTTCACCGCCGCTGAGCAGCAGCGTGTTGTGCGATACCAGGCGGAAACCGTTGCGCAGGTTGCCCACCGGGAAATGCACCCGCTGCTCCGCCTCCAAGCGGGTGCCAAGAAAGATCTCGTGCAGGCGGTGGGCTTCCGCCTCGGTCTGCGAAACCACGTACACGGTCTGACCGGCGGCGGCCGTATCCAGCTCGTTCCGCAACCGGGTGATGTCGCCGCTGAACCGCTCGGCCGATTCCACCGGCAACCGCCAGCGCGCCCCGCCTCCGCCCGAACCGATCCGCTCGGCCAACACCGTGCCGTGCGCATAGGTCTGGGCAAACACCCGCTCCACGGTGTGGAAATCGCCCGGCCGTTCGCTTCGCTCAAGGAACCGCCGCCCTTCGGCCTTGAGGTCGTTGGGCTCGACCAGCATCACCCAGGCATTCTCGGGCAGGTAGGTGAAGAACGAGTCGCGGTCCTCGGGCGACGGTTCCATCACCGTCAGCTCGATCGACGACAGCGTTTCGCGGCTGCGCTGCGAGGCGACCTCGAACCGCCGGATCGATTCGATCTCGTCGCCGAACCACTCCACGCGAACCGGGTCGAGCCAGTCGGGAGCGAACAAGTCGAGAATGCCGCCACGGCGCGAAAACTCGCCCGGCAACTGCACGGCCGTCGAACCGTGGAATCCCTGTTCCACCAGCCAGCGGACGAAGGCGTCCAGATCGACCTGGTCGCCCACGTTCAGCACGCGGCCGTACTCGGCCAGCCGCTGCCGCGACGGTACACCCTGCATCAACGCCTGAATGGTCGTGACCACGCAGCGGGGCGGGCGGGGGCCGGCCAGTTGCTTGAGCAGCCGCAGCCGGTCGCCATAGATCTCGTCGCTGATCGACTGCTCGGAACGGAACGTTTCCCAGGCGGGGAAGACCTCGGGCTCGACCGACGAAAACAGCCGCAAATCGTCGCAGAAAGGGTCGACGTCGTCGCCGTGGGGGCAGACCACCAGCAGCGGCCCGGGGTTGTGCGGCAACAGGGACGCGGCGGCCAGCGCGCATACCGATCCCCAGGCTCCTTCCAGCGTGGCCTCGCGGCCAGCCTTGACGGCGGCCAGCACAGGCTCAAAGCCGGGGAGCTCCGCGAGCCAGGTGGCGATTTCCCGCAGCGGAGCCGGGGCTGTTGTGGTGGTTCCAGCAGCCATGCTCGCAAATCTTAGGCAGCAACCGCCTACGGGAAAATGGCAGAAACCGCGGGATTAGCCGTCCCTTGGCAGACATGCACGCCGATGCATGAAACGCCGCCATGACCGCCCTGGGGACAGGTTCAGCGCTCGCTGCCGATCTCCACCGCCAACCGCTGTAAGAGTAGCGCAGCCGCTTCCTGTTGTCGGGCGACGCGGCCCTCCGCCGCGAGTTGATACCGCCACACGCCAACATCTTGAACCTCGTCCCCTTCGCGCCGGGCGACGCCCACGAAGACCACGCCGTCAAAACCTTCCGGGGCGTCGGGGCCCAGGTGGCCGGTTACGCCCGCCGACCAGGTAGCCTCGACCGTATGTCTGAGCACGCCGGCAGCCATCGCCCTGGCAACTGGTTCGCTTACCGCCGTGTACCGCTCCAGGTCCGCGGCGCTCACCTGGAGCCAATTGATCTTGGTCTGCTCGCGATACACCACCGCCGAGCCGCACAGCCAGCGCGAGATGCCCGGCGTCTGGGCCAGCGTGGCCGCCGCCAGGCCGGCCGTGCAGCTTTCGGCCAAGACAATGCGAACCTGCCGCTGAGCAAGCAAATCGGCAAGGTTTCGGGCGGCGGTGTTCAGGTTCATCGCAAGCGATCCCATGGTCCGGAACGGGGCAGGGCAGGCGGCATTTCGCGGCGGCTTCCGGTTTCTTGGCCGCGGTTCTTTGCAGCGGCACTCGCGGGGCGCGTACATTATGCCACGCCGGCAGGTGGTTCCCATCGCGGGGCCCCAGCAACTCTGCCTGCCGGCCGCGCCGCCGTGAACAAACCGTCCCAGTGTCTGGAGTTTGCCGCCATGCCGCAACGCCGCAATTGTTATCGTTACGAAAAGCTCACTTGGCCGGAAATTCAGCAGGCGGTGGCCGACGGCAAGGTGACGATCATCCCCGTCGGCGCAGTGGAACAGCATGGGCCGCACCTGCCGCTGGATGTGGACATGCTGCTGGCGTCGAGCGTGGCGTTGGCGGCCGGCGAGCGGCGGCCCGACAAGATCCTGGTGCTGCCGGTGGTGGCCTACGGTTACACCGGCCACGTGATGGACTTTCCGGGCACGATCAACATCCATTACCAGCACTTCATCGAGCACGTGCTCGACATCTGCAAGAGCCTGGCCTACCACGGCTTCAAACGGATCATGCTGCTCAACGGGCATGGTTCCAACATGCCGAACCTGGACCTGGTCGCCCGGCGTTGTAACCTGGAGACCGACGCCCAATGCGCGTTCGCGGCCTGGTGGTCGCTGCTGACGGTTGACCCGGAGTTTCTGCCGCGGTGGCGCGAAAGCAAGTTCCCCGGCGGCTGCGCCCACGCCGGCGAGCTGGAGACAAGCGTCTACATGTACCTGGCCGGGGACGATGTGCGCACGGAGCACATCCAGGACGGCACGATCTCCTTCAATGAAGAAAACTCGCGTTACCGCTGGGTTGATCTGTTCGCGGCCGGGCCGGTGCAGGTGACCTCGTGGACCAGCAGCTATTCGGAAAGCGGCATCCTGGGCCAGGCCACGCTGGCCACGGCCGAAAAAGGCCGCATTGCCTTTGAAGAAGCCGTCACGCGGCTGTGCGAGTTCATCGACGAATGGACCGCCGTCCCGGTTCCTACCCGCAAAGAGAACCACACCGAACCGCCAACGTTCCCGATGCCGTGGAACCAGGCGAACTCGCTTACGTGGCGGTAATCAGCAGGGCAGGCACCGCCTGCCGGGCAG
>ERZ777003.132-NODE-132-length-150512-cov-14.156889_pt1 | contig 150512 bp, 132 predicted proteins | sample MGYA00374956_ERZ777003 | MGnify/ENA primary metagenome ERZ777003 (study PRJEB29302, sample SAMN06268252) | bioreactor metagenome | isolation source: Joint BioEnergy Institute, California, USA | place: USA:Joint BioEnergy Institute, California, USA | collected... | reverse complement strand
CTCCTCCCGGCTCAGCGGCTTGACCACCACCCGGTCGCCCAGCGGCCGCAGCTTGATCGCGGTCGCCGTCCCACTCTCCTGGGCCATGCTTCAACCTCCTCATTCGTACCGCGCTGCCACGAGCTGGCCACGCGGCCACTCACGCAGATTCGCCGGCCGATGGTACCACGCTGATTAGCACTCATCAAGTTCGAGTGCTAATTGCGGGGGTAGCGTTCAGGTGAAGCGAGTGTTGCGCTCAATGGTAGAATCCATGGCCGGATCGACACTTCCTGGGAGCGTTCCAGGAGATCCCAGCAGTGCGCGGGCCAGGCAAAATTTGCGCCGAGTCGCCATGGCCCAAGGGAGTAACTATGCAGACGCAGCAAGTGACACACCGTCCCCCGAGTGATTTCCTTGCCGCGCGGGTGCGGGATGCCGCGCCGTCGCCAACGCTCGCGGTGTCCGACAAGGCCCGCCAGCTGCGCGCGCAGGGGATTGACGTCGTTGACCTCGGTGGCGGCGATCCTGACTTCATCACCCCGGAGCACATCCGCCAGGCCACGATCGAGGCGATGAACGCCGGCGATACCCACTACGTGGCGAGCAATGGCACGCCGGCGCTGCGGAAGGCGATCGCCGCGAAGCTGAAGGCGGACAACGGACTCGAATACGATCCGAGCGAGATCATCGTTACGCCGGGTGGCAAGCAGGCGCTCTTCGCCGCGATGATGGCGACCGTCGAGCCCGGCGTCGAGATCATGCTGCTGGAGCCGGCGTGGGTCTCCTACGAGTCGATGGTCCAGCTGGCCGGCGGGACCGTCGTTCATGTCGGCCTGGATCCGGACAATAACTTCCGCGTCACGCGCGACGTGCTCGAAAAGCACTTCAATCCGCGAGTGCGCGGCATCGTCGTCAACTCACCGAACAACCCCACCGGTCGCGTCCTCGATGAGGAAGAATTCGCCGCGATCTGCGATTTTGCCAAGGAGCGCGACATCCTCGTCTACACGGACGAGATGTACGAGAAGATCATCTACGACGGCCGAAAGCACCTCAGCATCGCGGCGATGCCCGGCATGTGGGAGCGGACGCTGACCTTCAACGGGCTCTCCAAAGCCTACGCGATGACCGGGTGGCGACTCGGCTACGTGGCTGGACCCAAGGTCTTCATCAATGAGATCGCCAAGGTCCAAAGTCACTCCGTGACGCACGCGACGTCGTTCGTGCAGGCGGGGGCAGTCGCCGCGCTGACAGGTCCACAAGATTTCATCGGCCAGATGGTCACCGCGTGGGATCGCCGCCGCAAGCTCGTCTCCGAGGGGCTGAGCGCGATCAAGGGCATCAATTGCCCGATGCCAGAAGGCGCCTTCTACGCCTTCCCGGACATTCGCGGCACCGGCAAGTCGTCGCTGGAGTTCGCGGACTACATCCTGCAAGAGGCGCACGTCGCGGTTGTCCCCGGCACGGCGTTCGGCGAAGCCGGGGAAGGGTTCGTCCGCCTCTCCTTTGCGACGAGCGACGAGGCGCTGACGAAGGCGATCGAGCGTATTGGCAAGGTGCTTGGCACCCGCTGATTTGGTCGAAAGCTGGCTGAGGTGGGGCGCGGCTGACTGTAGTTCGCGCCCCATTCGCCAGCGAACGCACTTCGGAACCCCGCATAGCTACGGCAAGATTGGACTGGCACGCGCTTCGCACTGGAAGGTGCGAGCGGCGAGATATCGTGAGGCGTGCTGACGGCGGGCATGCCGATTGACCGGTCGCCTGCCTGTGAATACCATCCAGCGGCAACGTCCGTTGGAGTTAGAGTGGAAAGGGGAGTGTGAGTGAGCGCAGAACAACGCCTGAAGGAGCTGGGTATCGAGCTGCCGCCGCCGCCGAAGCCGGCCGCGAATTACGTAACCTGCGTCCGGACCGGCAATCTGCTCTTTGTCTCCGGTCATGGCCCCGGACCGAACGCCCCGTCTGGCAAGCTGGGACAGAACCTATCCGTCGAGCAGGGCTACCAGGTTGCGCGTGAGGTTGGTATGAATATCTTGGCGACGGTCAGGGCGGAGCTGGGCAGCCTTGACCGCGTCAAGCGGGTCGTCAAGGTTCTGGGGATGGTCAACTCCGACCCGTCCTTTGGCGATCAGCCGAAGGTCATCAACGGATGCTCCGATCTCTTCGTCGAAGTCTTCGGCGAGGCCGGTAAGCACAGCCGGTCCGCGGTGGGGTTCGTCGCTCTGCCGAACCAGATCGCGGTTGAGATCGAGTGCACGATGGAAGTGGAGTAACCAGCCGCGGTTCGTGGTCGGCACAAGTTGGAGATCACGCCGGGCGACGAGTAAGCTGGAGGCTTGCGCCGGCTGACGCCTAACCGCCGCGGATCGCTGGCTCGAGGAGTATCAATGGCAGAAGTCAAGCGCGTGCCAGTCACACGTGAAGGGCTGGAGCAGCTAGAGAAAGAGCTGGAAGAGCTGCGCAGCGTGCGACGGCCGGCGATTGCCGAGGCGATCGCGGAGGCGCGCTCCCACGGCGATCTTCGAGAGAACGCCGCCTATGACGCTGCCAAGCACGACCAGATGCTGATCGAGAAGCGCATCCACGATCTGGAGGCGTTGCTTCGCAGCGCTGAGGTGATCGAAGAGGGCGAGGGCGCAGACGACGTCGTCCGCATTGGCAGCACGGTGGTCGTCGATTTCGACGGCGAAGAGGAGCGGTACACGATCGTCGGCGCGATCGAGGCGAAGCCCGCCGCCGGACGGATCTCCAATGAGTCTCCCATAGGGCAGGCGCTGCTCGGGAAGCGAGAAGGCGAGGTCGCCCAGGTGATGACCCCTGGCGGCTTGCGAAAGCTGACGATTCTCCGCATCGAGCGCTAGTGCAAACTGGCGGAAGAGACGATGGCGCGATTCGATATCGGTCGTCTCTTCCGCGCCAGTTGGAGAGATCTTCGCGCCGCTCGGCAGCAGGACGGCGCGTACCGGCGGACCTGGCAAGCGTTCCGCCAGCATCGCGTGCTGGCCGATGGCCGGCACGACACCGAGGAGTGGCGCTCGCACGGTGGCGCCTTCGCCGCGTGCCTCATTCGGGTACCGGCGGAGGCGCTCCAGCCCGCGCTCGATGAGCTGCGCGAGGCGCTCCAGCCGTACCCCCACATCCGCATTCACCCGGATGGCTTTCTCCACGTGATGCTTCAGGAGCTCGGCTTCATCACCGAGCGTCCCGCGAATCGCTTCGAGATCTCAATTGAGCGGCTGGACGAGTTCGTCAGCGCCGCGACGGTAGCAGTCGGCGAGGCGACGAGCTTCGACCTGCGGTTGGGCGGCGCGAACTCCTTTCAGGACGCCTGCTTCCTCGACGTTCACGATCGCGGCGCCTGCTCACGGCTTCACGCTCGGCTGCACGAGCTCGCGGCAATTCCGGTCTCGCCGAAGTACGCGTACCTGCCCCATATGACCGTCGCGCACTACACGGGGCCCGCGCCAATTGGCAACCTGCCAGCGACGATCGCTCGGTTTCGCGACCGCCGGTTCGGAACGATTGCCGTCAGTCAGATCGAGATCGTGACGATGGCAACTGACGTCTCGTATCCGCCATTCGAGACGTACGCGACGATTCGCCTCGCGGGATAGGGGGAAGCTGAATGCCAGACACCTCCGCCGCCGAACGCAAGCGACTGGCGCAAAGTCAGTTCGCTCGCTCCGCCGCTGCCTACGTGGTGAGCAAGACCCACGCGGCTGGCGCCGATCTCGAGCGGATGATCGAGCTTGCCGATCCGCGACCGGCCGATCGGGCGCTCGATGTTGCGACCGGCGGTGGGCACGTCGCGCGCGCACTCATCGGGCGGGTGCGAGAAATCGTCGTTGCCGATCTGACGCTAGAGATGCTGCGGGCCGCGCTCGATTTCCTGAAATCGGCCGGCGCGACTCAGCTACACGCCGTCATTACCGACGCGGAGGCGATGCCGCTCGCCACGGGGTCCTTCGACCTAGTGACGTGCCGCATCGCGCCGCACCATTTCCCGTTGCCCGAGCGCTTCGTCGAGGAGGTGGCGCGCGTGCTCGCTCCTGGCGGCCGCTTCGCACTCGTAGACAGCACCGTGCCGGAAGGTGAGGTAGGGGAGTTCTTCAACGAGTTCGAGCGGCTGCGAGATCTCTCACACGTCCGCTCACTCACGATTCGGGAGTGGGAGGAGTTGATCCGCGCCGCCGGGCTGACGCTCCTGGCGACCGAGACGTTCCCGAAGCGGCATGACTTCGACGATTGGACGGCGCGGATGCGTGTGTCGCCGGACACCAAGGCCGAGCTCACTCGCAGGATGCGCGAGGCGCCGGCTGAGGTCCACGCCACCTATCAGCCGGAGTGGGAAGGAGAGCGGCTCGTCGCATTCACCGACACGAAAACGCTCTTCGTGGCTCTGCGTCCTTGAGTCGGTGGGTCTCGGCGACGAGCCGCTGAGGATGGGGCTCAGGAAGCGACCTTCTCTGCCGGGAGGCCGGCCTCCATTGCCAGAATGTGGGCCTTGTCGGTCCGCTCCCAGGGTAGGTCGAGGTCATCCCGGCCGAAGTGGCCGTACGCTGCCGTCTGCCGGAAGATCGGCCGCTGCAGGTTCAGGTGCTCGATGATTGCGCGCGGCCGCAGATCGAAGTGCTTGCGGATGAGCTCTTCGATCTTGCTGTCGGGCACGTGGCCGGTGCCGAATGTCTCGACCATGATCGAGACGGGGTGCGCGACGCCGATCGCGTAAGAGAGCTGAATCTCGAAGCGGTCGGCCAGTCCAGCGGCGACGACATTCTTGGCGACGTAGCGGGCCGCGTACGCAGCGGAGCGGTCAACCTTGGTCGCGTCCTTGCCGGAGAAAGCGCCGCCACCGTGGCGAGCCATGCCGCCGTAGGTGTCGACCATGATCTTGCGGCCAGTGAGCCCGGCGTCGGCCATTGGTCCGCCAAGCGCGAAGCGACCGCTTGGGTTGATGTAGATCTTCGTCTTCGAGTCCATCAGATCGCGCGGGATGACCTGGTTGATGATGAAGCGCTCGATGTCCCGCTGGATGACGTCGTTGCTGACCTCTTCGGCGTGCTGCGTCGAGACGACGACCGTATCGACACGGTACGGCTCGCCCTTGCGGTACTCGACCGTGACCTGGCTCTTGCCGTCCGGCCGCAGCCAGTGCAGCTCTTCGTTCTTGCGAGCTTCGGCGAGGCGGCGGCAGAGCTTGTGGGCGAGGTAGATCGGCATCGGCATCAGCGTGTCGGTCTCGCGGCAGGCGAAGCCGATCATCATGCCCTGGTCGCCGGCGCCGATCAGGTCGTACTGATCCGCGCTTTGTCCCTCGCGGATCTCATAGGCGGCGTCCACGGATTCCGCGATCTCCGGGCTCTGACCCTTGATCGCGACCATTACGCCGCAGGTCTTGTAGTCGAAGCCGTAATCCGCGCAGGTGTAGCCGATGTCGCGGATGACACTGCGAACGATGTCTGGGATCTCGACGTAGGTCGACGTCGTGATCTCCCCGAAAACGAAGACGGTGCCTGTCGTCGTCGCTACCTCGCAGGCAACGCGACCATTCGGGTCGTCCTTGAGCACGGCGTCGAGGACCGCATCGGAAATCTGATCGCAGACCTTGTCCGGATGCCCCTCCGTCACGGACTCAGAGGTGAAGAACGTTCGCTCCGAGCGAATGAAGGTGGTTGACATTGGTTCCTCCTCAGCCGCACGAGCCGCGCTGCCACGCTCCGGGAACGACGAGCGCGCCCGCGGTGAGCGGCGTCACCGCAACGCTATGTTCCAGACTCCCACGAGTTCAGGTAGCGCGCTTGCTCCTCGGTCAGGACGTCGATCTCAATCCCCATGCTGACCAGCTTCAAGCGGGCAATCTCGTGGTCGATCTCCTGCGGCACGCGGTACACCCGTGGCTCCAGGTTCTTCCCTTCCTTGACGAGGTAGCCGGCGGCAAGCGCCTGGTTCGCGAAGCTCATATCCATCACGCTCGCCGGGTGCCCTTCGGCCGCGGCCAGGTTGATCAGCCGCCCTTCGCCGAGGACGATCACTGCCTGATCGGGCGCGATGCGAAACTCCTCGACGAACGGCCGGATGACGCGACGCCCCTCGCCTGCCATCTCCTCCAACGCCTTGAGGTTGATCTCGGCGTTGAAGTGCCCGGAGTTGGCGAGAATCGCGCCGTCCTTCATGACCGCGAAGTGCTGGCGGTCGATGACATTGATGTTCCCGGTCGCGGTGATGAAGAGATCGCCGATCGCGGCGGCGCGATCCATTGTCATCACCTGGAAGCCGTCCATCGCCGCCTCGAGCGCCTTGACAGAATCGATCTCCGTCACGATCACGCGGGCGCCCATGCCGCGCGCTCGCATCGCGATGCCTTTGCCGCACCAGCCATAGCCGGCGACAACGACGACCTTGCCGGCGAGCAGAATGTTCGTCGCCCGCAAAATGCCGTCAATCGTGCTTTGCCCGGTGCCGTAGCGGTTGTCGAAGAAGTGCTTCGTGTCCGCGTCGTTGACGGCGATGACCGGGAAACGGAGCACACCGTCCTTTTCCATCGCTCGGTCGCGAATGACGCCGGTCGTCGTCTCCTCCGTCGCGCCGATGATCCCGTCTAGCAGATCCTCCCGCTCCCGGTGGACCATCGTCACGACATCCGCGCCGTCGTCAATGATGATGTTCGGCTTGTGCTCGAGCGCGGAGCGGATGTGGCGGTAGTACGTTTCGTGATCCTCGCCCTTGATCGCGAAGACCGGGATGCCCTCCCGGACGAGCGCGGCGGCGACATCGTCCTGGGTAGAGAGCGGGTTGCTCGCGCAGAGGACACAGTCGGCGCCGCCTGCCTTCAGAGTCAACGCCAGATTCGCGGTCTCGGTCGTGATATGGGCGCAGGCGAGGAGCCGGATGCCCCGCAGCGGCTGATCCTTCGCGAATTGCTCCCGGATTTGGCGCAGCACCGGCATCTCGCGGGCCGCCCACTCGATCCGCCGCTGGCCCTCGGGAGCGAGCGAGGGATCCTTGATGTCGTAATTCCGGGCTGTCGTTACCATCCCTATCTCCTCTCTCGTACAGTCTGCGCGTAGTCGGTGACCGGGCTGAGCGATCTGGGCGCGCCGGCAAGGTGCTCGACGCGCAACGCTCCGGCATAATCGGGGAACGCCTGGTCGAAGCGCGCGACGAACTCCTCAGGCGTATAGAAGTGTTCCTGGGTGCCGACCTGCTCGACAGCGTACACGGCAGTCAGCCCGGCGAGGCGGCCAACAACCTCGAGGTCGAGGCCGAGCAACAGTCCCTTGATCAATCCCGATCGGTACGCATCGCCAGCGCCGGTAGGATCCTGTACCGCGCGGGCCGGAGCGGCGGGGACGCGGACGCGCCGCCCCTCGTACCGAATCTCCGAGCCCTGATCGCCGAATGTCACGGCGAGGAACGGAACCCGATCGGCGAGCTGGTCGAGCGTCAATCCCGTCTTGCGCTCGATCATCGCGAACTCGTAGTCGTTTCCGACGAGGCCCCAGGCGACATCAATGCCGGCGCGGAGATCCTCGGGTGAGAGCACGATGATCTGAAACGCGGGGTCGTAGATGAACCGGCAGCCGGAGCGGCCGAACTGCTCGGCATGTTGCCGCATCACGTTCGGCGCGGTCGCTCCCAGAATGGCGTACTGAGCGCGGGAGGCCAGCTCCGCTACCGAGATTTCTGCGGCGCGATCCGCGGGACCGGGGAAGAACGAGGCGATCTGATTGTCCTTGCGGTCGGCCATCATGAACGACGCCGCCGTCAGCTGGTTCTCGTCTTCGATGACGCAGAGGTCGATGCCGAGCTGCTCGAAGACCTCCCGGTAGGGGGCGAAGTCTGAGCCGACGGCGCCGACGAGCGTGGAGCGCGTGCCGAGAAGCGCCAGGTTGTAGGCAATGTTGCCGCCTACGCCGCCGCGCTGCTTCTTGAGACTGTCGACGAGGAAGCTGACGGAGATGACGTGTGTCTTCTCAGGGATGATGTGATCGGCGAACGAGCCGCCGAACGCCATGATGTGGTCATAGGCGATCGATGCGCTGATGACGACGGGGGGCGCATCGGTGACCGGGGTGTTGCTCATGCGGTGCTCGCGATTCACTGTTCAGACATCGGACGGCGCCCGCGTGGTCACACGGGCGCCGCGCCGCTCAGAATAGCACGTCAGTCGACGCTTCGCTATCGTGCAGGGTAAGTATGGCCCATTTGGCCGGCGATCTCATTCGCCTCCGGTCCGCCGCAGCGCGATCCGGACGTGATGGCGACCGACCTCGATTTGATCGCGGTAGAACCCGTCCGGACCGGTCGCGCCGCCAGGACCTTCGACTGCCTCCGGCTCGACCTGATCGGAGGCGCCGGTCGTCGGCTGCGCGGTGAGCTCATCCGCCAGTGTCTCCGTCCGCACGTAGTCCTCGAATGCGGTAATCGCGCTGACGACCTCGGGATCGGCAACGTAGCGAATCTGAATGTGGTCCTCGATCCGGTAGCCGGCGCTGCGGCGGGCGTCCTGCACGCCGCGGACGAAGTCGCGGGCGAGCCCTTCCTGAATGAGCTCCGGCGTCAGCGACGTATCGAGAACGACGGTCGCGATCGAGCTCTGCGCGGCCGCGTAACCGGCGCGCTTGGTGAGATCGACCAGGATTTCGTCCGGCTGAAGCGCGACGGTCGTACCGTCGGACAGCGAAAGTTCGACCGGCTGCCCGGCCTGCACCCGCTGGGCGACGGAGGTCGGATCTTCCTGTGCCAGCTGCGTCCGGATCTCGTTGAGGCGCTTGCCGTACTTCGGCCCCAGAACCGCGAGTTTCGGCCGGATCTCGTACGTCACAACCTCGCCGAGTTCGGTAAGTGGCGCAATTGACTTCACGTTCAGCTCGTCGAGCACCTGATCCTGCAGGCGCATGACCGCATCCATCACCGCTGGCTCGCGCGAGTAGACCAAGATCCCCGGCAGCGGCTGCCGCACCTTGATGTTCGCCTCGCTCCGCGCCGCCCGGCCAAGGGAGACGATCTCCAGGACCGCCGCCATATCGTTCGACAGAGCCTCATCAATCTTCGCCGGATCGGCGACGGGGAAATCGGTCAGGTGGACAGACTCAGGCGCGTTCGGATCCACCGAGCGGACCAAGTTCTGATACATCGACTCCGCGATGAAGGGGATGAACGGAGCCAGCAGCCGGGTCAGCGTGGTCAGGCACTCGTAGAGCGTCTGATACGCCGCCGCCTTGTCCGCGTCGCTCTCGCTCTTCCAGAATCGGCGCCGGTTGCGGCGGATGTACCAATTCGAGAGCTCGTCAACGACGAAGCGCTCGATCGCGTTCGCGGCGTCGTCCGGGCTGTATGCGTTCAACTTGTCCGTGACGAATTGGACGAGCTGGTTCAGCCGAGAAATGATCCAGCGGTCGAGCATGGTCCGCTCGGCCAGCTGGACGTGCGTCGCCGAATCGGTCGGGTCGAAGCGGTCGAGTCGCGCGTAGGTAGTGAAGAACGCGTAGGAGTTCCACAGCGGCAGGATGAAGCGGCGCCGCACCTCGTTCGCGACGTTGTAACCGAAGTTGAGGTTGTGGCTCGGATCGACGGTGACGAAGAGCCAGCGCATCGTGTCGACGCCGATGATCTCGGCCGCTTCGTCGAACCAGATCGCGTTGCCCTTGCTCTTGTGCATCTCCTCGCCCTTTTCATCTCGCATCAGGGCGTAGGAGAAGACATTGCGGAAGGCGGGCCGGCCGGTCAGGGCGGTGCTTTGGGCGATCAAAGAGTAGAACCAGTTACGGAACTGCCCGGGGAAGCTCTCGCTGATCAGATCTGCCGGGTACCACTCTTCCCAATACTTCCGATCGTGCCGGTATTTGAGCGTGGAGAAGGCGACGATGCCAGCATCGAGCCAGGGATTGCCGACGTCGGCGATCCGACTGATCGGCTTGCCGCACTTGGGGCAGGCGATCTTGACCGCGTCGATCCAGGGGCGGTGCGGCGAATGGCCCTCGAACTCGTCCCAGCCTTCGACAGCGCGCTCCTTGAGCTCGACCTCGCTGCCGATCACATCGAAGATGCCGCAGTCCTGGCATTCGTAGATCGGCAGCGCCAGGCCCCAGTAGCGCTTCTTCGAGATCATCCAGTCATCCATGTTCGCGAGCCAGTCGAGCTCGCGCTCCATGCCAAAGGCTGGCACCCAGTTGATCTGCCGCGTGACCTCCATCATCGGGCCGCGCAGCTCGTCCATCGAGATGAACCACTCGTCGACGAGCCTAAAGACGAGGTCGGTGCCGCAGCGCCAGCAGACCGGGTAGCGGTGCCGGTACTGCTCGGCCCGGTAGAGCACACCCTTCTCCTGGAGGTTGCGCATGATTGGCGTCGCAACCTCGTGGACGTAGGAGCCGGTCAGCCAATCGAACCCATCGACGTAGACGCCGAACTCATTGATCGGATCGACGACTGCCAGGTGGTGCTCCTTGGAGAGCGCGAAGTCCTCGCGACCGCAGCCAGGCGCGATGTGAACGATGCCGGTACCCTCGACGGCGCTGACGTCCTTCCAAGGGATCACGCGGTGGAAGGGAGCGGCCGAGTCGCCGTTCTCGAATCCGGCGGCGGCATTCTTTACAGCGGTGAGCTCATCGAAGGGGCCGGAGTAGGTCCACCCAACGAGGTCAGCTCCGGAGAGCTCTTCGAGCACGTTGTACTCGCCGCGCAGCGCGTTCTTGGCCGCCTCCTTGGCCAGGTAGAGCACCTGCCCGTCCTGCTCGACCTTCACGTATGTCAGCTCCGGATGGACGGCGGCGGCGACATTCGATGTGAGGGTCCACGGAGTCGTCGTCCAGACAAGGAGCGCCTCGTTCGGACGATCTCGGAGCGGCAGCTTGACGTAGAGCGAGAGGTGCGTTCGCTCCTGGTAGCCCTCGGTGACGATCTCATGCTCCGAGATGCCGGTCCCGCAGCGGGGGCACCAGGGCATGACGTCGTGGCCCTTATAGATCCAGCCCCTCTCATGGCACACCTTGAGGAAGTGCCAGATCATGTAGTTGTTCTCATCGGACATCGTGTAGTACGAGTTGTCCCAGTCCATGAAGTAGCCGAGACGCTTCGACTGCTCCGTCTGGACTGCCGAGAATCGCCAAACGCGCTCCTTGCACCGGTTGACGAACTCGGCGATCCCGTACGTCTCGATGTCCCGCTTGCTCTTCAGCCCCAGCTCTTTCTCGACCTCGACCTCGACCCAGAGTCCCTGGCAGTCGAAGCCGTTTTGAAAGCGCTGGCGCTTGCCGAGCATGTTGTGGAATCGCTGGAACAGGTCCTTGTATGTCCGGCCCCAGGCGTGATGAACGCCCATCGGGTTGTTCGCCGTGATCGGGCCGTCGAGGAAGGAAAAGCGCTCCGGAGCGTTATCGTTCCGGTGTAGATATTTCTGGACGATCCCGCCCTTGTACCACCACTCGAGCAGCTCCCGCTCCATGGCGGGGAAGTCCACCTTCGTCGGAACTTCGGCGAACGTTGGCATCGTTGATCTCCTCATCCCGTCCCTGATGTGTCGCTCTAAGGAAAACGCCCGTCCTCGCTCAGAGGACGGGCGTGCCCGCGGTACCACCTCGATTGGTCCGCCTGCCGCGGACCCACTCATGCGCCGGCGATGATGCATGACCAATCGGCGCGTGCCAGGATAACGGCTGGCTACCCGGTCGCGTCTACTGGGCGAAATTCGCCGTTCGGGCGACGGCTCGGGAACGATGTCCGGCGCCGGCGCTGATGACCCGGCTCTCACCACCCCGGGTTCGCTGGACGGCGCGCGGCGACGGCGCGGTTTCCGTCAACGCCTCATCACTATTTTCCTGAGTTTGAGCGTAGCACGCGGCGAAAAGTCGGGTCAACCGAGCCGCCGCCTAAGGCTTACATCCGGCCAGCGATGATGTCCTTCACGAGATCCGGCCGGTTGGAGATGATCCCGTCAACACCCAACGACACCGCGCGCCGAATCGAGCTCGGCCGGTCCACGGTCCAGACATAGACGCGGAAGCCCTCTTCGCGGGCGCGTCGCACGAGCCAGGGCGTGCATACCAAGTGTTGAATCACCACCTCGGTGGCGCGCACGAGCCGCGCGGCTTGGATCAAGGGCACGGGCGTTAGGACGCGGAGCGCTCGCGTCGCCACCACACGAGTGGCGGCGTAGCGGTGTCCTGTTGCCATGTGACCAGTCGAGAGGCCGGTTCGCAGCTCCGGTACGGCTCGCCGCAGCCGGTTGAGCACGAGGATGTGCGTGCTGGACACCATCGCGGTCGAGCCGAGGCCGTGGTCGCGGATCGCGGTCGCCACCTCGCGCTCGTACCCCGGGAGCTTGACGTCCAAGAGGAGCGGGACGCGTCCGCCGACGAGATCCATGAGCTCGCTGAATGTGAGCACCTCTGGCAGGAGCGTGCGAAGCTGGCGCGTGGTGATCTCGTCAACGGGCGTCTTCCGGCCGCGAATGTTCAGCCGCTCGTCGTGGACGAGGACGAGGTCGCCATCGGCGGAAATCTGGACATCAATCTCGATGCGGTCGACGCCGATTTCTAGCGCTTTCTCGATGGCTGAGCGGCTGTTGCCAGGAAAGAAGTCGCCGGCGCCGCCGTGCCCGACAATCTCGATTGCGCGATCGCGTTGCTCGCTCATTTGCCGGAAATCCAGGCTTTGACGCGCCGGTAGATGGCGGTCAGCGTCAGCAAGTAGCTCGTGCCGAGGAGATAAGACGCCAAGACATCGGAGAACCAGTGGTGGCCGAGATAGATCCGGCTTGGTCCCACGAGTGCGATCATGGCAACGATCCCTCCGACAATCGCGCGTCGCAGCGCCTTTGGCTTGACATAGCGATTGACGAGGAAGGCGAGGAATCCATAAACGCCGATGTAGTTGATGACGTGGCCGCTCGGGAAGCTGCTGCCCCCAATCCGCGCCTCCACGACATTGATCTCAGGATGATTCGGCCGGGGCCGCCGCATGATGAACTTGATCGTGCCAGAGATCGCGCTGGTGCCCCAGCCGAGAAGCTGAAAGATCGCCTCCAGCCGGTGGCCGAGCAGCCAGAGAATGCCGGGGAATACGAGCGGCAGCGTCCGGCTCTGCGGCGGGAAGCCTGGCCAGGAGACGATGTGCATCAGTCGAGCAAAGAACGGGGATTTGCGGCGCTGTAAGGATCTCGTGATCCGCTGGTCGACCTCGCTCGTTCGCCCGCCACGTACGAGCGCGAATAGACCCGCAAACGCCAGCAACGCGGCGAGGACGTAAGCGACGCGGGGAGAGATACCCCGGTCGCGGACTCGTCGCTTCAGGATCGGCATGTGGTGGTTTCTCACCCCTCGAAAGATTGCGAATCGCCTCTTGCCCGCATCCTACGGCGCGGGCGCCCCTTCGTTCAACCACCCAAACATCCGGTGGCCGCTGCGAAGTGGGCAGACCTGGACAGAGATGCGCGTGCATCGCATGCTAGGCATGGCCGTATGTGGCCCCGGAGGTGAGGATGGCTGGTATTCCACACCGCATCGACGCGACCGGCGACGCTTCACCGCGGCGCTTGTGGATGCTCCCGTTCTTCGCCGGCTCGCTCGTGCTGCTCTTTCTGGCGGCGCCTTGGCCGCTGGAGCAAAAGGCGCACGTGGTGCTGCACGGCCTTTGCGCCCAGCGGCCGAGTCATTCCTTCCAGCTCGGCGGCCAGACTTTGCCGTTCGATGCCCGTATGACGGGGATCTATGGCGGCTTCCTCGGCTCGGCGATCTACTTGGCGCTGCGCCACCGGTTGCGCGCGGCGGCGCTGCCGAGTTGGCCGACGATGGGCGTATTGGCGGCGTTCATCGGGCTGATGGCGCTGGATGGAACCAACTCGCTGCTGCTCGATCTCCGCGCATGGCATCCCTACGAGCCAGACAACCGGCTGCGGCTGCTGACCGGCCTCATGACTGGAGTCGCTCTTGCGGCCGCGCTCGCGTTCTTGGTTGGGAGCACCCTCTGGCGGCGACCCCGCCTGGATCGCCGCGTGGTGACATCACCCGTTGAGCCGCTCCTGATGCTCGCGCTGCAAGCGCCGTTCGCGCTCATGGTCGTCTCCGGGCGGGGCTGGCTGTATGTGCCGGTGACGCTCCTCCTCGTCATCGGAGCTGCTGCCGCGCTCGCCTCGCTGATGCTCGCCGTCATCCTCCTCGTCCGCGGCGCCGACAACTCGTTCGATACCTTGACGCAAGCCGATGGCTACGCGGCGGCCGCGCTGTTTGCCGGAGTGGGCGTGATGGTGGTGTTCAGTTGTGGCCGGTTCTTGCTCGAAAGGCTGACCGGCGCCCCGCCGCTGACGTAATTTCGCGTCAGAACCTGTGATAGACTTCGTAAGACAGCGTGAACCCTTCGGATCGGACGCGGTCGTGAAGGCTGTTAGCCCCTGCGCGTCCGATGCGCTTACGGTCTTAGAAACAATAGGCATCATCTATGCGCATCATCCGCGACATCGGGCATGTTAAGCGTCAGAAGCGACAGGCCCGATGGGCAGCCTTTTTCGGCTTTCTCTTCCTTGTTGGAACCTTCCCTCTCGTCTTTCTTTGGGGCAGTCAACCGAATCTGATTCTTTTCAGCTATCTGCTGCTTTTCACTGGCTTCGTCATGTTCAACTACGGCATGCAGCAGATTGGCAAGTGGAGCAATACGCAGCGTCATCCCCGGGCCGATCTCGCGCTCGACAGCGCGCTGAAGGGGCTGCCCGATAAGTACGTGCTCATCCACTACGCCAAGGTGGGCAAGAAGGTCGTCGAGCACATGCTCATCCATCCGGGTGGCATCCTCGTCATCACGACGCGCGACTATCCGGGCAAGGTCAAAGCGCGAGGCAACCGCTGGCGACGCGCCGGACTCGGGCTGACGCGCCTCTTCGGCATGAGCGGCCCGCAGCTGGGCAACCCGTCGCTCGAGACTGACCAGGCGATCGCGGCCGTGGAGAAGGCGCTGGAGGAAGCCGAGCTCGATGTCGTGGTGGATGGGGCGATCGTCTTCCTAGTCCGCACCGTCGAGCTGGACGTCGAAGACCCAGATTACGCGGTGATGCTCCTCGATCATCTCGAAGGGTTCGTGCGGGGGCTCGAGCCGGACGAGAGCCTGACCGCTCCGAAGCGGGAGGCGCTAATCGCCCTGCTTGGCAAGGGCGAAGAGCTCGAGCAGCCGCAAAGCCGCTACGCCCGCCGGCCGGTCAAGGTGAAGCGGCGCGTAGCAGAGCGGGCGCGGAGTGACGGCCGTGCGGCCTGACCGCGGCCGATGGCCAGTTTGGGGCCACGACGCGGCGGTCGCGTCGCTGCGCCAGGCGATCGTCGCGGATCGAGTCCGCCACGCCTATCTCTTCGCGGGGCCTGAGGGAGTCGGCAAGACGACGCTGGCAACCGCGTTCGCCCAGGCGCTCCTTTGTACGGCTCCTGTCTCGCCTGGTGAGCCGTGCGGCGAATGTCTTGCTTGCCGCAAGGTCGCTCGCGGCGTCCATCCCGACATTCAGACCTTCAGCTTGGAGCGCCAAGCCGATGCCTCGGCTTCCAAGGGCGCGAAGAACACCTCTCTAACAATCGAGACGGTACGCGAGCTCTGCGGAACGGCGGCGCTGCGCCCGATGGAAGGGCGGTGGCGCATTATCCTCTTGGAAGACGCCGAGACGCTGCAAGACGTCGCACAGGAGGCGCTCCTCAAGACGCTGGAGGAGCCGCCGAGCTTCCTCCTGCTGATTTTGCTTTCGAACGACGCGGAGGTGCTGCTGCCGACGATCCGATCACGGTGTCAGATCGTCGAGCTGCGCCCGGTACCGCGTGCCGCGATCCGCGATGGGCTGATCGCCACCGGCTGTGAGCCGGAGCTTGCCGAGGAGCTGGCTGGTCTGGCGGGCGGCGCGCCGGGTTGGGCGATTGCCGCGTCGCGGAATCCGGCGCTGGTCGAGGAGCGACGCGCGGCGGTGGCGCGCGCGCTCGATTGGATTCAGAGCTCAGGATACGAGCGGCTCGTGACGGCAGTGCGCCTCGGTGATTCCTTCAGCCGGCGGAGGGCAGAGACCTTCGCTGAACTCGATACGCTCCTCGGGGTCTGGCGCGATGCGCTCCTGCTCCGGACGGGGCATACGGAATATGTGACCTTTCGTGGGCAGGCGGAACGCCTGGCTGAGCTGACGCGTGAGTGGCCGGTCCCCGCCATCCATCGTGCGGTATGCTCGGTCCAGACGTGTCTTCTCGATCTGGAGGCGAACGTCCGCCCGCGTTTGGCGATGGAAGCGATGGTGCTTCAATGGCCGACCAAACATTCATGACTGCGCCGACGGCCGAACCGGCGACGCCGGCTCGCCCGCCACGAACGCTAGATGAAGCGCGGGCGTTGGCCCGCCAGCGATTCAAAGAGCGGCTGGCGCGCGGTGAAAAGATCGGCAACTGCGATTGCCACACCGCTGACGATCCAGTCTTCGGTGAGACTTCAGAGCCGACGGCTCGCGTCGTCGGCGTCCGCTTCGTTGACTCCGGACGTACTTACTTCTTCGATCCTCGCCACCACAACGTTGATGTCGGCGATTGGGTGGTCGTCGAGACGAGCCGCGGCAAGGAGGCTGGCCGCGTCGTCCTGGCGCCGCATCAGGTCAAGCTGAGTCTCCTGCAAGGTCAACTCAAGCCGATCCTGCGCCGACTCAATGACCACGACGTCGCCAAGATGGAGCGGCTCAAGCGAGAGGCGGCGTCGGCGGTCAAGATCTTCGGCCAGAAGATCCGCGAGCACGGCCTGCCGATGAAGCCGATCAGCGCCGAGTACACCTTCGATGGGTCGCATCTCACCCTCAACTTCTCGGCGCCGGAGAAGGTGGATTTCCGGGAGTTGGTCAGAGATCTGGCCGCGACATTCCGCTGCCGGATCGAGCTGCGGCAGGTCGGTCCGCGCGACGAAGCTCGCCTTCTCGGCGGTCTCGGCCGTTGCGGACGGACGCTCTGCTGCGCGTCTTGGCTCCCGGTCTTCCCCGAGATCTCGATGAACATGGCCAAGGCGCAGGACCTGCCGTTGAATCCGCAGAAAGTCTCAGGCGTCTGTGGCCGGTTGCTCTGTTGCCTCTCTTACGAGAACGAGCAGTACAAGCAGATGAAGGCGGTCATGCCGCGCCTCGGCCAGCAGGTCGAAACGCCCCAAGGGCCGGGGATGGTCATCTCGCTGCAGATCCTGCGGGAGCTGGTGACGGTGCGGCTGGCCGAGACGGGAGCCGATGTCGTCTTCCCCGCGGCTGAGCTTGGCTTCGGCCAACGCGAGCGGGTAGAGGTCGCCGTGCCGGTCGTAGCGGAGCCCGTGGTCGCCGTCGAGGCCAACGGTCACGAAGCCGCGAACGGTGAAGGGGAAGCGGCGGCAGAGGCAGAGGCCGCGCCAGGAGAACAGGTCGAGCGAACCGCGGGTGGTCGCCGCCGCAGGCGCCGCACGGGACGCATGCGGAAGAGCGGGCAGAACGCGTCCGCTGAACCGAAACAGTGAGGCACTCGTGGCGCTGTATCTGGTTATCCACACCCCGGTAGAGGACCCGGATCAGCCAGTTCGGAAGCCGTCTGACATGCTCGGGTTGGCGCGAGCTGCAGGACACGAGGGCGCTAGTCCGCGCTGGCTGAAGACCTGGTCGCCTGATCTGCACGACGATCGCATTTTCACCCTCTGGGAAGCGCGCAATGCGGCCGAGATCAAGGCGACCCTCCAACGCTTTGGCTTCCTTGACGACATGGAGGCCCAGGCGCTCCGCGTCAAGGAGTGGGGGCCGGCCGACGTGCTCGCGGTCGAAGCGGACGATTCCGCTTCTTAGACTTCCCTCGTCTTCTCTTACTGCCCTCACACCGGCTGCCTAATGTGACAAGCTGGCGAGCCGGGTGACCTATCTGACTTTTTCTCTTTGTGCACGTTGCCTGACTTGGCGGCCAGTCGCGGGATTTCACTGACGTGGAACCTCGCGATTTTGGTACAGTGAAAAGTGCGCCGCATGCTGGCGGAATCAGCCCGCTGCGGCTTCGGCCGGCCGTTTCTCAGGGACAACTCAGGGTAGCTAGGGGGGAACGCGTGGCAACGGTTGCAGTTGGTCAACGAGTCAAACGGCAGGATGCCCCAAGCAAGCTCACGGGAATCGAGCGGTATGCCGGCGACCTTCGCGTGCCGGGCATGCTGTTCGCCCGCCCGGTGATGAGCCCGCACGCGCATGCCCGCATTTGCAGTGTCAGCAAATCCGCCGCGCTGGCCATTCCGGGTGTCGTCGCGGTGCTGACCGCTGAGGACATGCCGATCCAGCGAGACAAGCAGGGCAACCCCGTCAAGACGCCCATCGCCACGGGCGAGGCGCTCTATGCCGGACACATCGTCGCGCTCGTGCTGGCGGAGACTGATGCAGCGGCGCAGGATGGCGCGAACGCCGTCGAGGTGGAATACGAGCCACTTCCAGCCGTCACCACCATTGACCAGGCGCTCGATCCCAACGCGCCGCCGGCCCGGTTGACGGCGACCGGCGGGACGGACGAGGCCGGGATGCACAACGCGGACGCGGCTGCCGCGGACGGCGGCGCCAGCGAGCAGCTCCCGCCCAACGTCAACAAAGCGATTCACTTCACCCGTGGCGATGTTGACGCTGGCTTCGCTGAGGCAGACGAGATCGTCGACCTGACGTTCACGTCGCTCAGCGTTCACCAGGGGTACATCGAGCCGCAGGCGTGCTTGGTGGACATCTCTCCGCTTGGGGATCTGACCGTCTACAGCAGCACCCAGGCGGCGTTCTATTGCCGAACTCGTGTCAGTGAAACAGTCGGGCTCCCGGTCCACCGGGTGAACGTCGTGCCGATGCCCGTCGGCGGCGGGTTCGGCGGCAAGTTCGTGCTGATCGAGCCCTTGGTGGCGGCAGCGGCGGTCACGGTGCGCCGGCCGGTGCTCCTCCAGTACACGCGGATGGAGGACCTGCTTGCGGGCAATCCTGCAGTTGAGTGCCGGATTCAGCTCAAGGTCGGAGCCAAGAAGGATGGCTCCCTGACCGCGCTCCAGTCCTACCTCGTCTACGACGCTGGCGCCGGCGGGATGGCCCCGATGGAGATCTCCGCGATCCTGATGGGCGGCTACTACCGCGTGCCGAATCTAGACATTCGCGGTCACGAGGTCATCACCAACCGGGTTGGTGGCGGCGCTTACCGCGCGCCCGGCGCGCAGCAGGGGACGTTCGCTATCGAGTCGGTCATGGACGAGCTGGCGCGGCGGCTCGGATTGGATCCACTCGAATTCCGCATCCAGAACTGCGTCGTCGAGGGAGATCCGCGCCCGAACGGCGCGCCCTGGCCGCGGATTGGGCTGAAGCAGACGCTCGAGGCGCTGCGCGAGCACCCGCTCTGGCGAGACCGGGCTGCCTCGAAGGCGGCTGGGCGCGGCATCGGCATCGCCTGCGGTGGTTGGCCGGGCGGCATTGAGCCCGCGACGGCGGTCTGTCGTCTCGACCAGGATGGGACGTTCACGCTCGTCCTCGGCTCCGTTGACCTGACGGGGACGAACACGGTGTTCGCGCAGATCGCCGCCGAAGTGCTCGGCATGCCGGTTGAGAAGATCCGGGTCACCACCGGCGACACGAACGCGGCGCCGTTCGCCGGGGGCACTGGCGGCTCCAAGATCACCTACACCGTCGGTCCCGCGGTCAAGAAGGCCGTCGAGGACGCCCGGCAGCAGATTCTCGCCATTGCCTCGCAGCACTTGGAGGCGGCCGTCGAGGACCTGGAGCTTGTCGATGGGCACGTTCGGGTCAAGGGCGTGCCGACATCCTCGGTGTCGCTGCAGCAGATCGCCCAGATGAGTATGTCGTTCGCGGGGAAGTATCCGCCGGTCTATGGGCGCGGAGAAACGGCGATCACCGAGTCCTCGCCCGGCTTTGCCGCGCACCTCGCCGAGGTGGAGGTGGACAAGCTGACCGGTGAGACGCGCGTGACGCGCTATGTCGCCGCGCAAGACGTCGGATTTGCGATCAACCCGGCGTTCGTCGAGGGGCAAATCCATGGCGGCGTCGCTCAGGGCATCGGCTGGGCGCTATACGAGGGCATCACGGTCAACGAGGACGGTCAGCCGCTGACGGCGACGCTGATGGATTACGCGCTTCCGCGAGCCGGGATGGTCCCGCCGATCGAGACGATCCTGGTCGAAGTGCCATCGGAGCACGGCGCTTACGGCTCGAAGGGCGTCGGTGAGCCGCCGGCAATCCCCGGTCCGGCCGCGGTCGCCAACGCGATCGCCGACGCGACGGGCGTCCGCGTCACCTCGATTCCGATCAAGCCGGAGAAGGTGGTGCGAGCACTCGGGAACGGGGCGGTTGCCGGATCCTAAACAGCCTCGGCTGTCGAATCGAACAAAGGCGCGCCGGATCATTCCCGTATAACGGGCTGGCGCGCCTTTGCCTGTGCTGTCCGCATCGTCTCCCAGTCCGCGACTACAATTCACGGTAGCGATGCCATCGACGGAGCGTCAGAAGCGTGACGTGGTGGCGTCGCGCATCATCCTGCCCGAACCGCGCGATGCGATAGCGGCATCGCCATCCGAGTCAACGGAACCATGCTCCTCGAGCTCTCGATCGACGACTTCGCCATCATCGATCATCTGCGCATCCCGTTCGAGCCGGGGCTCAACGTCCTGACCGGCGAGACTGGCGCGGGCAAATCCATCATCATCGACGCGTTGGGCGCCGTGCTGGGCGAGCGCGTCGGCGCTGATGTCGTGCGAACAGGTAGCCGTGTCGCTCGCGTCGAGGCGACCTTCGACGTAAGCGCGATCGCGGACCGACCGGATTTCGCCGCGACGCTGAATGATCTCGGCGTCGAGCCCGACGACGGGATCGTCATCCTCAGCCGTGAGCTGAGCGCCGGTGGCCGGTCGTCCGCGCGGATCAACGGCCGTTCGGCGACGGCAGGGATGCTCGCCCGGCTCGGCGCGCTCCTCGTCGACATCCACGGTCAGAGCGATCACCTCTCGCTGCTCCGTCCTGCGGCGCACCTTGACCTGCTTGATCGCTTCGCCGGTCTGACCCAGCAGCGAGATCGGTTCGGCGAGCTCGTCCGCGAGTGGAGCCGTGTTCGCCAACGCATTGACGACATCGTGACTGGCGCCCGCGAACGGGCGCAGCGCGTGGATCTGCTCGAGTTCCAGGTACGCGAGATCGAGGCCGCGCAGCTTCGACCTGGGGAGGAAGAGGAGCTGCTGGCCGAGCGAACGGTGCTCGCCAATGCCGAACAGCTCGCGACCGAAGCGGCGGCAATCTATGACCTGTTGGCCGGCAGCGATGACGAGGGATTCGCCGGCGCGACGGTGACCGGCGCCTTACCGGCACTTCGCGCCGCGGCGCGCCAGTTGGCGCAAGCCGGATCGCTCGATCAGGCGCTGGCCGGGCTCGGCTCGCGCGTCGAAGAGCTCGTCTACCTCCTCGAAGACGTAACGGGCGAGGTGCGGAACTATCGCGACACCATCGAAGCCGATCCGGCACGCCTGGAAGCGGTCGAGGAGCGATTGGATCTCATCAAGCGCCTCAAGCGCAAATACGGCGCGACGGTTGAGGAGGTCATCGCCTACGGGGAAGAGGCGGCGCGAGAGCTGGCGACGCTAACGGGTGACGAGGTCGATCTTGACGCGCTGCGAGAAGAGGAGGAACGGCTGCGCACCGAGCTTGGTCGGGTGGCTACCGAGCTGTCACGGGCGCGGCGCGCGGCGGCGGATCGCCTCTCGCGCATGACGGAGGAGGCGATTGCCGAGCTCAACATGGGCCGGGCGCAGTTCGCCGTTTCGTTCCGCCATGAGCCGCGAGAGGGTGGTCTTCTGCTCGATACTGAGGGCGGACCCATTGAGGTTGCCTTCGACGAGACCGGCGCCGATCGCGTCGAGTTCTTGCTCGCGCCGAACGCCGGGGAGGCGCTCAAGCCGCTGGCGCGTATCGCATCCGGCGGTGAGATGGCGCGGTTGATGCTCGCGCTCAAGTCGATCCTCTCGGCAGCGGATGAGACGCCGACGCTTGTCTTCGATGAGGTTGACGTCGGCGTCGGTGGGCGCTCGGGCCAGGTCGTCGGCGAAAAGCTCTGGAGCCTGACCGATCGCCACCAAGTGCTCGTCATCACGCACCTGCCGCAGATTGCGGCCTTCGCCTCGACGCACTTCCGGATCACGAAGGGCGAGGAGGATGGCCGTACCGTCTCTCGGGTACGGCAGATTCGCGGCGAGGACCGGATCGACGAGCTGGCCGCGATGCTCGATGGGGAGCCGGTGACCGAGGCGTCGCGGGCGAACGCGCGAGAGATGCTTCGGCGGGTGGAGGCGTGGATGCAGGCGGCCCGTGAGCCGGAATTGACAGCCGTTTCCCGGACCTAACGTATACTGGCCGTCGCCAGCTGCCGTGCTGATCCGGCGATGGATCGAGGCTGGCCGGTATCGCCGAGAGTGCCAGAGGAGAAGTCCATGTCGGGCATCAACATGAAGATGCTCCAGCAAATGCAGAATCGTGTCCTGAAGATTCAGGAGGAGCTCGCGAACACCGTCGTCGAGGGATCGGCCGGCGGGGGCGTCGTCACCGTTCAGGTCAACGGTCAGCGGGAATTCAAGGGGATCAAGATCGATCCGAGCGCCGTGGACCCGAACGACGTCGAGATGCTCGAAGACATGATCACTGCCGCCATCAACGACGCGATGGAAAAGGCCCGCGCGCTCGGCGAGGAGAAGCTCGGCGCGCTGACGGGCGGGCTCGGCCTGCCGTTCTAGCGAGCGCATCCCAGCCTGAAAACGCGCCGTGGGCATGGGGACGAGCGTGGTGTTGGAGACTTCGATGACGATCCGCCGAGGGGAGCCGCTCGACTTCTTCATCGGCGATGTCGTCCGGTTGCGGAAGCCTCATCCTTGCGGTAGTTACGATTGGACGGTCGTCCGCTTGGGCGCCGACATCGGACTGCGCTGCCACGGGTGTGAGCGAAAGGTGCTCCTGCCCCGGCGCCAGGTCGAAAAGCGTTTGAAGACCTTCCTCGCGCGGGGCCCCGGCTACGAGGCGGCCCTGGCGCTGGTCCAAGCGGCCAACGACAACAAAGCGGATCCGGCGGGCGCTGAGGGCGACCCGCGGGTGGCAACGCCGTGACGAACGACCGGCGGCTCCCGGTCCGCCGGCGCCTCGATCGGCCAAACGAAGCCGGCTCGGCGGAATCCCCTGCGCCGGGGAACGGGCTGCGGGGTGTCCTGCGTAATGGCCCGTTCTTGCGCCTCTGGCTCGCTCAGGCGATTTCCCAAACCGCCAACAACATGGTCAACTTCGCGCTCCTCTTGCGGGTGCGCGGCATCATCGAGATCCACGACGTCCGGTCGGCGAACACGGCCGTCAGCCTAGTCATTCTCGCCTTCTCGCTACCCTCGGTCCTCTTCGGCCCGATTGCGGGCGTGGTCGCCGACCGCTACAACCGCCGCATGGTCATGGCAGTGACCAATCTCTTGCGCGCGGTGGCGGTCATCTGCTTTCTCATCATTCAGCCCGGCTGGCATCTCACCACCATCCTCATCGCGCATTACGTTGTTACGTTCCTCTTCGGCATCGCTGGCCAGTTCTTCGCCCCGGCTCAGGGCGCCTCGATCCCGCAGCTGGTCAGCCGCACCCAGCTGATGCACGCCAACGCGCTCTTCAACCTCACGTTCACCGGCGCTCAGCTAGCCGGGTTCGCCACGTTCGGACCGGTGCTGGTGAAGATCATCGGCGTCGAGTGGTTGTTCGCGGTGACCGTCGTCTTCTTCCTCGCCGCGATGGGCTTGGTGATGACGCTGCCGCCGCTGGAAGCGACCTCCGGCGCTTGGGCGCTGGAACCGATGCACCCCATGCAGCGCCTCCTGAGCAACGTCAAGGAGGGGCTCGTCTTTATCCTCCAAGACCCGCTGCTGATGCGAGCCATCACCTACCTGACGATCGCCGCGACGACGTTCCTCATGGTCGCCGCGCTCGGTCCGGAATTCGTCAGCGATGTGGTCGGCCTGCCGAAGGAGGACATCGGCTACGTCGTCGGGCCGGCGGGAGTCGGCGTGTTCGTCGGCGTCTTCCTGGTCACCCGGCTGACTCAGCGGTTCGAGCGGTCATCAATAATCGATTGGGCGCTGGCCGCGGCCGGCATCGCTCTGGCCTGTCTCGCGATCAGCAAGGACTTCCTCAATTTCGTCTGGATCGGCGGCGACGCGCCAGCGGGGCTGATAACGACGACCACGGCGGTCCTTGCGGCGATCCTCGGCATCTGCAACGCGTTCATCCTGGTGCCGGCTCAGACACTGCTCCAGGAGCGGTCGCACGAACAGATCCGCGCCCGCGTCTACGCGACCTTCTTCACCATCTCGAATACGGTGTCGTTCGTGCCGATCTTCTTCGCCGCGGCCTTTGCCGATCTCTTCGGCGTCATCCAGGTCTTGCTCGTTGTGGCGGCAATCATCGGCGCGTTCGGCGCGCTCAGCGTCCTCCGGCGCAAGCAAGCAGAGGCGGCGCGCTGGGAGGCGATTCGAACGCGCCACCGCCAAGGACCGGAGACATTGACCGCCGAGGAGCGGTGAGTCTGATCGTACCTGGCTCCATCAAGCCGTGCGGCTTTCGTCCCCGATCAACATTTCGAGCAGCGCCATGCGGATGTAGACGCCGTTGTGGGCCTGCCGGAAGTACGCGGCGCGCGGGTCGGCGTCGACTTCCGGCGTGATCTCATCGACGCGCGGCAGCGGATGGAGCACGATCGCGTTCGGATTCAGCCGCTCCATCGCCTCCTTGTCGATGATGTAGACGCCGCGAGATGCCTCATATTCGGCGAGCGTCGGGAACCGCTCCCGCTGGATCCGCGTCTGGTAGACGACGTCAACCTCCGGCAGGACGGACGCGAGGTCGGTTTCGTCCCGGTAGCGGACGCCGGCGCGATCGAGCGCTTCCCGCACGTCGGCGCCCATTGGCACGGCCGGTGGCGACACGAAGATCAGCTCCGTTCCCTGGGTTAGGCCGAAGAGGAGCGCGAGCGAGCGTACCGCGCGGCCATAGCGGAGATCGCCGACGAGCGCGACTTTCAGGCCATCAATGCGTCCGAGCTCGTGGCCGATGGTGTAGAGGTCGAGCAGTGCCTGCGTCGGATGCTCGCCGGGACCGTCGCCGCCGTTGATGATCGGGACCGAGGCGACGGATGCCGCGCGCCGGGCCGCGCCCTGCTCGTAATGCCGGATCACGATCGCGTCGGCGTACCCCTCGACGATCCTGACCGTATCCTCGACCGATTCTCCTTTGATCGCGGACGAGAATTCGCGCGCGTTCTCGGTGGAGATGACCTGTCCCCCGAGCCGGAGCATCGCTGTCTCGAAGCTGAGCCGCGTTCGGGTTGAGGGCTCGTAGAAGATTGTGGCGAGAATCCGGCCGGCCAGCGGAGCCGCTCCTCGCGGGAGTTGCCGCATACGATCTGCCCTGGCGAAGAGCCGCTCGATGTCAGCCCGCGTGAACTGCCCGACCTCGACGATGTGACGCACCGCTCCCCTCGCATCCAGCCAAGAACCGAAAGCCGATAGCCGGTCGGGGCGTGGTCCCGGGCGATCGCTGACCGCCGGCCGCCCGGCCGGGCCGGCGCGAAGTATAGTGGGGAATGGAGAGTACTGGCGTATTGTGCGGAGGAGCGGAGTGATCGAGGAGCTGACGCCGCGAGTGGCTTTGGTGCCTGGCGGAGTCAACATTGGCGTGCTACGCGGCGAGAACGGGAAATGTGTTCTGATTGATACAGGGTTGAACGAGACGAGCGCGCGTAAGGCGCTCAAGGCGGTACGCGAGGAGCTGAAGGGTGAAGTAACCGCGATCCTGACGACACATGCGCACGCCGATCATCACGGCGGGCATGCCTGGATCGTCAAGCGCACGGGAGCCCGCGTCTACGCGCCCGCGTTCGATGAGGCGTGGGTTCGCTATCCGCTCCTCCAGCCGATCTGTCTCTTCGCCGGCGCCGACCCGCCGGCGTCAATGCGCGGCGGGTTCATGCTGGTCGATCCATGTCCGGTTGATGTCGTCATCGAGGAAGAGCGGCTGACGATCGAGGGGATTGAGATCGAGGTCGTCTCCCTAGGCGGGCACTCTCCGAATCAGCTCGGCTTCCTCGTTGATGGCGTCTTCTTCTGCGCCGATGTCGTGCTGCCGGAGACGGCGCTGGAGAAATACCGAATCCCGTATCTCTACTCGGTGACCGACCACCTCGCCGCGCTCGATCGAGCCGCAACGGTCTCGTACACGATTGCAGTTCCCGGTCACGGACCGCGCGTGAACTCGCTGGACGAGTTGATCGAGCTGAACCGGTCGCAGGTGGTCGAGGTGGCGGAGGAGATCGTCGCCGTCGCCCGCGAGCCGATGACGGCCGAGCAGATTTTGACGCACCTTCTGCGACGCTATGAGGCGCCGGTGGCGGACGCGCCGTCCTATTACTTGCTCCATCCGACGGTCTTCGCGTTCCTGACTCATCTGGAGCGGGAAGGACGAGTGACGCACCGGATCGAGAACGGTCAGTCGATCTGGGTCAGCGCCTAAGGTGACCGGGAACGGTTAGCGGGAGGCGGTCGCCGGCTCCGGTTCGCTCGCCTCGCTGCTTGAGGGCTGCTTGCCCGTCGCGCGCGAGGCGTTGAGATCTTCGAGGACGAGCGCCGCGACCCGGTTGCCAAGTCGGACGCTGTAGTTCGTGCCCCGGTCCTCCGGGTAAATCTGGCTCGTGTTCGCCAGGTACAAGTGCCGCAGGGGGGTGCGGTGGGGCGGGATTTTCTCGCTGTAGTTCAGCGTCACGATCGGCTGCGCGGCGCGCTCGCGGAACACCCACCAGCGTTCGATCCAGCTCCGCTCGAACGCAGGGTTGATGCGCTGGAGATAGGGTAGGTACGTCTCAACCAGTTGATCCTCAGGCATCGTGAAGTACGGGTGGTCCGGCTCCATGTACTTGCTGAGATAGATGTAGTGCTTGCCCCCGTACTCCGAAGGTGACATAAAGTTCGTGTGCTCGATGACGCCGGTGAACGGCATGTCTCGGTCGGCGATGTTGAGCCAGTAGATGTTCGAGAGCGGGCGTGTCGTCTCCAGGAGGACAACTGCGGCCGCCTCGTAGGTCAGACCCGTCAGGCGCTTTCGGTAATCCTCTGGTAACTCCGGCACGAGCCGGGAGAAGATAGGCGAGGGGGTCGTGACGACGACTGCGTTGCACCGAACCGGCGCGGCATCGCCCTCGAAGACGACATCCCAAGTCTGGTCGGCCCGCTGGCGAAGCTGTGTGGGGCCGCGGCCGACGTGGATTTCCGCGCCGGCTCGCTCAGCGGCGCGCGCGAGCGCATCGATCAGCACATTGAAGCTGCCGCGGATGTAGCCAAGCTTCTCTTGGTCGAGCGGGGAGCGGCGGGACGTCGTGCGCAGCCAGATCTTTCCCCAGAACCAGACCATTGCGATCTGATCGTGGTAGCTGCCGAACTTGGCTTCGAGCTGCGCTCCCCACGTCTTCTCGTAGGCGCGATCCCCCACCGCGCGGCGCAACCACTCTTCGGCCGTTACCTTCTCGAACTTCTTCCAGTCGCGCACGCGCTGCAGATACGCCGTGACCAGACCAAGCCGGACGCGGTCGTGGAAGGGGATGACGTCGAGCTTGAGGAGGTCGAGGGCGCCGTTGAGCGGGTAGATCTTCCCGTCCGCGAAGTAGCCAACGTTTGACGGCAGCCAAAGGAGATGGTCGGCGATGCCGAGCTCTTCGATCAGCGCGACGATCTCCCGGTCGCTCTGGAAGAGGTGGTGATAGAAGTATTCGAGATCGCCGCCGGAGACTGGGAAGGCCGCCGCTTGTCCTCCCAGGCGGGAGCCACGCTCCCAGAGCGTGACCCGGTGCCCGGCTTTCGCCAGACGGTAGGCAGCGGTCAGGCCCGCGATGCCACCGCCGACGACTCCGATATGCCACTTACCCTGCTGCCGTCCGTCGCTCACCCGGCTTACCCCGCACGAATCAACCGCACCGCCGAATGAACCCTACCAGGTAAAACGGCCGCCGCGCTAGCGGCGAACCTAGGACCGGAGTCGCGGTTCCCGCGTAGCGCGGCGGCTGTCAGGTCGTTGGTGTGGCCGCTAGATGAATAGCGGCGAGAGCACGAGCGTGATCGTCGCCAGCAGCTTGACGAGCACGTGCAGTGACGGTCCAGCGGTGTCCTTGAACGGGTCGCCAACGGTGTCGCCGACAACTGCCGCCGCGTGCGGTTCCGAACCCTTGCCGAGGACCTTGCCCTTTTCGTCCTTCAGCAGGCCGGCCTCGATGTACTTCTTCGCGTTGTCCCAAGCGCCACCGCCGTTGTTCAGGAAGAGCGCCATCAGGACGCCCGCGATGGTGCCGATCATCAGCATGCCGGCGGCAGCTTCCCACCCGAGGATCAGGCCAACGAGGACCGGGACGACGACCGCCAGGCCGCCCGGCAGGCGCATCTCGCGCAGGCTGCTGCGGACTGAGATGTCAACGCAGCGCGCGTAGTCCGGCTTCTGGGTGCCCTTCATGATGCCCGGCATCTCGCGGAACTGCCGCCGGACCTCCTCGATCATGCCGCCCGCGGCGCGGCCGACCGCGCGGATCGCGAACGACGAGAAGACGAAGACGAGCGCCGCGCCGATCAGACCGCCGACGAAGACCCGCGGCTCGGTCAGGCTCACCTCACTGACGAGCGTGGCGTCGCTCAGACCGCCGAAGCGCTTGACCTCATCGAGGAACGCGGAGAAGAGGAGGAAGGCGGCGAGGGAGGCGGTGCCGACCGCGTAGCCCTTCGTCAGCGCCTTGGTCGTGTTACCGGCCGAGTCGAGCCGGTCGGTGACCGCGCGCACCTCTTCCGGCTGGTCGCTCATCTCAACGATACCGCCGGCGTTGTCGGTGATCGGTCCGAACGTATCCATCGCCAGGATGTAGGCGGCGGACATCAGCATGCCCATCGTGGCGACGGCGGTACCGAAGATGCCGCCCGAGAAGCCGACCTCGCCCTCGAAGTCAACCGATTCACCGAGCGCGTAGGAGATCATGATCGCAGCGCCGATGACGATCGCCGGCATGCCGGTCGTCTCCATGCCGACGGCCAGGCCTGAGATGATGTTCGTCGCGTAGCCGCGCTTCGACTGATCGGCAATCTCGCGGACCGGCCGGTAGGTGCCGGATGTGTAGTACTGCGTGATGTAGACGAAGGCGAAGGCGGTGATGATGCCGATCACACCGCAGAGCGCGAACTGGAACCAGCCTTCATCGAGCATCCAGGCGCAGACGACGAAGAGGGAAACGACCGAGAGCGCGGCGGTGACATAGAAGCCGCGGTTGAGGACGGACATCGGATCGCCAGGATCCGCGGATGGGCGAACGGCGAGCAGGCCGACGAGCGAGCAGAGGAGACCGAAGGCGCCGATGACGAGCGGGAAGAAGATCCAGGCGATGTCGCTGCTGTTCGGGTCACCGCCCGAGGCACGGAACAGCGCGACGCCGAGGACCATTGCGCCGATGAACTCGGCGGCGGAGGACTCGAAGAGGTCGGCGCCGCGGCCAGCGCAGTCACCGACGTTGTCGCCGACGAGGTCGGCCACCACCGCCGGGTTGCGCGGGTCGTCCTCTGGGATTCCCGCCTCGACTTTGCCGACGAGGTCAGCGCCGACGTCGGCCGCCTTCGTGTAGATACCGCCACCAAGCTGGGCGAAGAGGGCGACAAAGCTAGCGCCGAAGGCGAAGCCGACGATCCAGAACGGTGTCTCAGCAACCGCCGGGTTCGTCCCCTCGGCGAAGTTGTAAACCACGATGTAGACGAGGGCGACGCCGAGTAGCGCCAGGGCGACGACGAGGAAGCCCGACACCGCGCCGCCGCGAAGAGCGATCGTCAGCGCGTCTCCAAGATTGCGGCGAGCGCCGGCTGCCGTGCGCAAGTTGCTGCGAACCGCAACGTACATCCCGATGTAGCCGGAAAGACCGGAAAGCGCCGCGCCAACGAGAAACGCGATTGCGGTAACGATACCTCGTTCTAGCTCGTGCTCATTCTCGAAGATGGCGACGAGCGCACCGATGACGATCGCGACGACTACGGCGAGGATCGCGATCGTACGGTACTGCCGGCCGAGGTAGGCTTTCGCCCCCTCGAAGATGCGGCCGGCGATATCCTGCATCTCGGGCGTGCCCGCGTCTCGGCGCATGACATCACGCGCCAGCCAGACCGCAAAGCCGACCGCTAGCAGGCCGAAGATGAAGACCGGCAGCATGTAGAGGACTTTTTCGTCCATTCCTCCTCCTCGAACGACGTCTTCCCTCGGGCGCACCTATCGGGATGCCTGCACGGCAATGCGAGCAGCCGGGCCCGTACCTTGCCCCGGCCGATCGTCCAACCCTGTCTTGCGACACAGGAGTGTGGCCGTACACGGGCGCGCGTGGCGAGCATTCCAGCACTCACCACGCGCGACCACAAAGTCTACCATCAAAACAAACAAGGAACAGATGTGTATTGAGCACAAGAGACGCGACCCGCCGCATCGCCCGCGCGGCAAGTCAGCGGGTTGCGGAAGGACAAAATGCGTCGCTCCTCGGCAACGAAAAGCGGTTGCCAAGGAGCATGCGACGCTAGGTCTCGCTAGCTGACTGTGACTAGCGTGTCGGCGCGAGGGCGGGGTCGCTGCCTCGGCCGGTCAGGCGACGGAAGAGGCGCTGAATCTCGCCGTTTTCCCAGGAAACGAGCAGCTGGCTGGCGTTGAAGATCGAGGAATACGTGCCGCTGATGACGCCAATCAAGAGCGCGAGCACAAAGTTCTTGGTCGACTCGCCGCCAAAGAGATACAGCGCCAGCAGCGTGAACACGACCGTCACAGACGTGTTCAGCGATCGTACCAGCGTCTGAGCCAAGCTGTAATTCACCACCTCTTCGAACGAGGAGGCGACCTTACGGGCCAGATTTTCTCGGATGCGGTCGAAGACGACGATCGTGTCGTGGACCGAGAAGCCAATCACGGTCAAGAGCGCCGTCACGAACAGTGCGTCGATCTCGACGTTGGCGAACTTGCCGAGGATCGAGAAGATGCCAACCACGACCAGGACGTCGTGGAGCATCGCGGCGACCGCGCAGAGGCCGTAGAGGACCGGGTTCTGCGTGTTGCGGAAGGCAAAGGCGATGTACGCCAGGATGCCAAGCGAGGCGAGGCTAACCGCGATGACGGCGCGGCGACTGATCTCGTTTCCGACCGAGGCGCCGACCGAGACGATCTCGAGCTCAACGAAGTCGCCAAAGCGCTCGCGGAAGGCGGCCTCGAGCTCGCGCTTCTCGGGAGATCCCGTCTGCAGCTCCTTCATGTTGATGATCGCGACGTTGTCCCGGCCATCCTCACTGGAGAGCTGGACGGTCGAGTTATCGAAGCCGTGGTCCTCGAGGACCGCTCGCACTTCCTCGGTTTGGAGCGACTGGTTGAACTTCAGAACCCAGTTCGTGCCGCCGGTGAAGTCGATTCCCAAGTTCAGGCCGTAGAGGGCGAGTGAGATGAGGCCGGGAATCATCACGATCAGCGAGATCGCGTACCAGATCTTGCGGCGGCTTGCGAGATGTTCCATCAGCGGTGCCCCAGAATGCTGGCCACCAGCGGCCAGGAACTTGCGACGGTCTCCTCAGTGATGTGCCGGCGAAATCGCTGCGCCAATGCCAATATCAGTCTCCTCAATCCGCGGTAGACGGAGCGGAGACCATGTCCTCCCCGACAGCGAGCCACCAGCGATGTCCTCCGACTCCAGTGCCGACCAAGAGGCGGAGGAAGGTGCGGGTGACGGTGATCGCGCTGAACATGCTGACGGCGACGCCGATGAAGAGGGTGAGCGCGAAACCGGTGATGATCGAGGCGCCGGTGTACCGTCCGAACCAGTAGAGAATCGCCGCGGTGATCATCGAAGAGATATTCGAGTCGCGGATCGAGGGCCAGGCATGATCGAAGCCGGCTTCGATCGCGCTCGACAGAGAGCGGCCAGTGCGAAGCTCGTCCTTCATACGCGCGAAGATGAGGACGTTCGCGTCGACCGCCATGCCGATCGAGAGGATGAAGCCCGCGATACCGGCCAGCGTCAGCGTGACCGGGATCAGCTTGAACAGCGCGAAGGTAATTGTCGTGTAGATCATGAGCGCCAGGACGGAGAGGAGGCCAGGAATCCGGTAGTACAGGATCATGAAGAGAGCGACGGTGCCGAGTCCGACCGCGCCAGCGATAAGGCTCTTGTCGATCGAGTCCTGGCCGAGGGTCGGGCCGACGGTTCGGCTCTGCACGACTTCCAGCGGGACCGCCAGCGCGCCGGCCTTGAGCTGAACGACGAGGTCTTGCACCTCGTTGGCGGGTACGCCTTCGATGACTCCCTCGCTGCTGATCGCGGCGCGGATGACCGGGGAGGAAATGACCTCCTTGTCGATGACGATCGACATCGGCTGTCCGATGTGCGAGCTGGTGAAGTCGTAGAACCTGCCGGCCGCGTCATCAGTCAGCCGGAACGCGACGACTGGCTGCCCGACCTGGTTGTAGCTGACGAACGCGTCATCGAGATCGCTGCCGCTAATGATCGTCGTGTAGACCGGTCCGGAGTCGTCGGACGTCGGGCTCGCGGTCGCCTCTGGCGATGCCTCGGGACTCGCCACCGGCGACGCTTCAGGTGACGCAACTGGCGTCTGGGTGTCCGATTCCGTGGCCGGTCCAAGCGTCGTGTTCACGCGGGTGCCGACCGGGAGGAAGAGACCGTTGGTGTCGATGATCTCCAGGAGAGCGGTTCGCTGCAGCACGCGGACCGCGCGCTCGGCGCCGAGACCTGGCAGCTCGCAGTCACTGGCGTCGCCATCCTCGAGGCAGTCGAGCGTTCCATCGCCGTTCGCGTCTTCGATTCGCGAATCTGCGACGCCATCGCCATCCGTGTCGAGCTCGAGATCGGATTGCTGGCAGTCGCTCGGATTATCGTCTTCCAAGCAATCGGGAATGTCGTTGACTCCCGGCAGCTCAACCATGATTTGGTTGCTGCCGCGAGTGCGGACGATCGGCTCGCTGACGCCGAGCCCGTTGACGCGGCGCTCGATCGCGTCGCGCGTGCCGTTGAGGACATCAGAATCGACCGACTGACCGGCCGGGGGACGCGCCTCGAGCAGGACTTGGACGCCGCCCTGGAGATCGAGACCCTCGTGCACGCGGATATCTCGCTTGATGCCCGCGATATCCAGCGTGTCGCCCGGAAGATCGATCCAGCCAGCGACGAGCGTCAGGAGGATGATGAAAATGAGCATGTGCCAGGGACGGACACGCACCTGCGAAGCTCCCGAGGACGGCCCGGCGCGGCGTTGCCGATCAATGCCAGGCGCTCATGCTACCCACAACCAATTTGGCCGCCACTTGGGCGGCCAGCCCGACCGAGTATAGGGCTGGCTTGGAGATGGGGTCAAACAAGCCGCGCCTAGCTTAGTGCCGCCGACAACACTCATCAAGAACGCCCAGCCGGTCGCATCGGCCATCCCCGCTCCCGCGCCCGCTTGGCGGGCTCATCTCTGGCTATGCTTCCTGAGTGCGATAGAGACCGTGCTCCACGATGTACCGCTCGACAGCCGTTGGGACATGGAACCGAATTGGTCGCCCCTCCTGCACCCGCCGGCGGATGTCGCTCGAGGAGATGCCGATGAGCGGAATGTCGACGAGGTGGATGCGGCCACGCGCCTCCGGGATCGCTTCGAAAACCGCGTCAAGGTCAACCTCCACGCCAGGACGCTGCGCGACTGCGAGCTCGGCCCGTTCGGCGATGCGCCCGGGCTCGCGCCAGGTTGGAAGGTCGCGCAAGGAATCCGCGCCCATCAGAAGCACTAACCCGGCCGGCGCGAGCTGCCGGTTCAGAATCTCCAACGTGTCGACCGTGTAGGAGGGGCCGCTCCGTTCCAGCTCGACGCGGCTGATGCCAAAATCAGGGTTGCCCGCGATCGCCAGCTCGAGCATCGCGAGCCGGTGATGATCCGCGGTCACCATCCGTTCCGGCTTGTGCGGCGGCTGAGCGGCTGGCACGAAGAGGACGCACTCCAAGCCCAGCGCGAAGCGAATCTCGCTGGCGATGATCAGATGCCCGAGATGAATCGGATCGAATGTGCCGCCGAAAATGCCGACGCGTCGCCGCTCCACGCGTAATGCTCCGCTCCTTACTCCACGGTCCGCGGTCGGGAGGCGTTGAGTCGGATGTCGCACGGGGAGGATCTGCCTGCCCCTGCTATAGTACTCGCAGCGGATACGGAGCTCGGGAGACGCACGCGTGTTTGATTATCACGTCCACACGGAATTCTCAGTCGATTGCAAGGTGCCGATGGCCGATTCTTGCCGCGCCGCCATCGCGGCGGGAATCACCGAGATTGCTTTCACCGACCACGTCGAACATCAACCTGCCGATCTCGGCTATGGCTATTACCGGCCGGATGACTACTTTCGTGAGCTAGAGAAGGTCCGGGCCGAGTTTGGCGATCGGCTGACGATCCTGGCGGGCGCTGAAGTCGATTTCCATCTCGAGACGGCAGACGAGGTTGCCAAGTTCATCGATCGGTACGCCGATCGTTACGACTTCATCATCGGTTCAGTCCATTACGCGTCCGGGGGCGAGATCATCTTCCCGGAGCACTTCGACGGGCGAACGCTGGATGAGGTGTTCCTCCCGTATTTCGACCAGATTCAGGCCGCCGTTGAGACCGGCTGGTTCAATGTGATCGGGCATCTCGACATCCCGAAACGGTATCTCCCTCGCACGCATCGCACCTACAACCCGGTCGTCTACCGGGAGCGGCTCCAGCCGATCTTCAAGGCGATGATCGAGAAGGGCGTCGGCTTCGAGATCAACACCTCTGGCCTGCGCCAAGCGCCGAAGACGAGCATGCCTGGCCCGGCAATCGTCCGCTGGTACGCGGAAGCGGGCGGCACACTGATCACGACCGGCACCGACTCTCACTCCGCCCAAACCGTCGGCTCCGGCGTGGCCAAGACGCTCGATATGCTGGAACTTTGCGGCATCACGTCGGTCGCCTCGTTCAGAGGTCGCAAGTCGACGCTGGTGCCCATCGCTGAGCTTCGCCCCGCCGCGTCTGAGACTTAGGACCGGCAATGGCCCGGCGACCGCTGGCCAACGAATCGCGGATCGCAACCACACCGGATGAGGGCGGCCGCGGTTGGGTGCCGCCTCCCTGGCACGGCCCACCAGCCAACGTGCCGGATGCCCCGGCGCAGCCAGCCAGCCGGACCACTCAGCCAGCGACAACTCGCCGGGCATCATCAGACGCGCGTCGCTCGCGCCGGATCGTGCTCGGGTTGGCGGCTGTACCCGCAACGACTGGCGCGGCCGCGCTCGCATTCGCATTCATTCCCGTATTGTCTGGGTCTGGCGCGCTTCCGCTTGGACTCCTCAGCATTGTCGCGATTCAAGTAATCGGCTACGTCTTCTCGCGGCGGGAGGAGGCGAACCCGTTGAGCCATGCTTGGCTCGCCGGCATCGTGCAGGTTGTCGGGCTCTTGCCGCTCTTGGCGCTGCAGCAAGCACTCCTTCGCGAGCCCTACGTCGCGCTCAGCCGTGGCTCAGCGGCGCCGGCGATCGCCGCGACGGCAGTCGTGGCGCTGCTACTTGCCGTGGTGGCTGCTTGGTGCGCCGTCTCGTTCTGGCCCGCGCCGGAGGAGGCGTCGCTCGTCTTCCTGCCGGCGGCACTTCTCGTTCCAGGGGTGATCGGTGCGCCTGGCTCCCTTGGACAGCGGACGGCGCTCGAGGCGCTGGCTGAGGCATCGTTGCTGGCGGCCGGGGCGACGGCGATTGGCTGGTCGGTACCGCGCGGAGCCCGGCCCCTGCTGCCGCCGGCGGCGCTTGGCGTCCAGTTCATTGCGCTCTGGCTTGCCGGACGAGGCCCGTCCGTCCCAACGACGAGCGGCGGTATCGTGCCGGTGCTCTACGCGGTGCTGCTCGTCGTCACCGTCGTACTCACCGTCGGTGTGCCGCTCGTGTCGCTCTGGATCCGGCGATTGGTGCTGAGCGCGGATCGGGCGCGCTTCAAGGCGCCGCGGCGGCCGGAACCCGACCTGTCCCCTGTCCAGCCGCCGCGCGCCCGGCGCAGTAATCGACCAGTCGCCTAGGAAGCGTTCTCGTCGCTGCTGGCGACCAGATTGACTTGCCCGTTGCCGTCAGCCGATGGCAGACCGTTGTTGCCGTTCGGCTTGGAATCAACGACCGTCAGCGACGCCACTCGTTGCGTCTTGTTCAGGCGCATCAGCGTGACGCCCTGCGTTGCCCGGCCGATGCGGGAGATCTGCGCGACGGGGATGCGAATCACGTGGCCGTCGGAGTTCAGGAGCACGACGCCCTGGTCCTCCTGGACCATGCTGGCCGCGACGATATTGCCGGTCTTCTCGGTCAGCTTCATCGCCAGGACGCCCTTTCCGCCCCGTCCCTGGCTCGGGTACTGATCGATCGGCGTCCGCTTGCCAAGGCCGCGCTCGGAGACGACGAGCAGATCGCCGTCCGGCCGAACGACCTCGAAGGCGATAACCCGGTCACCCTTGGCCAGCCGGATGCCGATGACGCCGGCAGCCTGGCGGCCCATCGGCCGGACCTCGCTCTCGTGGAAGCGGATTGCTTGACCCTTTTCGGTGACCAGGATTACGTCGTCGTTGCCCGTCGTCATCCGCACCCAGGCGAGTTCGTCGCCCTCATCGAGCGTGATCGCGATCAGACCCGAGGAGCGGACTGACTGGAACTGGTCGAGGCTAACTCGCTTGACCGTTCCCTGACGCGTGGCGAAGAACAAGTACGACGCCGAAGAGTAATCCTGGACCCGGAGCAGGGTTGTGACCGTCTCGTCCGGCTGCATGTTGACGACGTTGACGATTGGCAGCCCCTTGGCCGTCCGGCCCGCGTCCGGCAGCTCGTGGACCTTGACCTGGTAAACCTTGCCCCGGTTGGTGAAGACCAGCAGGGAGTCCATGGTGTTGGCCGCTAGGATGTGCTGGACGCCGTCCTCTTCGCGCATCGTCACACCGGTCACGCCACGGCCGCCACGGTGCTGCGTGCGATAGACATCGTTGGCGATCCGCTTGACGTAGCCCTTATTGGTCAGCGTGACGAGGACGTCGATCTCCGGGATGAGATCCTCTTCCGTCAGCACGCCGGAGACATCCTGGATGCGCGTGCGGCGCGCGTCGCCGTACTTCTCCTTGAGCTGGGCCATGTCGTCCTTGATGACGGCCAGGATCTTCCGCGGATCGGCCAGGAGCGCCTCTAGCTCGCGGATCTGCTTGCGGACTTCCTTCAGCTCGTCCTCGATCTTGCGCCGCTCGAGCGCGGCCAGGCGGGCGAGCCGCATGTCGAGGATCGCGTTCGCCTGCTCCTCGGTGAACTGGAACTTCTGGATGAGGTTGTTGCGCGCCGTCTCGGTCGTGCGGCTCGACCGGATGGTGTTGATCACCTCGTCAATGTGGTCGAGCGCCTTCTTGAGACCTTCGAGGATGTGGGCGCGGCGGCGAGCCCGGTCGAGATCGAACTGCGTGCGGCGAGTGATGACCTCTTGCCGGTGGGTGATGTACTCCTGGAGCGCGCGCTTGAGCGTCAGGATGCGCGGCTGTGTCCCGCCGTCAACGAGCGCGAGCATGTTGACGCCGAAGGTCTGCTGCAGTGCCGTGTGCTTGAACAGGTTGTTCAGCACCTTCATCGGCTGCGCATCGCGCTTGAGCTCGATGACCATCCGCATACCGGAGCGGTCCGACTCATCGCGCAAGTCGGCAATGCCGTCGAGCTTGCCCTCCTTGACCATCTCGGCGATGCGCTCGAGCAGCGCGGCCTTGTTGACCTGATAGGGCAGCTCGGTGACGACGATCTGGTAGCGGTTGCCGCGCGCCGCCTCCTCGACGAATGCCTTGGCGCGGATCAGGATGCGGCCTCGCCCGGTAGCGTACGCGGCGCGGATGCCCTCGCGACCCAGGATCGTGCCACCGGTCGGGAAGTCCGGACCTTGGACGATCTCCATCAAGTCGTCGACCGTCGCATCCGGGTGATCGATCAGATAGCTGATCGCGTCGCAGATTTCATTGAGGTTGTGCGGCGGGATGTTCGTCGCCATCCCGACTGCGATACCGGCAGAGCCGTTGATCAGCAGGTTGGGCAGGCGCGACGGCAGGACGCGCGGCTCCTGCAAGGACGCGTCGTAATTCGGCGCGAAGTCGACAGTGTTCTTCTCGATGTCGGCGAGCAGCTCGTCGGCGATTGGCGCAAGGCGAGCCTCCGTGTACCGCATCGCGGCCGCGCTGTCGCCGTCGATCGAGCCGAAGTTGCCCTGGCCGTCAACGAGGGGATACCGCAGGTTGAAATCCTGCGCCATTCGGACGAGCGTGTCGTAGACCGCGCTGTCGCCGTGCGGGTGATAGTTCTTCAACACCTCGCCGACGATACCGGCGCTCTTGCGATACCGGGCCGTCGCTCGCAGCCCCATCTCGTGCATCGCATAGAGGACGCGGCGGTGTACCGGTTTGAGACCATCGCGGGCGTCCGGCAGCGCGCGCTGCACGATGACGCTCATCGCGTAGTCGAGGTACGACTGCCGCATCTCGGTCTCGATGCTCGCGATCCGAACGTTTCCGATTTCCACTCTGAACGACCCCTTCGCTGTTGCAGGCAACGACGCATCATAAAGACAACTCAGTATACCACAGAAATGCTCATCTCTTCAGGGAAAATGCCACGTACGTACGCCGAGAGTGATCTCGAAACCCGCCCATCCGCGCACCGCGCCGCCCACCCAGCATGCACCTGAGAGAAGGCGTGTCAGGCCGGTTTCTGGGGCCGCTCGGTGGCTCCTAACTTGCCCCTTGAGAAGCGGTGGCAGACTGTCTCGTTTCCCAACCACTTGAAAAAATCTGGAAGGATGTTCACCCAGGCAAAGGCTCGCCCCCGCTCCTAACCCCCAACTCCTCGCCCCTAACTCCTATCCCCTACAGGTCTCACTGCCAGAGCTCGCAGCCGATTGATCGCCGCCCCGACTTCGAATAGGCGAGGCAGCGCTAACTCGGGTGAGGAATCCAGGGAGGCGAGTCCGCGCGTGTTCACCTCGCTGTAAAGCTGCTCGAGGAGTGCGCGCAACGGGAGATCCGGACGCGCCAGCGATTGCAGGCGACGCAGCATGGCGCCAATCGCACGCACCTGTGAGTCGTCGACGAGCTGTTCGAGAGCGGAGAGGTCGATCGCGTCCTCGCCGAACTGCAGCTCGCGCAATCCGCGTGCTCGGACCTTCTCGCGCCGGCCTCGCGTTGGGTCGAACGACTCGGGCAGTGGCGCGCGTGGCGTCACCGTGAGCGGATGGCGAATATCGCTTGCGGACCGGCTTGTTGGGAGGTTCTGAATGACGGAGCGGGCTTCGGCCGTGGCGTCTCGCGGCCGGTAATCCTCCATCAGGATGACGGTGTCGCAAACGTCGAGGTAATCGCCACTGCCGCCGACGACGAGCAGCGTCGAAACGCCCAGTCGCTGGTGCAGCTCTCGTACCCGGTCCACGAGCGGCGTGATCGTCTCCTTGCGGACGAGCGTCTGCATGCGCGCGTCACGGACCAGGAGGTTCGTGGACGCCGTGTCCTCGTCGATCATGAGAACGTCCGCGCCAAGCTCGACCGCTTCCAGGATCGCGGCGGCCAAACTCGTCGAGCCAGACGCGTCCTGCGTCGAGAATGAGGCGGTGGATTTCCCGCCGGGGAGATCGTGGATGAACGGCCGCAGGTCGACGCCCGTGACGGCGCGCCCGTCCTCACTGCGCACCTTCACGGCGCTGCTGCGCGTGACCACCCACTCCCGTCCGTCACCGGGAATGTGCGGATAGACGCCGCGCTGAAGCGCCTCCAGCAGCGTCGTCTTGCCGTGGAATCCGCCGCCGGTAATCAATGTCACGCCTTCTGGGATACCCATCCCGGTCACCTCGCCATGATGGAGCGTCGGCAGCGAAACGCAAAGCTCCGGCGGGGAGGCGAAGGGCACGGCATCGCGCAGAAGCGACTGCGAGACGCCGGATACACGAGGGAGGATGCTCCCGTCTCGCACGAAGGCGACGAGACCACGCTCCGTGAGCAGCGACTGCAGGTGGGCGTGGTCTTCGGTCAGGTCCGCCCACGCGCGCGCTCGTGCCTGGTCGAGACGTGACCAGGTGAGCGTCGAGGCAGCGGAGGGCAAGAACTGGCAGAGGATGCGCTCCGCCTCGCGTCCGAGAATGCTGCGACCTGCCGCCGGCAACCCGACCCGAAAGCGCAGCTCAAGATACTCTTCCGTGATCTCGCAGCCGGAACGGGCCAGGATCTCCGCGCCGCCGGTGTCAACGTGGATCTCGCCGGAGCGACCAGAGCCGGAAGCTCGAGGACCGGTGCGAACGGCGCGAGCGAAAACCCGTAACAGGAAATCCTCCGTTGCCACCTTGCGCGGCGGCGTCGACCACAGCTCGCGGGGAATGCCGTGTATCCGCTGGGGGATGCGAAGGCGCAGCCGGCTTGGCGTCGCGAAGGGATCGCCTTGCACGTGGTCGACGAAGAGGGTGAGTCCTTCTCCAGCCCACGCTCCCTGGATTGCCCGGTAGGCGGGATAGCCCTTCCGGTCGAGGCTATGCAGCAAATCCGAAAGGTCGTCCAAGCGGCGCGGTCTGCTCATCGCTGCGTCGAATGCTGGGCGTCACTACCGGTCAACGCGGGCAGCAGGCCAGAGTCGGAGGGAAGCGCGTCCACCCGGGTCGGCCATGCGGCAGATCGCGGGTGGACGGCGCTGGCCTGCCAAGATTCAGGCGAGGCTAGGAGCTTGCCGACTCCTCGGTCGTGGCAACCGGTGCCTTCGACGGCCGCTCCTGCCGGCGGTACTTCTGGATGAACTCCTCGACCGCGTTCCGCGCCACGTCGTCGTGGTATTGGACCGGCGGGGACTTCATGAAGTAGGACGAAGGCGCGAGCAACGCGCCGGCCACGCCGTGGTCAAGCGCCAGCTTGGCGCAGCGGACCGCGTCGATGACGACCCCGGCGGAGTTCGGCGAGTCCCAAACCTCGAGCTTCAATTCCAGATTGAGCGGAACGTCGCCGAAGGTGGTGCCTTCGATCCGAATGTGGCACCACTTGCGGTCCTGCAGCCAGGGGACGTAGTCGGACGGCCCGACGTGGACGGCCTCCTCCGGCAGCGGCACGCCGAGCTGCGAAGTCACCGCGTCGGTCTTGGAGATCTTCTTGGAGTCGAGCCGCTCCCGCTCCAGCATGTTCAGGAAGTCGGTGTTGCCGCCGAAGTTAAGCTGGTAGGTGCGGTCGATACGCACGCCACGGTCGGCGAAGAGGCGGGTGAGCACGCGGTGCGTGATGGTCGCGCCGACCTGGCTCTTGATGTCGTCACCGATGATCGGGACGCCGCGCGCCTCGAAACGCTTCTGCCAGTACTCGGATTTGGCGATGAAGACCGGGATACAGTTGACGAACGCGCAGCCGGCCTCCAGCACCTGCTCGACATACCACTTCGTCGCCATCTCGGAGCCGACCGGCAGGTAGGAGACGACGACGTCAGTCTGCGTCTCTTTCAGGATGCCGACGATATCGGCGGTTGGGCCAGGCGCCTTCTCAATGACTTGGGACAGATACTTGCCGATCCCGTCGTGGGTCATGCCGCGCTCGACGCGGACGCCGAGGTGGGGAACATCGGCGAACTTGATCGTGTTGTTCGGTGGAGAAAAGATGGCTTCGCTGAGGTCCTTGCCGACCTTGTTGGCATCGATGTCGAACGCGGCGGTGAACTCGATGTCCCCGACGTGGTAACCGCCGAGGTTGACGTGCATCAAGCCCGGGACGAACTGGTCGGCCGGGGCGTTCCGGTAATACTGCACGCCCTGAACGAGCGCCGAGGCGCAGTTCCCCACGCCGATGATCGCGACGCGCACCTTGCCGTCGTGCCGTCGCGAGACACCGTTGGCGGCGCTCCCGTTTTGGCCGTTTGCCCGATTCGCCATTCGCATTCTCCTGATTTCGCCCGAAGGCCGCGTATGACGTGACGTGCCCGCTCGTCGCGCGGGTCGCTCGCTCCCCGCCGTTATTGGCGAAGGAACATTCGGGAGTCTAGAGGTTTTCTTACCGGCCTGTCCAAGCAGGAACACCCAAGTTTCCGCATATTGATGCGGATTTGTGGACGACCAACGGGCGCTCCCCGTGGACGGCGTGGCCGTGATTGAGAGCGCCCGATTTCCTCACTTCTTATCGCCGCTTAGCAAAGAGTGAATGTGCAGCCTAACTGCCGAGCCGGGCGAGGATATCCTTCTTGAGCCGGTCGAACTCGGCTTGGTCGATCGCGCCGGAATCCAGCAGCGCCTTGAGCTTGGTCAACTCCTCGACAGCCGATGTCCCCGGCGCCCCGCCCGCCGGTTGCGCCGGCTCCTGCGGAGTGGACGGCGACATCGCGTCGCGCAGCGCCTGGCCCATCGCGCCGCCGAGCGTTGCCCCCGCGCCGAAGCCGACGCCCGCGCCCGTCAGCTCGCCGCCGGAACCGGGATTCTGAGCGGCATCGCGCAGCGCCTGAGCGGCCTGGAATTGGGTGTAGGTCCGCATGTCGCCGATCGCTGCCATCCCGGACCGCTCGTCGATGCGGCGCTGCACCTCCTCCGGCGGAGTGATCGCGCCGATCTGGAAGGAGGTGAGCTGGAGTCCGAGTCGCTGGAAATCGTCGGTGAGCGCGTTGCGCGCCGTGTCGGCTAGCTCGCGAGTCAAGCCCGGCAGATCGAGGAGGGGAGTCTTCGCCTCCCCGAGCATGTCGTTGATCTCGCTGACGATGATGCTCCGGAGGAACTCATCGATCGACGCAGTGGTGTAGGCGCCGCGGGAGCCGACAACCTGAGCGACGAAGAGCTGAGGGTCGGCGACGCGCATCGAGTAGGTGCCGAACGCGCGCAGCCGAACCATACCGAAGTCCGGATCGCGGTAGACGAGCGGCTGCGGAGTTCCCCACTTGAGGTTGGTGAACTCTCGCATCGAGACGAAGTAGACCTCGGCGGTAAACGGGGAGTCGCCGCCGAACGGCAAGCCGATGAGCCCAGTCAGCAGCGGGATGTTGTTCGTCGAAATGGTGTGCCGACCCGGACCGAAAACGTCGAGCGCCTTGCCGTCCCGGAAGAAGACGGCCCGTTGCGACTCGCGGACGACGAGCTGTGAGCCAAGCCGAAATTCGCCTGAGCCGTGCTCCGGGACGCGGCGCACTATTTCGTCGGCGCGCTCGTCCGGTACTTGGATGAGGTCGAGAATGGCCATCTCAGGAATCTCCTCCGTGCTGATAGGTGCGCGGCCGCGCACTGCGAGTGGTCAGGCGGCGCTATAACACGCCGCCGTCCCGCGTCATGCCTGAGGCTGGCCTTCCGGCAGCGCCGCGCTTGGAGTCTCGCTGCCCGCCTTCAGGGCCTGGAGCTCGGCCTCGATTTCGTCATCCTGCTCCAGTTCCCGGAACTGCGCCTCGAATGACTCGTCTTCCAGCTCGACGAGGGCCGCCGCCCTGGCCTCGTCGCCGCGGATCTTCCGCTCCATCCGCTCCAGGTCCGCGGTCGGATCAAGCGGCGAGAACGACGAGAGGGTCGCGGCGACCTGGTGCTGCGCTCGGGCGCGCCGTTGGCGAGCGAGCAACGTGTCCCGCTGGCTGAGCGTCGCCTGGTACTTCGCCTCGAGCTGGCGGAGCTGATCCTTGAGCTTGTCGACAGCCTGCTGCTGAACGGTCAGCTGCTGCTCGTAAATCGCGGCATTCGACTCGTTGTCGCGCTTGCGGCGCAGCGCCTCCCGGGCGAGGTCGTCCTTCCCGGCATCGACCGCGCGCTTCGCCTTCGCGGCCCATTCGCTGGCAAGCTTGCGCGTCTCGTTCAGATCCGCCTCCAGCTCCTTCTCCTGCGCGATCATCGCCGCAACCTGCTGGCGGGCCTGCTGGATGTTCGTTTCCATGTCGCGCAGGATCTGGTCGATCATCTTCTCCGGGTCCTCGGCCCGGTCGATCAGGTCGTTGATATTGGCGCGGATAAGCCGCGAAAGCCGATCCATGATGCCCATGTGTCGTATCTCCTCTCTTGGCGCTGTTGCGCCACTGTCGTGAGCCGCGAACGTCGCGGCCACGCTCACCGAGTGCCGGTCGGGCCGTAGATCTCGATGTCGTCAGGATGGACGGTCTCTCCGGCGAAAGTCTGGCGCTCGGTCTCCCAATCAACGGTGACGGCGCGCTTCTTTGGATCTTCCGCCCCCGCGAAGGTGGTGATGGTCACGGAACGTTGCCCGGACGAGCCGCCCTTGCCGTGCAACTCGCCCATGCCGGCCTCGGACCATTGCTCCACGTAGCGCGTGCCACCGATCGTGACCTCGCTGCCGACCGCTGACGCGTCCCCCGCTTCCTGGAGCACCGCTGGCTCTTCGCTCGGATCCGCCGAGACCGCGAGCCAACGTGGTGAGGCTGGGCCGATCCGGAAGAGGCGTAACGCGCGGCCACGGGTTTCGAGGTGAATCTCCGCGTCAACGATGAAGTTCTCGCCGAGGATCGCAATCGCGTCGCCGATGCGGAGTGAGTAGGTGGGCGGCGGCTGGCGCTTGGCGCCGAGCGGCTCCAAGAGGTCGAGCAGCTTTTCCTCAGGCGCCGGCTTGCCCGTCTCGATCACCTCCGCGCGCGCGTTCAGCCGTTCGAGAACGCGCTGCGTGACCGCCGTCCCGGCGCGAGCAGGCACCGCCAGATCGCCGCCAGCGGCCAGCTCTTGCTCTAGAGCGGCGATCGGCTCATTGAGCTCCTCGACGCCGCTCATCAAGCTCTCGTCGAACTTCCGGAGCTGGTCGAGTGCGATCTCGTCAACGTTGCGGTCGCTGAATAGGCCGCCGTAGCCGTAGGAGGCGGTCATGATGCGATCGACCACATGGCGGATCGATTGCGCCAGCTGCTCTACCGGACCGATCTCTCTGAGCCGGCGCTCTTCGGCCAGGCGGCGCGCGACGCTCTCCACCCGGTCCGCCTGCGCGGCGAAGGCGTTCGCGACGTGCTCGCGGACGCGCCGATCGGCATCTCGCCGGTCCTCCTTCGCCCGGTATCCCCGATAGCCGGGTATCCGGTCGAGGAAGTTGGTCACTCGTTTGCTTGCGTCAGCGGTCCCTGCCATTTTCATCTCCCGTGCTGAGCGCCGATCGCCGTCGTCGGACCGGGCCTAACCGGTCAAGAAGATCTGCGCACCACAATAGGGGCAGGTGATCAACCCTTTGCCGGCAAGCTCCAACTGCCCGCCGCAGTTCGGGCACGTTTGACTCCCCTGCAACTTCGATGCCTCAACGGAATAGAGCATGCCGCGGTTCCAATCCACGTATCCGCTGAAGAGGCCACGGCCGACCAATTCGGTCAGGTCGCGTTGAACCTGCTCGCGCGTCGTCTTCAGGTCGAGCACCAAATCGGCGATCGAGACCTGGCCGCGAGTGGTGACCATGTCGAGCAGGCGCCGCTGCTGCGCGACGCGAGCGAGATCGCGCGCCTCCGCTTGCCCCTTGCGGAAGAAGTAAATACCACCGCCGATCAATGGCAGGACGAGACAGCCGAAGAGGAGGACGAAGCCAAAGATGGCGCCGGTCCGTTCGGTCTTGTCGTCGAGGACACCGAATATGAGCCAGAGGGCGATGCCGACGCCTAGGACGATGCCAAATCCGAGGAGAAGTAATCCAACGAGCCGTGCCGATGCCGCCATCTACCCCTGCCTCTGCTCCTTATGGTTCTCCGGATCATCCGAGGCGACGGCCTTGCGGTTCGCGGCCTCTGACGCAATGATACGCCGCTCGCCCCATCCCTGAACATTCAACGTTGTCAAGGACTAGCGAGTTCCATCGCGGACGGCGCGCAGGACCGCGAGTGTCTCCTCGGCCGTTCGCCGCCAAGTGAACGTGCCGGCGCGCTCGCGGCCTCTCTCGGTCAGCTGCGCGCGCAGCGCCTCGTCGGTGATTGCGCGGACGAGTGCCTTTCCAATCGCTTGCGGATCGAAGGGATCGACGAGCAGAGCGGCATCGCCGGCAACCTCGGGCAGCGCCGAGCGACTGGCCGCGACGACCGGCACGCCGCTCGCCATCGCCTCCAGGATCGGTAGGCCAAAGCCTTCGTAGAGGGAGGGGAACGCTAGGACATCGGCCCCCGTGTAGAGCGCGGGGAGATCGGCCGCGGGCACGTAGCCGAGCCAGACGACCCGGTCGGCCGCGCCGGATGCGGCGACTTCGCGCTCCACCTGATCCGCAAGCCATCCGCGTTTTCCGGCGATGACCAGCCGGTGCGGGAGACCGGCGCTGGCGACTTGGCGAAGCGCGGCGGCGAGCCGGCCGAGATTTTTTCGCGGCTGAATCGTGCCGACGGCGAGGATGTATCGCTCTGGCAGTGCGAGCTTCTCTCGAACGTCCTGCACCTGCTCCGCGGTAACGCGGCCGAAACGCGGATCAACGCCATGGGGGATGACGGTCACTTTGCTGGCCGGGACGCCGTAGTGCTTGATCAGGTCGCGGCGCGTCGTCTCCGAAATCGCGATGATGTGTTTGGCCGCCCACGCGCTCCAACGCGTCGTCACGTCGAGCATCCGGCGTTGCCGGGGAGGGTGCGCTTCCGGATGGTAAAGGAATCCGAGATCGTGGATGGTGACGACCGACGCCGGGCGTCGCAGCGGGATCACGTGCGCGGGGACGAATAGCACCGCCGGCGGACGGCGCTGCATCTCCCACGACAGACGCGCGTGCGTCCACAGTCGGGGGAACGGGATGCAGACCGTTTCCCCGAGCGGCGGTAGTCCGGGCGGTGGCGTATGGGCGTTGAGATAGAGCCGAAAGCGATCCGGAGCGCCAAGCTCGTGCAGTGCCTGCAATAGCTGTGCCGTGTAAGTCTCGGTACCGGTCCGCTCCCCGACGGTCAGCCGACTCGCGTCGATACCGATGACACGCTCACGCTCAGGCGCCGTGTCCACGCCGCGCTCCGGATGCGTGCCGATTAGGAATTGCTCGATTGGGCGGGGCCGACCGCGAACATGAACTCACCGCGGCAGGCAAGCTCGCCGTCCACGGTCGCGGTACCAGTGCCGGTGCCGATGCTTCGCCGGATCTGTCCGACCTCGACTTCCAGCCGCAGTGTGTCGCCTGGCTTGACTTGCCGCTTCCAGCGCACGTTGTCGAGCCCGGCGAAGAAAGCGATCCGGCCCTTGAACTCCTCGACCATCAGGATCGCGACCGCGCCGACCTGCGCGAGCGCCTCGACGATGAGTACCCCCGGCATGACCGGGTACTCCGGGAAATGCCCCTGGAAGAACGGCTCGTTGATGGTCACGTTCTTGATGCCGACCGCGCGTTTACCCGGCTCGATCTCAATCACCTTGTCCACCAGCAGGAAGGGATACCGGTGGGGGATGATCCGCTGAATCGCGGCCGCATCGAGAATCGTCGGCTGATCCATCGTCTGCCTGCTCCCTCTCATGGCCGGCGCTCAAGGCCGGGTCGCTGGCTGCGAGCCAACCTGCAGAATCGCGGCTGATTCGCGGAGCGGAATCAGCTGCTCGCGGTCGGGGCCGACCCCGACCATCGTGATCGGGACGCCGATTTGCTCTTCGAGGAACGAGATGTAGCCCCTGGCGGCTGGTGGCAGGTCCTCCGCGCGCCGGGCGCCGGTCGTATCCGTCTTCCAGCCGGGCAGGGTGGTGAACTCTGGAACCACCTGCGCGAGCAGATCTTCCCGCGCTGGCAGGTGGGTGAGCGTGACCTCGTTCAAGCGATAGGCGGTACAGACCTTGATCTCGTCGAAGGTGTCGAGAACGTCCAGCAACGTTAGAGCGATCTCGGTGACACCGTTCAGTCGCGCGACATAACGCGCAGCGACAGCGTCGAACCAGCCGGTGCGTCGCGGCCGCCCGGTCGTCGTGCCGTACTCCCGGCCGCGCTCACGGATCTCGTCTCCAATGGCGTCCTTGAGCTCGGTCGGCATCGGTCCGCTGCCGACGCGGGTGCTGTACGCCTTGTAGACGGCGACAACGCGGCTGACCTGAGTCGGCGCGACCCCCGCGCCTTGGCAAGCGCCCGCCGCGGTCGGGGAGGAGGACGTGACATACGGGTAGGTGCCGTAGTCCACGTCGAGCATCGCTCCCTGAGCGCACTCGATCAAGACTTCCTGGCCGGCAGCGAGGGCGTCCTGGACGACCATCTCCGTCGCCGCGACGTGGGGACGCAGGCGGGCTCCCATCTCGACCAAGTTGCGGTACGTCTCCGTGAGATCGAGGGTTTCCTCGCCGTAGAGCTGCGAGAGCAGGCGGTTCTTCGCGGCGATCTCGCTGGTCAACTTTCGGAGCAGCGTGGCTTCGTCCAGCAGGTCGCCGATCCGGACGCCACGCCGCGCAACCTTGTCGGAGTACGCGGGACCGATGCCGCGCAGGGTGGTTCCGATCTTCTGGTCGCTCCGCGCCTTTTCCTCCGCGCGGTCGAGCAGGGGATGGTACGGCAGTACGAGGTGCGCCCGGTCGGAGATGAGCAGCCGATCAGTGGACACGCCTCGCGAGCGGAGGCCGTCAATCTCAGTCAGCAAATCTCGGGGATCGACGACGACCCCGGCGCCGATGATGCAGGTGCAGCTTGGATTGAGAATCCCGGACGGGACCAGATGCATCTTGAAAACGCCGTCCGGTGTGGAGATCGTGTGGCCGGCGTTGCTGCCGCCGTTGGCGCGTACCACGATGTCGGCATGCTTTGCCAGGGCGTCCGTCAGCTTGCCCTTGCCCTCATCCCCCCATTGACCCCCCATGACGATCGTAGCTGGCATCGCGGCGTTCCTGTGACTCCCCTCAACACACAGATAGCCGGAGCGTGGCTCCGGTCTCGCGCAGGGCACTATACCCGAGGTTTGGCGCTCTTCGGTACCTGTTACGCCGGTCCGGGTTGGGGAGGAAATGCAATTAGGACCGGCCGGTGGCGGGACGGAGATCTCGCAGCTGGCGGAAGAGGGCCCGCTCACGCTCGGTGAGCTGCGTGGGAATGACGACCTTGACCCGGACCAGCAGGTCGCCGCGCTCCTTCGGTCGCCGAAGCCGGGGCATTCCCTGGCCACGAAGCCGGAAGACACGACCGCTCTGCGTCTCCGGGGGAATCGTCAGCGCGACACGGCCGCGGAGCGTCGGCACGAGCACTTCGCCGCCGAGCACCGCGGTGTAGAGCGGCACTTCGAGCTCGGTCTGCAGATCATCCCCGTCGCGCTCGAAACGAGAATCGGGCCGAACGCTGATGCGGAGATAGACGTCTCCATTCGGGCCGCCGGCGTGTCCAGCGCCACCCTGTCCGGCAATGCGCACCCGCGATCCTGTCGCCACGCCAGGCGGAATGGTGACCTCGATCGTCTTCGAGCGCGGCACGCTGCCGGAGCCGTCGCAGGTTGGGCAGACCGCTCCGCGAGCGATGCCGATGCCATGGCATGTCGTGCAGGAATCCGAGGTCCGGATCTCGAATTGGCGTTTCGTTCCGGTCAGCGCCTCGCTCAGCGAGATCTCAACGCCGACTTCGACATCCTCACCACGCCGGCGTCCCGCGCGGGTGCCACTGGCGCCGCGCCGGCTGAAGGTGCCGAAGAGCGTCTGGAAGAAATCGGAGAAGCTGCCGGTGTGCTCGCTGAATTCCGTGCGGAACGTTTCCCCAGGGCTCCCAGTGAACCAGGACGCGAAGTCCTCGTGGCGCCGGCTGTCGCGTCGACCGAACGCGTCGCCGTTGGCCTGCTGATACCTCTCCCAATCGTGCCCGTAGCGGTCGTAGATCTTGCGCTTGGCCGGATCGGAGAGGACCTCGTAGGCCTCGTTGATCTCCTTGAACCGCTCTTCAGCGACCTTGTCGCCTGGGTTGACGTCGGGGTGGTACTTGCGCGCGAGTCGGCGATAGGCGGCGCGGAGCGTGGCCGCGTCCGCGTTCCGATCGACTCCGAGAGTCTTGTAATAGTCCTTGAATTGGACGGTCGGCACGGGTGTTCACTCGCCTACTGCGCGTTCGATATTAGTGGCCGTTTGACTTCTTGGGCAAGGTCATCGAGCGCCCAGTCCTGGCAAGAAAGCGGCTCAGATTACGTATGCGCCGATACGTCCACCACAAGAACGCGCCGAACGCGATGACCAGCGCCACCGCGACGATGGGGACAAGGATGGCCATGATCGAGGTGAAGACGGCGATGCCATCTTCGATCGTGCTGATCAGAGGGTTGCCGACGCCGCTCGTGGAGACCGTAATGGCAGGGCGCGAGGTTGCCTTGACGCCGTGTACCGCCCCGGCGATAAGCAAACCGATGACCATGGCGACGACCGGATTGAGTGAGTCATCCGTGTTCGTCACCGCCATCATCGAGATCGCACCAGCGGCCGGGCGGATCGCCGATTGCAGCAGATCGTTCGCGTGGTCGATGCCCGGCACCTTGTCCGCGACAATCTCGATCGTCAACAAGACAAGCAGAACGACTATTCCCGCGGTGGAGGAAAGAAAATCGTACGGGCGCTCCAGCGTCACCTGATCGGTGAACCGATCAGCGAGCGCCAGGACAAGGAGCGGGATATATGCGTTCAGGCCGGCTGGCGGTGCCAGGCCGAGTCCGGTCAGCACCGAGCTATCCATGAGGTACCCCCGCTGGTCACGCTCCGCCCCCTAATCGGATCGTCAGCCGGCGGAGTATATCATCGTGACCCGCGCCGATTGTGCGCCCTGCTCCAAGCATCTCGAACGCAACACTCAATTTCACGCTACTGACGCCGCGCCCGCTCTCGTGGACTGAATGGGTTGGACCGTGGGAGGGTCGGTCGATCCCTGCGTCGAGCGAACCGCAAGCCAGCACGCGTATGTGACGGCCGCGAGCCAAGCGATGGCGGCTAGGGCGAAGAAGAGCCGCTCGGAAGCGGGACTCGCGCTGTAGAACACGTAGGACGGGATCAGGCGGTCGAGCGGCAGATCGAATCGCTCCGCCCAGTTCTCGAACAGCCGTGCGGTGCCGTCCGGGTGGTTGTACATCAGCTGCGGATCGTCAATGAACGTCGCCATCACGGCGGCCGCCGGAATCATAGTCAGCGCGAGAGCGATCCAGCGACTGAGTTGGCTGGCGCGCCCCAGCCACCACGCGAGCGGCGCCGCGACCAAGGGAACTACGTCCACAAGATAGCGCGCTGGCGGGTTCCACTCGCCCCACCAGACGCGGTATGCCGCGACGATGCCGAGGTATGGACCGGCGACCACGGCGAGCGCGACGGCATCGCGTGGGTAGGCGGTCGCGAAGAGAATCGCCGTGGCGACGGCGAGGAAGAGCAGCGGGTTTGCGATCCAGGCTCCCCACTGCTGGTCTAAGAAAAGACCAGCCAGGCCGTTGATCGTGCCGAGCGGGCCCGAAAAGCCGGCGTGGTCCGCCGCGGGCGGTAATGGCCGGCCGTAGAGGTATGTGAACCACAAGACGAGCGACACCGCTCCCACGGCGGGAGCGGTGAGCGCGGCCGCTGCCTGCCAGCGCGTGATCGTGTGGCGGTGAAGGATGACGGCGATGGCCGCCAACGATAGGCTTACCGGTACGAGCCTGTAATGCAGCCACGGCAGGGCGGCCGACCCGCAGCCGATGAGCAGCCACTGCCACCACGCATTTCGCGGCTCGAGCAGCCGTCGCAGCGCGTAGACGATGCACAGCGCCGCCGGCATCTCGGGGAAGATCAGCAATGAGAACGGCAGGAGCGGTGCTGTCAGGCTCAGCGCGAGCGCGACTACGAGCGCAATTGCGTTCGAGCCTGAATACCGCCGCGCGAGGAGCGCCATATTGGCGGCGATTAGAGCCGCGACCAGCGCGAGCACGACCAACGTCAGCGGTCGGCCGCCCACGGCGTAGGGCAGCGCGATCAGCAGCGTCAGCCCGAGGCCGTGTTTGCTGTAAAGACCTGGCCGCGTGGATTGCGTGGCGTGCGGCGGGAGCGGGTCAGGATAGGCGTCCCACCCTTTGTCTGTTGGACCACCTTCCGGATAGAAGCGGTCGTAGTCGCGCTCGGCGTAGTTGTTGGTCTCATCCAGGTCGCCGTCTTCGATCAGGCTGATCGCTGTCATAACGTAAAACGGCTCATCCCCGGTCAGTGGGGTGAGCCGCTCGATGAAATGCGGTAACCAAGCGAGACAGGCGAGGTAGACGATCAGACCGGCAGCGAACGCAACCGACTCCGGAGATTGACCCAGGTTGCGAGGTGCTCTGAGCGCCATCACGCGGCTAGGTGCTCTTCTGCCTTCCGGCGTGAAGGCTGCCGTCGGCTCGCGGCCGGTGCTTTAGCAACAGGCCTATGCCGACCGACGCCTAACTGATGGCGCGGACGACAGTGACGAGCTTCCCCTGGATCTCGACGTTCTCCGGATCGGTGTAGATCGGCTCCATCGTCACGTTCGCGGGCTGGAGCCGGATGCGATTACCCTCGTGGTAGAACTTCTTGAGGGTGGTTTCCTTCTGGTCTTTCAACCAGACCGCGACCGTGTCGCCGTTCTCGCAAGTTTCCTGCTTACGCAGCAGCACGATGTCGCCGTCGTTGATCAGCGCGTCGACCATCGAGTGCCCCTTGACGCGCAGAGCGAACAGGCCACGCCCACTGTCCGGAACCAGATCCGCGCTCAGCTCGATCGTCTCGTCCGCCTCGGCGGTCTCCAGGTCCTCCGGGACCGGAATCGGGGCACCGGCGGCGATCTGACCGATCACCGGGATCGTGACGATGTTGCGGCGCGAGCCGCGCCCGACCAGCTCGATGCCGCGGGAGATGTTCCGGTTGCGGCGAATCAGATTGCGCGCCTCGAGCACCTTCAGGTTGTAATCCACGACGCTGGTCGAAGAGATGCCGAGCTCGCGCTGGATATCGCGGATCGTGGGCGGGTAGTCGTTCTCGTCGAGGAAGCGCTCGATGAATTCGAGGATTGCGCGCTGCCGACGCGATAGCTCCTTCATGGACGGTGTCCTCTCGCACTAGGGTCAACCGGGGCGGGAACCCGGTTTCCGGCGCCGCCATTATAGGAACGAACACATGTTCGTGTCAACCGTGATTGGCACTAAAGGGTGATGAGCACCCAATGCACCCATGCCTAGAATGGCCATGATGGGTGGTACAGGGCCAGGATGCCTGAGGTGGCATCCGTTGCGCCTGCCGTAGCGCGGGGTCAAAGGGTCTGCGCGATGTTCAACGCAATGGATTTCGTCATCATCATCGCGTTCCTCGCGATCATTGGGCTCGGGTTCTTCAACGGCGTGACGCGGGTCACCTCGGCGATCATCGCCATCTACTTCGGCTCGGTGCTCGCGGCAGCGTTCTACCGTCCTCTCTCGGACGCCGTCCGCGCCCACATCACGACGATGGGCCGGGAAACTGGCTACCTTGTCTTCTTCCTTCTGCTCCTGTTCGTCTTCTCGACCGCGTTCACGATTGTCGTCTCTCGCTGGCTGCAAGGCTTCCGGCTGCCACGTCGGATAGAAATCCTCGATAATATCGGCGGCGCCGCCCTCGGCGTGATCGTCTCCGCGCTGGCGACGACCCTGGCGGCGATGTTGTTGGCAATCACGTTGCAGGCGCTCAACCAGACGTTCGACGTGGCAGGACGGGACACCGTCGTCCGCTTCGTGCGGGCTCAGATCGACGGCTCGACCCTTGTCCCGGTGTTCTTGGATCTGGCGCCGTTCTTTACGCGGCTCCTGGCCCCCTGGTTCCCCGGTGGACTGCCGCCGATCCTTGCTGGTGGAGTGCCAGAGGGGTAATTCCACTCGGTGGAACAACCGACCTGGCATCACGCTGTCCTAACAAAGCTCGAGTTTCCTGAAATCCTGCGCCGCCTCGCCGAGCAGTGTCGGTACTCGGTCGCCGCCGAGCGCGCCCGCGAGCTTGGGCCGAGTGGCGACCCGTCGCAGGTTCGCTATCTCCTCGACGTCACATCCGAGGCCGTTGAGCTCCTGACCGCCGTCCCGGACCTGACGGTCGGCGGCGCGCGTGATATCCGCTCACATGTCGAGCGGGCAGAGAAGGGTGGGCGGTTGCAGCCCGCCGATTTGCTCGAGATCGGCGATACCGTTTCCGCGGCGCGTACGCTCCGGAAAACCCTCTTCCGGCTGCCCGAGGCCGAGTCTCGCTTCCCGCTGCTGCTCGAGTTCGCCGAGCACCTGGCCGATCTTCCCGATCTCGAGGCGGACATCAACCGCTCGATTGGGCCGCGCGGCGAAGTCCTCGACACGGCGAGCGAGGCGCTGGGTCGGATCCGGCGCGAGGTGCGCATCGCGCAGTCCCGCTTGATGGACCGGCTGCAACGTATCGTCTCCGGCGGCCGTTACGCTGCCGCGTTGCAGGACGCCATCATTACCACGCGCGATGGGCGCTATGTCATCCCCGTCAAGGCAGAGGCGCGCGCACAGGTGCCGGGGATCATCCACGACACCTCGGCGAGCGGCCAGACGCTCTTCATCGAGCCGATGGAGGTCGTCGAGCTCAACAACAAGTGGCGTGAGGCGCAGCTCGCCGAGCAGCACGAAATCGAGCGGATCCTCGACGCGCTCAGCCAGCGGGTCGGCCAGCATGCACACTCACTGATCAGCACGGTGGAAGCCATCGCCGCCCTGGACTTGGCGATGGCCAAGGCACGGCTTGCGTTCGCGCAGCGGGCGACTCGACCGCAACTTTGGAGCGGGCCGCCAGAAAGCGAGAACGGCCACCCGACCCATCGCGTTGCCCTGAAGCAGGCTCGCCATCCGCTGCTCGACCCGAAGACAGTCGTCCCGATCGACATTCACCTCGGCGAGACGTACCGCATCCTGGTGATCACTGGGCCGAACACCGGTGGCAAGACCGTGGCGCTGAAGACAGTCGGCTTGCTGGCGTTGATGGCGCAGACCGGGCTGTTCGTCCCGGCCGACGAGGGCTCGGTGCTGAGCGTCTTCCCGGCCGTCTTTGCTGACATCGGCGACGAGCAGAGCATCGCGCAGAATCTCTCGACCTTCTCCGCTCACATGAGGACGGTCATCGCGATGCTGCACGCGGTCACGCCGGACAGCCTGGTGCTGCTCGATGAGCTCGGCGCCGGTACGGACCCGCAAGAGGGTTCGGCGCTCGCCCGCGCGCTGATCATGCGGCTGCTCGAGCTGGGCCCGCTCGTGATCGCTACGACGCACTACTCGGAGTTGAAGGCGTTCGCCTACCAGACGCCAGGTGTCGAGAACGCGAGCGTCGAGTTCGACGTGAAGACCTTGGCGCCGACCTATCGCTTGACGATCGGCGTTCCCGGTCAGTCGAATGCGCTGGCGATCGCGCGACGCCTTGGCATGCCGAAAGAGGTGCTGGACCAGGCGGCCGCGCTCCTCAACCCGGACGCGATCCGAGCTGACACGCTGCTGCAGGACATCCGGCGGCGTAGGGATGAGGCCGAGGCCGCGCTCCGTCGGGCAGAGCAGGTGAGGCGCGAGGCCGAGCAGCTGCGTCGGGAAGTCGAGCGAGAGCTGCGAGAGGCGGAGCGTGAGCGCGCCACTGCCCGCGAGGAAGCACTGCAAGAAGCGGAAGCCGAGCTAGCGCAAGTGCGAGATCTGCTGCGTCGCCTGGAGCGCGAGCGGAGCATGGGCGGCGTCGCTCGCGAGCAAGTCGAGGAGCGCCGCCAGGAAGCAGAACAGGCGGCGGAGGCCGTGCGCTCCTTCCGGCGACGGCGCGTGCAGTCATCCGCGCGCCCGCAGGCCGGAGAGATTCGGCCCGGCGACCGCGTCCGCTTGACCAGGCTCGGGCAAGAGGGCGAAGTGATCTCGGTCGAGGATGGGTTTGCGGAAGTGCAGCTGGGATCGCTCAAGCTGCGCCAGCCGCTCGAGTCGCTGGAGCGATTGGGGCGAGCCAAGACGCAATCCACGCCGCGCGTCGTCTTCCAACCAGCTGCGCCGGGCCACGTCCCGATGGAAATCGATCTACGCGGGCAGCGCGTCGCTGATATCGAGGCCGAGCTCGAGCGCTACTTGGACGATGCCTACCGGGCCGGTCTGCCCCTCGTTCGCATCATCCACGGCAAGGGAACCGGGGCGCTACGACAAGCGGTGCGCGACGTGCTGAGCGCGAGCCCGCTCGTCGCCCGCTACGAGTTGGCCGAACCGCAGCTTGGAGGCGAGGGCGTTACGGTCGCGCACCTACGCGAGCATTAGCGCCACTCGGCGCGAGCAGTCACTAAGCTGGGTACATACCAGGCACTCATCGCTTGTGGGAGCCGGCCGGGGCTGCTGGTTTGGCCGGCTTCCGCCGATGGCCGTCCACACGCGTGACCACGCGGCTCTTGCGCTGAGGCGTCGGACGCGGCTTCGAGTGGCCTCCACCGTCAGGAGAAGGCGGGCGCGACAGCGGCCGCGCGACCTCGATCGCGTCGAGCACGGTGTCCAATGCCTCCAGCCACGGGATCTCGAGATCCGGCAGCCGGATGCGGACGGAGTGGGGCGTCAGCTTGAGCGCGCGCCCAATCTTGCTCGTCAGGCGTCGGGAGTCCAGCCGCTGCGTCTCGACCGGCCGAATCACGATCTCCCGCTCGCGCTCGACAACCGATTCGATGCCCAGGTCGGAGCAGCGGATCCGCACCGCGATCAACGCCAGGAGGTGCTCGACCTCGTCCGGGATCGGGCCGAAGCGATCCTCGAGCTCCTGACGCATCTCTTCGAGCTCGGCGCGGCTGTTGACAGCCGCGATCTGCCGATAGGTGGCCAGCCGGAGCTCGACATCGGCGATGTATGACGCCGGGATGAGCGCCGTGATCGGCAGGTCGAGCTGGATCGCGCCCGGCTCCGTGATCGGCCGCCCGTGCTTGATCTCTTCGACCGCCTGGCTCAGCAGCCGGACGTAGAGGTCGTATCCGACTTCCGCGATGTGCCCGCTCTGCTCCGCCCCGAGGATGTTGCCCGCGCCTCGAATCTCCATATCGCGCATCGCGATGCGGAGTCCGGCGCCGAGCTCGGTCGCTTCCTGGATCGCCTCGAGCCGGGCTTGTGCTTCCGGCGTCAAGACCTTTCCAGGCTTGTAGATGAGGTAGGCATAGGCACGGTTCGTGCCCCGCCCGACTCGCCCGCGTAGCTGGTAGAGTTGCGTCAAGCCGAGCGTGTCCGCGTTGTCGATGATGATCGTGTTGACGTTTGGGATGTCCACGCCCGATTCAATGATCGTTGTGCAGATTAGGACATCGAACTCGTGCCGCACGAAGCCAAGGATGACTTCTTCCAAGACCTCCTCGTCCATTTGGCCGTGGCCGACGCCGAAGCGGGCCTCCGGGACGAGCTCTCGCAGGCGGTGCGCGAGGCGGCCGATCGAGTGGACGCGGTTGTGGACGACATAAACCTGTCCGCCGCGATCAATCTCTCGCAGGATGGCTTCCCGAATGAGCTCGTCTGACGCCGCTGTGACGAACGTGCGGATCGGGAGCCGGGCCTGCGGCGGAGTGTCGATCACGCTGATGTCGCGGATGCCGGAGAGCGCCATGTGCAGGGTGCGCGGGATCGGCGTGGCGCTCATCGTCAGCACATCGACCTCGGTGCGCAGTTGCTTGAGCGCCTCCTTGTGGCGCACGCCGAACCGCTGCTCCTCGTCAATGATGAGCAGGCCGAGGTCCTTGAACCGGACATCCTTCTGGATCAGCCGGTGGGTGCCGATGACGATATCGACGCTGCCGTCCGCGAGACCCTTGATCACCTCCCGCTGCTCGCGAGGAGTGCGTAGGCGGGAAAGCATCTCGATACGCACCGGGAATGGCGCGAGACGCTGCGTGAAGGTCGACAGGTGCTGGAGCGCCAGCACGGTCGTCGGCACGAGGACCGCAACCTGCTTACCTCCGTTGACGGCCTTGAAGGCGGCGCGCAGAGCAACCTCCGTCTTGCCGAACCCGACGTCGCCACAGACGAGGCGATCCATCGGCTTCGGCGATTCCATGTCGGCCTTGACTTCGTTGATCGCGCGCAGCTGGTCGGGTGTCTCTGTATAGGGGAACGATTCGGCAAGCTCAATGTCCCAGGCTGTATCCGGCCCAAAGGCATGGCCTTGGACGGTCTCACGCGCGGCGTAGAGCTGCACGAGCTCGAACGCCATCTCCCGAACCGCCCGACGGACGCGCCGCTTGGTACGCAGCCACTCGCCGGAGCCAAGCCGCGTCACTGTCGGCTCGACTCCACCGCCGCCGTAGCGGGTGACCCGGTCGCTTTGATCGACCGGGACGTACAGCTTGTCGCCCTTGGCGTATTCCAGGAGCAGGTATTCGCGCTCGACGCCGTTCGTCTCAACCCGGACGAGGCCGCGGAAGCGGGCGATGCCGTGGTCGATGTGGACGACGTATTCACCGGGCGTCAGGCTGGTTGCGAAGGCAAGATTGTCCGCACGGCTTCGTCGTCCGCCCCGACGCGTCTGCTTGTGGAATCCGAAGATCTCCAGGTCGGAGAGGACCAGCAGCTTGTCGCTGGATATCATCCAACCGGCGTCAAGGTCAGACGCGACGATCTCCAACGTGCCGGGCAGGAGCGGCGCGATCTCCGTCCGCTCGCGACGCTTGTCCCGCCGGGGGAAGATGTCTCGCTCTTCGAAGACCTCTGTCAGCCGGTCCACTTGATCGGTCGCGAGCACGATGCGCCAGCCGTCGCGGAGCATCGCGCCCACTTCCTCGGTGAGCCGGGCGAGGCGACCGGCAAAGAGGGGCGCTTCCGCGATGCAAGTGAGCGAGGTGGATTCGGCCGCGAACTTCTCCGTTTCGAGCCCGAGTGTCAGCCAATGGCGCTGGAGCAGGCCGTCCTCGAGTGCCGACCACTCGGCGAATGGGCGAGGTAGGCCGGGCGGTAGCTCGCCGTTGGCTTCGAATCCTTCAACGAGCTCGGCGGCGTGCTCCTCGAGCTGGCGCGCCGCGAGGCGAATCGCTGCTGGCTCGTCCAAGATGACCAAGCCATCCGGCGGGAGATAGTCCAGCAGTGTCGCCCGCTCGGTCAGGAGGAACGGGGCGAAGAGATCGAGCGAGGCCGGCGGAAGTCCGGCGGCCATCCGGTCAAGCATCCGCCGCCACTCGCCCTCCACCTCTGGGCGGAGATTGGAGCGGTCGAGCTGCTCGACGGCCAATGCGGCCTCCGTGAGCCGCCACAGCGGCAGCTCGAATGGCGGGAGGAGGGTGATTTGCTCCAGCCGGTCGCGCGACCGTTGCGATGTGGGATCGAAGAGGCGGATGCTCTCGATCTCGTCGCCGAAGAGGTCGATGCGGATCGGATCCGAAGCCGCCGGGGGATAGATATCGATGATTCCCCCGCGGCGCGCGACGGTACCTGGCTCCTGCACAAGAGGCGTGACCTGGTAGCCGAGGTTCGTCGCCCAGGACATGAACGATTGCGCGTCGAAGCGGTCGCCGACGCGCAGCACTTGGCGGTGCTCCCGCAACTTGGCGGGTGGCATGACCAGGTGTGACAGGCCGCGCACCGACGCGACGACGACCGGCGGCGTTTCGGCCCCATCGGCCACGAAGCGGTCGAGGATCGCGACGCGCTGCGTTGAGACGGCGAGATCGAATGGCAGCTGCTCGTACGGCAGCGCATCGGGGCCGGGCCACTGCTGCACCGCGCGCGACTGCGGCAGAAGCTCGGTGAGCGCGCCTGTCAGCCGTTCGGCGCGGTCGTCCCGGGCTGTCAGGATCAGCGTCGGTTTCCCGATCGCCTGCGCCGCGGCGGCGATTACCGCCGGGCGGGCGGCGGCCGGCAGATCAACGACGGCTATTTGTCGCTCGGCCTTCGCGCAAGCGAGGAAGTCCGCAATGCACGAGGAATCTTGGAATGCAGCGAGAACGTGTGAAAGTGTCACGACAAACGCGTCCTGAAAGATCGGTGCGCGGAGCAGCCGGCCGTCGCCGCGCCGAGTACGTCCGCCATCGCCCCGGGAATGGGGCCGGCGGCAGAGTCTACCACGATGTCTTGCGACGACCGTTTCCGCGGGCGAAGATAGACAAAACCTTCAGATATTGCGCTTGACTGAACCTCGGAGCGGCTCTGGTGCGAGGAACGGCTGTCGTCGCCATCATTGCCGCGCTCGTCGCCGCCGCGGCGGGCGCGCTCGCGGTCATGCTCATCGACTCGCGCTCCGCTCCGCCGATCGTCATCTCCGATCCGGCGCAAGACGGACCAATCGTCGTCTCTGTCGAGGGGGCGGTCGCGCGCCCGGGCGTCTACTCCCTGCCTGGAGGCTCGCGGGTCAACGACGCCATCCAGGCCAGCGGCGGCTTGACCGATGACGCGGATGTCTCCGGGATCAATCTAGCCGCGCGCCTGCGCGACGAGGAACGGCTGATCGTTCCCTCGCGCGCCCAACCTACTGTGACAACGCCGGAACAGAGCGCGACGTTAGAGGCGACCGGGACGGCGACAGCGGAGTCCGCACGTCTCATCAACATCAACACTGCCAGCGCCGCCGAGCTCGAAGAGCTCCCTGGCATCGGTCCAGCCCTCGCGCGGGCCATCATCGATTATCGCACCGCGAACGGGCCGTTTCGAACGATTGAGGAGCTCGCGCTGGTGCGCGGCATTTCGCTCCAAATGGTCGACCGGCTTCGGCCTTACGTGACGGTCTGACAATGGCGGGTATCGCCCTAGCCAGCGCGTTCGTCTCTGGGATCGCGATTGGCTGGGCGATCGTGCCGATAGTTCTCGGCGGCGCGGCAGTCTTGCGACTTGCCGGTTTGCGGATCCACCTCGCGTGGCTCGGGGCAGCTTTCCTCATCGCGGTGCTCGGCGTCTTGCGCGCGCCTTCTGACGATGCTTCCACCGACCCGGACTGGATCGACAACGCAAGCGCCGTGCGAGGCGAGGTCGTTTCCGGACCGCTGCGGAGCGGTAGCCAGCAGCGATTCGATCTCCGGATCGAGGAAGTGCTCGTATCCGACTCCGAGCGGTGGTTGCCGGTGAACGGACGGATATGCGCATCGGCGCCGCTCGTGCCCGAGGTCGGGCTGGGGAGCAAGTTGGTGTTGCGCGGCTCGCCGCAATCCCTGAACGAGGAACGTCCCTCGATCGCTCGCTCGTTCGCGGCTCGAGGCTGCATCGCGGAGATCGACGCTGGCGCAACGGAAGAGGAGCAACCGGGGCGCGGCCTGCTGGCGGCACTGGATCGAGTGCGGCGCAGCATTACCGACCGGATGCAAGCCGCATCACCGGGCGATACAGGTGCCCTCCTGGCCGGACTGGTCACCGGCGACGATCACGCGCTCTCCAGGGAGCGCAGGGTTGCCTTCGTCCGGACCGGTACAACGCACATCACGGCGGTCAGTGGGAGCAATGTCGCACTGGTGGTCGTCGCACTGTCGTCAATCGGTGCGGCTGCCGGACTCCGGCGCCATTGGGGTTGGGCGGCGCTGACGGCCGGGGCCGTCTGGACCTACGCGGTGCTGGTTGGGCTCGGTCCTCCGGCCGTACGAGCGGCACTCGTTGCGACCGGCGCGCTGATCGCGATGCTGCTTGGCCGGCGACCGGACCTCGTGACGCTGCTGGCGATGGCGGCGGCGATCGAGCTTGCTTGGCGTCCGGAGGATTTGCAGACGCTTTCGTTCCGCCTCTCTATCGCGTCGTCGCTCGCGCTGTCGCTCGTCCTGCCCGGGATGATGACCGGTGGGCGCTGGGCCAATTTCTGGGCGGCGGTGGTTGGCACGGCGTCGGCGCAGTTGGCGACCATGCCGTTTCAGGTCGGAACCTTCGGCACTGTGTCACTCACGACGGTGCCAGCCAATCTCCTGATCGTGCCGGCGGTCGGCATCGCGTTCCCGCTGGCGTTCATCGCTGCCGGCGTCGGATTCGTCTCGGAGACGCTCGCACGGGCGATTCTCTTTCCGGCCGAACTGCTCACGAGGTGGATCATCCTCGTCGTTGAGTGGTTAGCGGGTACACCAGCGGGGAATGTCGCCGTTGGTCGCGCCGACGCGGCGGTCGCGGTGTCGGCGTTCCTCGCGGTCGCAAGCATCGTGGCACTAAGCGCCGAGTGTCGGAGCGGGTTGTCCCGGCTGTGGCGGGCGGCGCAGCGATTCCCGCGGGCGAGAGCCGTCATCGGCGCAGGGGCGGGAGCGGCGCTGGCGGGCGCGCTCCTAGCCTTGCTGTCGCATTGACATTGGGCCCCAAATTGAGGTACTTTTTCCCTCGGCGCCCCCATAGTCTAGTGGCCTAGGACGTCACCCTTTCAAGGTGAAGATCGCGGGTTCGAATCCCGCTGGGGGTACCACATCTTCAGAGCGCCGGCGTCATTGGCTCTCCGCTTGCTGGCGCTCGTTTGTTTCCTGACCGGCTCCATCGTCCTCACCCACGCCCGGAATGGTGATTCCGGCGCTGGTAAGCTGCTGCTGCAAGCGGCGGTTGTTGAGCAGGATCAAGTCGGCCGCGCGCTGATAGGCGATCTGCGCCACTGTGCGTAGCAAGTCGCTGAACGGCCCGAGATGCTCTTCCTCGGCCTGCGCGTCGTCTAATTGGCGCAGACGCTGCTCGATCGCCGCTTGAAGCTCCTCCGGTGAGAGGCCGAGTCGCGCCACCTGTTCTCCCTTTCGTACCAAAGGCAAGTCAAACCGTTTCGCCGCCAGTATCGGCCTCCGGACCGATGGTAGATTGTAGTGGGCAACACTCATCGGGGTGTCCGGTTGCCTGTCGATTGTCGCAGAGGTGGTGTGAGTGGACGTCATACTGCCGGTCGCTGGGCTGGGAACGCGATTGCGCCCGCAGACGTGGAGCAAGCCGAAGCCGCTGGTGAGTGTCGCGGGCAAGCCGATGCTCGCGCATGTCCTAGATCGGGTCTTACCGCTCCAGCCCGAGCGCCTGATCTTCATCACCGGCTTCCTTGGCGACCAGATCGAGAAGTGGGCGCGGGATAGCTACGACCTGCCGCTCGAATTCGTCGAGCAGCCGGAGATGCGCGGCCAGACGGATGCGATCATCCGCACGCGCCACTTGGAGCCGAAGGAGGCGCTGATCCTCTTCCCTGACATGCTGTTCGAGGCGGATTGGTCAGTCCTCGGCGAGACGGACGCCGACGTCGTCATGTTCACCAAAGAGGTCGAAGATCCCTCGGCGCTCGGCGTGGCCGTCGTCGAAGACGGGCGGATTGTCCGACTGGTCGAAAAGCCGAAGGAGCCGGTCTCGAGGCTCGCCGTGATCGGCATCTATTGGTTCCGCCGCATGGCAGACCTGTACTCAGCAATCGAAGAGCAGATGCAGCGTGGCCTGATGCTCAAGAACGAGTACTTCATTGCCGACGCGATCCAGATCATGATCGACCGCGGGGCGAAGGTCGTTCCGGCTCCGGTCACGGTTTGGGAAGACTGCGGCAACGTCGAGGCGCTGCTCTCCACGAATCGGTACCTGCTCGACCGCATGCAGCCGGCGGCGCCGAGTCTTTCCTCGGCCGTCGTCATACCCCCTTCGACAATTGATCCGACAGCGTCGGTGGAGCGAGCCGTCATTGGGCCTCATGCGAGTATCGGCCCTGGCGCGACAGTCCGCGACGCGGTCGTCCGCGACGCGATCCTCGAAGACGGTGCGACGGTTGAGAACGCGATCGTCGAGCACACGATCGTTGGCCGGGCGGCGACCGTCCGCGGTCGAACGCTCAAGCTCAACGTCGGCGACAACAGCACGGTGGAGTTGTGAGCGAGACTGAAGCGAGCCGAGGCGAGTGGTTGGAGCTTGCCGTCGCGGTTGACAGGGAGGCGGTCGAGCCGGTCAGCGAGATATTCGCTCGCTATGGCTTCAACGAAGGTGTCGTCGTCGAAGAGCCGTTCATACAAGATCCGGACGGCGACAATCTCCAGGTGGATTTGACGCGCCCGGTGACGATCCGCACCTTCGTCCCGGCTGAGGAGCGAGCGAAAGTTGAAGAGATCCGGCGGGCACTGTGGCACCTCGGCCAGTTGCGCCCCGTCGGTGACCTCCAGGTTACGTCGCGTCACGAAGAGGACTGGGCGAACGCCTGGAAGGAGCACTACCGGCCGGTCCGGGCTGGACGGCGCGTCGTCGTGCGGCCGCCGTGGTTCGAGTACGAGGCGGCGGAGGGTGATGTCGTCATCGTGCTCGATCCAGGCATGGCCTTCGGCACCGGCACGCACCCCTCGACTCGTCTCGCCCTCGTCGCCGTCGAGGACTACCTGGAGCCAGGGATGCGTGTCTTCGATGTCGGAACCGGTTCGGGGATTCTGGCAATCGCGGCGGCTCGGCTCGGAGCAGAGATCGTCGATGCGGTCGACATCGAGTCCGTCGCGGTTCGACAGGCTCGCGAGAACGTCGAGCGAAACGAGGTCGCGGATCGCGTTCGGGTCGAGCTCGGCTCGGTGTCGGCTGAGGCGCCGGACCGGAGCGGATACGACCTCGTCATCGCCAACATCATCGCGCGGATTCTCATTGAGCTATCCTCGGGACTTGTTGCGGCTGTCCGCCCGGGTGGACGACTGATCCTGAGCGGCATCATCGAGCCGAAGGAGTCCGAGGTTGTCTCCATGTTCGAGGGCCACGGCCTGACGCTGCTCAGCCGGCGCCAGGAAGAGGATTGGGTGGCTCAGGTCTGGGAGCGGCCGGCCTCGAATCCCTGATTCCGGCGCTCTCTCAGCGGCGTGGTAGACTTCCCGGCTGGTCCCGCGCGGGTCGGATCGCGCACTTGCTGGCCTCGCGGGACGCGACATCCTCGCTCGACGGACTCCCGTAGCGACGCTCGCCGCGGACCGAGCTTCTCTGGTTGGTTACATGGCTCCGATCATCAGCAAACTCTCGAATCGACGCGTCGATCTCGTTCCCGAGCAGCCTGGACTCGTCCAGAATGTCGTTCCCGGCTCACTCGCCGATGAGCTTGGCATCCAGCCCGGGGACCGCATCGTCCGGCTCAACGGTCGTCCCATCCTCGACGCGCTCGATTTCCAGTTCGAGGCGCAATCCGAGCGCGCGGTTGTCGAGGTCGAGCGCGACGGCGTTGTCCGCAAGCTCGATCTGCACCTGGAAGGGGACGAGTTCTGGGGCATCACCTTCAGCGACCCGACCTTCGACGGTGTGCGGATCTGCGAGAACGCCTGTCCGTTCTGCTTCATCAAGCAGATTCCGAAGGGTATGCGGAAGTCGCTCTACGTCATGGACGACGACTACCGCTACTCGATGCTCTACGGGAGCTTCGTTACGCTGACGAATCTGACAGAGGAGGACTGGCGGCGGATCGAGGAGCAGCGCCTCGGCCCGATGCACGTCTCCGTGCACTCCACGAATCCGGACCTGCGCGTGGCCCTTGTGGGCAACCCGAAGGGCGCCAAGATCATGGAAGATCTGTCGCGCCTGGAGCGGGCCGGGATTGATTTCCACGCGCAATTGGTGCTGGTTCCCGGCGTGAACGACGGTGAGGAGCTTGATCGAAGCCTGCGCGATCTTTCGACGTTCTCCCGTCTGATCTCGATAGCTGGTGTGCCGGTCGGTCTCACCCGGCACGGGTTGGAGCGGCAGAGCAAGCAGCTCCGCCTGTCGCGGACGTGCATGCGGCTCCTGCCCGGCCGGAGAATCGAAGTTCGGCGGTATGAGCCCCATGAGGCGGAAGCGGTTATCGCTCAGGCCGAGCGCTGGCAGCGCCACTTCCGGAAAGAGCGCGGGACGACGTTCTTCTATCTCGGCGACGAGTTCTACCTGATGACCGGGCGACCGGTGCCGCCGGCGGAGCTCTACGACGGTTACCCGCAGATCGAGGATGGCATCGGCATCACGCGGCATCTGCTCGAAAATCTGGACGGATATCTCAGACGTGCCCAGCCTGGTGCGCTCGCCGGCGCGCGCGGGACGGTCGCTTGCGGCACGCTGATCGGTCCGACGATGCGCGAAGCGATTGAGCGCTTCAATTCGAAGACCGGCGCGGCGCTCGAGGTCGCGGTGATCGAGAACGAGTTCTTCGGGCCGGAGATCAATGTCTCCGGGCTGCTGACAGGCCGGGATCTCGTCCGCGGGCTGTCCGGCCGTGGCAATGGTTCTCCTATCTACATCACGAGCCGAATGATCTCTGACCGGACGCACACGATGTTGGACGACCTGACCGTGCGCGAGGTCAGCCAGGAGATTGGCGCGCCAGTCGTCCCGTGCCTGACGCTGAGCGACGTCGCTCGGGATCTTAGGTCGCGCCTCAAGCGTGCCGCCTGAGGATGACCACATTGCCAGCTTGGCTCAGTGATCGGCCGGAAGGCGCGAGTCTGACGATCGCGGCGGCGCCGCGTTCGAAGCAGAACGCGGTCGGTCCGGTCACTGGCGATGCACTGCGAGTGCGCGTCACCGCTCCAGCCGTGGAAGGCGCGGCGAACGCTGCCGTGATCGCCCTGCTGGCGGAGACGCTGGGCGTGCCGAAGTCACGGCTGCGGCTGATTCACGGCCAAACTGGCAAGCGAAAGCGGATCCTCGTCGAGGGGATGACGGCCGCGGACATCCTTGCTCGCCTTCAGCCCCACCTCGACGAGTCGGAGGGCGCTACTCGCCCTTGATCTTCTTGCGTATAGCTGCCACGAGCGCCGGTAGACCAACCACGGTCGCGGCTGATCCGACCATTTGCGGAAATCGGTAGGGACGCTGTGGGTTGGGAGCGGTGGCAGGCGGCTCGTAGGAGCGCATGCGCCACCAGAGGAGCACCGTCTCCTTCATCGCTCGCCGGATCACGCGGAAGCTGCCGCCGGTCGCTTCCCCGGCGATGCGCGGGTAGTGATGCACGCCGACTTGCTCGACGGTCGCGCCTTGGCGGCGCAGCTTGGCTTGGATCTCGGTGTTGATCAGCGCGCCCGGCGCCGTCAGCTCCATCGAGCGGAGCAGGTCGCCGCGGAAGATCTTGAACGCGCAGTCGATGTCGCGCATGTGCACTCCGAAGAGGATGCGCACCGCGACGTTGAACATCTCGGCGAAGACGCGGCGGTGGAGCGGATCGGAGCGCTCCATGCGGAAGCCGGCGACGACATCGAAGCGCCCGACGAACGGCGCGAGTAGGCCGATGTCGGCGATGTCGAACTGCCGGTCCGAGTCCATGAACATAATGTAGTCGCCGCGAGCCGCGCGGAACCCGGACGTGAGCGCCGCCCCATATCCGCGATTGACAGGGTGATGGATGACGCGAACGTTGGGATGTGACGCCGCGAGTGTATCGGCGATCACGGGCGTCGCGTCGCGGCTGCCATCGTTGACGATGATGATCTCGAAGTCGTCAACGTAGGTGGGTAGAACCGCGAGCGCTTGCTCGACGACGATACTGATGTTGGCCTCTTCGTTGTGCGCGGGCAGTACCAGCGACAGGCTGCCAGGAATGCGCGCGACCGGGACTTCAGGCGTCGGTGTGCGGCGGGCGCTCATCGTAGACTAATCGGCCGCCTTCTTGCCCGCGGGCGACTTTCCGCGCATGTCCTCGCTCACCTTCCAGACGTTGCCACGCGGATAGAAGTGCGTGGTGTATTCGTCGCGCAGGATCACCTCACCGTTGCGGTCGCGGACCTCCCGGATGTACGTGACATCGAGTCCCTTCTGCGCATACTCGGTCTGCATGATGGTGCCCGGCTCGAGCTCTTTGTCGACGATCTCGATGTCCTCTTCCTCCGGGTATTCCTCGCCGTAGATCGGCTCGCTGATCTGGACGTCCCAGCCGGTGTCCGGCCCGTAGATGATGACCACCACGCGCGGCCAATCGATGTAGGACTCGATCAAGAGCCAGCCGTCGGTGTTGTTGCGGAACTTGAAGTCACCACCGCCGAACGGATCGCCCTCCGGCTGAAGGATCGAGGCGTCGAGGCCCGGCGTCCAGCCGTCGTACTCGTAGAACGCGAAGCGATACCGGTGCGGCCACCATTCCTCGGTCGGTAAGCCGGCGTAGAGCGAGGCGCGGAAGACAGTCGTGGACACCTGGCAGATGCCGCCGCCCACGTCGCGCCCGATCCGCTCCCCATCAACGACCGGCGCCTCGACGAAACCGGCCTCGGCACTGATGACGCCGATCGCATGATTGAAGGAGAAGACCTCGCCAGGCGGCACCAGCGTCCCGTTTAGCAGCTCCGTGCCGACCCGAATGTTTTCCGCCCGACCTTCGTTCGACCCATCGAAGTTCGACGTACCGACCGCCAGCCGGGTCGTGATGCCGAGCGCTTCCAGGTTGTTGCTGTCGACGCGCGGCTTGATCACCGCGACCGGCACGCGAACCGTTTCGTGGTTGCCGAAGAAGCTCTTGGAGATCTCCTTCGCAAGGCTGGTCGGCTTGAGCTTGTAGCCGTCCTTGCTGTCCTCCAAGGCGAAGACGCGCTCGCCGTTCCAAGCAACGCGGGCATCGACCGGATCGCGGTCGATCTCGCCCCGGAAGCGTTGCGAGAGCCACTTCGTCAGCTTCTTCTCATCGAGCGAGACGTCCACCTGCGGCGCGGCGCCCGGCTGCTCGGTCACCTTCGTCACGACGAACTGGCTCAGATCCGCTGGGTCAATCGTCCAAGACTTGCCATCGTGCGTCAGGCGGATCGGCTTGCTGAGCGCCTGCTCGAGCTTCTGCTTGGCGGGCTCGAGGTCCTTAGCGTGGACGGTCGGCCACTTCGGAATGACGGGCAGATCTCCGGACGGCGCCGACATGTTCCGCAGGGAATCCATCAGCTGCTGCGTCAGGCGCTCCCGGTCGACGATCGTGCCGGCTACCTCGGGATCGATGCTGACTTCCGTCCCGTTGACGACGAGGTTCGCGTCCTTGGGCGCGATACCGAGATCCGCGTCGACGCGATCGAACCAGGCGTTGAGCTGCGCGGCGTCGACACTTACGCGCAGGGGTACGGACTTGTCCTCCCGCAGCAGTGACCAGGCGACCTGGAGGCGGCTGCGCGCGTCGTCTTCGCGGCCGATGGCGAAAGCGCTATCAACCGTCCCTTCCACGTCGACGTGGACACCGATCTCATTCAGCGTCGGCTGCCAGATCTTGTCCTCGAAGGTGAAGGTCGCCGTCGTCGCCTCGAACGATTCGGCGCGGGCGGCGATCGCCTCGCGTGCCTCGGCGTACGTCATGCCGCCAACCGGCACGCCGCCGGCGTTGATGCCGGGATAGATTCGATCCTCGTACGTCGCGCGGACCCAATACAGGCCCGCCGTCGCCGCCAAGACAATCACCGCGACCGCGAGCAGAATTCGCGAGCCGACGCGAGACACCTCGCGTGGAATGGTTGGTGGCCAGAGAGCGTCGGTCGCGATGACTCGAGCGGGCCGGCGAGCCGGCAGCGCGTCGAGCGACTCCACCGTCGTGCTGCGATGCAACCTGCCTACTCCCTCACAGTCCGAATTGGCTGCGGAGTCGCAAGCGACTCCCCCTTCCCTTGCGTCAGGCCGATGCTAGCACACAATCTGAAGCTTGACGCGCCCACATTGTACGATGTCACCTTCCCGGACGTCGGTAGGTACAACTACCTCTTGTCCGTTGACAAAGGTCCCATTCGTACTACCGAGATCGCGAAGCCACCACCCGTCATCAGTCGCGGTCAATTCGGCGTGTTGCGCCGAGACTGATGTGTCGTCCAGCGCGACATCGCAAGCTGGATGGCGACCAAGCACGGCCACGGGCGGCAGGGGAAACGTCGTTCCGGCCGGCAACGAGGAGTTGGCCGGATCAACGACAACGAGGTAGGCGCGCGGCGACGCGGCCGCGCTTCCCCGATCATTTGCCTCCAGCCGGGAGAGCACGGAAAGCTCGCGGAGCGTCACGCGAGCGATCTGATAGAGGAACAGGTAGAGCAGGGCGATGACAAGCAGGCGGAGGAAAAGAAGCTGCCAATCAAATGGGATCGACATCGCCGGCGCCGGAAGTGGGAGAGTGCGGGCCGCGTCTCACGGCCGATCGTGCGTGAAGGGCAGGAGCTGGGCGCTCAACGTGCCGAAACTAATCTCGTCCCCCGCCTTGACGATCGCGGACGGCCGAATCGTCCGCCCGTTGACTCGCGTTCCGTTCGTGCTGTTCAGATCGACGACTCGCAGCCCTTCTTCCGTCTGCTCGAACCGGGCGTGGTGACGCGAGACATCGCCCGACTCGAGGTGGATGTCATTGTCGAGCGCCCGCCCAACCGTGGTGACCGATTTGCGTAGCACGAACTCCTGGCCGGCGAGCATGCCGTTGACGAAGCGGAGGCGAAGCGGGGCAAAGCCGCTCGTCTCGCGGATCACGCGGTAAAGCTCGGTTCGCTGGAGAGCGTCCTGCGCTTCGCGGTCGAGATCGGGCCGGTCGGCGATCGTCGCGGTCACCTGGATCGCCCGGCGCGGGATCGTTTCGTCGCCGATGATTTGCACGCGGATGCGATCGATTGTCGAGAACCCGCGATCGGCGGCGACCTCGGTCAGCCAGGTCTCCATTTGGCGACAAAGGGCTGGCACGAAGTCGGCGAAGAGGACCATGTCTTGCGGGTGCATCGCGACGCGGAAGTCGTTCGGCACCAGCGTCGAGTCGACCGAGACGACCTGATTGGAGACCATGGCGCGCTCGAGCTTGCGGCCGATTTCCGCCGGCTGGATCGGGCTGCGGAAGAGCCGGCCGACAGAACCTTCCATCAAGCGCTCGAAAGATTGTTCGAAGCGGTCAAGCAAGCTGAGGCTCGGCATCGTCCGGCTGAGGTCTCCGATATCGGCTCCAGTCGCCGGCGATTATAGGAGCCGGGCAAAATAAGGGTCAACGAAAGTGATCACTGCGACGTCGGCGCTCCCCGCGGCAGGTGCGGCCGACGATGACGGAGGGAGACGGTTGAGCAAGCGAGAGGTGTGGATCGGACCGTCAATCTTGACCGCCAACCTGCTGCAGCTCGGCGATGAGATCGCCCGGGCCGAGGCAGCGGGTGTTGACTTCATCCATCTCGATGTGATGGATGGCAGCTTTGTCCCAAATATCACGTTCGGACCCGTCATCGCCAAAGCGGTTCGGCAAGCGACCCGTCTCCCTCTCGACGTCCATCTCATGATTGTCGAGCCGGAGCGCCACATCGAACCCTTCGTCGAGGCGGGCGCCGACACCATCACCGTCCACGTCGAAGCCTCCGTTCATCTCCACCGTACGCTGCAAACCATTACCGCCGCCGGCGCGACACCCAGCGTTGCCCTGAATCCGGCGACGCCGCTGGCGGCTATCGAGGAGGCCATTCCGTTCGTCGGTCAAATCTTGGTGATGAGCGTCAATCCTGGCTTCGGCGGGCAGTCGTTCATCCCGACGGCGCTCGACAAGATCCGCCGCCTGCGCGCGATGCTCGACGAGCGAAACCCGACCTGCCGGCTGCAGGTGGACGGCGGGATCAAGGCGAGCAATATCCGCCGCGTTGTTGAGGCCGGCGCCGACACGATCGTCGCGGGGTCGGAAATTTACACGCCAGAGCGAAGCGTCGAAGAGTCGGTCCGCCAGCTGCGCGCTGCCTTGACGGACTGATATGAGAGCCCTGGCGCTCCGTCAGCCCTCTGAATTCGCGCGATCTCGCATTCTCCTCACCGGGGCGAGCGCGATGATGGCGATGATCGCCGCGATCAGGAAGGTCTCGCGCACGACACGCAGGCTGAGCGGGATCGCGACCTCCTCGATGTACTGGTTCTGCCGGACGAAGAACTCAGCTGTCGTCTCCCCGGCGCGCCGCACCACGGGCTCCACTCCTTCGGAGAGCGACTGGAGCCGGCGCACTCCGACCGCGGTCAGCGCGGAAATTCCGATCGTCATCCCCAGCAGCCGGAACAAGATCGTCAGCGCGGCCGCCACGCCGCGATCGGGAGGAGGAGCGGCATCGATCGCCGTGGCGCCGATGGGAGCCAGGACGAGTCCGAACCCGGAGCCGGCGATCATCAGGCCGGGCACCATCCAGATCTCCCGCTCCTGCCGGAGGCCGAGCCACAACGCGATGTAGCCCACGACAACGAGCGCAATGCCGATGGCCGCGGTTTGGCTCTCGCCGCGCCGCGCGGCAAGCGCGCCGCCGCTAAACGCGAGGATTGCCATTGTCAGCGTGAACGGAGCGAGGTAGGCCGCGCTCAGCTCGCTGATCCGATCCTCTTCAGCGAGTAGCGCCACGACGACGGGTACATCCACCATCGCGACAATGAGCGCGACGCCGATCAGAAAGTTGGCCGCGATGGCCGCCGCGAAGGCCGGTTGGCGGAAGAGCCGCGGCGGCAGGATTGGCGAGGAAGCGCGGAGTTCCCAGAGGATGAACAAGACGAGCAGCGCGGCGCCGGAGATCAGGAGTGGCACCAGGTAGGCAGCGAGAGGGTTGCGGGTGCCACCGAGAGCGCGCATTGCCGCGCCTTTCGAAAGGCCGATCTCGCCGCTCGACGCCAGGCCGAGGTTGATGAGGAGGAGCGAGCCGCCAAGCAGGAGCGTCCCCACGAGATCGAGGCCGCGAGGAGACTGTTGAGCTACTGCCGGTGCAGTCGGTCTGGCGTGGCGGGAGCGGACCTGAATCAATGCCGCGACCGCGACTCCGAGGGGCAGGTTGATCCAGAACACCCAGCGCCAAGGCTCCGCGCCGGGCGCGAGCCGGGTAATCGCTGCTCCCCAAATCGGCCCGAGCACCCAGCCGAGCGTGTCGATCGCGCCCACGAGACCGATCGCGGTCACGCGCCGCCCAGGCGGCAGAAGGTCGCCGACAAGAGCGATGGTGACGGGGAGCAACGCGCCGCCGCCGGCGCCTTGGATTGCACGCCCGGCGATGAGCCCGCCGAGATCCGAAGCGAGGGCGCTCCAGATCGAGCCGGCCAGGAAGATCGCGAGTGCGACCTGGAATGCGGCCGTTCGCCCGATCAGGTCGGAGATGCGACCCATGACCGGGATCGTCACGATGTATGCGAGAAGGTAGGCGTTGACGACCCAGATGTAGCGATCGACGTCGGCAGTGTTGATATGCAGATCGAAGACGATCTGGGGAAGCACCGTCGCGATGACGGTCAGATCGATCGCGCCCAGAAAGACCGCGGCCAGCGCCGCCGCGAGGGGCCAGCCGCCGGGAATGGAGAGGCGGCTCCTATTCTGGTGGCTCGATTTCAATCGTGGCACCGTGATCGAACAGGTCCAGCGTCCATGTGGCCGGCCTGTCCGGACCTGGCGCGTCCTCTGGCTCCGCCAGGCGCGCCCGCAAGACATCGAACGTTTCCTGGTCGATCCAGAGATCGACGGTCACCGGCGTGGCATCGATCGTGTTCGAGGTCAAGGGACCGATGATCTCCTGATCCACGACGGCCCGGATGTGGTACGTCTTTCGGCCGTCGAGTTTGTCGTCCTCCAGGCGCTCGGCATTCTCGACACGGTCCATGATCGGGCCGATGCCGTCCTGATTGTCGAAGAGGACTGAGGGATCGTACTCGAACTCGACAGGAGCATCCGTCCATTCTCCGGTCACCAAGTCCGTCGTCCACCAGTGGCCGCTGACGATGATGAGCTGGACGGTGACGGTCGCGCGCTCCAAGGCGACGACCTTGAATTCCGTCCGCACCCGATCCGGCCGCGCCAGCTCGCCTTCCGCTTCCAAGAGCTTGAGCGTTCGCCCAGGATCAATGTAAGTGTCGCCCTCGATCTCGAGCTTGAATCGCACCGTTTGGGTGTCAGCGAGCTGCTCGCTCGCGCGAGCGAGAATGTCTGTCGCCGTGAGGGTGACGGGGGTGGCCGGCGTGGAAGCGAGATTCGCTAAGCCTGCCTGCCCACTGATCGCGAAAACACTGAGGAGAACTGCAAGAGCTATCAGAAACCGTTTGATCACCATGCCTCTTTACACGAGCCACAAATTTTGACCTGCCGCCATGTCCTCGCTGGACAAGTGGCGGCCATTCCGTGCGAGTGTAGCATTGCGCTGCGTGACGGCTAGGAAGCGAATGCTAGTCGAGGGAGAGATGGAAAGCGCGCAGACAGCCAGGGAGCAGGCGCCGATTCGTATTGGGATCGACATCGGGGGAACCTTCACGGACTTTCTTCTCGTCGATTCCCTCACGGGCCAGACGACCATCGGCAAGACGTTGACCACACCGGATGACCCGGCTCGCGCGGTGCGAACGGGACTGGAACAGTTGCTCCGGGCGGCTGAGCGACAGCCTAGTGAGGTCGGGCAGATCGTTCATGGCACGACGCTCGTGACGAACGCGCTGATTGAGCGAAAGGGCGCGAAGACGGCGCTTCTGACGACGCGCGGATTCCGTGACGCGGTTGAGATCGGCCGGGAGCATCGCTACGACTTGTACGACCTGTTCCTCGAGCTTCCCAAGCCGCTCGTCCCACGCTATCTCCGCTTCGAGCTGAACGAGCGCATCTTGGCGGACGGCTCCGTGCTGACGCCGCTCGATGCGGACGAGGTCGCGGCGCTTGCGCGACGCCTCGTTGATGACGGCATCGAGGCGGTGGCGGTTTGTTTGCTGCACAGCTATCAGAATCCGGAGCACGAGCGGCAGGTTGGTGCCATTCTCGAAGAGGTCGCACCCTCGCTCGTCGTATCCCTCTCTAGTGATGTCGTGCCCGAAATCCGCGAGTACGAGCGGGCGAGCACGACAATCGCGAATGTCTACGTGCGGCCGATCGTCGCTCGCTACCTCGACCGGGTCATCACCGGGCTGAGCGATCTCGGCGTCCCCGGCACGCTGTTCATCATGCTCTCCTCCGGCGGACTCTGCACGACCGACACGGCCACGCGCTATCCGATCCGCCTCGTGGAATCTGGACCTGCGGCGGGTGCGCTGGCGGCGGCGCATTTTGGCCGGCTGACCGGGCGCTCCTCGCTGCTCTCGTTCGATATGGGCGGCACGACGGCCAAGTGCTGCCTTATCGACAAGGGCCAACCATCCATCAGCGCCGAATTCGAAGTCAGCCGAGTCTACCGGTTCAAGAAGGGCAGCGGGCTCCCGGTGCGAGTGCCGACAATCGAGCTAATCGAGATCGGCGCCGGGGGTGGGAGCATCGCCCGAGTCGACGCGCTCGGCTTGCTGAAAGTGGGGCCGGACAGCGCGGGCGCCGATCCAGGGCCGGCGTGCTATGGCCGTGGCGGGACCGAGCCGACGGTCACCGATGCCGATTTACTGCTCGGCTACTTGGATCCCGAATTCTTCCTCGGCGGACAGCTGCGGCTCGATGTCGAGGCGGCTCGCGCGGCAATCGCTCGTCTCGGTGAGCGGCTCGGCATGGATGAGATCGCCACAGCCTGGGGCATTCACCACGTCGTGAACGAGCAGATGGCAAGCGCGGCGCGCATCCACGCGATCGAGCAGGGCAAGGATCCGCGCGCCTATTCGGTCTTCGCCTTCGGCGGCGCCGGGCCGGTGCACGCCTTCCGCGTCGCCGAAATCCTGCGGTCGCCGGAGGTAATCGTCCCGCTCGGCGCGGGAGTTGCGAGCACGGCCGGCTTCCTGGTTGCACCGCTTGCCTTCGATTTTGTGCGGACCTACGTCGGGAGATTGGACGAGCTCGATTGGGACCAGGCGGCGGCGCGGTTCGCGGAGATGGAAGCGGAAGGGCAGTCCATTCTCGGCGAGGCGGGAGTCCCGGCAGATGCGGTGCGGATCCAGCGGACCGCAGAGCTGCGCTACGTGGGGCAGGGGCATCAGGTGACTGTGCCGGTGCCGGATACTCTTGAAAAGTCGTCAGCGGCGCGGGAGCTGACCGAGCGCTTCGAGGCCGAATATCGCCGGCTCTACGGGCGGATCGCGCCCGGCAATCCCGTTGAGGCGGTCAGCTGGCGAGTGGTGACCTCCGCGCCCGCTCCGCAATTGCGGTTCACGATCGGCGCCGCGCCGGCAGTCGCTGCCACCGTGGCGGACGCGCGGAAGGGAGAGCGGCCGATCTATCTGCCCGAGCGGAACGGATTCGAGACCGTGCCCGTCTACGACCGCTACGCGTTGGCGCCCGGCATGTCCTTCTCGGGTCCTGCCGTCGTGGAGGAGCGGGAATCGACTGTCATCGTCGGTCCCGGTGCCACGGTGGAAATTGACTCGCTACTGAATCTCATCATCCGCTTTCAGCGCTGATGACCACTTCGTGGGAGTGACATTTAGGCAAAGAGTCCTTGCGGAACGCGGCATCTGATCTGTAGGATTCAATGAGGGAACTGAAAAGCGACGGTCTGGCCGTTGAACTGAAGCCGTGAGGCACTGAATGGGGAGTTTGGTGCCGAGATGCGGAAACGGGGGATGGGGATGGGATTCCGACGCTACGTGACTCGATCCGGGGCGATCGGCCTGACTGCCGCGTTGTGCCTCTTAGTCCTGGCGGCGTGCGGACGGGACGAGGAAGAGACCACGCCCACGCCCGAGGCGCCTGCTTCGCCCGCGATTACTGAGACGGTTGAGGTGACGCCGGCTGAAGAAACGCCAGCTGCCTCGCCGGAGGCATCGCCAGCGGCGTCGCCCGTTGCTTCCCCGGTCGCCTCGCCAGTCGCGTCTCCAGTGGCTTCGCCTGAGGCATCCCCGGTCGCTGAGGAAGCCTCGCCGGAGGCGGCTTCACCTGAGGCATCTCCGGTGGCCGAGGAGCTTTCTCCAGAAGCCGCGACGCCTGAGCCGGCCACGCCGGTAACGAGCCCGGAAGCCTCGCCGGAGGTGACGGTTGAGGAAGCGACGCCGGTGGTCGAAGCGTCGCCTGAGTCGACAGAGGCCGCGTCTCCGACCACTGAAGCTCCAATCGCATCGCCGGCTACCGAGGAAGCGAGCCCGGAGGCGTCGCCCACCGAGGAGGCGGTCGCATCGCCGGTGACTTCGCCGGTCACGTCGCCGGAGGCTTCTCCGGAGGCGACTGAAGCGGTCGTGGTCCCACCGCCGCCGACGAACACGCCGGCACCGACCGCGACGAATACCGCGACGGCAACCGCAACGGCGACTCCGGAGCCGCCAACGGCGACACCCACGACGCTGCCGACATGCACGCCGACGAGCCCGGCCAGCCCGGCTGCCTCGCCGGTTGCGTCGCCAGCAGCTAGCCCGATGGCATCGCCTATCGCTGGCTCGCCGGTTGCGGGTACGCCCGGCGCGGAGACGGCGTGCATCTAGACGGCTAGACGGCTCGGCATTCAACGCTGGCTCTTTGAACCAGGCGTCGCGCTGAGTGGGCTCACCTGCTCCCGCGCGACGCCTGTCCATTTTCGCCAAGGCGGATTGCTATCCCGCTTGGACTGGCGGGCAGGAAATATGGACGGCGGAAGAGGCCACGCGATGACGGCAGAAACGCAAACTCGACTCGATCCCGTGCGGCTCGAGGTGATGTGGAATCGCCTGATCTCGGTCGTCAACGAGCAGGCGACCGCCCTGATGCGCACGAGCTTCACCTCGATCGTGCGGGAGGCTGGCGACCTCTCCGCCGGCGTCTTCGACGCTCAGGGCAACATGATCGCCCAGGCGGTGACCGGCACGCCCGGTCACATCAACTCGATGGCGACGTGCATCCACCACTTCCTCGCCGTCTATCCGCCCGAGGAGTTGCGGCCTGGCGACGTCCTCATCACGAACGATCCGCAGAAGACCTCGGGCCACCTCCATGACTTCACCGTCATCACGCCGGTCTTCCGGGGGGACACACTCGTCGGCTACTTCGGCAATACCTGCCACGTACTCGATATTGGAGGGATCGGCCTTTCGACCGACGCCCGCTCGGTCTATGAAGAAGGACTCTACATCCCGATCACGAAGCTCTACGACCGAGGCGAGCCGAACCGCGAGCTGTTGAAGATCCTCGCGGCCAACGTTCGCGCGCCGGAGCCGGTCCTCGGCGATATCCACGCGCAGGCGGCCGGCAACGACGTCGGCGCGGCTCGTCTCCTCGAGTTCATGACCGAGTTCGGCCTGGAAACGCTCGACGATCTCTCGGCTGAGATCATCGGCCGATCGGAGCGAGCGATGCGCGCGGCAATCGCTGCCTTGCCGGACGGCGTCTACGAGAACGAGGTCTACTCCGATGGCTACGAAGAACCGATCCGGCTCCACGTCACGCTGACGAAGCGCGACGACGAGCTACATGTCGATTGGGCCGGTAGCTCGCCGGAAAGCAAGCGCGGGATCAACGTCGTCCTCAACTACACGCACGCCTACACAACGTACGCGCTTAAGTGCGCGCTGGCGCCGGAGGTGCCGAACAACGAGGGGAGCTTCCGTCCCGTGACCGTTACCGCGCCGCCGCGCAGCATTCTCAACGCGCTGCCACCGGCTCCCGTCTCGGCGCGACATATCATCGGCCACTTCTTGCCCGGAGCGATCTTCGGCGCGCTGGCGAAGGTCATCCCGGATCGCGTCATGGCCGAAGGGGCAGCGAATATCTGGAACCTTCAGTTCACGGGCTACGACAAGTCAGACCGCCCGTTCACGTACGTCTGGTTCTCCTGCGGCGGCACAGGTGCGCGGCCAACGAAGGACGGATTGCACGCCACAGCGTTCCCGAGCGGCATCGCTGGCGTGCCCGCCGAGGTGATCGAGCAGCTTTCGCCGGTCGTCGTTCACGCGCGCGAAATTCGCGCCGACTCTGGAGGGCCCGGGCGCTTCCGCGGCGGCTGCGGGCAGACGCTCAAGCTCGCCGTGCGCACGCGGCGACCATTTACCTTCTCAGCCCTCTTCGATCGCCTCCACCACCCGGCAGCGGGTTATGCCGGCGGCGGTCAGGGAGCTGCCGCTGAGATCACGCTCTCGACTGGTGAGCGGATCGAGCGGAAAGGCGCGCGGGAGCTCCCGCCTGACACGGTAATCACCCTGCACTTGCCTGGAGGCGGCGGCTTCTACGATCCGCTGACACGCGATCCCGCGCTGGTCTTGGAGGATGTGCGCAACGGCATCGTCTCCGTCGAGCGGGCGCGCGACAGCTACGGCGTCATCCTGACCGCGGACGGGTTGGCCGTTGATGAAGCGGCGACGCGCGCGGAGCGAGCAGCCCGCGCCGAGCGGGCTGCCACTCCGGCCTGACATTCGTCGTTCGCAAATCTGGCGAGACTACACGTTGAATAGGAAGTGGATGATGTCCCCGTCCTGGACGATGTAGCTCTTGCCCTCCCGCCGGTAGGTCCCGAGGCGCTTGGCTTCCGCCATGCTCCCGGCGGCGATGAGGTCGTCGTACGAGACGACTTCCGCGCGGATGAAACCCCGCTGGATGTCGCTGTGGATCTCGCCGGCCGCCTCTAGAGCGGTCGTCCCGCGGCGGATCGTCCAAGCGCGGCACTCGTCCTCTCCGACAGTGAAGAAGGGGATGAGACCGAGCAAGGCGAACGACTGCCGGATCACGCGGTCGCGGCTCGATTCCTCGATGCCCACATCGGCGAGGAACGCGGCCGCGTCCTCGTCGTCGAGCTGGCTGATCTCCATCTCGAGCTTCCCGGCGAGGGCATCCACGGCCACGCCCGGCCGGCCGAAGCGCTCCCGCACCCGCTCCACGAGTTTCGCGGCTTCCTCGCCGAGCTGGTTCTCTCCCACGTTGAGCAGGATGAAGAGCGGCTTCGCGGTCAGGAATCCGAAGCCGCGCAGCATCTTGACCTCGTCCGGGTCGAGTTCGGGTAGAACCTCGCGTACCGGCCGATCTGCCTCCAGCGCCTCCTTCAGCTTGGTCATCACCACCTGCTCGCGCTCGTAAGCCTCGCGCTCAGCGCCGCGAAGCTTCGGAATTTGCGCCGCGAGCCGCTGCAGGCGCTTGTCCACGATGCTGAGGTCGCTGAAGGTAAGCTCAAGGAGGAGGGTCTCGATATCACGCTCAGGATCGACGGTCTCCTCGGGATGCGGGACATTCGGATCATCGAACGCTCGGACGACGAGGAGCAAAGCGTCCGCTTGACTGAGATGCCCGAGCAATTGCCCGCTCATCCCCTTTTCGGCGATGCCCTTGGCGACGCCGGCGACATCGAGGTATTGGACGTCCGCCGGAACCTTGCGCTGCGGTTTGAACATCTCCGTCAGCCGATCCAGCCTTGGATCGGGCACCTTGACTGTCGCCAGATTCGGCTCGTCGGCCGCGCCAAAGCCACCTGTTTGCGCTTCGGCGCGCGTCAGCGCGTTGAAGACCGTCGTCTTGCCGGCGGCCGGCAGACCAATGATGACCAACTTCGTTGCCACGGATCAGCCCACTTCCTCTCGTGCGCGACGTACCAGGTACTTCCTTCTCGATGAATGGCCGAGCGGCCACGCGATTATTGCCCGGCGCGTAGTTGGGATGCCAACCGAGGATCAGCCTCTTGCTGCTGCCGTCATGAGGAAAGCGCCAAGGGCCGGCGGTCAAGTCGTCTCGCCGACGAGATCGGCGACGAAGCCGTTCGTCAGCCTCAGGATGTCGCGGGGAGCGATGCGCAGCAGCGCGTCCTCGGCGCCGCCACCGCCGTAGACCACGTTCTGTTCGGCCACGCGCCGGTCAACGATCACTCGCACAGGCGTCCGGTGGCCGACCGGAGCGACGCCGCCCGCCGGAAAGCCGGTCACCGCGAGGACCGTTGCGGGATCGGCGAGTCGGGGTCGGGTCAGGCCCGATGCCGCCGCGAGGCGCTGCCTGTCGACCTTGCTCATGCCGCACGCTATGGCGAGGACGGACGAGCCGTTCCCATCCGCGAAGAGGAGCGACTTGATGATCTGCTCTTCAGGTACTCCGATCGCGGCCGCGGCCAACGGAACGGTGGGCATCGGCACGCCGGGGCGCAGCAGCTCGGCGTCCACGCCGTGCTCGCGAAGCCATTGCAGTAGGCGCTCCGGCACGCATGCTGAGTCTGTCAGGTTGTCCCAAAGTGTCATTTGTTCCTCGCCGAAGCTCTCAGCAAGTCAGGTTACCGCCTGTTTACCAACGCCCTCGCCGCCGAGGATCGAGGGCGTCCCGCAGCCCGTCGCCAAAGAAGTTGAGTCCCATCACGACGCTCATGATCGCCAGGCCAGGGAAGGCGGCGTACCACCAATATTGGAGCCCCTTGTCCGCGCCGAGCTTGATCATCGCGCCCCATTCGGCGGTCGGAGGGACGGCGCCGAGCCCGAGGAAGCTGAGTCCGGCGGTGAGGACGATCGCCGCGCCGACGTCGAGCGTCGCTTTCACGACGAGCGGGGCGTCCGTGCTCGGCAGGATGTGGCGGAAGAGGATACGCATCCGGGATGCGCCCAGCGCGTCGGCGGCTGTCACAAATTCCTGAGCTCGAATGGCGAGAACCTGGCTGCGCATCAGGCGGGCGTACTCGGGCCAGAGGACGAACCCGACAGCGATAAGCGCATTGCTTAGGCCGGGTCCTCCCCGGATCGCGGTGATGGCCATCGCCAAGATGATGGACGGGAAGGAGAGGATCGCGTCCGAAAGCCGCATGATCACCGAATCAACGAGGCCGCCGAAGTGGCCGGCAATCGCCCCGAGGAGCGAACCGAAGGTTGCGGTGACCAGAATGACCGCGATGCCGGCCGGCACCGTGACTCTCGCGCCGTAGATGACGCGGCTAACCATGTCGCGGCCAAGCTCGTCCGTGCCGAAGATGTGGTCTCGGCTCGGAGGGCGAAGACGCACGGAAAGGTCTTGATAGATCGGATCTTGCAGCGGAAGGACCGGAGCCAGAATGCCGAGCAGCAGCCACGTCAGCACGACGCCGAGTCCGGCCAGGGCCATGGGTTGGCGCCGCAGCGCTCGGATCGTGTCGCTGAGCATGGAGCGGTGCGGGCGAGCCGCCGCGCCGCCTAACTCGATTGCGCTGGCTGCTGCCGTTGACGCCACGTTTTCGGCTCCACTAGGCGACCCGAATCCGCGGGTCGAGTATGCCGTAGAGGATATCCACGATCAGATTGACGGTCACATATGCAAACGCTACCACGAGCGTCACGCCGAAAAGACCAGGATAGTCGAGCTTGAGCGCCGCCTGCGTCCCGTACCGCCCAATGCCCGGCCAGGAGAAGATCGTCTCCGTGAGAACGGCGCCAGCGAGCAAGCTCGCGAAGGTGAGGCCGAAAACGGTCACTGTCGGGATCAGGGCGTTGCGCAGAGCGTGGCGCGTGACAACCGCCCGCTCCGCGACACCCTTCGCGCGGGCCGTGCGGATGTAGTCGTCGCTGAGCGCGGCCAAGAGCGACGACCGCAGCATGCGGGCGATGATGCCCATCGCGTATGAGCCGAGCACGACCGCCGGCAAGATGAGGTGACGGAGCGCGCTCTTGAACGCTGCCCAATCGCCGGCGAGTACGGAGTCCACGGTGACCATGCCGGTGACGCGCTCGGGCCGTTGCATGCCGATGTCGAGTTGTCCCGGGCCGGGCAGCCAATGAAGGCGATAGAAGAAGACATAAAGGAACAGTAGGCCGAGCCAGAAGACCGGGATCGAGGTGCCGATGAGTGCAATGAACCGACCGATGTGGTCCGGCCATCGGTTGGCGCGGAGCGCGGAGATGAGCCCGAGCGGCAAGCCGACCGCCGTCGCGTAGAGCATGGCGGCGAGCGCCAGCTCGATCGTGGCAGGCACGTACTGGCGAAGGTCTGTCATGACCGGCCGCCGGCTCGTCACCGACATGCCGAGGTCGCCGCGAAAGAGATTGCGGTAGTAGTAGACGAACTGGACGGGGAGCGGCTTGTCGAACCCCCAGCGCTTCTCGACTGCCGCGCGGACCTCCGGGTTCCCGGCTTGCCGCTCGCCGAGCAACACCTCGACCGGGCTGCCCGGCACCGCGTGAGCCATCGTGAAGGTGCCGAGGCTGACTAAGAACATCACGAGCACGGCGAGCACGAGGCGCTGGGCAATGTATCGCCAAAGTCCCACGTGTTGCCCCCGTGACGTAATGTGGCGCCCGCTCCGGACACGGGAGCCGAAGCGGGCCGGTCGATCAGCGATTCAGCGGCGTGTCGTTACTCAGTCTTCGTGGCATACCGCAGCTGAAGGATGTAGACCCCGTGCGGTTGCGCCCCTTGGACGCGCCGGCTGGCCGGGCTGCGATAGATCGGCTGGAACTCGACCACGTAGGCGGCGTCCTCGATGAGATGCCGCTGAATCTCGACGTAGATCTGCTTCCGCTTCTCCGGATCGAGCTCCCTAATCCCTTCGTCGAGTAGCCGGTCCACCTCAGCATTCGAGTACGCCACCCGTTTCGACGCCGCGCCAATGAGGGAGCGGCCGAACGGATCGGCGTAGGTGTGCACGTCCGGATAGTCGGCGGCCCAATCGGACATCGTGAATTGCAACTTTCCCTCGCGGAACTGCTGCAAGCGCTCCTGCGCGTCCATCGGCGTCAACTTGATCTTGAGCCCGTTAATGCGCTGGAGATCGGCCTGCAGCTTGGCCGCCAGCGTCTCGCGCAGGAGCCCGGCCGGGGTTGCTGATCCCGCCCCATAGGTCAGTTCGAGCTCAACCTCCCCCACGCCCGAAGCGTCGAACAGTTCTTGCGCTTTGGCGAGGTCGGTTTGATATGCCATCGTCTGGGCCTCATCGGCGCCGAGCAGCCCCAGGGGGACGACCGTCGCTGGGCGGAGCGCCGCCCCACCGAGGAGACCGTTGATGATGCCGTCGTAATCGATGGCGTAGGCAATAGCCTGCCTCAGCTCCTTCTTGGCGAGCGGCCCGCCGACGGCGGGATCGGTGTGCATCGCCAAATACTCGTGGGCGAGCGAGGGCCCTTCGAGGATCTGCATGTTGGGATCGTCCAGAACCCGTTGCACGGCGTCCGGGTCGATGGCGAAGGCAAGGTCAGCCTCGCCCGTTTGAATGAGCTGCAGCTGCGTGTTGGGATCTGAGACGGCGCGGAAGATAACGCGGTCGAAGTTGGGCGGATCTCCCCAGTAATCCGGGAACGCTTCAAGCACGACCTCGTTCGCCGTGTCCCAGACGGTGAGGCGATACGGGCCGGTTCCCGCCGAATTGCCCTGATTGATCCAGTCCGTCGCCGTGTCGGTCTGGTCCGCGTCGGAGGCATCGGAGCCACCATGCTCGCGCATTGCCTTGCTATCCGTGACAGCGAACTGCGGCGAGGAGATGATCGACACCAGCGCGGCGTTTGGCGACTTGAGCGTAATGCGCAGCGTTTGCGGATCGACGGCCTCGACCCGCTCGATGTAGTCCGTGAAGAGGAACGACCCGTTGCCTTTCAGGTTGGCCAGCCGATTCCAGGAGAACACCCAGTCGTCGGCTGTCATCACGTTGCCGGTGTTGTGGAACTTGACGCCTTGGCGGATGCGGATGGTGGCGGTTAGCCCATCGTCGGAGACCTCTGGCATCCCCTCGGCCAGGAGCGGCTCGATCCGTGTCAGGTCGTTGGCATCCGGCAAATGATAGAGCGACTCATAGATGAGACTCTGCGCGGCTATCGGATTGATCTCGAAAATCCTGCCAGGGTCGAGGTAAAGCCAGTTCTGTCCTTGGAGGTCGTCGAGGACGACGAGCGTTCGCGGGTCGGACTGGGCCCGACGCCGCGAGCGAGCCTCACGGTAAGAGGGCGCGGCATGGGCTGCTCGCGCCAGCGCGGTCGAGATCACGCTGGCAGACGCTCCAGCGGCGATTGCTCGCTTGATGAACGCCCGGCGGCTCAGGTCCCCACGCATCAGCTGTTCGACGAGCTCGGAGAAGTGGTTCTCTGACATCGCGGTCACCTCGCACACTCTAACGGTCGGCGCCGTCAGAGATTCGGAACCAGCCCGCCCGCGGCGCTTCCACGGCGCCCACCTGCGATGAGGACAACTCTACGCTGCCATGGATCCACCTGTCCGACGCCGGGCGAGTGTTTCGAGTATCCGCCACTGAAAATGAAGGCGTCAACGTGCGCGGCGCTCGACTGAAGACGTGGCTGCATTGTGTCAGGATGCCTGAACGAGCGCGATTGCATCCCGGATCATCTGCTCGGTCACGTCTTGCCGCAGGTGGACGCCCCCTTGACGCTGGGGCAGCACCCATCGCTGGACGCCGGCCACGCGCTTCTTGTCACTCGTTAGAAGCTGGAGCGCCTGGTCGCCATCGAACTCTGCCGTGAGTGGCAGCCCGAATGCCACCAGCAGCGAATCAACCCGCTTGGCCAAGGCCGCGTCCGCCGTGTCGAGTGCCTGCCCAAGCGCGATCGCGGCGCGCATACCGAGCGCGATCGCCTCGCCATGCAGGAGGTGGTATCCGGCCGCCTCAATGGCGTGACCCAGGGTGTGGCCGAAGTTCAGGAAGGAGCGAATGCCTGCCTCGCGCTCGTCCGCCTGCACGACGGCGGCCTTGAGGGCGACGTTGCGACGAATCGCGTAAGTCGTCGCAGGCTCGCGAAGATTAACGAGGTTAGCGACATTCCGCTCCAAGAACCGGAGAAGATCGGCCCGCTCGCCGCCGGGAGTCGAGGGCTGAATTACCGCGTGCTTGATCACTTCTGCCCAGCCAGCCACGAGCTCTCGGCGCGGCAACGTCTGCAGGTACGTGGGGTCAATGACCACGAGCGGCGGCTGGTAGAAAGCGCCGATCAGGTTCTTGCCGGCGGCGTGATTGATGCCCGTCTTGCCGCCCACGCTGCTGTCCACCATCGCCAGTAGACTCGTCGGCGCCTGGACGAGACCGATGCCGCGCAGCACCGTCGCGGCGACGAAACCGGCAAGATCCCCGATCACGCCACCACCGAGTGCGATCGCAAGATCGCTCCGCTCGACGCCGCCGCCGAGTAGCCAGTCGTAGAGCTGTCCCGCCGTCTGCCAGCTCTTGCTCCCCTCGCCGGGAGCGACGGTGGTCCGGCACGGCGTGAGGCCGGCGGCAACAACGCGATCCTCAATCTCCTTGCCATGGAGCGCGTCTACATTCGTGTCGCTGATGATCCAGGCGCGACGAGCTTTGCGGTATCGCTCTCGCGCCTGCTGGCCGATGGCTGTCCGGGCGCCCGGACCGATGTAGATCTCAGAGTGCCCGGACGGCGCCTCCAGCCGGATGGTCGCCGTCGAAGCCTCAGTGACCGGTTCGAGGAGGCTGGCGATCTCGGCCGCAATCTCCTCAGGCGAGATGGCGTCGACAATGAGGGTGATCGCCGCTCGGTCGTATGCCTCTTGGCGCTTGGCCTTCAGCTGGCGGATGCGTGCGAGAGGATCATCCCCGGCGAGCATCGGCCGTCCCGCCGCATCTCCTTCGGCTTCTTGCTGGCGGCGCAGCCGCTCGAGCATCTCCGCCGGTTCCGCGTCGAGAGCGACCACGAGTGTGCCGGCGCGTCCCAAGCCGTCTTTCTCCCACACGGCTGGATCGACCACTGCGCCGCCGCCAGTGGCTATGACGACTTTGTCCGCGTCCAGCGCGGCGAGAAGCGCCTTACGCTCGGCAGCGCGGAACGCCGCCTCACCGTGCGTCGCGAAGACTTCCGGGATGGACATGCCGAACTGAACCGCGAGCTGATCGTCGAGATCGATCGGCGTCCAGCCGAGCCGACTCGCGAGGATACGGGCGACCGTGCTCTTGCCCGTCCCACTAAAGCCAATCAGCACGACTCGGTCGATCGTCTCCATCTCGCTCGCATCACTCCTCGCGTTGCTGACGTGCATCCTCAGTAAACTGTAGCCGGTCTGGCGACAGAATGAGAGGAACGGGTAATGACGCAGTACGTGCTAGCGATCGATCAAGGTACGTCCTCGACGCGCGCGATCATCTTCGACCGCAATGGCGGCGTCCAAGCGATCGCTCAGCGAGAGGTGCCGTTGCAATACCCGCAACCTGGATGGGTGAACCAGCGCGCGGAGGACCTCTGGGAGACGACGCTGACGACCGCGCGGGAAGCGATCGCGAGCGCCTCCCTTCGACCGGAACAGATCGCTGCCATCGGCATCACGAACCAGCGGGAGACGACGGTTCTTTGGAGCAGGGAGACGGGGGAACCAGTCTCGCCCGCGATCGTCTGGCAAAGTCGCCAGAGCGCAGGGCTTGTCGACGCGATCGTCCAGCGCGGCATGGCTCCAACCTACCAGCGCCTGACCGGCCTCGTCCCGGATGCCTACTTCTCGGCAACCAAGATTGCCTGGCTGCTCAATCACGATCCAGAGCTGCGTCGACGCGCTGAAGCGGGCGAACTGGCGTTCGGCACGGTCGAGAGCTGGCTGGTCTGGAAACTCTCCGGCGGGACAGTTCACGTCACCGACATCACGAACGCGTCCCGGACGATGCTCTTCGATATCCGAGCGCGGACCTGGTCAGACGATCTCTTGCGCGACCTAGCCATTCCTCGCTCGCTACTTCCGGAGGTCGTGCCTAACTCCGCGCCGATCGGCGAGACGAAGCCGGAATGGCTGGGCGCGCCGATCCCAGTCACCGGGATGGCCGGGGATCAGCAGTCTGCCCTCTTCGGGCAGGCGTGTTTCGAGCTCGGCGAGGCGAAGAACACGTACGGCACGGGCTCTTTCCTCTTGATGAACACGGGCACCGAGGCAGTCGAGTCGCGCAACCGGCTCCTGACGACAATCGCCTGGTCAATCGACGGAGAGGTCACATACGCGCTGGAAGGAGCGATCTTCGTCACCGGCGCCGCCGTGCAGTGGCTACGGGATGGCCTGGGCATCATCAAGCAGGCGTCGGAGGTTGAGGCGCTCGCACTGTCTGTACCCGATTCAGGGGGCGTCGTCTTCGTCCCGGCTCTTACTGGACTCGGCGCGCCGCACTGGGACCAGTTAGCGCGCGGCACGATCGTCGGCATCACCCGAGGAACGACCGCTGGCCATATCGCCCGCGCCACGCTCGAAGCGATCGCTTATCAAACCCGAGACGTGCTCGACGCGATGACCGCCGACAGCGGCGTGCGAGTTGCGGAGCTACGCGCCGACGGCGGAGCGGCGACGAACGATCTGCTGATGCAGATCCAAGCCGATGTGCTCGGGGTGCCGGTCGTGCGGCCTGCGATCACCGAAACGACGGCGCTCGGCGCGGCCTACCTGGCAGGGTTAGCGGCCGGAGTTTGGCGCGATCGCGAGGAGCTACGCGCCCAATGGCGAGTGGACCGCCGGTTTGAGCCTCGAATTTCCGCCTCTGAGCGAGAGGCAGGCTACGAGCGATGGCGCGCGGCGGTCGAACGCGCTCGCGGGTGGGCGCGCGACTAATTGAGGTAGGCGAGCTAGGTTCAGGAAGCCAGGTGCGGCGGCCAATCGCGCTGCTCGCGAGCGATCATCCGGCCTGGTTCAGCCGGATGACGCTTCTTCCCCGTCGTCGCCGTTCGGCTCGCTGCTGGGAAGGAACGGCAGCTTCTTGAGCGCCTCGGCGGCCTGCCGGTAATAGGCGCGCATCTGTTCCCGCGACGGCTCTTTGCCCATGCGGTAATAGAAATCGGCTGCCCGGCCGGCAGCGACGGTTCCCGTGTAGGCGATTGCCACCTTCGGGATCGTCCCCGCCGCGAATGGAAGGAACGAGACAGCCTCCCGCGCGAGAGTGCGCCAGAAGAATCCCGCGCCGATGACTGGGGCAATCTCGCGCATGATCCGGTACTGATTGCGCAAATCCTTGTCGTGCGCGGCGGCGACTTTGAAGACCATCATCGCCTGGTTCTTCGTCAGCACCAGGAAGTCCGCGCCGGCCGAGGCGAACGAGCCAACAAACGGAATCACCGAGGGAATATTGGCAACGAACGCGAACTGCGCGTTCGCCCGCGCGGTCTCGTCAATGATCGCGTCGACCGCGGCCGCCCGGAAGGCAGGAATGTGGCGGCCGAACGCCGGGGCTCGCTCTGGCGCGCGAGCGACGATGACCGCTCGAGTCTCTCGCGCCGCTTGAAAGCTTCGTGGATCGCTACCGGGGAAGACGACGACCGGGACGTTCGGACCGGCGGCGGCAATCGTCGTGACCACATCCTCGACGCGCTCCCGGCCGTCGGCCGAGAAGACGATCACCGCGTCATAGCCGCCGACAAGGCGCGGCTTCCCGTCAAGACGCCCGGTCTCGACCTGCGCGCGCGGCGCGTCGCCGACGACCGTCTCCGCGACGGAGCGCGCGTCGTCCTCGTTGCTCGCCAGCACCAGCAGGCTCGGCTCGCGCTCCGCCTGCTCTCGCACCTCGTCGAACCGGATTTCCTTGACGACGTTGAACAAGTTGCGGACGCTGCCGACGGCGCCCATAGCTCCTTTTCCGCGTTGACCAATTCCCGGCATCGTCCGCATCTCCTCGCGATCCAGTCCGTACTGATTAGGGCCGCGGGTCAGCGGTTACGAGGCTGACCCGCGCTCGCTGGATCAATCTCAGTGCATCTCCGATGCCGCCCGAAGCTACGTCGAGGCGGCATCCGCCTTTTCCGCCTGGCTACGAAAGATTCGCCATTGCCTCGACGAGGCCTTTCACCGCGCCGGCCGACTTATGCAGCGCGGCCCGCTCCTCCTCGGTCAGGTCGAGCTCGATGATTTCCTCGACGCCGCTCGCGCCGAGCTTGACCGGCACGCCGACGAAGAGGTCGTTGATCCCGTACTCGCCTTTGAGCAGGACGCTGCAGGGAAGGACGCGCTTCTTGTCGAGCAAGATCGAATCCACCATCTCGACGGTGGACATACCCGGCGCGTAGTAGGCGCTGCCCGTCTTCAGCAGTCCGACGATCTCCGCGCCGCCGTTTGCTGTCCGCTCCTCCAGCGCCTTGACGCGCTCAGCCGGCAACAGCTCCGTGATCGGCACACCATTGACGGTCGAGTACCGGGAGAGCGGGACCATCGTGTCGCCGTGCCCGCCGAGGACGAGCGCCGAGACCTCCTTGACCGAGACGCCGAGCTCCATCGCGATGAAAGTCCGGAAGCGGGCCGAGTCGAGCACGCCCGCCATGCCGATGACGCGCTCGCGCGGTAGGCCGCTGGCTTCGAACGCAACGTGGCACATCGCGTCGAGAGGATTCGAGACGACGATGATGATCGCGTTCGGCGAGCCAGGCAGTACCTGCTCCGTGACGGAGCGGACGATCCCCATGTTCGTCCGCAGCAGGTCATCGCGGCTCATGCCCGGCTTGCGCGCGATGCCGGACGTGATGACGACGAGATCGGAGCCGGCGGTGTCCTCGTAGCTGTTGGTGCCGATGATGTTGGTGTCGTAGCCGAGGAGCGGGCCGACCTGCATCAGGTCGAGCGCCTTGCCCTGCGGCAGCCCCTCAACGATGTCGACAAGCACCACGTCCGCGTAGTCGCGCATCGCCAGCATCTGCGCGACCGTACCGCCGACCATTCCCGCGCCGATCACCGTCACCTTGCGCCGTCCGACTGTTTGCGACGTCATCGTCTTCCTTTCTCCTCTGCCGCATCCCCCAATGGGGCCATCCACGCATGCAGGGTGATAGTATAGGGCGCTCCGGTCGCCACTTTCGGGTGGCGCGAAAAGATGAAACAAGGGCTGATGCGCGATGACTGGCGCGACACTCCGCGAATCTGAAACCTTCAGCGTTCCTTTCGGAAGGGGAGAGCGCTCGTTTCGCCTGCCGCCAGGCGTCAGTGGCATGGTCGTTCGCTCGCGGCCGGCGCCCCCTGTTGCTGATGTCCAGGCAGCAATCCGCGCCGCGCTCGCCGCGCCGATTGGAGCGCCGCCGCTACGCGATCTGGCGCGCGGGAAGCGCCGCGTTTGCATCGCCGTGACCGATGCCACACGCGCGTGCCCGGACTCGCTCCTCGTGCCGCCGATGCTGGAGGAGCTCGAGGCGGCGGGCGTGCCGGACGAGGCGATCACGATCCTTGTTGCGGTCGGCGCCCACCGGCCGAGCACTGATGCCGAGAAGCGGGAGAAGCTGGGCGACGCAATCGTCAATCGCTACCGCGTGGTGGACCACAACCCGCACGATGAAGCCAACTTGGTCACGGTCGCGGATGGACCGGACGGAACGCCGTTCTCGGTGAACCGGATCGCGGCTGAAGCGGATCTCCTGCTGGCGACCGGCCGCGTTGAGCCGCATCAGTACGCCGGGTACAGCGGTGGCGGCAAGACTGTCGCCATCGGCTGCGCCGGGGAGGCGATCATCGCGGCGACGCATGGGCCGGCGATGTTGGATCAGCCGGGGGTGCGGCTCGCCCAATTGGCCGGCAACCCCTTCCAAGAGGCGGTCCGACGCGTGGCGAGCGCGGTCGGGTTGGATTGGGTTGCCAACTGCGTGCTGGACGAGGAGGAACGCCTGGTGGCGGTCTCCTTCGGCGCGCCCGAGGCGGTGCACGACCACCTGGCGAAGATCGCATCCGAGATCTACACCGTCCCGGTGCCGGCGCAAGCGGACATTGCCGTCGCGGGCGTTGGCTACCCAAAGGATCAGAATCTTTACCAGGCGAGTCGCGCCGCGACCTATCTGCAGTTCGCGCCGACGCCCGTCGTGCGGCCAGGTGGGGCGATCATCCTGCCCGCGCCGTGCCCGGAGGGAGCAGGCCAGGGCTCCGGCGAGCAGCGGTTCCTTGCGGCGATGGCGGAGCCGGGCGGCCCGCCCGCAATCGTCGAGAAAGCGCGGCGTGAGGGAATCCGGCCGGGAGAGCAGCGCGCGTACATTCTGGCGCGGGTGCTGGAGCAAGTGACGATCATCGTCGCCGGCGCGGTGGAGCCGGCGGCCGTGGAAGCGGTTGGGTGTGTGCCGGCGCCGGACATCGAAACAGCGCTGGAGATGGCGGTGGAGCGGGTCGGGACTCCGGCGACGGCGCTCGTCATCCCACACGCGCTCTTGACCCTGCCGATCGTCGCGGAACGTCGTGGATGAAGGTCATTGGTCGCGTTGACGATTGGACACGCGCCCGACTATAATTCCGGTTGCCATACGGCACCATGCCCAGGTGGCGGAATTGGCAGACGCGCTAGCTTGAGGGGCTAGTGACCATTAACGGTCGTGGGGGTTCAAATCCCTTCCTGGGCACCGATGCGCAGCGGGCGATTAGCTCAGCTGGGAGAGCGCCACGTTTACACCGTGGATGTCAGAGGTTCGAGCCCTCTATCGCCCACCAGCTCCGCCCGACAGCAGAGAACCTCGCCAAGGTAGCTCAGCTGGTAGAGCTCACGACTGAAAATCGTGCGGTCGTCGGTTCGAGTCCGACCCTTGGCACCTCAAGTTGGTGCAGAGCAACGGCAGCAGTGAAGCCGGGGAAGCGAGCAATCGTCCCCGGCTTCGTCGTTCTCTGATCCCCAATTCGCTCTCCGTTGCCGCGACGAAGTGGTCACGAGTTTTCACGGCAGGGACCGCACTTACTGACTGGCGTGGAGCTCGTACTCGATAGGCTTGCCGAGGATTCGTCCTCGGTCTTCGATTTTGCAGGTTCGACTCGCCGAATGCCGTGCTTCGAGTCGCTTAGCCTTCGGGGCGAGGTCGTACTGCTGCTTTCGCAGTTGCACTTAACGTATCCCCTCACTAACCGTGTCGTACTAGACAGGGACTACCTCATTCCTAGACGAACTCGGCGAATTGTCATTCATTCTCAGGATGCACATTTCCACGTCCATCGCTACTCTCCCTAGCAATCTACCGCGCGGTTGGTTGCCCCGTCCATGTAGATGCCATGGTTGGCGATTCTAGCCAGATGCTCAGGGCAGAAATGCGGTTACAGGTATTCACTGCGCCAAATTTGCCGTGGGAGGACTCGATGCAGAACGGCCACGATCGCGTGGAGGCAGTACCATCTCCGTCTTCTTTCTCAATTCCTGATCCCACTACCGCGCTTTTTCTCGCGTGTATCGAACAGGCGTTCAACGGTTCAGACGAGCGCTTTAGCGCGGCCATTGACGAACTACGGAGGTCGAGCGACGTGTTGGAGACTGCTCGCCAACTCTACGATTCCATTCCCGACGACGAAATGTTCCGGTGGAGCGTCGTGTACGTCGCGTCACAAGCTTAGGTGCCTGGCATCGCCGACTGGTTGATAAGCGTCGCGACCGAGCCCTTGCCTGCAGAGATGGCCACAGATGGCGAGGACAATTTGGTTCACAATAGCGAAGTTCTCGTTCGCGTGATGGCCGTCGAAAGCGGTGACAAAGAATAAGTCGTGCCCGGTCCGGCAATGTCCGGCCGGGCATCATAAATTTGCTACTGGTTTCAGAACCGAACAATCCGGCGCTGCCGTTTTGTGGATAAGTGCCACTTCAGTCCTTGGCGGTCACGTCCCCAGTTTCGGTCGGCAGGTCTGGGCGCTCGCCCCATTCGTTCCAGGAGCCGTCGTAGTTCGCGTAGGCGCTGTGCCCGGCTCGGTGGAGCGCGAAGAGGACGGCGGTCGCGGTGACGCCGCCGTTGCAGTAAGCGACGACTCGCTGGTCAGGCCGCACGCCGCCCTCCTCTAGAATGCGCTTCAGCTCCGGGACAGCCTTCCATGTCCCGTCCTCGTTGACGAGGTTCTTAGCCGGGATGCTGACTGCCGTCGGGATATGACCCTTGCGGCTCCCGCGCCAAGTTTCGCCTCGGTACGTCGCGGCGTCGCGAGCATCGACAATTAGGGCTTCCGGCTTCTCCAGGAGCCGCACCACGTCATCGACCTCGACCCGGAGTTCGGGCCGCGGGCGCGGCGTGAAGGAGGCGCGCTGCGGCGTCGGAACCTCGGTCGTGAGCGGCCGGCCTTCGCGCTGCCACTTGTTGAAGCCTCCGTCGAGGACGGCTGCCCGGTCGTGCCCGTAGTAGCGCAGCGCCCACCAGAGGCGCGTCGCGAAATGACCGCCGGTGTGGTCGACGATGACGACATCGGTATCGTCGCCGATGCCTCGGCTGGCCATCGCCTCCGCGAAGCGGTCGGGCGGCGCGATCTGGACCTTGACCGGGTTGTCCGGATCGACGATGTCGACCGTCCAATCGACGTATACGGAGCCGGGGATGTGGCCGGCGTCGTACTCGTCGCGGGCCGCGAGATAGTCGGCGCGTTGGTGGCCGCCGCCCAGGTCATACGACTTGACGTACCCACGGATATCCACGATTGCGAGCCCATTGGTGCCGAGATGATCGGCAAGCCATTCCGTGGAGACGAGGACATCGGGCAAGAGCGAGGACTGGGGCAGACCGGACATGGGGTGTGACCTCCTTGTTGTCGAACCGCGGGAGCGTAACCAACGCTCGCAATTGCCTAAGGGTAGGACAAACCGGTGAAAGAACGCGCAACGGGTTGACAGCAATTCTCATTGCCGCCTATCATGCGACTCGGCACGCCGAGATCGTGCGTGGACGCGTCTTGAGGGTTCCTGATCATCATGCTGCGCTACGTCTCCATTATCGCCCTCGTACTTATTACGCTCCCGGGAGGGAGCGTATGCGGTCGTGGGGGCCGAATAAGCGCGTAAGCGCAGCGACGACAAACCAAATTCGAATCGCACAGTGAGAGGCCTCCCGACCAAGCGGGGGGCCTCTCTTTCATGGGGGCTGAGAACGCGCAAGGGCGCGGAAATGGGGGCACGAAGATGGCAACGACAGTCTCAGGCAAGGCTACGCGCCCAGCAACGCTGAATGGACACCACGGCGAGGAAGGAGAGCCTGCCGAGCGGCCGGTGCTGACCGGTGCCGAAATCACGTGTAAGGCACTGGAAGCGGAAGGGGTGGATGTCGTCTTCGGCTACCCCGGCGGCGCGGTGATTCCGCTCTACGATGCGCTGCCGCGGGCTGGCTTCCACCATGTCCTGGTCCGCTTCGAGCAGTGGGCGGCCCTGGCGGCGGATGGCTACGCCCGCGCCACGGGCAAGGTGGGCGTCTGCATCGCCACCTCCGGACCGGGTGCGACCAACCTGGTCACCGGACTCGCCAACGCGCAGCTCGATTCGGTGCCGTTGGTTGCGATCACCGGTCAGGTGGTGCAGCCGATGATCGGGCGGGATGCCTTCCAGGAAACGGACATCACCGGCATCACTCTGCCGATCACCAAGCACAATTACCTGGTCCGGCGCATTGAGGACATCGCGCCGACGATCAAGGAGGCGTTCTACCTGGCGCGCAGCGGGCGGCCAGGCCCGGTCCTCGTCGATATCCCAAAGGATCTTTTCCTGGCTTCCGCGCGGTACGAGCCGGCGCCGACGCCCCACCGGCGCGGCTACCAGCCGACGATCGTGCCGAACATGAAGCAGGTGCGGCTGGCGGCGGAGTTGATCAATTCCGCGAAGCGACCGCTGATCATGGCGGGGCATGGCATCCTGCTCAGCGGAGCCGAGGATGTCTTCGCGCTCTTCGTCGAGCGCACCGGCATTCCGGTCATCTTCACGCTCCTCGGCCAGGGCTCGTTCCCAGAGTCGCACCCGCTCGCGCTCGGCCTGATGGGGATGCACGGTCACCGGCACGTCAACAAGGCGCTCGAAGAGTGCGACCTGCTCATCAACATCGGCGCTCGCTTCGACGACCGGGCGACCGGTAAGGTCTCCGGCTTTGCGCCGAAGGCGAAGATTATTCACGTCGACATCGATCCCGCCGAGATCGGAAAGAACGTCCGGACGGATGTTCCGGTCGTGGGCGACGCGCGCGAGGCGCTGAAGCTCCTGATCCCGGAGGTGCAGCACCGGACCTATCCGGATTGGCTCTCCTGGATCGATTCGCAACGGAATAGGGTGCTGGAAGCGGCGCTGGAGAACCACCCCGAGTGGCCGGAGCCGTACTCGATCATCCGGGCGATCGCGGAAGCGACCAACGGCGAGGCGATCTATGCCACCGATGTCGGCCAGCACCAGATGTGGGCCGCGCAGTACCTCGGACTGAACCACCCGAACCGCTGGCTGACGTCTGGCGGCCTGGGCACGATGGGCTATGGGCTGCCGGCGGCGATCGGCGCCAAGATCGGGCGGCCAGATCTGGAGGTCTGGGCGATCGTCGGCGACGGTGGGTTCCAGATGTCGATGAACGAGCTGGCGACGATCGTCCAGGAAGGTCTCGATATCAAGATCGCCGTCATCAACAACGGCTATTTGGGCATGGTCCGCCAGTGGCAGGACCTTTTCCACAACAAGAACTACTCGGAAGTCGAGATCAATGGGCCGGATCTGCTCAAGCTCGCCGATGCCTATGGTTTGACCGGGCTGCGCGTCCGCAAGGATGAGGAGATTCGGCCGGCGATCGAGAAGGCGCGCAGCATCAACGGGACGGTGATCATCGACTTTGTGATCGAGCCGGAGGCCAATGTTTGGCCGATCGTTCCGCCGGGCGCCAGCAATTCGGACATGATGCTGCACCGGTTCGAGGACCATTGATCGATACCAATTTGCGGAACCTGATTGGGGAGGGCGCGACGCCACCCAGTGAAATTTGCAGGAGGGGCTGAACCCTCCCGAGGCGAGAATACGGTCGCCTCACCAGGAGCACAGCAATGAAGCGACCACATACGCTCGTCGTGCTAGTGGAAGATCACCCCGGGGTCCTCAACCGGGTCGTCTCCCTGATGCGGCGGCGTTCCTTCAATATCGACTCGATCACGGTCGGCCACTCCGAGCAGCCAGGGGTGTCCCGAATCACGCTCGTCGTGATGGGGGACGATCTCGAGGTGGAGCAAGCGGGCAAGCAGCTCTACAAACTGCTCGAGGTGCTCAAGGTCACAGACGTGACGGACCTGCCGGTGATCTCGCACGAGATGGCGTTGATCAAGGTGGCGGCGAAGCCGCAGCACCGGCAGGAGATCATGCTGATCGCCCAGATCTTTGACGCGCGGATCGTGGACGCGAGCCCCTCGACGTTGATCCTGGAGCTGGTCGGGTCTGGGGAGAAGATCGACAACCTGTTGGCGATGCTTCGCCCGTTCGGTATCCGCGAACTTGTCCGCACCGGCGCGATCGCGATGACCCGCGGTGGTCACGCGGTGGGCGGCAAGGGCACGTCGGTGAGCGAGCGCTCGGAGGTGTTCGCCGCGGATTGAGCGATCGGGTATCGTTCCGCTACGAAGCGTTGAGGTTTTCGGAAACCTGGGCCATTGCCCGGGGCAAATGAGGGAGTGAGCTAGTGCCCGCGACGATTTACTACGACCGTGATGCGAGCTTGGAGCCGCTGCTTGGCAAGACGATCGCGGTGATCGGCTACGGCAGCCAGGGCCATGCGCACGCGCAGAACTTGCGTGACTCGGGTCTTAATGTGATCGTCGGCTTGCACGAGGGAAGCAAGAGCCGGGACAAGGCCCGCGCGGACGGGTTCCGCGTCGTGTCAGTATCCGACGCGGCGAGCGAAGCCGACGTCATTATGGTGGTCACTCCCGACCAGACGCAGAAGAAGATCTACGACGAATCGATTGCTCCGCACATGAAGGCGGGCAAGACATTGATGTTCGCCCATGGCTTCAACATCCGCTATGAGTTGATCGTTCCGCCGAAGGATGTTGACGTATCGATGATTGCTCCGAAGAGCCCCGGCCACCGGCTGCGGGAGCTCTATCAAGAGGGTGTCGGCGTACCGGCGCTCCTGGCGGTTCACCAGGACGCTTCGGGCAAGGCAAAGGAGGTGGCGCTGGCGTATGCGAAGGGCCTCGGCTCGACGCGCGCCGGCGTCCTTGAGACGACGTTCAAGGAAGAGACGGAAACGGACCTCTTCGGCGAGCAGACCGTCCTCTGCGGCGGTGTCTCGCACCTGGTGGAGGCGGCGTTCAACACGCTGGTCGAGGCTGGTTACCAGCCAGAGATCGCGTACTTCGAGTGCCTCCACGAGCTGAAGCTGATCGTCGATCTCTTCTATGTCGGCGGGTTGTCCTACATGCGGTACTCGGTCAGCGATACGGCTGAGTACGGCGACTACACCGCCGGGCCGAAGATCGTCGACGATCACGTCAAGCAGACCATGAAGGAGCTGCTGACTGCGATCCAGGATGGCTCATGGGCCAAGGGCTGGATCGAGGAAAACGAGACTGGTCGGAAGAATTTCATGCGGCTGCGCGAGGAGCACGCCAACACGCTGATCGAGCAGGTTGGCAAGCAGCTGCGTGAGATGATGCCGTTCTTGCACCCAAGGGCGGTTTCAGAGTAGCGGACAGGCGGCACGCCGACGGTATCCTCGCTCGCACCGTCATCGCCTGAGGTCGGTCGCCTGTCGCCTGAGGAGAAAAGCAATGACTGACAAGGAGCCCGCCGTAGCGGGACGCAGGATCTGGGTCTTCGATACCACGCTGCGAGACGGTGAGCAGTCTCCCGGCGCGACGATGACGGTCGAGGAGAAGCTGGAAGTCGCGGACGCGCTCGTCGAGCTGGGCGTGGACATCATCGAAGCGGGATTCCCCGCCGCGTCGCCGGGTGACTTCGAAGCTGTCAAGCTGATCGCGAGCCGCGTGAAGGGGGCGAAGGTCGCGGGACTCGCGCGAGCGAACCGGCAGGACATCGAGCAATGCGCCCGCGCGATCGAGCCGGCCGAGCAGGCGCGGATCCACACCTTCATCGCGACATCGGACATCCACCTCAAGCACAAGTTGCGGATGTCCCGGGAGGAGGTGCTGGACCGCGTCGGTGAGATGGTCGCGCTGGCGAAGAGCTTCGTCGAGGACGTCGAATTCTCGGCCGAGGACGCGACTCGCAGCGATTGGGACTATCTAGTCCAGGTCTTCACGCGGGCGATTGAAGCCGGGGCGACGACGATCAACGTGCCGGACACGGTTGGCTACACGACGCCAGACGAGTACGCGAAGCTGATCACCTATCTGCAGGAGCGGATCCCCGGCATCGACGACATCATCATCTCGGTGCACTGCCACAACGACCTTGGCATGGGCACGGCGAACACCCTTTCCGCGGTTCGTGCCGGGGCGCGGCAGGTGGAAGTCACGATCAACGGGATCGGCGAGCGGGCCGGCAACACCGCGCTGGAAGAGGTGGTAATGGCGCTGGCGACGCGTGCCGATCAGTTCGGCGGCGCCTACACGAACATCCGCAAGGAGCGGATCGTGCCGACCAGCCGGCTCGTCAGTGGGATCACCGGCCTTCAGGTCCAGGTCAATAAGGCCATCGTTGGGGCGAATGCCTTCGCGCACGAGGCCGGCATCCACCAAGACGGGATGCTCAAGGAGCGCACGACCTACGAGATCATCAACCCGCAGGATGTCGGTTGGGAAGGCACGCGCTTGGTCGTCGGCAAGCACTCCGGCCGGGCCGGTTTCCGCGCGTCGCTGGCCGAGCTTGGCATCAAGCTGGACGAGGAGCAGCTGGAGGCAGCCTATCTGCGGTTCCTCGAGCTGGCGGACAAGAAGAAGAAGGTGACGGCGGCGGACCTGATCGCGCTGGTCAAGAATCAGCTCGATCTCGACGACGACACCTTCCAGCTCGTTCAGTGGCGCGTCGATATCGCCAGCAACGAACCCGCCAGCGCCTCTGTCGTGCTGGCCCACGGCGAACAGCGCCTTGTGGGCGAGGCGGAGGGCAACGGCCCGGTTGACGCGCTCTTCAAAGCGATCGACGCTGCCACTGGCATCACGGCTGAGCTGGAGTATTACAACGTCGAGGCTGTGACGCCCGGCGAAGATGCCCAAGGGCAGGTCCACGTTCGGGTCCGCGCGAAGGATGGCGAGCTGTACACCGGGCACGGGCTCGCGACCGACATCGTCGAGGCGAGCGCCCGCGCCTACATCGACGCGCTGAGCAAGATCGAGCTGCACCAGCCGTCAACCGTGCTGGCCGGCTCTTCAGTCTCACGGTGGACATAATGATTTAGAAGTGCGGCGGGTCGAGCCGCGTGGCGCCGGGCAGCGATAATTACTCGCTGCCCGGATCGGCCAAGGCGCTCCACGCCGCGAGAATAGGGGACGAGGTTCTCGCAATGTCCGGGAAACCGCAAACGCTAAGTGAGAAAGTCTGGGAACGGCACGTGGTCCACCGGGCCGAAGGCGAGCCGGATCTGCTCTACATCGATCTCCACCTGGTCCACGAGGTGACCTCGCCGCAGGCGTTCGATGGCTTGCGGCTGGCCGGGCGGCGGGTGCGGCGGCCGGACCTGACGGTTGCGACGGCCGATCACAATGTCCCGACTATCGGCATTGACCGCCCGATCGTGGATCCGATCTCGGCCAAGCAGGTGGCGGTGCTCAGCAAGAACTGCCGCGAGTTCGGCATCAAGCTCTACCCGATGGGTGACCCGGGGCAGGGTATCGTCCACGTGATCGGCCCGGAGCTTGGCCTGACGCTCCCCGGCATGACCATCGTCTGTGGCGACAGCCACACCTCCACGCACGGCGCATTCGGCGCGCTGGCGTTTGGTATCGGCACCAGCGAGGTCGAGCACGTTCTCGCGACGCAGACGCTGCCGCAGAATCGGCCCAAGACGATGGCGATCACGGTCGATGGAGAGCTGCCTGCTGGCGCGACCGCGAAGGATGTGATCCTCGCCATCATCGGCAAGATCGGCACCGGCGGGGGCATCGGCCACATCGTCGAGTATCGTGGCTCGGTCATTCGCTCCCTCTCGATGGAAGGGCGGATGACGATCTGCAACATGTCCATTGAGGCGGGCGCGAAGGCCGGCATGATCGCGCCGGACGACACGACGTTCGCCTACATCGAGGGGCGCCCGCACGCGCCGAAGGGCGCGCAATGGGAGCGGGCGCTCGACGACTGGCGCTCGCTCGCGACCGACGAGGGCGCCACGTTCGATAAGGAAGTCTTCCTCGACGGCGCGCAGATACGGCCGCATGTCTCCTGGGGAACGAATCCCGGACAAGTCGTGCCGATCGACGGTCGAGTACCGGATCCGAGCGAGTTCGAAGACCCGGTTGCGCGCAAGGCCGCCGAGCGTGCCCTCGAGTACATGGATCTCAAGCCGGGCACGGCGATTCGCGACATCCCGGTGGACGTGGTCTTCATCGGCTCGTGCACGAATAGCCGGATCGAGGACCTGCGGCTTGCCGCTTCGATCGTCGCGGGCCGAAAGGTACGGCCCGGTATTCGCGCGATGGTTGTCCCCGGCTCGATGCGGGTGAAGGCACAGGCGGAGGCCGAGGGGCTCGATCGGATCTTCAAGGATGCCGGGTTCGAGTGGCGCGCCTCCGGCTGCTCGATGTGCCTCGGCATGAACCCGGACCAGCTCTCGCCGGGTGAGCGCTGCGCTTCGACGAGCAACCGGAACTTCGAGGGACGGCAGGGCAAAGGCGGCCGGACGCATCTCGTCTCCCCGGCTGTCGCCGCGGCCACGGCGATCGTCGGCACGTTTGCCACGCCGGCCGACCTGAACTGAGGAAGTGACGATGCAACCCGTTCGCAAGATTACGGGGATGGCGGTCCCCCTCGATCGCAGCGACGTCGATACCGATCAGATCATCCCGGCGGTCTGGCTCAAGCGCGTCGAACGGACCGGCTTCGGCGAGGGACTCTTCTCGACCTGGCGACAGGACCCGGATTTCGTCCTCAACCGGCCGGAGTATCAGGGTGGCTCCATCCTGATTGCCGGGCCGAACTTCGGCGTTGGCTCCTCGCGGGAGCACGCCGTCTGGGCGCTGATGGACTACGGCTTCAAGGCCGTCGTCTCTCCCCGGTTCGGCGACATCTTCCGCAATAACGCGACGAAGTCGGGCCTCGTGCCGGTGGTCGTCGATCCCGAGGTCGGCGAGTTGCTACTCCGGGCCGCGTCGGATGAGCCGGGACTGCAGGTGACGATTGATGTCGAGCAGCGCCGTCTCATCTGCCCGGAGATCGGCGTTGATGTCGAGTTCCCGCTCGATGATTTCACGCAATACCGCCTTCTTGAAGGGCTCGACGATATCGGCCTGACGCTGCGGCACGAGGACAAGATCGCGGCCTACGAGACACGACGCCCTGATTGGCTGCCGGTCGTCCAGACAGCGTAGGTCAGTGGTTGTCGCGGCGACTCGCTGGGCAGCCATTGAGGCGTCGCGCAAGTTGAAGCAACACGTGCTGAGAGGCGGCCCTCGGCCGAGCCACGCTCCCCGTGCCGAGTGGGGAGGCGGACTCGGATCGAGGGCCGCTGAACGTGCCGGTTGATGAGGAATCGCGGGTGAAAGACGAAGGGGAGACTCAGGTGGGGATCGCGGCAACGATTGCGGTAATGCCGGGCGATGGAGTTGGACCGGAGATCGTCGAGGCGGCGCTCCAGGCTCTGGAGGCGGTCGGCAATCGGTTCGGCCATCAATTCACGACGTTCGACGTGAACATTGGCGGCGCCGCGATCGACGCCCATGGCGTGCCTTTGCGACCGGAAGACCTGGAGCGTTGCCAGCAAGCGGACGCTGTGTTGCTCGGCGCTATTGGCGGACCGAAGTGGGACACCCTGCCAGTCGCCATCCGTCCCGAGCGCGGTCTCCTCGCGCTGCGCAAAGGGATGGGTCTCTACGCGAACCTGCGGCCGATCGTCGTCTTTGATTCCCTCGCGGACACGTCTCCGGTCAAGCCGGAGATCGTGCGCGGCGTGGACGTGATGGTCGTGCGGGAGCTGACCGGCGGCCTCTACTTCGGCCGGCCATCGAAGCAGTGGCAGGAGCGACGAGGCCGCGCCGCGGTCGATACGCTGATCTATCGGGAGCACGAGATCGCGCGAGTGGCGCGGCTGGCATTCGAGCTTGCGCGACGGCGGCGGAAGATGGTCGCCAGTGTCGATAAGGCGAACGTCCTCGCATCTTCACGGCTCTGGCGCGCGGTCGTGACCGAGATCAGCCAGGAGTATCCGGACGTCGAGCTGGAGCACGTGTTGGTCGACACGATGTCGATGCGGATTATCCGCCAGCCCTCCCGCTTCGATGTCGTTGTCACCGAGAACATGTTCGGCGACATCCTGACAGACGAAGCATCCGTCCTCGCCGGCTCGATCGGGTTGCTGCCGTCTGCCAGCATCGGCGCGGCGCGTGCGGCTGGCGACGAGCGGCGGCGCGGGGTTTATGAGCCGATCCACGGCAGCGCTCCCGCGATGGCGGGACAGGGCCGCGCCAATCCCACCGGGACGATCATGTCGCTCGCGATGCTATTGCGACTGTCGCTCGGCCTGGAGGAAGAGGCGAAGGCAGTCGAGGACGCGGTCCGGGAGACAATCGCGGCCGGCATCCGCACGCCGGACATCGCGGACTCTTCGCAACCCGCGGTGACGACGGCCGAGTTCGGGCGCGCCGTAGCCGAGCGCATCCGCGGTTGAGCATTGCTGACTTAAGCGCAACCTAATTCCAGGCGCCGGCACACCCTTACGCGGTCGCCGGCGCCCGATTCTACGCTCTTGGCTGACGGAACATACGGGACGGCCTGGTCAAATTACCTGACACCCCGCTGCACTGGAAGGCCGATCGGAACATTCTCCATCGGCGTCGCCGGGGCGTCACCACGCGATTCGCGCGCATCAGCGGTGACATGCACCATGTGATATAACGGCTCAACTGCAGGCACGCTCATGGATTGGGCCGCTCGTGCTGCAAAGCCAGGGCTCCATGAAACTCATTGTGGCCATTGTTCAGGATTACGATTCCGACCGACTCTTGGAGGCCGTCACCAGTGCCGGCTTCGGCGCGACGCGGATCGCCAGCACGGGAGGCTTCCTTCGGATGGGCAATACGACCGTGCTGATGGGCGTCGAAGATGATGATGTGCCGCGCTGCCTGGACATCGTCAGAAAGACATGCCGATCTCGCGTGGTGCGCACACCGGAAGCGGTAGCGAGCGATATGACGGTGTGGAATCCGGCCGGACTCGATGAGGTAACGGTTGGCGGGGCGATTATCTTCGTCGTCAACGTCGAGCGGACCGTTCGTATCGGGGAAGGTGTGGCATGAGCCGCGTAAGGGATATCAGGTCTATGCTGCGCGCGGTCGGTGTTTCCGCGCTGCTGACCATGCGGCTCCTTCAGCCGTTGCCTGACCCGGCGCCGCGTCGAACCATCGCGATCATGCGGAGCATGACGTTAGACGCGCCGTTCGATCCTCGCGAGGTTCTGCCGAGCGGCGCGGTCTTGACCATGCCGCTCGGCTTGGGTGGCGACCGGACTCGTCGTGGTGTTCCGGTCGGCTTTGACCTGAACTGATCGGTTCCGGCGCGGGGGAGCTCGCGGCTCCGCCCGCGACCGGCGATGAGTTACCTACGAGTGGGCGGCGACTGCCTCAGTCGCGTAGCGCGCTTCCTCTGAGAGCATCGGGCCGAGAATCTGTTGGAGTGCCATCACGTGGCTGCAGGTGCCCACCACATGCGACGAAAACGTGTGGCACGTGCAGCTCCACTCGTCGTCGCGGAGCCGGACGGTGTACTGGTCGTGCTCACCTTGGAAGGTCGCTTCGAAGTTGGCGAAGCGTACCCGCTCTGGCTCGCGCGCATACCGGTGAGCCTTCTCGATCTTGCTGATCATGCTCGAGTGCATGATGGCGCTCCTCCTCCTACCGACCAACCGACACCTATCAAAGCGGCGACGCGCCGCATAAAGCCCCCAAAAAACAATCAGCACCGCGACGCATTCGCGTCCGGTGCTGAACCGGGAAGTCCATATAGGCGGCCGAGACAACCAACTGTCCGCGCCTCCCCGAGGATCGCCTCGCCCCATTGCTCGGCGGTCCACTGGCTGCCGTTGCCGGCAGTATACCAAGGGGGCGGTGTGCTGACTACCAGTCAGAAGCAGAGATGAACGGACACCACAACCTGCCACCCATCTCGGCCGCGATTCTCGCGGGGGGACAAAGCCGAAGAATGGGTACGGACAAAGCGCTCGTATCCCTCCTGCCGGGCGGTCCGCCGCTGCTTGAGATCGTGATCGAGCGATTGCGTCCGCTGACGGATGACCTTTTCATCGTCGCCACCGACCGGCCAGCATACGCTCGGTTCGGCGTCCCGGTGCATCCCGACTGCTATGGAGCTACCGGCGTGTTGGGAGGCATCGGCTCGGCGCTCCGCTATGCCCGGTATGAGCACTGCCTTGTGGTCGGCTGCGATATGCCTTTCCTGGACGATGACCTCCTGCAAGCGCTGATTGCCGGTAGCTCAAGCGCCGATGCGGTTGTGCCGCGAATCGCGGGAAAGAGCCGGCAAGGCGGGTCAACCGTGTTGCAACCACTCCACGCGGTCTACTCGCGTCGCTGCCTTCTGGCGGTTGAGCGCGCGCTGCGCCAGGGGCGCTTGCAAGCGATCGCGTTCTTGCCTGATGTCCACGTCCGCGTGATCGGAGAGCGCGCGCTGCGACGGCTCGATCCGAACCTTCGCTCCCTTGTCAGCGTTAACACCCCAGAAATGCTGGCCGCGGCGCGCCAATGGGCGACGGAAGCCAGCGTGTACCAGGAATAGCGGTCCGCGATGGGAAGCAGAGCCGATGGGCTATACTGATCGTTCGGGAACGGGGTGCGAGGATTCGTATGGCGCAAACCGCACGCGGGCACGCAAATATGGCCCGCGACACCATCAGATTCTGGGATGAGATTCGGCTGGCGCTGCGGCTATACCGCGATCCACGCGTCCCGCGGACGGTGAAGCTGATCGTGCCCGTCGCCGTCTTGCTGTACGTCATCTCGCCGGTCGATCTCATTCCGGATGTGCTCCTGGGGATCGGTCAGCTCGATGACCTCAGCCTGATTGGCATCGCGATCCTGGCGAGCACCTCGTTGATCAAGCGGCTCGCGCCGCGCCGAATCGTCGAGGAGCACCTGGCGGCGATCCAACATGGGACGGCGACCGATTGGTCGCGCGAGCCGGGCGCGCCGGAATCAGAGCACATCATCGAGGCGCGGTATCGCGTCAAAGACGCCGACGGTTCACGGTCAGGGACAGGCCGTGACCGCTATTCGCGATAAGGGGAATGTCAGTGCGGGCGCAGACCCGATCGAGCTCATCGCAGCGGGCGCGACAGCGGCGCGCCGAGCGACACCAGCAGGCAAGGATCAATCGCGCGCAGCTCCGGGCAATGGAAGTGCGGGCGGCGGAGACGGCTGCCGCTCCCGTGGTGCAGGCAGAGGCCGCTGAGGCCGTTGCCGGCGGCGACCGAGCGCGGGTAACCGCCAACCGCCGGCCGATGGCCCGACCCGCGATCCTGACTCGAGAGCAGGAATATCACTACATCCGCGCCGACTTGCGGCGGCTGATCGTGACGGCGGGATCGCTCCTCGTGCTCATGGTCGTCCTCTTGGTCGTGATCGAATAGCGGACGACGGCGCTCGATCCGATCGAAGCAGGCGGCGCACTTCAGTGAGCGACTGAGACCTCGGGCAGAGGCGAATCCGCGTCAGGTTGCCGGCTCTATTGAGGTTGACACGCTTCCCAGCCGTGAATTCCCGCTGTCGGCGGGCTTCGAGCCCTTGACTGCCGTAATCCCAGACGTAGGCGGCGATGACATCGCCGGGCCGCGTCACGCGGCGCAACTCGGCAATTGCCGATCTTTGGTCAATCTCCGGGGCGAAATTGAGAACCAGTCGGGAAACGGCGGCGTCGAATGTGCCATCGGACACCGGCAGCGTGCGCAGGTCTCCGACAATGAACCGAGCGCGCGTCTCTTGGTGGCGCTGCCGCGCGAAGCAGACGTAGCCCGGCGAGGAGTCGAGACCAACGACAAGCTCGGGCGCGACGAGGTCGAGGATCGTCTGGCTGAGGACGCCGGTTCCGCAACCCGCGTCAAGCCAGCGGCCGCCGGGACGCAAGTCGAGCCAGGCGAGGAACGCTCGCGCGCCGAGTCGGCTCCAACGTCCGATGTACGTCTCGTAGGCGGCGCATATGTCCCATGCGTCGGCTGGTGGTTCAGAAGTGCGTCCGGCGCCCATCGCCGGCATCTCCTCCGCGAACGGATGGAGGGTCAGCGCGATGGGCGCCGGGCCACACAAACACGAGTGACGGTTGCAACTGCAAGGATAGGAGCGGTTGCTCCAATTCGGAATTAGAGCGTCGGCTCTTCCTCTTCGTCGACGGCGATCGCGTCATCCACGAACGCCTCGGCGTCCGGCTCGACGCCCTCATCCTCCTCTTCTTCCTCTTCGGTGACCTCGACGGCGGCGTCCTCGGTCTCGAGCTCCTCTTCCTCCTCATCAAGGAGCAGGAAGTCAGCTTCGTCGCGCTGGCGGAGCAGATCGCGCTCGCGCAGGTAGGCCCGGGTCGCGGCGATCTGGCGCGGGAACGAGACGCGATTGGCCTGGCTCGGGTCGCGGAAGACCTCACGCAAGATCACCCGGAGACTCGAGGAAGAGAGGCCTAAGGCGTAGATCTCGTACCGGTTGCCGCCCGCCATCAGCTCGATGACGCGCTCGGCCGTCTTCTGCTCAATCTCGCCGATTCGCTGACCGTCGGCGCGGGCGACGATGAGGCGCTGGCCCTCGACGATCAGCTGTAGCTGCTCGCCGGAGTAGATCTCCGCCAGCTCCTCGATCGGGACCGGATTCTTCAGCTCGTCAACCCACGTCTTACCAACTTCCTCGATGAAGACGGACGTCCGCGGCAGCGGCGCTGAGACCGGCTCGCTTCCGTTGCCATCCTCGACCCCGCGCCGCCGCAGATACTCGAGGCGCTGCAGATTGCGACGGGCAATCAGATTCGCCGGGTCGATCTTTAGCGCGCCAGAGTAGGCTTCATAGGCGTCGCTGAAGCGGCGAAACGCGAGGTACGCTCGCCCAAGCCGATTGTGCGCATCCGCATCGCGCGGGTACCGATTGATGATTTCCTTGTTGAGCTCGATCGCGGTTGCCCAGTCGCCATCGAGCGCGGCGCGGCGCGCCTCCTCAACGAGCTGTCGGCGGGAGCGAGGCTTGGTGTCTGTCACGGTGATGCCCTCACATCTCTGAGAAACATTGGGCGGGTTCGCCGCCCCACTGCCTGACGTTCGCTAGAGTCCGATTAGGAATTGTTCGGTCCGCGGCGGATTTGACGCCACCACCTAGCGTGGCTCGCCCACGGCTTCTCCGATCAAGTACCACGGGCTGGTCTGCGTGATCTTCACATCGACCAGCTTGCCGAGTAGATCGCGGTCGTCCTCGAAGTGAACGAGCTGATTGCCGCGCGTTCGCCCGGTCCAGCGGCCCTTCTGCTTGCTATCGACCAGCACCTCGAGCGTTTGGCCAAGGCGACGGGCGTTGCGCTCGGTGCAGATCCGCTCTTGCAGCTTCTCGATCGCCTGGTGGCGGCGCAGCTTCTCCTCGTGTGGGACGTCGTCCTCCCAGCGGGCGGAAAGCGTTCCTGGCCGAGGCGAATACATCGCCACGTGGACCTTGTCGCATTGGACTTCGGCGAGCAGATCGTACGTTCGCTGGAACTGCTCCTCCGTCTCGCCGGGGAAGCCGACGATGATGTCCGTCGCGATGGTGACGTCCGGCATCTTCTGCCGCGTGTAGGCGATGCGCTCGCGCCAGTGGTCGGCCGTATAGGTGCGGCGCATCCGCCGGAGCACCTCATCATCCCCGGCCTGGACTGGCAGGTTCATGTGCTCGCAGACGGTCGGAAGCGTCGCCATCGCGTCAATGATCTCGTCCGTCATGTATTTCGGATGCGATGTCAGGAACCGCAGACGCTCCAGGCCCGGGATGGCGTCAACCGCTCGCAGTAGATCGGCGAGCGACGGCTTGCCCGGCAGGTCGTGGCCGTAGGCGTTGACAGTCTGCCCAAGGAGCGTCACGTCCCGGGCGCCGCGCGCCACGAGCGATTCGACCTCGCGCACGATGTCTTCCATTGGCCGGCTGCGCTCCTTGCCGCGGCGGTACGGGACGATGCAGTAGGAGCAAACGAAGTTGCAGCCGTAGATGATCGGCACGTAAGCCGTAACGCGCGGGTCGCCCGTCTGATCAACGTAGTAGTGCGGCAGCTGCGCCAGATCGTCCTCGAGCTCGGCCAGCTCGGGCACGACGTGCTGCAGCTTGTCGAAGTCCGACGGATCGAAGAAGAGATCCACGTGCGGGAAGCGTTGCTTCAGCGCCTCCTGCTGATTGGTCACCATGCAGCCCGTCAGGACGACCGGTACGTTCGGTCGCTCCCGCTTGAGACGAATGAGGGAATTGAGCTTGCCGGCGACCTTGTCCTCGGCCGCTTGCCGGACGACGCACGAGTTCAGAACGACGATGTCCGCGTCTTCCTCGGAATCGGTCGGGCGGTACCCGACCTCCTGCAGCATGGCCGCGATCTTGGCGCTGTCCGCCTCATTCATCTGGCAACCAATGGTCCAGATGAAGAAGCGCTTCCCGTTCTCCGCGAGTGGCGCGGGGCTCGCGGCGGGGCGGAGCGGAATGATCGGACGCTGGTTCACGCGAACGCCCTCACCAGTACAATTGCGTGCGGCCAGCGGAGCGAGCCGCGGCGGTACCTTCCACGAAACGTATTCTAGGTCCTACTACACGCACATCAGGACATATGAAACCCGCGAGCGCGCGCGAGGGCCGCTCGGGGCAACACTCAAGTGTACTATGCCCGCCGGAATACCGTCCCCACCAGTGGGCAATTCCCCACTGCCACCATGACTGTAGGGCGTACGGAAAGTTTGACCGTACGCTTTCGGTGCCTCATAGACAAGGCTCTGGTGCCGCGCTAGAATGGGACCGCAGCGAGCGGGCAGGTTGTCACGGGGCCAACGACATGGCTGGTGACAGGGGGACACCGTTGGCCTTCTCGTAGCCCTGGCTGGGCGCTCTGATCGTGTAGCGTTCCAACAATGAATCCGGTGGCTGAGTGAGGAGCCGGCGGTGAGAAAACGCGTCTGCGAGACCTGCCGGTGGTTTGTGGAGGCGGGCTTCGCGAAGAGCGGATGGTGCAACCATCCTCAGCGGAAACCCTCCAGCGATGTAAAGATCGTCGTGCGCCGGGTCGAGCTGGCCTGCCGCAATGGCTGGTCACAAGACCTCTGGGAGCCGAAGACGGAGGCGGATGGAGACACCGACGTCGTTCTGCAGCAGCCGACCGTCTCGGCGCGCCCGCTGCCTCCCATCACCCTCGAGGAAATGACATCCGTGGTCAATTCACAGCGAGACCGGCAGGAGCCGGAGACGCCACCACCAGCAGTCGATGTCGTCGTGGGCGAAGCTCCGGCGAGCGAGCCGGCCCAGCCGCGGCCGTCGTTGCTGACACAAGATGCCCGCGCCGCTATTCTCAAGGCTCGGGAGCGGTACCGCGAGCGGATGCGAAAGTCGCGCCCGTTCGACGTGGCGCCAGCTGGATTCGAGGACGCGGGAGCCAGCGGCTCGCTGACCAGCGGAGCGACCGGAACCGATCGATCGAGCGAAACCACGCGCGGCTCGAGCGCGAGCGGTCGTCCTAGCGCGGACGCGGCGCCGGCAGTTCCGCCGGTCCGTCTCGACGAGCTGCCTCGCACCTTCCCAACGATCACGACATTCCCGGAGGATGAGGAGCGCTTCTCGACGGTGCCCGAGCCGACCGAAGGCGTTGCGCTGCCGCGTCCGCCGGCGGTCGAGCGCCCGAAGCGTTACCGGGCCTCCGATATTCCCGACGAGGAGCCTTCATACGAGCCGGAGGAGCCCACGGCAAGAGCGACGGCGGATGTCCGCGCAAGCGCGCCGGTGGAGCCCGCCAGCCGATCGCAGCGGCTTGCCCCGCCGCTTTGGCGCAATGCCAGACGTCCCGCGCCGAAGCAGCAAGACGTCGAGTGGGACGAGCCGTTGGTTGATGAGGTAACCGACGACGAGCCAATCGAGTTCGCTCCCGAGGAAGACGTCTGGGAGGAGTCGCGCTACGAGGCTCGTGAGTTGCCGGTCGCCGAGGAGGAGGCCGAGCCTGACTACATCCTTGGGCCAGGCGACGACGAAGTCGAGCCAATCGAGGCGGAGCAGGTCGATCTCATGCCGTGGGTCGCGCCGGAGCTTCCTCGTGCCTGCCGGACGTGCCGCGACTTCCGACCGACCGAGGGCGGGGAGCGGGGCTGGTGCAACAACAAGTGGGCATTTCGGCATCGGCGCATGGTCGATGCTGAAGAGCTTCCCTGCCTGACTTCGATTGGGTGCTGGTGGCTACCGCACGACGATATCTGGCTCGAGAAAGCGGATATTGCCGCCCATGGACTCCCGACACCGCTGACCGATCAGTTGCTCGGACCACGCTCAGTGCCGAGCCAACCGGAGACAGCGACTGGACAGGGGAGGCGTGGACGGCGGTGACTCTGGTAGCATTACGCGGCAACGCGGTTGCAGGCGGAGTCGGGGGAGGGACGACTCCAGCCGTTCCGGACACGCCGGACACCATCGACGCAATGCTCGGACCTGGGTGCGTGCGTGTGGGGAGCCTCGGCTGGCTTCCGAGGTGAGGGACGCGTAGCAGTCACATGGGCTTGTTTGGAGACACGTTACGCCAAGCTCGCGCCCACAAGGGCGTTACCATTCGCGAGGCCGAACAAGCCACGCGGATCAATCGGCATCACCTCGCCGCGCTCGAGGAAGAGCGGTTCGATAGCCTCCCCCCGCTGATCTACCAGCGGGGCATCGTTCGTAACTACGCCACCTATCTCGACCTCGATCCGAACAAGCTCCTCGAAATGTTCGAGGAAGCTCGAGGCGCGCAGCCGGACGATCCGCCCATCACCACACCGTTCCAACCGCTCGACATGCCGAGCCACGCGGCGCCGAACTTCGCCATCATCGCTTTCATGGTCGTGCTGGGCGGCATCATCTTCGCCTGGCTCTACAGCGCCTATTTCGCGACGACGAACGCGACGTCCACACCCGTTGAGGTCGTGGCAACGGTGACGCCGGTCACGTCGGAAGATCGCTTCGTGCCGTCGCCCACGCCTGAGCTTCCGACGCCGACACCCACTCCGCCACCGTCGCCGACCCCGACGCCGACCGAGGAGCCGACGCCCGCCGCGACCGCCACAGAGCCGGCGGTGACGGAAACTGAGACCGTGGGCGTCGCGGAGATCGAAGCGACCGAGGCGGACGCCGAAGACGATGTCGAAGTCGAGGAGCCGACCGAAGAGCCCACGGCGTTGCCCGAGAACCTAATCGGCATCCGAATCACGGCGCTGGCCGACATCGAGATTCAGGTGCTCGCCGACGGTGTCTCGGTCTACAGCGGCTACCTCGCGGCCGGCGAGTCAACCGACTGGTTCGCGGCAAGCGAATACCTCGTCTATACCTCTGACGGGGCTAGCACGCAGTTCACGAACGATCGCGGCGAGGACTTCCTGATGACCTTTGATTCGGGGCCCGCCGAGATCCAGCTGCCGTAGACGAGCGAACCCTCTCAGCTTCCGCGATTTGACCGAGTCTGAGGAACGATCAGCCGCAGCGCGCCGGGATCGATGGTGAAGGTTGCCGGCGTCTCGCCGACGACGTCGCCATCGACTTCCACCGGCAACGGAGGTTCCGAGCGCAGCTCGACGCGGCGAGCTTTCAGGTGGATCACGTCGCCTGAGCCGGCCAGCCGCCGGACCGCAAATCTCCCGAGGGTGCGAACCGTCGCTGGAGGCGTCGTCGCGGTGAAGGCGATCACGTCGAGCACGCCGTCATCCCGCCGCAGGCCAGGATAGATCGGAAGAGAGGCGCGCAGAATCGCCGCGCCGTTGGCGACCAGGACGAGCCTGGAGCGTAGCTGTACCGTCGTCTCGTCCGTCGTAATCGTAAACTCGGAGGGCGGGGCGAAGAGGCACTCCACGCCCGCTAAGATGTAGGCGGGCCAACCCAATAGCTGCTTCAGCTTGGGGTGGACAGCGCAAAAGAGGCGGCTGTCCAAGCCCGCGCCGCCCATGTGCAAGAACCGGTGTCCGAGGCAAAGTCCGACGTCGAGCCGCGCGATGGAGTGCTCCCCGAAGATGATCTTCGCTGCCGACTCGACGTCGAGCGGAATCTCCGTTTCCCGCGCGACGATGTTCGTCGTGCCCCTGGGAATGATGCCGACGGGTAGGTCATAGCCGTCGATCGCGGTCACTACGTCGGAGACCGTTCCGTCGCCACCGCATGCAATCACCGCCGCTGCCTCCGGCAAGCGATCGGCGATCAGATCCCGCACGGGCCGATTTGGGGCCGTCCAGCGGATGTCGAGCTCGATGTCTGGCGGAGCGTAGCGGCGAAGCGCGGCGATGACCTTTTCCGGCTTGCCGCGCATCAGTGGGTTGATGACAACGAGAACGGTCTTGCCCGACCATTCGGCGTTGGCCATATTAGCGGCGCGCCGCCTCCGCCTCCTCTGGGCCGAAGATCTGATCAACGATGCGGTTCGCGAGCCAGGTCGCCACCGCTGTCAGCACGAGCGCCAGAATGCCTCGGACGGTGTTTCGCATCATAGGTTCGTCAATCCTTTCTCTGCCGCGCTCCCCTGCCGGCGCGTAGTCGCCCTCGTTTCGGTCCGTCGGACCGCGTAGGATCGCGCATCGCGTCTCCCAAGCTAACTACTACGCGAATTGTAGGAGGAAAAGGGGTGCTAAGTGCTGGGTGCTGAGTTGGGGGTGGTGGAGAGTTGTTAGGACGCTGGGGAGCTTGGAACAAGGGATTAGAGTGAGGGTCGGCTTTCGCGGCGGCGGGCGAGGAGTCCAATGGGGAAGAGGATGACGGCGGCCAGGAGCGTTGCGTCGGCCAAGGTGAGGTCGCCAAGGATCGCGAAGTCGGCGCCGGGAAGGAGGAGGATCGGTCTGGCGAAGGGATCGGTGATGCCGTAGACGATGGAGCCGATCCAAATTTGAGAGCCGATACGGAGTGCGCGCAGCAAGGTGCGCAGGACGATGATCGCGCCGGCGACCGCGTAGGCGTTGAGCAGGAGCTCCATCGCCAGTTGAGACCGAAGCTCTTGGGCTGGTCCGCGGCGAGGTGGGCGAGGTGGCTCAACCGGACGCGGCATCGTGCGATCGCCGGAGCAACTGGGCGAGCCGGCCGATGATGATCTCGGCGAGCTCCTCCTTCGGCATCAGCGGCAGCGGCTCCGCCGTTCCATCAGCCGAAATCAAGACCGCCGCGCTTGTCCGGCTGCCGATCGTCGCGGCGGCGTCGTTCGCGACGATCATGGCGAGTCCCTTTGCCTGCAGCTTCGCGCGCGCGTGCTCGATGAGGTTTTCGGTCTCGGCGGCAAAGCCGATCTTTACGAGGCCGGGCCGATTCACGCTGGCGAGGATATCGGGGTTGCGGACGAGCTCGAGCGCGAGGGGCTCTTGGCCCTGACCTTTCTTGATCTTCGCCGGCTGGTGATCGCGCGGCCGGAAATCCGCCACCGCGGCCGCCATGATCAGTGCATCCGCGCGCTCTACCGCGTCGTGCACGGCCCGCTCCATGTCGAGCGCCGACTGCACCGCGACGAGATCCGCCCCATACGGAGGCGTGAGGTGCGTGGGGCCAGAGATCAGCGTGACGCGCGCGCCCGCATCAATTGCCGCCTGCGCTAGCGCGTATCCCATCAGCCCGCTCGATGCGTTGCCGATGAAGCGGACGGGATCGAGCGGCTCATGCGTCCCACCCGCCGTAACGACGACGTGACACCCGACGAGCGGCCCGCGCTGCCCGAGCACCTGGCGCAGCGCTCCCACGATCGTTTCGACCGGCGCCAACCGCCCGTCACCTTCCGCGCCGGACGCGAGACGGCCACGGTCAGGCCCGACGATCGTCGCCCCGCGCTGGCGGAGAGTCGCGAGGTGTCCCTGCATCGCCGGGTGGTGAAACATGCTGTGCTCCATCGCCGGAGCGATCACCAGCGGCGCGGTCGTAGAGAGCGCGACGGTGGTCAGCATATCGTCCGCGAGGCCAAGGGCGAGTCGCGCGATGGTGTGCGCCGTCGCGGGAGCGACGACGAAGGCGTCGGCCTCATGACCGAGGGAGATATGGCCGAAGTAGTCTTCGGTCCACGATTCGAAGACGTCGACGTGGACCGGCCGCTTCGTCAGCGCTTCGAACGTGGCCGGGCCGACGAGGCGGAGCGCGGAGCGGGTAGCAATGACGTCCACGCGCGCCCCGGCTTGAACGAGCTTGCTGGCAAGGTCGGCGGCCTTGTAGGCAGCGATGCCACCTGTAACGCCCAGGAGAATGCGCGACTCACGCAGATTGCCCATCTAGGTCCTCGTGTAGCGCCGGCTTCACGCGCCACGCCGATCAACGGGCGAGGCAGGTGCTTCAGCCGCTGGCGGCGCCGATCATGCTCGTCCCTCGCCATTGCCGCGTGGCACAATGGCCGCCAGCGGTTGGCATCGTGCCCAGCGAGCTAAGCATGCGCGTCCTGCAATCATTCGTTACCGGCTGGATTCTTGGGTTTGCCTCGACCTTACTCTTCATCGTCGCGGCGTGCTTGGGCACGATCGGCGTTGTGACGGCCATTCTCGCTCGGAGCCGGCCCTGGTGGATCACGAACTTCAATCTCGACCCGAGCGACCTCGTCGCGCGGGCAGCCGTGATCGGCGTCGTCGCTATTCTCCTCGCGATTGCGGCGGTCGCCCACTACCGGCACTTGAGCAAGGCCGCGCGCCGGTCGCCGCTTACTCCAGCAGGGATGCCACCACGGGGCCGGGCCTCCACCGACGCGCATCACCGGGCGTAGCGCGCCGTTTCTGGCCGACTAGAGAGCGACGCTGCTGATCAGGGCGAGGACGACAAAGACGATGCCGGTGATGATGGTGAACTGGAAAAGCGTCTTCTCAACGCCGCGCCGAGTCCGATAGATCGAGCCCGTGTCGCCGCCAAACGCGCCGCTGAACGATGAGCCCTTCGTCTGCATGAGGATGACGAGGGTCAGCACGACCGAAACGATGATCATGATGAGCCGAAGTGCTGTATCCACGCTGGCAACGTCCCTTTCACCGCGACTTGCGCATTCGTTCCATCAACTCGGGCAAGCCTAGCATTCTGGCGCTGGCGGCTTCAATGCTACGTTCCCGCTCCCGGCGCGGACCGGGCAATCGCGAGAAAATCCTCCGCCTCCAGACTCGCGCCACCGACGAGGGCACCGTCGACGTCTGCATTTTCTAGGATCGCGGCCGCGTTCGCCGGCGAGACGCTGCCGCCATAGAGGATTCTCATCGCGGCGGCGATCTCCTGACCGGCAATTTGGCCGATTTCGTGCCGAATCTCGGCCGCCATCTCCTGCGCGTCTTCCGGCTTGGCCGCGACGCCGGTGCCAATCGCCCAAACCGGCTCATAGGCCACAACGCACCAGGAAAGCTGCTCCGCCGAAAGCCCGGTTACCCAGGCGCGCGTCTGCTCTCGCACCAACGGGACAGCGTTCCCTGCCTGGCGAACCTCCAAGTTCTCGCCGACGCAGACGATCGGCCGGAGCCCGGCGGCGAGAGCGGCCACGACCTTGCGCGCCACAAGCTCGTCCGTCTCTCCGAAGATCCGGCGGCGCTCGGAGTGGCCAATGATGACGTACTGGCAGAGCTCAGCGAGCATCGTTGGGGAGACGGCGCCGGTCACCGCGCCGCTCGGCTCCGTCCAGCAATCCTGGGCGCCGAGTTGCAGCTCTGTCCCGGCGATCGCATCCGAGACCGGAACCAACCATGGAAACGGCGGGCAGACGAGCATTTCGACGCCGGTTGGGAGATCGGTGGCGACGGCGCGGGCGAGCGCGACGGCTTCCGCGCGCGACGTGTGCATTTTCCAGTTGCCAGCGATGAGCGGGCGGCGACTCATGCCGTCTCTCCGCGCTGATCCAGGACAGCGATGCCGGGAAGCTCTCGGCCCTCGACGTATTCCAGAGAAGCTCCTCCTCCGGTGGAAACGTGCGAGATCCGATCCGCGACTCCGGCCTGCTCGATCGCGGCGATCGAGTCACCGCCGCCGACGACGGAGTAGGCTTGGGAGTCTCCGACTAGCTTGGCAATCGCGAGCGTGCCAGCCGCGAATGGCTCGCGCTCGAAGACGCCCATCGGGCCATTCCAGAAGATCGTTCGCGCCTTGGCAATCTCCGGCGCGAACCGCTCGACCGTCTGCGTGCCGATGTCGTAGATCGCCATGTCTTGCGGTATGCGGCTGATCGGGACGATGTGTCCCTGACTATCGAGATCTACCGCCACGACGACGTCGGTCGGCAAGAGGAACGTGACGCCCTTGGTTCGCGCCTTGTTGAGGATGTCCCGGGCCTGGTCCACAAGCTCTGGCTCGGCCAGCGAGCGTCCGACCGGGATGCCATCGGCCATGAGGAAGGTGTTGGCCATCCCGCCGCCGACGAGTATGGAGTCGACGCGGTCGAGGAGATTCGTGAGGACGCCCAGCTTGTCGGACACCTTCGCGCCGCCGAGGATTGCGACGTACGGGCGTTCCGGGTTGTGGAGCAACCGGTCGAGTGCCTCGATCTCCGTCTGCATCAGGTAGCCCGCGTACGCCGGCAGGTGGTTGGCAACGCCGACGACTGAGGCATGCGCGCGGTGCGCACTGCCGAACGCGTCATCGACATAAAGGTCAGCCAGGGCGGCGAAGCGCTGCGCCAGCTCCGGATCGTTCTTCTCTTCACCGGGTTCGAAGCGCACGTTTTCCAGTAGCACCACGTCGCCCGGCTGCATCGCACTGCAGGCTGCCTGCGCCTCCGGCCCGACGACGTCCGTGACGGCGCGGACCGGCCGCCCGAGAAGCTCGGAAAGGCGGGTGGCTACTGGCGCGAGGCGTAGCTCCTCGACGACCTTACCCTTTGGCCGGCCGAGGTGGCTGGCGAGAATGACGGCCGCGCCCCGGTCGAGAAGGTCCCGAATCGTCGGCAGCGAGGCACGGATGCGCGTGTCATCGGTGATCTTCCCTGCCTCTAGGGGCACGTTGAAATCAACGCGCACGAGGACGCGTTTTCCACGGACGTCCGCATCTTTCACCGAGCGGATAGCCATACCGTCCTTCCCCCGCCACTCATGCCATAGGCGGGTCGGGTGGCGACTCCTGCCCGCTGGCAGAGCGCGCCGCGACCCGCCTCGCCGCAATTTCCAGAACGTGAGCTCGTGACTCCGAGGTTATGCCGTGCCCGGGATGCCCGCCTCGCAGACGAGCGCGATCGCGTCCGCGACCCGGCACGAGTATCCCCACTCGTTGTCGTACCAGGCGATCACCTTGACCATGTTCTCGCCCATGACCATGGTGGAGAGCAGATCAACGATCGCCGAGCGCGGATCCTGGCGCAGATCCGAGGAGACCAGGGGTTCGTCCGTGACGCCGAGGATGCCTTGCAGCGCCGGCGTCTCCGCGGCTTCCTTGAATGCCTGATTGACCTCATCGACCGTGACCGGCTTTTCGGTCTCGGCGACGAAGTCGATGACCGAGACCGTAGCCGTGGGGACGCGCAGCGAGAAGCCGTCGAACTTGCCCTTCAGCTCCGGCAGGACGAGCGCGAGCGCCCGCGCGGCGCCGGTCGTGGTCGGAACGATGTTGATCGCTGCCGACCGAGCTCGCCGCAGGTCCCGGTGCGGCCCGTCAAGGATCACCTGGTCGTTGGTGTAGGAGTGGACCGTCGTCATCAAGCCGCGCTTGATGCCGAACTTCTCCAGCACGACCTTGGCGACGGGCGCGAGGCAGTTGGTCGTGCACGAGGCGTTGGAGATGATGTGGTGCTTATCCGGGTCGTAGGCGCTCTCGTTCACGCCGAGGACGATGGTGATGTCCTCTCCCTTGGCCGGAGCGGAGATGATGACCTTCTTCGCGCCAGCGTCGAGGTGCGCCTTCGCCTTCTCGGCATTTGTGAAGCGCCCGGTCGACTCGACGACGACGTCCACACCCTCCTTGCCCCAGGGGATGTCGGCTGGCTCGCGCTCCGCGAAGACCTTCACCCGCGAGCCGTTGATGATGATGGCGTTGTCCTCGGCGGTGATGTCCGCATCGTAACGGCCGTACGTCGAGTCGTACTTGAGGAGATGGGCGAGCGTCTTGGCGTCGGTCAAGTCGTTGACGGCGACGATCTCAAAGAGATCGCTGAACCCTCCTTGATTGACCGCCTTCAGGACTTGCCGGCCAATCCGGCCGAAGCCGTTGATTCCTACTCGAATCGGCATCAGGTACCTCCTCTAGATACGTGGGCGCTGCGCGATGCCGCTCGGGTGGTCGCGGGACGGATCAACCGGATCGAGCCATGCGGGAATCGCAGGTCGCCCGGTTCCGCGGCGATCCCGAAGGTAGGGCTACGCAGGTTCCATGATTACACCTGGCCCGCCGGGGCCTCCGCTCCGCTGTCGCGCAAGGCCCGTGCCGTCGCTACCAGTTGCGGCTAGCTCCGGCCACGACCATCTCGGCAGGATGATAATCCACGCCAAGCTGCTTGGGTCGCCGCGCGATCTCGAGCAGGACAGCGGCCAGTTTCTCAGGGTCGTGGCGAAGTGGGTTGCGATCGTTCACCACGTCGCGAGCGACGATGGTGACCTCGTTTTCGATCCCCTCGAGGTCGTCATCCACGACCGCGGCGATGTTCCACTCCGGCTTGATCGCGGAAGCGGAAGCTCGGTTGCTGTTGACGATGGCGTAGCTAACGACGCCCGGGCCGAGGTACTGGACGATCGTCTCGATGTGATCGCGGGCGCTGAAGTGGTCTGTCTCGCCCGGCTGCGTGGCGACGTTGCAGACGTAGACGACCGTGCCACGCGACCAGCGGATCGCTTCCACGACGCCGGACACCAGCAGGTTCGGAAGGACGCTCGTGTAGAGGCTGCCGGGACCGAGAATGATCAAGTCGGCATTGACGATTGCTCCAAGGGCCGGCTCGTAGCCGTTCGGGTTTTCGGGATCGAGATAGACGCGCTTGATCGGCGGCTTGTCGCGGGAGATCGTCGATTCGCCGCGGACGTGCGTCCCGTCAACGAGCTCGGCGCAAAGCGTCACGTTTTCAAGCGTCGAGGGGAGGACGCGACCGCGCACGGCCAGAACGCGCGCCGACTCGATCACTGCCTGCTCGAAGCTTCCGGTCACCTGGGTCAGCGCTGTGATGAAGAGGTTGCCGAACGAGTGCCCGGCCAGCTCCGACCCTTCCTTATCGAAGCGGTATTGGAAGAGCTTGCTGACCAGGGACTCGTTGTCGGCCAGCGCGGTGATGCAGTTGCGGATATCGCCCGGCGCGGGGATGTCGAAGTCCCGCCGGATGCGTCCGGTGCTGCCACCGTCGTCGGCGACGGTCACGATGGCCGTGATGCCGACATCGTGCAGCTTCAGGCCGCGCAGCAGGGTCGAGAGGCCGGTTCCGCCGCCGATTGCGACGATGTTGAGCTCTGGCCGATCTGGGCCAAACCGATGCTCGGCAACGATCTCGGCGAGGCGCTGCGTGCCGGAGGTCATGGCCATCAGCGGCTGGATGATCGAGTGGCTCAATCGGAGGAACGAGAAAGCCAGCAGCCCGCTGCCCGCCGTGACCAAGAGCAGCTCACGGTATGGATGCGGGATGAACTGAAGCGTGAGGATTCGAATGGCGTCGGATGTCTGCCGAGGAAAATCGTAGTTGCGATAGATCCAAGCCAGACCCATCGCCAGGCCGAGGCTGACGATGATGACGCTGAGCGAGAAGAGGATCACCCAGCGCTTGATCATCATCCCCGGCCGAAGCCAGGTGCGCCAGCTTCCGAGATCCATAGCCCCTCCAGGCCGCCGGGCGATGCTGATGCGCGGTCGTGGCGGCTTCCCGAGCGGGAGTATAGCACCGGGTTGGACCGGTCACGGCTAGGCGGGCGCGGATGCCCAATTGGCGGATGCAGGTAGCCGGGCGCACGTGCCTGCCCGTGTCTGCCTTGCCGCAACCCGGCGAATTTGATATGATCAATGCGAGGAACCAAGTGCTCGCGGCGAACGTGGGTCCTGTACCCACGTTCTTTATTGTTCGGTTCCGAGCGGCACTAGGTTCTTCGCGCAGGTGATCCGAAATCTCGAAACCCGAGCCCGAATCACCGGGGGAGTTTCCTGCATCATCACAATTCTACGAAGGAGGTGCGCGGGATGAAGAGCGACTTCCACACCGCGATTCTGCAGATCGCTGCTGAACGCGGCATCCCACGCGAAGCGGTCCTGTCCTCGGTGGAGCACGCCCTCAAGACTGTTTACAAGAAGATGGCGAACACTGAGGAGGAGGTCGAGGTTGATCTTGATCTCAACTCCGGCGCGATGCATGTCTACGTCGTCAAGCGCGTTGTGGCCGAAGTCGAAGACCCAGTGAATGAAATTACGCTGGAAGAGGCTCGCGTGTACGCGCCAAACGCGCAAATTGGAGACCAGATCCGCATCGAGCAAACGCCGAAGAACTTTGGCCGCATCGCGGCGCAGACCGCGAAGCAAGTCGTTCTGCAGAAGATTCGCGACTACGAGCGTGACAGCATTTATGAGGAGTACGCGGATAAGCAGGGTGAGGTGCTGAATGGCATCGTGCAGCGCGCGGACTCCCGAGCGGTCATTGTCGAGCTTGGCAAGGCCGAGGCGGTGATGCCGGTCCGCGAGCAGGTCCCGACTGAGCGGTATCGCCCTGGTCAGCGCCTGAAGGTCTACCTGCTCGAGGTCAACAAGGATCAGCGCGGGCCGCAGCTGATCGTGTCGCGCTCCCACCCGAACCTGATCCGCCGCCTGTTCGAGGCGGAGGTGCCGGAGATCTACTCCGGCGCGGTTGAGATCATGGAGGTGGCCCGCGAGCCAGGGCTGCGGTCGAAGGTCGCGGTCGCGGCCCGGCAGGAGAAGGTTGATCCTGTCGGCTCGTGCGTCGGCATTCGTGGCGTCCGCATCCAGAACATCGTCAACGAGCTGTACGGCGAGAAGATCGACGTCATCGAGTGGTCGCCGGACACGGCGACCTTCATCGCGAACGCGCTTTCGCCCGCCAAGCCGACGAGCGTCCATCTGAACGAGGCGGAGAAGATCGCAACGGTCATCGTGCCAACTGATCAGATGTCGCTCGCGATTGGTAAGGAAGGGCAGAACGCGCGGCTCGCCTACAAGCTGACGGGCTGGCGGATCGACATCAAGGATCCGGAGTCGCTGCGCGATCAGGACTTCGAGCTGTTGCGGCAGGCGCGCGAGGCGCTGGCGGCCGCGCAGCCGGACGAGTTCGCGTGGCAGGGACGCCAGCCGCGACTGGTGCGTGGCGATGGCACCATCTCGGTGCGCGAGCGGACCTTTGGCCCGCTGCCGCCTAGCCTGGTTGGCATGAGCGTCGACGTTGAGTTGCGCGGCGACGTCCTAGAGGTCTACTACAATCGTGAGTTGCGCGCCCGGTACGACTTCGCGACCGGGCGGGAGCTGCCGCTCGATGAGCTTCCGGCGTCGTCGGGCGCTCACGCGGGGGCGGGCACGCCCGAGAGCTAAGAGCGGGCGCGAGTGAGGCAGATGGCGATGTCCTCTGCTCAGACAGCGCAGCGACAAGGGCGCCGGAAGGGCCCGCGACCTAAGCACATTCCACAGCGAATGTGTGTCTCGTGTCGCGAGCGATCCGCGAAGCGGACGCTCACTCGGATCGTGCGAACGCCGGAAGGCCGTGTCGAGATCGATCCAACCGGCCGCATGAATGGCCGCGGAGCGTATCTCTGCGACGATCCGGAGTGCTGGGAGCGCGCGCTCCGCTCCCAGGCCCTCTCCCGGGCGCTCAAAGTCGAGATCGACCCGGAAACGATCAATCGTCTCCGGGCGTATGCGGCGACCCTCCCACCGGTGTCTCGTTCGTCGCCAGAGGGGGCGTCGCAGGAAGGAAGTGAAGCATGACAGACCGTTATGACGAAGATCTGCCAGAGCGCGCAGGAAGGCGTCGAGGCGGTGGCCGGCGCATGAAGGCAAGCCGGTCGGGTGGGGCGCGGACTGTCGCGTTGCGCCGCGCCGCCCCGGTCGCGAGAGAGCCGGTCGGGCTGCCTCCGGTGCTGTCCGTCGCGGAGCTGGCGCAGAAATTGGATACCTCTGGTGTCGAGGTCATCAAGGAATTGATGAAGCTCGGCATCATGGCAAATATCAATCAGCAAATTGACTACGACACTGCCGCGCGTGTTGCTGCCAATCTGAATTGGGAAACCTACGAGGAGGTTCCTGAGGCGCTGCAGGCGACGGCTGATTTGGCTCGCCGCAAGCAAGAAGAGGAAGCTGATCCGAATGCGGTGCCGCGGCCGCCGGTGGTCACCATCATGGGCCACGTCGACCACGGCAAGACGAAGCTCCTCGATGCCATCCGCTCGGCGAACGTGGCGGAAGGCGAGGCCGGTGGCATCACGCAGCACATCGGCGCGTATCAGGTCGAGACGCAGGGCCGGAAGATCACCTTCCTCGACACGCCCGGTCACGAAGCCTTCACCGCGATGCGCGCGCGCGGCGCCCAGGTGACGGACATCGCCGTGCTGGTGGTGGCCGCGGACGACGGCGTGATGCCAACCACGCGGGAGGCGATCGCGCACATCAAGGCCGCGAACGTGCCGATGATCGTGGCGATCAACAAGATCGACCTGCCGACCGCCAATCCGGACCGCGTCAAGCAACAGCTCTCCGAGCTGGACGTCATTCCGGAGGAATGGGGCGGCGATGTCCCGGTGGTCGAGGTGTCGGCGCGGGAGAAGCTCGGCCTGGACGATCTCCTCGAAGTGATCCTCCTTGTCGCCGACCTCCACGAGCTCAAGGCGAATCCGCACAAGCTCGCGACCGGCGTCGTCATCGAGGCGAAGGTCGATCCGAGTCGCGGTCCGGTCGCGACGGTGCTGGTCCAGAGCGGCACCCTGAATATGCGCGACATCATCGTGGCCGGCGCGACGTGGGGCCGGATCAAGGCGATGTTCGACGACCGCGGCAAGCGTGTCCGCCGGGCGGAGCCGAGCACCCCGGTCGAGATCCTGGGTCTGCCTGAGGTGCCGCAGGCTGGCGACTTGGTGCAGGTCTTTGAAGATGAGCGAACCGCTCGCCAGCTGGCGGAGCAGCGTGCCGCGCAGCGACGCGTCGAATCGCTTCTCGGTCAGGCGTCGGTCAAGCTCACCGATGTCGCCGGGCAGGTTCGCGCGGGCGGCACCGCCGAGCTGCGGGTGATCCTGAAGGCGGACGTGCAAGGATCGCTGGAGGCGATCCAGGCCGCGCTGCTGAAGCTCAACGAGGACGATGCGCCCGTCAACGTGAGCATCGTCTACGGCGGGACAGGGGCGATCACCGAGTCGGATGTCAGCCTCGCGGTTGCGACGCGGGCGATCATCATCGGCTTCAACGTGCGGCCGGACGTCGCCGCGAAGCGCGCCGCCGATGCGTCCGGTGTCGACATCCGCTACTACAACATCATTTACACCCTCATCGACGAGGTCAAAGCCGCGATGCGCGGTCTCCTCGCTCCGGAGTTCCGTGACGTCACCGATGGCTACGCGGAGGTCCGCGAGACCTTCCGCCTGCCGAGCGGCGATGTCGTTGCCGGGCTCTATGTGCTCGACGGCAAGGTGACGCGCAACTCGACGGCACGTGTCTTGCGCGGAGGGACGGTCGTCTACGAAGGGCCTATCCGGTCGCTCAAGCGGTTCAAGGAGGACGTGCGCGAGGTGGCGGCCGGCTACGAGTGCGGCCTCGGTCTCGATGGATTCAACGATCTCCAGATCGGTGACCAGATGGAGTTCTATCACCGGGAAGAGATCGCGCGGAAATAGGGAGGTACGGGCGACGGACTGGGCCCCAGGCAGGTGGGTTCAACGACCCTCTCCTGCGGCCCGTCCCGCTCCGGTCCCCCTCCCTGACTCCTAACGGAGAGATGCGATGAGTCGCAGAACGCGACAGGTCGGCGAATTCTTGCGGGAGGAGCTGACGGATATCATCCGAACGGAGGTGAAAGATCCCCGAATCGGCTTCTTTAGCATTACCCATGTGGATGTACCGACCGACCTGCGGAGCGCCAGGGTCTACGTCAGCGTCCTCGGGACTGACGAGGAGCGGGAGGCCACACTGACGGCCTTGCGATCGGCGGCGGGATTCATCCGTCGCCAGCTGAAGCCGCGTCTCCATATGCGGCAGATCCCGGAGTTGGAGTTTCGGGACGATCGCTCGATGGAGCATGCTGACCAAATCGCGCGAACGCTGCAATCATTGAAAGAGGAAGAAGCACGGCGGAAAGTGACCCAACCGCCGGTGGAGGACGCCTCGCGATGACGTCGCAGGCGTGGGCGATTGATCCGGCGCAGGCACAGGCTGCGCTCGACTTGCTGCGCCAATCTTCCTTTGTCCTCATGCCGACGCACCAGAACGTGGATGCCGATGGCCTCGCCTCGCCATTGGCGCTCTTGCATGCGCTCGACTGGCTGGGGTGCAACGGAGCTGTGCTTATCAGCGACGGTCAGCTGCCGCACAATCTGGAGTTCTTGCCGGGGATGGATCGTGTGCTCATCTACGGCCGAGATCCCCTGCCGGAGTACGACTTGCTCTGCCTCGTCGATTGCGCGGACCAGAAGCGTCTCGGCACCTTCTACCAGGACGATCCCTCGCGGGTGAGTGGCGTGGTGCCCATCCTCAATATCGATCACCACGTCACGAATCAGCACTTCGGGACCGTCAACATCGTGGAGCCGGATGCTGCCTCGACCGCCGAGCTAGTCGCCGAGCTGCTCAAACTTTGGCGCGTGCCGATGACGATGAAGATCGCCGAGTGCCTGCTGACCGGCATCTACGGCGACACGCTCGGTCTTCGTACCGAGGCGACAACCTCCCGCACGATGCGCACCGCAGCCGATCTCGTCGACGCGGGCGCGAACCCGGCGCTGATCACCGACTATCTCTTCCGGCTGAAGCCGCAATCAACGGTCTGCCTTTGGGAACGTGTGCTGCGCAATACGCGGTGGACCGGCTCGCTGATCTGGACCGAAGTGACGCCGGAGATACTCGCCGAATGCAACGCCAAGCCGTCGGAGGCGGAGGGGATCGTCAACTTCCTGGCAGGCACGGAAGGGTCTCGTGCGGCCGCTATTCTCTACGCGGGCGAGAACGGGTGGCGGGCGAGCATGCGGACGCTCCACGCCGATGTCGATCTCGCGGCGATCGCGTCCGAGTTCGGCGGCGGGGGCCATCCGCGGGCGGCAGGCTGCCAGATCACCGGCGGTGAGGAAGCCAAGCAAGCATTTCTCGAAGAGGTTGCGCGACTCGCCGATCTGTCATGGGTGGAAAGGACGCGGGAGTGAGCCGCTCGCGTCGTGACGGCCGCTACCACGGCGTGCTGGTCATCGATAAACCGGCCGGGTGGACGAGTCACGACGTGGTAGCGCGCCTGCGTGGCTGGCTCGGTGAGCGGCACATCGGTCACGCCGGGACGCTCGACCCGGCCGCGACGGGCGTATTGCCGGTCGCGGTGGGCGACGCGACCAAGGTGCTCGAGTATCTCTCCGAGGCGTCGAAGACGTACGTGGCAGAGATCACAATCGGAGTCGAGACAGATACCTACGACGGCGAGGGGCGTGTCGTGCGGGTCGATCGCACGCCGGTCACGCGGGAAGCCATCGAGCAAGCCCTAGCTGAGTTTCGCGGCACGATCGAGCAAGTGCCGCCCATGTACTCGGCCGTCAAGGTCGAAGGGCGGCGGCTCTACGAGCTGGCGCGCGCGGGCGAGGAGCGGGAGCGTCCGGCGCGGCGCGTCACGATCCACGAGCTTCACTTGCTGAATTGGGACGGGACGACCGCGACGGTTTGCGTCGACTGCTCGAAAGGGACCTACATACGGTCGCTGGCTCACGATCTCGGAGCCAAGCTCGGAACCGGCGCCCATCTCTCGAATCTCGTGCGCTTGCGGACCGGACCGTTCACGCTCGAGGACGCGTGGACGCTGGCCGAATTGACCGCCATCAGCCGCGATGACCTGCCGGAGATGTGGCCTATCCTTGCGCTCCATCCGGATGCCGCGGTCGGCGATCGTCCTGCCATCCTGCTGGATGCGGAGCGAGCACGCATGTGGCGCCAGGGGCAGCGCATCCACGGACCGGGTGAAGATGTCGGACCGGTGCGAGTCTTCGCAATGGACGGTGAGTGGTTGGGGATCGGGCGATTCGATGCGAAGCGCGGCGGCTGGCAACCGCTCAAAGTAGTCGGAGTAGCGGCATGACGACGGCGCCCGTTCTCTATACCGAGCTCGAGCAGGTGCCGTCTCGCCCCCGCGTGGTGAGCATCGGAACGTTCGACGGCGTTCACCGCGGCCACCAATCGCTGCTCGAGCGGACCGTCACGCAAGCGCGCGAGCTCGGTCTGCCGGCGCTCGTGCTCACCTTCGATCCCGTCCCGGCCGCTGTGTTGCGCCCAGACAAATTCCCCGGTCGCATCTGCTCGGCAGAGGAAAAACTGGAGCAATTGGGGCGGAGCGGCGTCGACGAGATTGTCTCGCTCGAATTCACGATCCCGTTCTCGCGCCAGACGCCCGAGGAGTTCATGGCCCGCGTGGCGCGCATCGGGCTCGTCGAGCTCTGGGTCGGTGAGGCTTTCGCGCTTGGCAAAGACCGGGCTGGCGACGTAAACCGGTTGCGGGAGATCGGCGAGGAGCTCGGATTCAAGGTGACCGCCGTGCCGCGGCTGACGAATGGGGAGCAAGTAATCAGCAGCAGCGCGATCCGGGCGGCGATCATGGAAGGGGATGTCGCTCGCGCCCGCCGATTGCTCGGCCGGCCGTTCCGCGTCCACGGTGAGGTGATCCACGGCGCGCATTTGGGTCGCGCGATTGGCTACCCGACGGCCAATTTCCTGCCGCCGAACGATCTCGTGCCGCTGGCCGACGGCATCTACGCGTCCTACGCCTATCTGCCCGGCGCCCCTGATGCGCGACCGAGCATGACGTACGTCGGGACCCGTCCGACCGTTGATAGCGGCGCTCGCCAGGTCGAAACGCACATTTTCGACTTCGACGGTGATCTCTACGGCCAGACGATTCATGTTGAGGTGATCGAGCGGCTGCGAGGGGACCAGAAGTTCGCGAGCCTGGATGAGCTCATCGAGCAGCTCGGCAAGGATGAGCAAGCGGCCCGGTCGGTGCTGCAGGCCGACGCCCAAGCGGCTCCGTGAAAAGCCGATCCGGGCGGTGGCGGCGTGAATTGACCACGATTGAACGGGCGTGCTAGAATCCGGCGGCATTGTTGCGAGAGTTGCGCGCCGGCCATTGGCGTCGGCGTTGCTCTGTTTTACGCAATGATGCAGCCAAGAGATCGTTAGGAGGAATGCCATTACCAGACCAGTACAGACTCGCGTAAACGAACGGATCCGGATCCGCGAGGTTCGGCTCATCGATGAGGAAGGCCGGCAGATCGGTATCGTCCCGACGCGGCAAGCGCTTGAGATGGCCCGTGAGCGGGGACTCGATCTGGTCGAGGTCGCGCCCAATGCCGTGCCGCCGGTCTGCCGGATCATGGACTACGGCAAGTTTCGGTACGACCAGAGCCGGAAAGAGCGCGAGTCGCGTCGCCACCAGCATGTCATCGAGCTGAAGGAAGTCCGCATCCGGCCGAAGATCGACGTCCATGACCTGGAGACGAAGGCGCGGCAAGCGGCCAAGTTCCTCGACTCGGGCGACAAGGTCAAGGTGACAGTGCTGTTCCGGGGGCGTGAGATGGCGCACCCGGACATCGGCAAAGGGCTGCTCGACCAGATGGCAGAGATGCTGCGCAGCCACGGAACGGTCGAACAGCAGCCGCGCCTGGAAGGCCGGACTATGACGATGGTCTTAGGGCCGCTCAAGCAAAAGCAGAGCGCGCAAGAACGGGAAGGTGCACATCGCCGTGAAGAAGCAGAAGCTGAAGACGCATAAGGGTGCGAAGAAGCGGTTCAAGGTTACGGGAACCGGTCTGATCATGCGCACCAAGGGCATGAAGAGCCACAACCGGCGCAAGAAGGCCCCGCGCGTGAAGCGGATGTTCGACCGGATGCTGCCGCTGGACAAGAGCTTCGAAGCCAAGGTCAAGCGGATGCTGCCCTACGGCAGCTAATCCCGTAAGCTGCAAACCGTCGCGCACGTTCCGCGGAGTTAGAGGAAAACAGCTATGGCACGCGTCAAGCGAGGAGTGACAGCCCACCGGCGGCATAAGAAGGTGCTTGCCCAGGTCAAGGGCCATTACTCCACGAACAATCGCCTGTACAAGCGCGCGCATGAGTCGCTCATGCACGCGCTGAAGTATGCGTACCGTGACCGGCGGGCACGGAAGCGCGACTTCCGGCGCCTCTGGATCGTCCGGATCAACGCAGCCGCTCGCATGAACGGCCTGCCGTACAGCCGTTTCATCCAGGGACTGCGGCTGGCTGGCGTGGAGATCGACCGCAAGATGCTGGCTGATCTGGCAGTGCGCGACGCCCAGGCGTTTGCCGCCATCGCCGAGATCGCCAAGCGCCACGCCACGAAGTCGTAAGACCGAACGTGGGCGATCCGCTGTCCCCCGCCGGGGCGGACGGCATCATACGCAGCCCCGACAATCGAATCGTCAAGTTCGTTCGCTCGCTCCGAAATCGCGAGACGCGGTGGTCGGAGCGAGCATTTGTTGTTGAAGGCTATCGCGCTGTCGCCGACGCGCTCTCGACCGGCGCCCGGCCTCGCCTCGTCCTCGTGCGAGCCGGCGAGGAGCAGGACGCGGCCGCCCGGCTACCGAAGGATCTCCCTTTCCGCATCGTCACCGCTGCCCTCTTCGATCGATTGGCCGAGACGGTGACGCCGCAAGGGATTTTGGCCGTCTTTCCGTTCCCCGAGCTTCCCATTCAAGAGACAGCTGTTCCGCTGGTGCTGGTCATTGACCGATTGCAGGATCCGGGCAACCTCGGCACGTTGCTTCGGTCGGCGGCCGGCGCAGGGGCCAGCGCCATCGTGCTGACTGACGGCACCGTTGATCCGTACAACTCAAAGGTGGTGCGGGCGGCGATGGGTGCCCATTTCCGCATTCCGCTCCGGTGGCAGTCCGATCCGGAGGTCGAGGAGTTGCTCGCTGCCTGTGTGAACCGAGTAGTCGCCGACGCTGACGGAGAAGTCGTCTACGACCAGGTCGATTGGACGGAGCCGTCGGCGGTCATCATCGGCTCGGAAGCGCACGGGCCGTCTCAGTGGGGACGCGCCGCTGCCACGGCTCGCGCGCGTATCCCTCTCGCAGCGGGTGTCGAATCTCTCAACGCGGCGGTCGCTGGTGCTGTCATGCTCTTCGAGGCTGCCCGGCAACGGCGCTCGGCCTAGACCGCCAAGTCTCTCCGCTCAAGCAAAGTATGACGCAAAGCTGAAGAGCGCCTAAGCCTGCACGCCTCTTCGGACCCGCTGGCCTGTGCGGCGCTTGGCCAAGGTCTTGACACGAGCAACGTCCATGCGGCGCGCCTCGTGTCTGTCCAGCGCAGGGGGCAGAGTCGCGTCTGTGCCCTCGACGAACGACAGCTCACGTCCCTTGCTCGGCAATCCGCGGGGCACGCATTGGGGCCGGGCTCCGAGCCCGCGTCGATGAGCCACGCCGCGGACGACTCTGGTGTGGAGAAGGAGCGAGCCGAGGTGCTTCGCAACTTCTTCGACGGCGACCGGCTGAAGCAGATCCCCGCGCAACGAAAGAAGCGAGTCATCGTCCTGCAGCACCTCGTGACCTGGTTCGACCCCAACCGCAGCTATCGGGAACGCGAGGTCAACGAAATCCTGCGCCGGGCGCATGAGCATGTCGCGACGCTCCGGCGAGAGCTGGTCGATTACGGCTATCTGACGCGGAAGTCCGGCATCTATCGCGTCGCCCGCGCACTCCCACCGCGCGACAAGCAGATCGCGCAGGAAATCATCGGCGACGAAACGGCGTGGCTCCGCCGAATTCTGCGAATGGCCGCGGCCTAACGGTCGGCGGTCAGTGCGTCGCGCTCCGCGAAGGCGGCTTTGGCGGCCGTAATGAAGCGCGCGATGAGGCCAGGCTCTTTGCGCCCTTCGCGCTCCACGCCGCTCGAGACGTCGACGCCTCTCGGTGCGACGGTCTGGATTGCCTCGGCGACGTTGTCGGGGTCAAGGCCCCCGGCGAGGATGACGTCGTACCGCGAAGCGATCTCCGATGCGAGTGTCCAGTCGGCGCGAACGCCACCGCCGCCATGCAGCGTGGGGTGGTAGCCATCGATCAGAAACGCGACCGGAGAGCGGTCGGATTGGAGGTACCTATCGAGGGTGGAGCGGAGGTCATCGATCGAGGTGCCGGGGGCGGGGCGGAACGCTTTGATGACCAGTCGCGATAGATCTGGCAGGATGTCCGGCGGCTCGTCGCCGTGAAGTTGGAGCAGATCGAGTCCTGCCACCTCCGCGGCTTGGTTCATTGTCTCGACCGGCGCATCGACGAATACGCCGACCGTGAGGATTGGCCGCCCGGCTGCTTGCCGCGCGGCCACGATGCACTCGGCTGCCTGATCGGGCGTGATCTGACGCCTCGAGGGTGCGAAGATGAACCCAAGGAGGTCGGCTCCACTCCGAGCGGCCGCCTCCGCGTGGATTGGCTCGCGCAGGCCGCAGATCTTGACCGCTCCGGGCGGAATGAGCGTCATGCCACGGCTCCGGTAAAGGCACGGATAGCGGCTGCTCGGTCTGGAGCGACGACGAGCGATTCCCCGACGAGAATGGCCCGCACGCCGCACTTGGCGAGCCGCTGGACATCGTCTCCGGTCGCGATGCCGCTCTCCGAGACGAGAATGCGATCCGCCGGCACGAGGGACGCGAGGCGTTCCGTCGTGGCGAGATCGACATGAAACGTCCGGAGATCGCGGTTGTTGATCCCGATGACGTCGGCGCCGGCATCGAGAGCGCGCCGCACCTCGAGCTCATCGTGCGCTTCGACGAGTGCGCCAAGTCCGCACGCGCGCGCGGCGGCGAGCAGGCGTGTCAATGCCGACTGCTCCAAAGCGGCGACGATCAGCAAGACGGCATCGGCGCCGTGGGCGAGCGCTTCCACGACCTGATACTCGTCAATGACGAAGTCCTTGCGAAGAACGGGTACGGGCTCGCTGGCGGCGTGGGACACAATCGCCGCTGCGTCGAGATCGGCCAAGGAACCCTGAAAGAACGGCTCGTCAGTGAGAACCGAGATCGCTGCCGCACCGCCGTTCACGTACTCGGCGGCGAGCGCTGCCGGATCGATCTCGACCGGGAAGCGGCCCCGCGAGGGTGAGGCGCGCTTGACCTCGGCAATCACGGCGAGCCGATGCCGGCTGAGCGCGGGGGCGAAGCCGATAGGAGCCGGTCGTTCCGCCGCGCGGCGCTCCAGCGTCGCCACGGGAACCCGTTCCTTGCGAGCGGCGACCTCTGCGGCCGTGCGCTCCAGGATGCGGTCGAGAATCGTGCCAGTCGCGATGACGTCGGTCATGCCGCCTCACTCTCCAGCCGGTTGCTGACGGTCACTAGGTTTTGAAGCGCGGCGAGCGCTCGGCCGGAATCGATCGACTCCGCCGCCATGGCGATACCTTCTTCGATTGATGAGGCAGCGTTCGCGACGTAGAGTCCTGCACCGGCATTTAGGACCGTCACGTCGCGGTATGGGCCGGGCTCTCCACCGAGAACGGCGCGGGTGATCGCGACATTCTGCTCGACCGTGCCGCCGCAGATGCGCTCGAGTGGCGCGCGCTCCAACCCGAACGTCTCCGGACCGACTTCATACGTGCGCACCTCGCCGACCCGTCGATCGAACTCGGTGATCGTCGTCGTGCCGGCGATCCCGATCTCGTCCGTTCCTTCCGAGTGGACGACCAGGACGTGGTCGGCGTCGAGGAGTGCCTGCGCCTCTGCGAGTTTGCGCGCAATGGCTGGATGCCCGACGCCGATGATCTGGCGGCGCACGCCAGCCGGATTGGTGAGCGGACCGAGCACGTTGAAGATGGTGCGAATTCCGATCTCGCGGCGGGTCGGGCCGGCGTGCTTGAAGCCCGGGTGGAAGGATGGCGCGAACATGAAGCCGATCCCGGCGGCCTCGATACAGGTGGCGACCTGCTCCGGCGTGAGGTCGATCCGTACGCCAAGTCCTTCGAGGAGATCGGCGGAGCCGCAACGAGAGGTGATCGAGCGGTTGCCATGCTTGGCGACGCGGACGCCTGCTCCGGCGATCACGAAGGCCGCCGTGGTCGAGACGTTGAATGTGCCAGCGCCGTCGCCGCCCGTTCCGCAGGTGTCGACAACTGGGGTATCGTCACTCGGCAGCGTCACCTGCAGCGCGTGACGGCGCATCGTGGACGCGAAACCGGCGATCTCTCCTACCGTCTCACCGCGCATGCGCAACGCGGTGAGGAGCGCGCCGATCTGAGAGCCGGTTGCCTGCCCGGTCATGATCGCGTCCATCGCCGCGGACGCCTGCTCGATCGTGAGCTCCTTGCCCTCGACAACGGCTTGAATCGCCTCTCGGATATCGTAGGTGGCCTGCTCTGCCATGACTCTGTCCTCCCCAGGGGCTGAACGCTACCGGCTCATGCCCTGCCTCAGTAGCCAATGGCGACGGGCTCGGCAGCGGTCTCGGCGGCGGCGAGCCGCTGGCCGAGGAAGTTCGCGAGCAGATCCTTGCCAGCTGGCGTCAGGATCGATTCGGGATGGAATTGCACGCCTTCGACGTCGAGCTCCCGGTGGCGGATGCCCATGATGATGCCGTCCTCGGTCTCCGCCGTAATCTCCAGCGACGGCGGCAACGATTCCCGCTCGACGATCAGCGAGTGGTAGCGCGTCGCGACGAACGGATTGGGCAACCCGCGGAAGATACCGTCGCCTCGGTGCCAAATCTCCGAGGTCTTGCCATGCATCGTGACTGGCGCACGCACGACTCGCCCGCCGAAGGCAGCGCCGATGGCCTGGTGGCCCAGGCAGACGCCGAGGATCGGAACACGGCCGGCGAACCGGCGGATGAGCGGCACGGAGATTCCGGCCTCGGCCGGGGTGCATGGTCCGGGAGAGATGACGATCCGGTCCGGCGCCATCGCCTCGATCTCATCGAGCGTGATCTGGTCGTTGCGGGCGACGACGACTTCCGCGCCGAGCTCGGAGAGATACTGGAAGAGGTTGTACGTGAACGAATCGTAGTTATCGAGCAGCAGAATCATCGCGCCGCCTCCATTCCATTCGCGCCGGCGAGAGCCGGGCGTCGATCGTGCTCCCTGGCTTCGATCTCCTCAGCAAGCTCAATTGCGCGCAGGAGAGCACGCATCTTGTGGTAGCTCTCGGCGTACTCGCCGTCTGGCGTCGAGTCGGCGACGACACCGCCTCCGGCCTGCATCGAGGCAACACCGTCCTTGACGACGAGCGTTCGTAGGGCGATGCAGGTGTCCATGCCGCCGGAGAAGTCGATGTAGCCGACGGCGCCGGAGTAGGGGCCGCGCCTGTCGACTTCCAATTCGGCGATGATCTCCATCGCCCGAACCTTTGGCGCGCCGGAGACAGTGCCCGCCGGGAAGCATGCCCGCAGCGCATCGAGCGCGGAGAGTTCATCGCGCAGCTCGCCCTCGACGCTGCTGACGAGGTGCATCACGTGCGAGTACCGGTCGATGCCCATGAAGCGGGAGACGCGAACCGTGCCCGGCTTGGCGACGCGGCCGACGTCGTTCCGCCCGAGATCGACGAGCATGACGTGCTCCGCGCGCTCCTTCTCGTCGGCAGCCAACTCTTCCGCGAGCGCGGCGTCCTCCGCCGGCGTGCGCCCGCGAGGGCGGGTGCCGGCGATCGGGTGGTTCGTCACGATGCCGTCTTCGAGGCGGACGAGCAGCTCAGGCGATGCGCCGACGAGCTGGTGATCGCCGAAGTCGAGATAGAACATGTACGGCGACGGATTGACGGTTCGCAGCGCGCGGTAGATCGTGAACGGGTGCGCCGGCGTCGGCAGGTCGACGCGCTGCGAGAGCACCACTTGGAAGATGTCGCCGGCCGCGATGTACTCCTTGGCCCGCTCCACGATCCGGCGATAGCGCTCTGGCGTTGTGTTGACGCGGCACCGGTCGGCGGCTGGCGTGTCGCTCGGTGGGCCGCCCATCGGCATCGCCGGCAGCGGCGCGCGCAGGCGCTCCAGGAGATCCTCGACCTTCTTCGCGGCTGCCGCGTACGCCTGTTCCAGCGTCGTGTCGTCATCGAGATGGAGATGGCTGACGGCCTTGATCGTGCGCTCCAGGTTGTCGAAGACGATCAGCGAGTCGACCACCATGAAGCGGCCGTCTGGCAGACCGAGGCCGGGACCAGGCGCAACGCCGACGCGAGGCTCAAACGCGCGCACCGCTTCGTACGAGAGATAGCCGACGGCGCCGCCGAGGAAGCGCGGCAGGGGCAAGTCGCTGACCGATGCGCTTCGGAAGCGGGCGAGTAGGCTTTCGAGCAACCGGAGCGGATCGTCGTAGTGCTCAGTCCGGACCTGCAAACCGTCGGCGATCGTCGCCGTGCCATCGGCGAATGTGATGTCGAGCAGCGGATCGGAGCCGATGAACGAGTAGCGGGCGATTCGCTCACCGCCCTCGACGCTTTCCAGGAGAAAGGCCGAGCCGCCGTTCCGAATCTTGAGAAACGCCGACGTGGGCGTCTCGACGTCGGCCATGATCTCCCGGTAGATCGGCACGGTGCGCGGCCGCTCGGAGAGACTGTCGAGCCATTCGCGCAACTCATCGAGAGAGGGCGTGAGCTCGCCCCGCGTTCGAGGGCGGCGCTGATGTGTTGTGGCGACCTGAGTCATGGTCGTGATCTCCCCGCGGCTCCGCGGATAGTTGCCGCGCCAAACAAAAAACCCCCGTCCCAACCAAGGGACGGAGGTGCGCAATGCACATCCGCGGTGCCACCCTAATTGGAGCCGAAAAGGACGGCTCCCGCTCCGTGCGTACGGGCAGGTGTCTTGCCGATACGCCGCTCCTGATAACGGGGGAGTCCCCGGCGACGTCTACTGGGTAGCGGTGATCGCTACCGTTCGGGCCGCGGCTCCCGGATCCATTCCGCGCCCACCTCGGCGCCGGGCTTGCACCATCCCCGGCTCGCTTGGCCGTGTGTTCCGGCGCGTACTAGTTCCGTTCACAGCCGTTCACATGATTTTGTTGGCCGCGACTCTAGCAGCGGCTGCCGGGCATTGTCAAGCGGGGCTAGAGAGGGTTGGCGGAATGCTCGGGAGTGGCGCACTTTCCGCGATCTGCTGGCCCATGCTATCATCCCGGCCCGGTGAGACTGGCGGCGCGTCGTTGTGTGCTCCTGAAACCGGAGAGCGGTTGAGTCTTCCGTGACAGACGTACTTCCTGCCCAAACAGCTGAGACGACTCTGCGGACGGTCGTGGCGTCGGCCACGCATGTCGGCGGCCGGAGCGAGAACGAGGATGCCATCTGTGTGGCCGAGGTGCCGCCAGTCGGCGTTGGCGAGGCGGCCACCGAGGGTGGGCATCTGCTGGCGGTCGCCGACGGCATGGGCGGGTATCAACGCGGGGAAGTCGCCGCGAAAATGGCGATCGACACCCTGCGCGAGATGTTCGCGGAAGATCCGGGAGCTGATCCGGCGCTGCTGCTCAAGCAGGCGTTTCGCCGGGCCAACGAGAAGATTTACGAGAACGGACTCGGCACCGGCCAAGACGCGATGATGGGGACGACCCTCGTCGCGGTCGTCACCCACGGCAAGTACGTGACGATCGCCAGCATCGGCGATAGCCGTGCCTATCTCGCTCGCGCCAACCGCCTGACGCAGATCACGAAGGATCACACGATCGTCGCGGAGCAGGTCGCTCGCGGCTCGATGACTGAGCAAGAGGCGCGAGAGAGCCCGCATCGCAACGTCCTGACCCACGCCTTGGGCCATCGCCCCAAGGTGGAGTCGAAGCTCCCCGACATCTTCGAGATCACGCTGCTGCCAGAGGATCGCTTGCTGCTGTGCAGCGACGGCCTTTACGACGTCGTTCCCGACGACGAGATGTTGCGCGCGCTGACCGAGGGCGCGCCAGAGGATGCGGCGCAGCGGCTGGTAGACCTGGCCGTCTCGCGGAACGCGAGCGATAACGTCAGCGCGATTGTGCTCGCGGCGCTGCCGACGCGGGAGAAGCCGGCCGTGCTCGAAACCGCGGGCACTGGCCGTACCTCCTTCCTCCTGCCGGCAATCGCGGCGGTGATCTTGATCCTCATCTTGGCGGCAGTCTTCTTCTTCGCGCTGTGACCGAGCAGCTTCCCCAGGCATCTGGCGATTCTCCCGTAGCGGTCGTCGATGCCCACACGCACGTCTTTGCTCCCGAGGTCGTACAGGGCCGGGAAGGGTTCTTCGGGCGCGATCTCTGGTTCGAGCACCTCTACGCCAACCCGAAGGCACTGCTGATCACCGCGGACGAGCTACTTGCCAGCATGGACGCGGCCGGCATCGCCCAGGCGGTCGTCTGCGGCTTCCCATGGCGTGACCCGGGCATCTGCCGAGAGCACAACGACTACATGGCCGAGGCGTGCGCGGCCAGTGGAGGCCGGCTCGCGTGGCTCGCCACGGTGTCGCCACTGTCTGGCGAGCAAGCGGCACGGGAGGCAGAGCGAGCCTTCGCGCTCGGCGCGTGCGGCTTGGGCGAGCTGAACGCCGATGCCCAGGGCTTCGATCTTCGGGAACCTGCTCCGCTGCGCCCGACTGTCGAAGCTTGTCTCGCCGCGGACCGGCCACTCATGCTTCACGCGACGGAGCCAGTCGGTCACACCTATCCCGGCAAGGGAACAGCGACGCCGGATCGCCTGCTGGCATTTCTGGAGGCTTTTCCCGAGCTGAGAGTCGTGGCCGCGCACTGGGGCGGCGGGCTGCCGTTCTACGAGCTAATGCCGGAAGTGCGCCAAGCGGCAGCGCGCGTCGTGTACGATAGTGCCGCGTCGACCTATCTCTATCGCTTCGAAATCTTCCGGATAGTGCTCGATCTCGTCGGACCAGAGCGCGTCATGTTCGCAAGCGATTATCCGATTCTCCGCCAGGATCGCTTCCTGCGCCGTGTCCAGCAGACGCCATGGCGCGATCCCGAGGAGGAACGGCTGGTGCTCGGGGAGACGGCGCGGCGCGTCTACGGCCTCGCGCCGGTGGATGAAACACCGTGATTGCCGGGGTGCGGGGACGGCTCGACGCGAAGCTCGCCGACGCCGTGCTGATTGACGTCGGCGGCGTGATCCTGCGCATCGGCACGAGTGCGAACACGCTGGAGTCGGTCGGCGAGATCGGCGATGAAGTGCGCTTGCAGACGCATCTCTTCGTCCGGGAAGACCAAATCACGCTCTATGGCTTTGCGACAGCCGAGGAGCTTCGCCTGTTCGAAGTCTTGATCGGCGTGACCGGCGTCGGGCCGCGACTTGCCTGCGCGATCCTGTCGCGGTTTCGCGTCGATGCGCTGCTGGCGGCGATCGAGGCGGGTAATGCCGATCTGCTGGCGACTGTCCCGGGCGTGGGCAAGAAGACCGCGGCGCGCTTGATCGTGGAGCTACGCGGCAAGCTGCCCGCGACAGGCTTGCCGGCCACGGCGGCGTCAGCACAGCCGGTGGATGCCGAGGTGATCGAGGCGTTGCGGGCGTTGGGTTACACGCAGGCGGAGGCGCAGGCGGCAGCGGCGCGTATTGACGTCAGCCCAGATGCGCCGGTCGAGGAGCGGGTGGTGGCCGCACTCCGCCAATTAGGTCAGCGATAAGTGACTGCGCCAGCCGGCCGTGAACCTGCTACGATAGGGTTACCTTCAATGGAGGCACATCACAGCGCGCGCCCATGGCATTCGTGCCGGGCGGCCGCGCTGGACCGGGGAGGAAGCACCAATGGATGACGCGTTGGCTGCGCTCCGGCAATCGCTGTGCCGGCCGGGGCAACGGGCAGAACTAACTCCGGGAGAGCTGGAGGAGTTCGCTTCCCGGTGCGTCGTTGCCTTGGCGGCAGGCGGCCAGGGGTCGCGGTTGCAGGCGGTCACCGAGCCGAAAGGGGTCCATAAGGCGGCGCTGACCCTGCCCGGCGGCGACACGATGATCGAGCGCACGATCAAGATGTATCGCGATGCCGGGTTCCGCAATTTCGTCGCGCTCGTGTTCCACCAAGCCAACTCCGTCGAGCAAGCGCTCGGCGACGGCAGCCATCTCGGCGTGCGCGTGACGTACTCCTACGATCCGGAAATCCCGGTGGGGCGGGGCGGCGCGATCCGGAACGCGCTGGAGAATGGCTCAATTCCGCGCGATTGGAACCTGATCGTCCACAACCCGGACGACCAGATCGTCAATTATCCCGGCAACTTCCCGCACGACATCGTTGCCGACCACCTGGCTGGGGTGCGGCAGGGTAAGGTGGCGACCGCCGTCGTCGTGGACGGCTCGAAGTACGCCTACACGGGCCTGCGTGTCGAGGACGGCGAGATCGTTGAGGTCCGCGCCTATCCGGTAGTGCCCATCCCGGCGCATATCGGGGTGACCGTCTTCGATCCCGCCGCCTATGAAGCGTTCACGCGGCTTTTCAGCCTGACGAAGAAGTCGGATTTCGAGGGCGTGCTCTTCCCCGAGTTGGCCGCGCAGGGCAAGCTCTACGCCTCGATGATTCCGAGCGAGTGCTGGATCGCGGTCAACGATCCGAAGGCGCTCGATCAGCTCATCGAGACGCTGAGCGCGGAGCAGGCCGCGGCGAGCCGTTAGTTTCTAATCCCGGTCGGTTGCCAGGCGGCGCTCGATCGCCTTGGCGTGCGCGGTCAGACCCTCGGCACGTGCGAGCGCAATGGTCGCCGGGCCGAGCCGATCGAGCGCGCGCTGGTTCGCCGCCGCGACGCTGATCACCTTTGTGAAGTCCCCGACGTGAATCGGGGAGAAGAAGCGCGCCGTGCCGCCGGTTGGCATCACGTGGCTTGGACCGGCAGTGTAATCCCCGAGCGCTTCGGGGCTATGCTCGCCGACGAAGATGCCGCCAGCGTGCCGGACCAGCGGAATGGCGCTCCACGGATCGCGGAGCAGCAAGCAAAGGTGCTCTGGCGCGTAAGCATTCGCGAGCTGTACGGCGGTATCGACATCGGGCACGAGCGCGATCAGCCCGTTTGCGGCGAGCGACGCGGCCGCGATCTCGCCGCGCTCCAGCTCGGCAATCTGCGCGCGCAGCTCCTGCTCGACCTCGACGGTCAACCGCTCGCTCGTCGTGATCAGGATCGCGCTGGCCATCGGATCGTGCTCTGCCTGAGCCAGCAGATCAGCGGCGACGAGTTCTGGGTCCGCGCTGTCATCGGCGATTAGGAGCGTCTCGGTCGGGCCGGGTAGCTGGTCAATGGCGACGGCGCCATAGACGCGCTGCTTGGCGAGCACGACGAAGATATTGCCGGGGCCAAAGATCTTGTCGACGTGCGGGATTGTCTCGGTCCCGTACGCCATCGCGGCGATCGCCTGTGCGCCGCCGACCTGGAATACCCGGTCTACGCCGGCGACCGCGGCCGCGGCGAGGATCAACGGCGAAACCTGCCCGTTGTGCGGTGGCGAGCAGACGATGATCTCCTCAACGCCAGCGACACGGGCCGGGACCGCCGTCATCAAGAGCGACGACGGGTAGACGGCGGTGCCGCCTGGCGCGTACACGCCGATCCGCTCCAGCGGCAGCACGAGCTGTCCAAGCGCACCCTCTGGCGAGAAATCGATCCACGAGGTCCGCAGCTGGCGGCGATGAAACTCCGCGATCTGGTCAGCTGCCGTCTTGAGCGCGGTTTGCAGCTCTGCGGAGAGGGAAGCGAGCGCTCGATCCCACTCCCCCCGCGGCACCTCCAGCGATTCGGGAGCGGCGCCGTCGATTTGCTCCGTGTAGCGGCGGACCGCCTGGTCACCCTCCGTGCGCACGTCGCGGAGGATGCGATCGACGACCTGCTCGGCCGTCAGATCCTGACCGAAGACGCGGCGAATGCCCTCACGCGCCCGCTCGGAGAGTTGTGGCTCCTCGAAGCCACGGCGCCGGGCGAGGAGCGCGCGCGCCTCGGCCACATCGCGAATCACGCGAATTTCGAGCGCCGTGCCGGTGGTGGATGTCATGTCGCTCGATTCCTCCATTAGGCGCGCAGCGTCCCGCCGACGCGCTGGCGGAGCGTGCGTTCGATCTTGCCACGAGTCTTGACGAGCTCGGCGTCGGTCAGCGCGCGGTCGGGCGCGGTGAATGTCAGGCGAAATGCCAAGCTCTTCTTGCCTTCGCCGATTTGCGGGCCGCGATACACGTCGAAGAGCGCACTGCTGGTGACCAGCGGCCCAGCGCCGGCCAAGAGCGCCGCTTCCACCTCCGCGGCCGGAACCGACTCATCGACCACGACGGCGAAGTCTTGCTCCACCGGCAGGAAGCGCGGAACGGTGATCTCCTGCTGCCCGACGTGACGCACGCGCTCCAAGACCGCCAGGTCAATTTCGGCGACGCCGACTCGGAGATCCTCCAGGTCGAACTGCGCCGCGACATCCGGCCGCAGCTCGCCAAAGAGCGCGACCAGCGTGTCGCCGGCGACGAGTCGGGCGGCGCGACCCGGATGCAGCGCCGGATGCTCGGCACGCTCCACCGTGAAGTTAGAGAGGCCGGCGCGGCGGACCGACTCGACTACCAGACCCTTGAGGTCGAAGAAGTCGAGCTCACTGGCCGTGGCGTACAAGCCTACCGGTTCCCGCTGCCCGGCCAGCACGATGCCGCAGAGCTCGATCTCGTCCGGTAGCTCGTCCTTGCCGCGCGGCATGTAGACGCGAGAGAGCTCGAAGAGCCGCACGCCAGTCTGATGCTTGAGGTTCGCCGCGGCGGTTTCCAGCAAGCTCGGGATCAGGGTTGGGCGCATGAGATCGCGGTCGGCTTGAAGCGGATTTCGAAGCCGGACCAGCTTGGCGATCGGCGCGCGTCGAACGAAGCCGGCATCCTCCCCGATTGTGAACGATTGCAGCAGCGCCGCGGACTGCGTGACGTATGTGATGCACTCGCTCGCGCCAGCGCCAACCATGGCGGTGCGCACCGTCTCTTGCAGCCGGTACATCGGATCGCGGCGGACCGGGCTCGCCTCGCCAATTGGGAGCGTGGTCGGCAGCGTCTCGTAGCCAATGACCCGCGCGACTTCTTCGACGACATCGTCGGGGATGTTGACGTCGTGGCGGTAGGTCGGCACCGTCACCGTGAGGGTACGGCGCTCGCCTTCGCCTTCGATCCGGGGCGCGAAGCCGAGCCGCTTGAGCGCGTCGAGCACTTCCGATTCGGGGTACTCCACGCCGAGCACTTGCGCGATGCGGGAGTAGCGCATTTGGAGCTGCTTGGGCTCGACCGGCGCTGGGTACACGTCTTGGATCGCCGTGACCCTCGCGCCGGGGCAAACTTCAAGCAGGAGATGGATCGCGCGAGCCATGCCCTGGCCGACCAAGTTCGGATCGAGACCGCGCTCGAACCGGGCGGAAGCCTCCGTGCGCAGCCGCAACGCGCGCGCGGTTGTCCGGACCGACTTCATATCGAAGTTGGCGCCTTCCAGGAGGATGTTCGTCGTTTCGTCGCTGACTTCGGTTTCCGCGCCGCCCATGATGCCGGCGAGCGCGACGGGCCGCTCGGCGTCGGCGATCACGAGCATGTTCGGATCGAGGGAGCGCCGGACGTGGTCCAGCGTCTCGATCTCTTCGCCGGGACGCGCGCGGCGAACGACGATGCGGCCTTCACATAGCCGGTCGCGGTCGAAAGCGTGCAGCGGCTGCCCGATCTCGTGCATGACGTAGTTCGTGACGTCAACGACGTTGTTAATCGGGCGCATGCCGGCGTTCGACAGCCGCCGCTGCAGCCAGTCCGGCGACGGGCCGATCTTTACGCCCTCGATCACGATCCCCATGTACCGAGGGCAGAGATCGTTCGCCTCGATCGTGACGAGCGTCGGAGGACCGGCGGGAATCGCCGAGAGATCCGCGTGTGGCGGTGTGGTCAGGGGGCGATTGGTCAGGGCCGCCGCCTCACGGGCAATGCCGACGACGGAGAAGGCGTGGACCAGGTTCGGCGTAATCTCGAACTCGATCACCGTGTCGCCGAGCCAATCCTTGAGCGGAGCCCCCACCGGCGCGTCCGGGCTGAGGACGAGGATGCCTTCGTGCTCGTCCGACAGGCCGAGCTCCTTCTCCGAGCAGACCATCCCCTCCGAGCGGATGCCGCGCATGTTTACCGGCTTGAGCGTCTTCAGCTCGCCGCTATCGCTGTGCCCGTCATAAAGCCGGGCGCCTGGCAGCGCGAGCGCGACTTTCTGTCCGGCGGCGATGTTCGGAGCTCCGGTGACGACAGTCAACCGGTGCTCGCCCGCGTCGACGTCGGCGAGGAGCAGGCGATCGGCGTTCGGGTGCCGCTCGACCGAGCGGACCACGCCGACGTAGATGTTGTCCCACAGGCTCCCGATCTCTTCGATCTTTTCGGCCTCGAGGCCGGCCATCGTCAGCCGGTGCGCCAACTCCTTCGCGCTGAGACCGGTCTCAACGAAGTCGGCCAGCCACCGCATTGGAACCTTCATATCGGTCCTCACCCCTGGCCCCTCATTCACCTTCGTGAGGGGCAAGACTTCTATCGGCTGCCGGCGCTAGGCTCAGGCGGCCGCGAACTGGCGGAGGAAGCGTAGATCGTTGCCTTGGAAGGCGCGGATGTCGTTCACGCCGTACTTCATCATCAAGAGGCGCTCGACGCCGAGTCCGAAGGCAAAGCCGGTGTAGCGCTCCGGGTCATAGCCGACGCCTTCGAGGACCCGGGGGTGAACCATGCCGGCGCCGCCCATCTCTAGCCAGCCGCTGTACTTGCACACTCGGCAGCCGCGCCCCGCGCAGATCGCGCAGTCGACCGCGAAGTCCACGCCCGGCTCGACGAAGGGGAAGAAGTCGCAGCGGAACCGGATGCGCCGCTCCGGGCCGAAGAGCTGGCGGGCGAGCTCCTGCAAGACCCCTTTCAGGTCGGACATGCGGATGCCCTCGTCCACCGCGAGGCCCTCGATCTGGTGGAACTGCCACTCGTGCGAGGCATCTTGCGCCTCGTAGCGGTAAACCCGCCCTGGCACGATGACGCGGACAGGCGGCTGCTGCTTTTCCATCACGCGCGCCTGCATCGGAGAGGTGTGAGTGCGCAAAACGATCTCTTCGTTCTCGCTTTCAACGATGATCGTGTCCCAAACGTCCCGCGCCGGGTGATCGCTCGGGATGTTGAGTAGGTCGAAGTTGTACCGGCCGGTTTCGACCTCCGGGCCGAAGACTGTCTGGAAGCCCATCAGGGCGAAGATTTCGCTGACCTCGCGGATCATCTGCCAGACGGGATGGACCGTGCCGAGCTGTGGGGTCCTCCCAGGCAGTGTCACATCGACCGCGTCTTCCTGGAGCCGCCGCTCGAGCTCCTCGGCCGCGATTTGGGCGCGCCGCTCCTCGTACGCGGTCGTCAGCTCTTGCTTGAGGGCGTTCGCCGCGCGGCCGGCGGCCGGCCGATCCTCGGCGGGAAGCGTGCCGAGGCCGCGTAGGAACTGTGTGAGCTCGCCGCGAGAGCCGAGAAACTGGCGCTCCCACTCTTGAAGCGAGGCGAGATCGGTCGTCTCGGCCAGTCGCTCGGTCGCGCGCTGGCGCAGGTCATCGAGGCGCTCAAGGTACGTCATCGGCACTCAAACTCGTTGCTGCTAAGCGGAAGTCGCCAGGCCGCTCCTCGCCCGCCAGCTCGTTGCCGTGGGTTCTCCGGCCAACAAAAAGCCCCTCGGCAGGGACGAGGGGCCTCCACGCGGTACCACCCTGCTTCACCGCAATAGCGGTGCGCTCCGTGGCCAGCAACCAGGAAAGTTGCCGGCCGAGCCCGATAATGGCGGGCGCCAGGAGCGGCTACTGGCGCCTCGGCGCGTTCACCGTCCGGCTCGGGAGGGAATTTCCCCGCTTCGCCACTGTGGCGGCTTCCAGTCCGCGGCCTGCCTTCCCTGGTCAGCGCGTGAACGGGTACTCGTCTCCGTCATCGCCGTTCGCTCGTCTTTGTGAAAAGTATACCAAAGTCGGTGGTAGCGCCGCCTATACTGGGGGCGGCACTTTACGACCGGCGACGGCGCGACGGAATGACGACAGAGGAGAGGTAGGAGAACGTGCGAACGATCATCGAGTCGGTCCATGCGCGAGAAATACTCGATTCCCGAGGGAACCCGACGGTCGAAGTCGAGGTGACGCTCGTTGGCGGCGGCGCTGGGCGAGCAGCCGTGCCCTCCGGCGCCTCGACGGGCGCGTATGAGGCCGTCGAGCTGCGAGATGGCGACCGCAATCGGTACGGCGGAAAGGGCGTTCTCAAGGCCGTGGAGCACGTCAACCAGGAGATTGCCGAAGCGGTCGTCGGCCTAGATAGCCTCGATCAGCGCGCCGTGGACCGGACGATGATCGAGCTGGACGGCACGCCGAACAAGGGGCGCCTGGGAGCGAATGCCATCCTCGGCGTCTCCCTTGCCGTCGCCAGAGCTGCTGCCAATGAGGTCGGTTTGCCGCTGTACGCCTACCTCGGCGGACCGAACGCGCACACGCTGCCGGTGCCGATGATGAACATCCTGAACGGTGGCAAGCACGCGACGGGATCACGCGTCGACATGCAAGAGTTCATGGTGATGCCGGTCGGCGCGCCGACGTTCAGGGAAGGACTTCGCTGGGGCTCCGAGATCTTCCACGCGCTGAAGGGCGTGCTGCTCGAGCGCGGCATGAGCGCGGCAGTTGGGGATGAGGGTGGCTACGCGCCGAGCCTGCAGACGAACGAGGAGGCGGTCGAGGTCGTCATGCTCGCGATCCAGCGGGCAGGCTACGAGGCTGGGCGCGACGTGGTTCTTGCGCTCGATCCGGCGTCCACCGAACTGTACCAGGACGGCGTCTACCGGCTGAAAGGCGAGGGGCGCGAGCTGACGAGCCAAGAGCTGGTTGCCTACTGGACGGAGTGGGTCAACAAGTACCCGATCGTCAGCATCGAAGACGGTCTGGCCGAGGACGACTGGGAGCACTGGAAGCAGCTGACCGCACAAGTCGGCGATCGCATCCAGCTGGTTGGTGACGACCTGTTCGTCACCAACACGGAGCGGCTTGAGCGTGGCATCCGGGAGAAGGCCGGCAACGCGATCCTGGTCAAGCTGAATCAGATCGGCACGCTCACCGAAACACTGGAGACAATCGCGCTCGCGCAGCGGAACGGCTACAACACCGTCATCTCGCACCGCAGCGGCGAGACTGACGACACCTTTATTGCCGACTTGGCCGTCGCGACGAATAGCGGGCAGATCAAGACCGGCGCGCCGTCGCGGATCGACCGCGTTGCCAAGTACAACCAGCTCCTTCGGATCGAAGAGGAGTTGGGCGATTCCGCGACGTACCCGGGCGAGGCCGCGCTTCGCCGGCTCTAGCCCGTCGCATTTCAGGGCAGTAGTGACGGTGTCGTCATCGCTGGCGGCACCGTCAGGCCCATCAACTGGAGGACGGTGGGGGCGACGGCCGAAAGGACGCAGTCCTGGCGGAGGACCGCGTTCCGGAGCGGATGGTCGTCCGGCGTGACGAGGACCACCGGAACGGGATTCGTCGTGTGGGCGGTCATCGGGCCGCCGGTCTCGCGGTCGATCATCTCGTCAGCGTTGCCGTGGTCGGCGGTGACGAGGGCAACGCCGTCAACGGCCAGGGTCGCCTCGAGCACGCGGGCGAGACACGAATCAACCGTTTCGACGGCTTTCACTGCCGCGTTGTAGTCACCCGTGTGGCCGACCATGTCGCAGTTGGCGTAATTGACGATCACGAAGGCGTAGCGCCGGGAGCGGATCGCCTCGACCACGGCCTCCGTCACACCCGGCGCGCTCATCTCCGGTTGGAGGTCGTACGTCGCCACTTTCGGAGATGGGACCAGCAGCCGGTCTTCTCCCGGAAACGGTTCTTCCCGGCCGCCGTTGAAGAAGAACGTCACGTGGGCGTACTTCTCCGTCTCGGCGCAGTGGAACTGGGGAAGTCCCGCCTCGCTGATCACCCTCGCGACCGGGTACTCGACGTCGTGCGGTTCGAACGCGACATGAACCGGGAGACCGACCTCGTAGCGCGTCATCGTCGTCACAGGGCAGAGGCCGGCAATCGAGCGAGAGCGGGGAAAGGCATCGAAGTCCGGCAGCGTCAGCGCCTGCGTGAGTTGCCGAGCGCGGTCCGCCCGGAAGTTGAAGAAGATGATCGCGTCGCCTGGCTCGATCCGGTGCGGCTGTCCCCCCGGCGGAACGATGACCGTCGGGACGACGAACTCGTCGGTAGTGCCCTCGGCGTAGGAGGCTTCGAGCGCGGCCTCGGCGCTCTCCGCAACGGGGCCGATGCCGTCAAGGATTGCCTCGTAGGCCCGCTGCGTCCGGTCCCACCGCTTGTCCCGATCCATCGCGTAGTAGCGGCCGGAGACGCTCGCGATACGGCCGACGCCTTCGCTGGCGATGGCGGACTCCAGGTCCCGCACGTAGCCGATGCCACTCGTCGGGGACGTGTCACGCCCATCAGTGAACGCGTGAATGAGGACGCGATCGAGACCGTGCCGCGCGGCGAGCCGCAGGAGAGCGAAGAGGTGGCGAGAGTGGGCATGGACGCCGCCGTCGCCGATCAGTCCCATGATGTGGAGCGTGCTGCCGCGTTCCAGGCAGCCCTGAACCGCGGCGGTGAGGGCAGGATTGGTAAAGAAGGAGCCGTCCCGGATGGCGAGATCGATCCGGGTGATCCACTGGTAGACGATGAAGCCGGCACCGAGGTTCAGGTGCCCAACCTCGGAGTTCCCCATCTGGCCGTCTGGGAGACCGACCGCCTCGCCGGAGCACCGGAGCGTCGCGTAGGGGTAGGTACTGGAGATCCGGTCCATCGTCGGCGTCCGCGCGGCGAGAATGGCGTTGCCTGGCTCATCTCGACCGATCCCCCAGCCGTCGAGGATGACGAGAACGACGGGACGATGATCGTGCTCCGGGATGGGCGCCTGGCCCATGGCAGTCGTTTCCTCCTCTTCGATCGCATGGCCCTTGCGGGCGCGGTTACGACGCATCCGACCCAGTGTCCCACGCCAGGCCGGCATCGCTCCACCCCGCGCCGATCGCGGCGCGTCAGTCGCGAAGATGCGACAATCTCCTGAGTGATGGTTTGAGTACGGAGCGGAGCAGGAACATGGTCTACAGTGTCACGCTGATTCCCGGAGATGGCATCGGACCGGAGGTTGCCGAGGCAACCCGCCGCGTGCTGGACGCCACGGGAGTCGCTTTCAATTGGGAAGTTTGCGATGCCGGCTCGACGGCGCTCGAGAAGCATGGCGACTTGATTCCTGAGTCGACGTTGGAATCACTGCGCCGCAACAAGGTCGGGCTCAAGGGACCGATCACGACGCCGATTGGCAGTGGCTTCCGCTCGGTCAACGTTGCGCTCCGCCAGGCGCTGAAGCTCTATGCCAACTTGCGGCCGGCGCGGACGATGAAGGGCGTGCAAGCGCCGTTCGACAACATCGACCTCGTCATCGTCCGCGAGAACTTGGAGGGGATGTACTCCGGCATCGAGTTCGATACGGGAACGCCCGAGGCGGCCGAGATGATCTCGGCGATCAATGCGCGCAGCAAGCGGCAAATTCCGGAATCCGCGGCGATCAGCATCAAGTTCATCTCGCCCGAGGGAGCGCGGCGCATTGTCAAGTTCGCGTTCGAATACGCGCGGGCAAACGGCCGGAAGAAAGTGACCATCGTCCACAAAGCCAACATCATGAAGTTCACCGATGGTCTCTTCCTGCGCATCGGGCAGGAGGTTGCCGCCGAGTACCCGGACATCGAGTGCAACGATCGCATCGTCGACAACATGTGCATGCAACTGATGCAGAAGCCCCAAGAGTATGACGTCATGGTGATGCCGAATCTCTATGGGGATATCGTCAGCGACCTGACAGCGGGCATGATCGGCGGATTGGGCGTCGCGCCGGGCGGAAACATCGGCGAGGAGGGAGCGGTCTTCGAGCCGATTCACGGCTCGGCGCCGAGCCACGCCGGGAAGAACGAGGCGAACCCGACCGCCATGATCCTCTCTGGCGCGTTGATGCTCCGTCACCTTGGGGAGCAGCAGGCCGCCGAGCGCGTCGAGCGGGCGGTCGCTGAGGTGATCGCCGAGGGCAAGCACGTGACATATGACCTGCGCCCGGACCGCGATCCGTCGAAGGCCGCCGGCACGTCCGGCATGGCCGACGCAATCATTGAGCGGCTCCAGGCGAGCGCCTAGGCACTCTCAGCTTCGAAAAAACTCCTGAGATCCGGCAGGGGATGGGCATGACTCCCCGCCGGATTCATTTCTCACGACAGCACCTGGTCTAAAGCCCGTGCCCAAAGTCACTCGTGAAGATGTATTCGCTGTCGCTCCATGGGCGGCGCCAGTCGTCCGAGTCGAAGCGCTCGAGGCGGAACGGCGTCAGATCGACGGTCGTCGCGCGACCATCGAGGATGAGCTCCGCCAAGCACTGGCCGACCGCTGGACCCTTCTTGAACCCGGCGCCGCTGAATCCCGCGGCAATGTAGAGCCCTTCGACGCCGGCGCCGCCGATGATGGGGTGTGCGTCCGGCGTCATGTCATAGAGTCCGGCATGGCCGTGAAGGTAGGAGGCGCGAGCCATCGCGGGGATACGGCGGCTGATGGCCGCGATCACCGCCGGAATGTAGTCCGGATCGTTCCGCTCCTCGTAGGTGTCCGGATCGACTTCCGCATGTTGATCACCGCCTCCGATGCCGATCAAGGTCCGGCCTGGCGCCCATGGTCGGCAGAACATCCCGGCAACGGTGTCGACATAAACGAGGTGCGGTTCCTCGAGCTCGAGCGGACGCTGGACGATCGCGATCTGAACCCGCCAGGCGGAGATCGGCGCGCGGACTCCGGCGGTCGCTAGGAGCCGGGTCGACCACGGACCAGCGGCGCAGATTACCGTGCCCGCCGGGACGAATCCGTCGGTCGTCTCGACCCCGACGACGCGCTCTCCCTCGACGCCAATACGCTGCACGGGGCAGCGCTCAACGATCCGCGCGCCGGCTCGCTGGGCCGCGATCGCCATGGAGCGCGTCGCGGCGATGGCGTCGACATAGCCGCTCGTCGGCTCGTAGGCGGCCATGGTGATGTCATCGAACCGTGCGAAGGGCTGGAGGTCGCGTAGCTCGTCCGCGGTGACGAGGCGAGAGTCGATCCCGAGCCGATTCTGCAGCTCGATGTTCCGGCGCAGGCGCTCGAGATTCTCCTCGTGGCCCGGCCCGGTCGGAACCGTGACGATCAACCCAGTCGGGACGTGGCCGCAGTCGCCGCCGACGATGTTTGGCCAGTCGCGGAACACCTCGTACGAGCGCTGCGCAAGGAGCGCCTCGGGCTCGTTGGAGTAGTGGCGACGGAGCAGCGCGCCCGTCTTGCCGCTCGCTCCGGCCGCGATCGTCGCTCGCTCGAAGAGAGTGACGCGCCCCGCGTTGCGCTTGGCGAGGTGCCAAGCAATGGAGGCGCCCATGATCCCACCGCCGATGATGGCGATGTCTGTGCTCTGCATTCGCGCCACGCTGTATCCCCCTGGGTGGTGTGCTGGTAGCGAACGTTCAGCGCGAATTATGGGGGAGCAATCGCCGATCACGGCGTGTCAGGAGGCGATTTCCTGGACAGAAATCGGAGGCTTTAGTCGGCAGATCGAATCGTGCGCGAGGCCGGGCTAAACGCGGTCTCGATCCTTGACACTGTCAGGGCGTATCCGTATACTTTTTGACCGCGTGGTACGGCGAGAATCCGTGGCGCGCAATTGGGTTCGGTGCCCGAAACCATGCCGACGTAGCTCAATTGGTAGAGCAGCTGTCTTGTAAACAGCAGGTTGCGGGTTCGAGTCCCATCGTCGGCTCCGCTGTGCACCGGGTGACAACGGTGGCAGGGGTGGCCCCGGTGCATCCGGCTTAGTAAGGATGGAATTGGCACGGGCAGGTGCCAGAGTGGACAATTGGGCCTGGCTGTAAACCAGGTGCCGTAAGGCTTCGGTGGTTCGAATCCGCCCCTGCCCACCGAACAGGCGGCCGCGAAGGCGGCGAGGAACGGGCCCACATAGCTCAGCTGGTAGAGCACATTCTTGGTAAGAATGAGGTCCCCGGTTCAAGTCCGGGTGTGGGCTCCAGCTTGTTCAATGAGACGAGAGGCTCCCTGTGGAGCCTCTCTCGTATGTCTGACGCAGCACCGGTCGATATCGGCACGAAGTTGTGGCCGGTGAAAGGAGTCTGAGGCCGTGGGGAAGGCGAAGTTTGAGCGGACGAAGCCGCATGTGAACGTGGGGACGATT